>Ga0364860_10104_pt3 | contig 57608 bp, 52 predicted proteins | sample ExccelAu500001D4_FD_206916 | JGI IMG/M metagenome (GOLD analysis project Ga0364860, IMG submission 206916) | Enriched cells from Trout Bog Lake Hypolimnion, Wisconsin, USA - BchlTB.Aug20.5000.01 .D4 | ecosystem: Environmental > Aquatic > Freshwater > Lake > Hypolimnion/Profundal zone | place: USA...
CTGGCCAATGCAGTGCCACACTTTGTAAATGGCATATCGGGCAATAGTTTTCCGACGCCTTTTGCGCATCCACCGGGCAGGGGGTTGTCGTCGCCGCTCATCAATGTTTTATGGGGCTTGTTCAACCTGGTCATAGGTTACCTGCTATACCGGGGCAGCAAAATTTCGCGTGAAAAAATCGCTGCGATCGTAGTGTTTTTTGCCGGTTTCGTTGCGCTGTCGGTGATGGGGAGTATGGCATTTGCGGACAAGATGCACTGAGGAGTGCCTGCCGGGCAACAGTAAGAAAACCGGAGACAAAAGAGATTGCCGCAGGCCAGCCAAACATAGCAGCGATGCGGAATAAGTAGAAAAAAAAATGTTTTTTTGCATCGCTGTGGAATATCTTTGAATTATATTAATTTCGGCTTAAATTGAGTACACATGAAGAATATACGTTTACTTTTTGGTTGTATCCTTTCAACAGTAGGTATAGCGCTTAATGCACATGCGCAGAATAATATTATTGAGACCATTGCGGGCACTTCGGGATTTTGTTTCAGCGGTTGCTATGCAGGCGATGGCAGTCCTGCGAGTGCGTCGGGTACGGTAAAAATGAGCAGTCCGTATATGATTGCGATGACGACCTCCGGAGATATTTACATTGCTGATAACGGCAATGACTGTGTGCGGAAAATAACTGCTGCTACCGGGATCATATCTACGGTAGCGGGGATAGGCACATCGGGTGGATTTGCCGGTGACGGCGGGCCGGCTACGGCAGCCAAGCTGGGGGCCAGTGGCGGGCCAAACCCCGGAGTAGTAGGCGTAGCGGTAGACGCTGCTGGAAATAACCTGTATATATGTGATGGTACCAACAACCGTATACGCCAGGTGGTGTTGTCGACGGGCATCATCAATACGATAGCGGGCAATGGCACGGCAGGCTTTGCCGGAGATGGCGGCCCGGCTACTGCGGCAACCTGCGAGCTGAGTGCGCCAAGAGGTATAGCTGTAGACGGCGTGGGCAACGTATATTTTACGGATGCCGGCACCAACCGGGTGCGTATGATCAATGCATCGGGGATCATCACGACCCTGGCAGGAAACGGGGCAGCGGGCTATACGGCAGACGGGGTTGTAGCGACAACTACCAACATCAATGCGCCCAGAGGGCTGGCTGTAGACGGATCGGGCAATGTATATTTTGCAGACATGACGAATAACCGTATCAGGAAGATTGCAGCGGGAACAGACATTATAACGACTGTAGCCGGCAATGGTACCGGCGGGTTTGCCGGAGACGGCGGAATGGCCAATGCTGCGACCTGCGAAGTAAAAGCGCCTACGGATGTGCGGCTTGACGGAATCGGGAACCTGTATATCGCGGATGCGAGCAATAACCGGATCAGGATGGTGAATACATCGGGGATCATATCAACCATAGCCGGTTCGGCCTCGGCTGCCGGATGGGCAGGAGATGGCGGGCTGGCGACTGCAGCGGCTGTGAAAATGAATGGCCCGGCATCGGTGGTTACGACGGCCGACGGGAGGCTTATTTATATCTCTGACAGAACGAACAATGTGCTGCGCGAAGTAAAGCCCAACAGCATACCATACTTTTTCGCGGGCACTTCGCCTTTGTCGCTGGTGGTGTGTGAGAATACGGTGGGTGACAGCCTGAACACGCTGCTGCAGGTGATGGATTCGGACAGGTTGCAGACACTTAACTGGAGCCTGGTGACCGGGCCTGCAAACGGGACGCTGGGAGCAACTGCGACAGCGGCCACAACGGGTGGCGTGGTGACACCGACAGGCTTGTACTATACGCCTACGCCGGGCTTCAGCGGGACGGATAATTTTGTGATACAGGTGTCGGACGGGCTGGCGACTACCCAAACGACTGTGCATGTGACGGTGAACCCACTGCCCGTGGTAGCCGCGATCACCGGATTGTCGTCGGTGTGTGTGGGAGCCAGTATTGTACTGGGAGAGACGACCGGCGGTGGCACCTGGAGTGAGAGCACCGGAAATACCTCGGTGACCGGCGGCACGGTGATGGGCCTGGTAGCGGGGACTGACGTAATCAGTTATGCCGTGCCAAATTCCTGCGGGACAACCACGGTGACTACCAACATTACGGTGAACCCGAATCCTGATGCCGGTACTATAGCGGGACCATCGACGGTATCGGTATGTACGGGGTCCTCCATTGTGCTGACGGATGGTACGCCTGGCGGGACCTGGAGTGCGAGTAACGGGAATGCATCGGTAGTGGGCGGCACGGTGACCGGTATTACTGCGACGACGACGGATGTGATCACGTATTCGGTATCGAATGTGTGCGGAACTGCGACCGCCAGTGTTACGGTGAATGTGATCACGCTGCTGGGTGTGGGAACTACGCTGACGGGATTATCGACGGTGTGCGTGGGATCGAATATCGTGCTAGCGAGCACGGTAGCCGGCGGCGCATGGAGTGAGACTACGGGCAATGCATCTGTAACGGGGGGCACAGTGACCGGAGTATCGGCGGGAACGGACGTGATCAACTATGCGCTTACGAATGCCTGCGGGACCAATACCATTACAAAGGCAGTAACGATTAACCCCCTGCCAAATGCAGGAACCATAACGGGCCTGAGCAGTGTGTGCCTTGCAGGTACTACTCCCCTGGGTGAAACAGCATCGGGCGGAACGTGGAGCGCCAGCAATACGCATGCTACCGTGACGGGAACCGGAACGGTAACGGGTGTGACGGTGGGATCGGATGTAATATCCTATAGTGTGTCGAACAGCTGCGGCCTGGCTGTGGCAACGCTTACTATGAATGTAGTAAGCTCGCCGAGCGCCGGTGTGATCACCGGAACGCCTACTGTGTGCCAGGGAGGTACCAGTGTGCTGGGTGATGCTACAGCCGGCGGTGCGTGGACTGCGAGCAATGCGAATGCAAGTGTGGCAGGTGGCACCGTGACCGGTGTAACGGCTGGAACGGATGTGATCACTTACACGATTGCTACCTCGTGCGGAACTGCCCATGCAACGATGCCTATTACCATTAACCCGCTGCCAACGCCTGCGGCCATCTCCGGATCGTCGTATGTATGCCTGGGCAGCGCGACTACCCTGACCGATGTGACAGCAGGCGGAACCTGGAGCGCACAGAATACGAATGCATCGGTGTCGACCACGGGCAGTGTTACCGGGCTGATCGTAGGATCGGACGTGATCAACTACAGTGTGACAAATGCCTGCGGGACGACAACAGTGACTGTAAACATCAGTATAGATGCGATTGTGACTCCATCAGTAACCTTCTCTGCCAGCCCAGGGTTTACTACGTGCCCGCTGACGTCGGTGACTTATACACCCAACCCAGTGAACGGAGGTGGTGCACCTACTTATGAATGGGTGGTGAATACCTCGCCGCTGGGCACGGGTGCGGCCTTTATATACACGCCGGTAAACGGTGACCACATTTTCTGCAAAATGAGCAGCAGCCTGGGATGTATTTCGGCAGCGACAGTGACTGATACGGTGACCGTGGTGGTTAACCCCACACTGGTACCAACGGTTCATATCGCCTCGGGCATAACGGGCGATACGCTGTGTACGGGCAATACCGTAACGATGACTGCCACGGGGACGAACGGCGGTACGGCGCCTACTTACCAGTGGAACGTGAACGGATCGATCTATTCATTCACCAATCCATTCAGCTATGTACCTGCGAACGGCGATGTGGTTACCTGCTCCTACACCAGTAATTATGCCTGCCCTATGCCGGCTACCGTAACCAGTAACAGCGTGGCGCTGACGGTGAATACCACGGAGACACCGACGATATACATAACGGTGACGCCGGGGAGTTCGATTTGTTCGGGATCGGATGCGACTTTTACGGTACACTCGCTGTATGGCGGACCTACCCCATTCTACCGCTGGACCAAGAACGGCGTGAATGTAGCAACCGGACCAGAGTATATCTACATGCCACTGAACGGGGATGGAGTGTATGCGATGCTGGCCAGCAGCGCTACGTGCAGTACCCTCGACTCGGTATTCAGCAATACGATCATCATGAGTACAGCCCTGCCGACAACTATAGCAGTGACGATCCATTCGTCGAACGGAACTGTAGCGGTAAACCAGAATGATACGCTTACGGCGGTAGTGACCGGCCCGGCAAGCCCTACTTACCAATGGTTTGTAAATGGTACGGCTATAGCGGGCGCGACCTCGAGCACCTATGTTGTGAGCAGTGCGCTGGCGGGATCGGAACTGATCAATTGTGTGGCGGGCACCGGTGATGCGTGTGCGAATACGGCCATCAGCAATGTGCTGTCTGTTAACTTCAGTGATGTAGGTGTGGCACAGCTGAGCAGTACGGCCGGCAGCATGCAGCTGCTGCCCAATCCGAACAAGGGAAGATTTACGATGAACCTGGTAGAAGACCTGGATGAAGCAGTGCATGTAGTGATAACCAATACGGTGGGTGAAAAAGTGATGGAAATGAGCGGTATGACCAACCAGCCGACAGAAATCAGCCTGAACCAGCCGACGGGCATCTACTTCCTGACGGCTACTACAGTGCACGGACGGAGTGTAGCGAAGGTGGTGGTGGAATAGGGATTGATAAAACATTGATATTTAACTTTTTACTGAAACCGGTGCAGGATCACAGATCCTGCACCGGTTTCTGAATTTACGCTGATATGCTCTGTCGGTTTAGAAGTGATGCGTGGCGACTCATAAGCCTGTGGCTGGTGGCGCTGATTGCCGTCTGGCCGTGTGCCGGGTACGGCCAGGCCTTTGTGTATGTAAACACAGATAACCTGCTGCTCCGCGACCGGCCGCAGAAGACCTATGAGGTGCTCGCCGTGCTGCATGCGCCCTGCAAGCTAAAAGTGGAAGCCTATGAAGACGGATATAAGCACAATGCCGACATAAAGAGCAGGTTTTACCAGGTAGCGATCAACTATTACGATGCCCGGAAGATTTATCACCATATAGGCGGCTGGGTAGACAAAAGGTATGTGGTGGCAGCGCCTGGCCAGCTAACGACGGCAGTTGCAGATACGGACCTGGACCTGCATATTTCGGTGGTGAAAATGATACCGAGCGGGGCCGACGATGCACATAATCCGAACGGGCTTAACTGGGCAGACTATGGCGGGCCGACCTATAAGGGAGGTGTGGCAGTGCCAGCCGGTGTGCAGCGGAAGTACCGCAAAGGGCCCAAGGGTGGCTGCTACTACCTAAACGGCAAGGGCAGGAAAGTGTATGTAGCCAAGCGATTTTGTGACGGGAAAGAATAGCCGGCTACTGCAATCCTATTTTCCTGTTCCTGAAATCTATGATCAGCACTTTGTCGAGAAACAAGACATTGCCGGTGATGCCATCGCAACCACCGGGGATGTTGTCCTCGCTTTTTTCCCTGGCGGAGTAGACCTCGACGTTGCCGAATCTGTGGCCGGCGAGTGTAAAAGAGTCTTTAATGGGTCGCCCGGTCATGGTTATGGTTTTACCCCAGGACGATATGTGGATTGTATCGGCCGCCGGGGCGTCTGATAACTGGTCGGAAAGCTTTGAGGATGCCAATATGGGGAACATGCTCGACCCGCAATCGAACTCGACCTTGTAGGTTTTACCTTTACAGTCCAAACTGAGGATGGGGCGTCCCTGGCCATCGAGGCTGATGGGCGACAAGGATGCCTGATAGGCGGCCGGCACCGACCCGGCGAGGCAGAGCCTGTGGTGGGGATAATCTATGATGAGTACTTTATCGCGGCAGATGTCAACGCCAATGGTGCCAATGGTATGCTGGGAGCTATCGCTGAGGACAGAATCGCTGAGGAATTTTTCTCCGAAATTCTGCTCAATAAATACGGCGCGGCTATGAAACGGTATACTTCCGATGGCCAGGTTGAGATCGGAGAGGTAGTACATGGTTTGGCTCATTAATTTATCGCTGTGTATTTTTTTTGCCAGACCGGGATTGAAATGCATCATGGTGCGCAGCGGGTTGCCGTAGATGAGGGAGAGGTTGGAGCCGATGTCGAACTGGCATTGGAGGCGCAGGGGCAGGTTTTCGATACTTACCGGAACATACATGGCGGCCTGCTCAACCCATTTATTGCCGATGCTGTCGGCCTCCCAGTAAAAAGGGATCCAATGGAGTGAGTCGGCGGGCATGGAGCTGGCGGTTTCCCATGTTCCGAATTTCTCGTAGATATTGTGGAGCTTAGTCTTGAAGTACCAGGAATAAATGCCCAGGGCGCACAGGAGGACAGCCACGATTGAGGAGATGATAAGGACGATTTTCTTCATGCCCAAAAATAGAAACAAAATAACGATCCCCGGAAAATTATCAGTTGTTTGGCGAACGCATGGGGATTGCGCTCCACTGTAAAAGGCGAATTGACTAATTTAGCGGTATGAATCTCTCAGCCCCCGACCACATAGCCAATTATATAGCCGGCTCACTGCAGGCACCGATCAGCGGAAAATATATAGATAACATCAACCCTGCAACGGGCGCTGTGTACAGCGCCACACCCGACAGCGATGTGCGGGATGTGGAAGAAGCGATAGGCGCTGCGCGGGCGGCATTGCCCATGTGGAGCACAACGCCGGTGGAGGAGCGGTTTAAGATACTGAACCGGATAGCGCAGCTGATAGACGAAAACCTGGACGCCCTGGCCCTGGCGGAGACCAATGACAACGGCAAGCCATTGTGGCTGAGCAAGCGTGTGGATATACCACGGGCATCGAGCAATTTCCGGTTTTTTGCCACGGGGATCATGCACTTCAGCACCGACAGCCATCATATGGAAGACAAGGCCATCAACTATACACTGCGGCAACCGGTGGGGGTGGTGGGCTGCATATCGCCATGGAACCTGCCGTTATACCTATTCAGCTGGAAGATAGCGCCGGCACTGGCTGCCGGCAACTGCGTGGTAGCAAAGCCGAGCGAGGTAACGCCGATGACGGCCTACCTGCTGAGCCTGATATGCATGGAAGCGGGCCTGCCCGATGGTGTGCTGAACATAGTGCATGGAACGGGTCCGGGCTGCGGCTCAGCGATCGTGTCGCACCCGGAGATAAAGGCCATCTCATTTACCGGCAGCACCCGCGCAGGGCGGGAGATAGCGGCTGTAGCAGCCCCGATGTTTAAGAAAATATCGCTGGAGCTGGGTGGCAAGAATCCCAACATCATCTTTGCGGATTGCGACTGGGACAAGATGATGCGCACCACGCTGCAGTCGTCCTTCAGCAACCAGGGGGAAATATGCCTGTGTGGGAGCCGCATACTGGTGGAGGAAAGCATTTACGAGCAGTTTAAACATGAGTTTGTGGCGCGGACCCGGAAGCTGACGGTGGGGGACCCGCTGGAAGACAACAGCAGGCAGGGAGCTATAGTGAGCCGGATGCACTATGAGAAGATAATGGGCTGTATAGAGCTGGCGAAGGAAGAGGGCGGCAGGGTGCTTACCGGGGGCCAGCCGGTGAGCCTGGAGGGCCGCTGTGCAAATGGACTGTTTATAGAACCGACGGTGATAGAAGGGCTGGGTCCGCATTGCCGGACGAATATGGAAGAGATCTTCGGGCCGGTGGTCACGCTACAGTCTTTCAAAAATGAAGATGAAGCGCTGCAGCTTGCCAATACCAGCGACTACGGGCTCAGCGCAACCATATGGACACAGGATGTGAGCCGGGCGAACCGGGTAGCGGCCCATGTAAAAAGCGGCATTATATGGGTGAACTGCTGGCTGCTGCGCGACCTGCGCACGCCTTTCGGTGGATTTAAGAACAGCGGGGTGGGCCGCGAAGGCGGCTGGGAGGCGCTCAGGTTTTTTACTGAGCCGAAGAATGTGTGTATTGAGCTGTAGGCGATCATTAAGTGTGGATGAGGCGGGCAGGGCCATAGAGGTGAAACAATTTTGCCTTGATATACGAACAACCTGCATGGAAGTGCAACTCATTCAACAAAGGATTTATGAAATCAGAGGGCAAAAAGTGGTGCCTGAATAAACTGAAATCAATACCCAGACTATGTTTTCCGAGACCGAGGATATATCTGTGACAGGATACAGCGAGGCATATGCTTCCGACCTGCTGCGCATGCTGCTGAAGCTGCAGCGGGATTATTTTGCGGAAAACGCATCGGAACCCATCCGGGAGCTGCGGGCCGAGAAGGACCTGGAAGGCGCTTATAAAAATTACGTTTCCACCATTGCCGACCATGAGGATGACACCTGGAAAGTATTGCTGGCGAAATCGGGTGACCGGGTAATAGGGTTTATAATAGGGAGCATACTGGTAGAGCCAGACCTGGTGCATGGCATAGTGGGCCGGGTGGAAGACTGGTATGTGGAAGAGGGCTACCGGGGTACGGGCACGGGGAGGGACCTGTATTATGAACTCGAAAACTGGTTTATAGAAAAAGACTGCGACCAGGTAATATCAGACACCTGGGCGGGCAACGAGGTAAGTATTAAAGCGCACCGGCTTTCGGGGTTCTTCATTTCGGGGATATCGTTCAGCAAGAAGCTGCACTAAATAAGGGAAGCCCCGGAATCCGGGGCTTATAGGTAGTTGTACATGAAGGAGGGATATAGGTAGGGGTTATAGGGGGTTTATAGCACTCAAGAATCAGCTTAGGGTTTTATAGTTGGTAAAAGCGTTGGGTTTATGGTTATCAGCAGCTTTGCAACTGCTTCTGTATATATAGGCGTATAAAAGAGGAAAAAGGTTAGGGAAACCCTGAAATATTTTTTATTGCAAACTGAAATGGTGGGAGCGGGATAGGTGGTTATGCTTATTTTTGAGTAACTAATCGGGGTACCCAGGGGCTATGTTGGTAAAAATATTCGGCAGTGCGGTATATGGCGTAGATGCGATAACCATCACAATAGAGGTAGATACCCCGGGTGGTGAGGTGGGTGTATTTATAGTGGGCCTGCCCGATAATGCGGTGAAGGAGAGCAAGGACCGTGTGATATCGGCGATACTGAACAATGATTATGAGCGGCCACGCGGGCGTATAGTGATCAATATGGCGCCGGCTGATATCAAGAAGGCGGGGGCAGCCTATGACCTGCCCATAGCGCTGGGTATACTAGCGGCTACGGGGCAGCTGCCCCACGAGCAGCTGACGGACTACGTGATTATGGGAGAGCTGTCGCTGGACGGGACGGTGAAGGCGATCAAGGGCTCGCTGCCGATAGCCATACAAACCAGGGCTGAAAAATACAAAGGGCTGATAGTGCCGAAAGAGAATGCCCGGGAGGCTGCGCTGGTGAATAACCTGGATGTGTATGGGGTAGATAACATAGGCGAGGTGATCGACTTTTTCTGCGGCCGGGGCGACCTGAAGCCGCTGAAAGTGAATACCCGTGAAGAATTTTTTGATGCCCAGAATGTTTTTGAGCTGGACTTTAATGATGTAAAGGGCCAGGAAAACGTGAAGCGCGCCCTGGAGATAGCAGCGGCCGGCGGCCACAATGCGATACTGATAGGGCCGCCGGGAGCGGGCAAGACGATGCTGGCCAAGCGGCTGCCGACGATACTGCCACCGCTCTCGCTGCACGAGGCGCTGGAGACTACCAAGATACACTCAGTGGCGGGCAAGCTGCCTGGCAATGCATCGCTGGTGGCGAGCAGGCCTTTCCGCTCGCCGCACCATACCATCAGCGATGTGGCGCTGGTGGGCGGAGGGGGCATACCCCAGCCCGGCGAAATATCGCTGGCACACAATGGCGTACTCTTTCTGGATGAGCTGCCGGAGTTTAAGCGCACAGTGCTGGAGGTGATGCGGCAGCCTATGGAGGAACGGCGGGTATCGATAAGCCGGGCCAGGGTGAGCATAGATTTCCCGGCCTCGTTTATGCTGATTGCGTCTATGAATCCCTGAGGTTGTGTTGGGAAGTTGGTGGATTTAAAGGGAGCGTAGGCACGTAGCTGAATTTGATTGTGATTTCTTCATTTGAAATCTCAATCAAATTCGTAATCTGCTCGATGACGTTGCGTTTAGCAACGTCATCGAGCAGAGGCCATTGATCATACAGGTTACTTGCGTTCGCCAGGATGCTATCACTGTCGAGCTGCTGCATTTTTAAAAAATCTATATGCGCCTCTGTTTCTATAATAGTATTCTCTATCTGCTTATGCTGTTCGTTGAGAGGAGTGAAGTAACTTCCAAAGGAATCTGTTGGTATTTGTCCTTTAGAGTGGAGTTTGATTAAATTGTCCATCTCTCCTTTGATTCTGTCCTTATCCTTCCGTAACGTCTCTAGTTCGTGCAGTTTGTTTTGAATTGCTTCGTTTGATCGAATGAGAAAAGTTTCGAGATCGTTTTTTGTCAAAAGAAAACTTTTCAATTGTTCGAAATAGATTTCTTCGATGTCCGACTCGCTGATGTGCGTCTTCTTACACCCGCCACATGAGTATTTTTTTGTACGTGAGGGAACGTACATTTTGCCCCCACAGTGGCAGGTCAGGATACCGGAAAACAAATGGGTGGTTTTCCTGGCTGGCTTCCTATCCTTTTTCTCCTGTGCATCGAGTAGTTGATTGCAATAATTCCATAGATCCTCAGGTATGATTGCCGGGCAGGGAGTAAGGATCCAATCCGATTCCGGTTTAATAACCCAATGCTTTTTGTCGCCAGTGCTCTTGGTATAGTTTGCCCTGCGTTGGCCTTTTGCCATTGGGTCACGGAGTAACCGGCCAACAGTGGTATCTGAAAACTTTGAGCCATTCCGGGTACGGTAACCTTTCTCATTGAGAAGTTTGGCTACCGTGCCCTTCCGCTTGTGTTCTTTGAATAGCTCATACACCAGTTTGCGGACAGGGGCTTCATGCTGGTCAACGACCAGTTCTTTGCCCATCCACCGGTATCCAAAGGAGGCCTGACCACCCAAGGGTTTACCCAGTTGGGCACGGATGGGTACTGAGGCGGCCACCCGTTCTGCAATTTCCTGACGCTCCCACTCTGCCATCGCAGCAATCATTGTGTAGAATAGCCGACCGGCAGAGGAACTGGTGTCGATGCTTTCGGACAGGGATATGAGATCCGCATTGTGCTTTCTGAATAGTTCTGAGAATTCGAGAAGCTCTTTGGTGTTTCGGGCAAGCCGGGCAAGCTTGGAGAATATGAGGCCGGTAATCCGTCCGCTCTTAATATCCCGGAGCATCCGCTTGGCCTCGGGGTGTTCCATAACGGATTTACCGCTGACGGCTTCAAGGTGATAAATCTCTTTGACATCCCAGGCTTTAGCTTCTGCATACATCCGCCCCCGTTTCTCGTGGTGTTCGGGACTGTCATCCTTAACTTGAAATTCTGTTGATACGCGAAGCCAAATACCGACAGGTTTTTTGTTCTCCATACGAAGACGATTTTCTGTGAAGAAAGTAGTGAAACGCTATAGTATCAGTGCGGGAAGGAATCTTCACATAATGAGCACCAGAAAAGAAATTGGTTTGGAACGCTAGACGCGATAGCTACTGCAAATTACAAAATATTTTCCTGAAACTCAACCCTTTTTTGTTGCATTTTCTGCCAATAATTTTACGAGACGTTCCTTAGTAATTCTGTCTACTTCATACTTATCCAGTAAAAATTCCTTCTTTCCTTCCGCACGTTGTTTTTTTAACTCATCAATGACCAGCCTCGTAAATATCTCATTCTGCCATTGGGTAATCTCTGCATCAGTCATTCATAAAGTATTTGGGGCAAAAATATGGTTTTGAAGTTAGCTTTGCCTAATGGATGAGCCATTTATTCTGACGATTCAATATGACGGACGGGAATATACCTTTGAGGCACGGCTTGCAGTCATGGGGTATACCCATAAGTTTTACGTTGTGGTTAATGGTAAAGAGGTCGTTTTTGAGCCGGACGAAGAACGGAAATACCGGGCTATTCTGAGCGGGGTAGATCAGGAGAAAGTAACTCACCAGGACAGGGGAATGATACGGGAGATTGGGCGTAGGATTGAAGAAATTCGGTCATAGACAACTGATGTTGTCGATCTCCATAATGGCTAATCCCAATTAAAATTCTCACTTTTCAAATGATCGAAATAATCTGAACCAAAATCCTCAAGAATAGTCTTTTTTTCTTCATCAACCCTCTTTAGGTATTGAGATATGGCTCTCAACTTATCCCTATATTCGTCCGATACATTCTCTAGAAATTTGTATCTACGGATAAGCTTTTCAGCCTTACTCAAGGAATATTGTATTTGTTCAGAGTGATAAACGAAATCTTCGAACGTTGTAACGTCATACTTTGGCTCCTCGAAATCAAAAAATTCTTTGTTGTCTTTATCTACAATTGCAAAAGCCTCTTCGTAAATTTTTGCTATCTGACGAACTAGTTTAATGTTTACAATTTCTTTAAAACGATCCTTGTTTCCGGCGTTTAAATTGTCCGCTTCATCAAAATTAACAACATACCCTGACTTGCCTTTTTTGTACTTACCGATTTCATCAATGCAGTGCCAATAGATTTTTTCGTTTTCAAGATGCACAAGGAATACGACGACAGGCATGCTCATTTTATTCCAATACGCCATATGTTCTTCATCAATATATAAATAGAATGTGTCGGAGGTTGTAGTCTTTATCTGGCACCTAATAAATTCTCCGGTTGACTTGTAATTGTCATCTATTATTTCGATTTCTGCATCAATTCCAATATCGATGCCGATCAATCTACACGGGAATTTGAAGAGGTTTATAACCCTAGATGCAACAAGATGCTCACCTGCATCTCCGATAATATTTGTACTACTGTATTGCATATGCCGATTGCCTTTAGTTTTCGCAAGGCCCAAAGTACAATTTGATTGTGAATATTTACCGAATTGATGCATTACCAATCGATAATTGGATACCCTCTAAAGGATACCCTCTAAATATATTAATACCCGAGCTGAATAGATATCAGGTGGTCGCAATCCGCGTTATCAATTATCATTAATAATCATTGCAAACCCACAACAGGCTAATTAATCCATTTTGACTTGGTACGGGGAAGCATTCCTCATACAAATAGATGTCCCTTTGGCTATCAAACACCGTGAACCAATAATTAGCTAAAATGGGTTCCTTTTCCTGCGGTTTTGCTTTTCCATTTAAAATATCGTGAGCTACGGTATCTTTTGGGATTATTTCGCCTTTCTTTTTAATGAACCTTTTAAAAATAAAATCGTTGGTAAATGCTTGCCAGTTGATTTTACCATTTGTCGAATACACAACTGCCATAGGATAAGTACTCGCAGAAATAAACTTTATGATTGTTGAAGTCACGCTCGTCTGAAAGTATTTTGCTAACGTAAGAATCGTATTAAAATCAAACTTTTTAATCTTCCTGGCCTGCTCTATGAATAAGTTTTGCGGCATCAATAACTCTGCGGCAAATTCATTTGCCTGTGTCTCAAAAGAAGATTGTTCGTACCACTGCATAAACGCGGCCTCGGTACAATTGAATACCGGAACAACATTTTTATGTAGCAGTAAATGGCCTAACTCATGAGCCATCACGAACCGTTTCTTCGGAGCATAGGCTATGTCTGCATTTATCGTGATGATTGTGTTGTTGCCTTTAAAGATAATCCTTCCGTCTGCGTCCGCCATGCTTTTCTCCTGATAAAAACTGCCATTTAGGTTTACGATTCCTTCGATATCCAAATCATTTGGATTTTGGATAAATAAGTCAGTGTAGACTTTTTGTGCGGCAAGGGCTGGACGGGTTATCATTACGTATTTTCTTTGGCTTTTTCTAAATCCTCAATGAGTTGTAATAGCTCAATCTCTGACAACATTTCAAGGACATCTTTGTTAGAAAAATCTTTCAGATTATTAAACGTAAAAGAAGGAGAATTTTGTCTTGAGTTCAATAGGTCGAAAAGAGCTTGTCGTGGATCTAACTTTTGAATATCACTTTTGACACTGTCCAATAAAGATAATGCTTTGTCGAAAATGCTTTTCTTCTGTGCCTTCGCGTTTTTAAGTCTCATTTCCGCCAGCAGTCGGCCTGCCAATTGATTTGCATCATTAGTTAGTTTCGTTTCATCTATGTTATTTTCTTTCAGAATTTCTGAAATCCACTCCGGAGAGTTATTCATATCATCCACCATGGACAGAAAAAGTGTCTCAGAATGCTTGTCTCGCTTTAATTTCTTAGCTGGCATAGATATTCTATTTTGACGGAAATATTTTTTCAGCGGCACGTTTTATCCGCTTTTTGGCATTCGTCACCTCATGAATGGGTATACCTAGGTCGGAGGCAATTTCTCTGTTTGCATCACCATCGATAATTGCTAACAGCACTAACTGTCCAGTATCGTCTCCATGTAATTCCTTTTCTAATTCTTGTAAAAACTTTTTGTTGTCAATTATTTCTTCATAATGAAGGTCGAATCCGACAACTTGTCCATTGCTTACTTGTCCTGATTCGTCATCACTGCTAAAAAAATATTCATTTTGATTCAGTTTCTCAGTCGTTTGCTCCTCTTTACTAGAGTATAGGTTAGATATTAAGCTCCTGCATACTGAAAACTGCATGTAACGGAGAAAATCGGGATATTCTGTAGTATTCCATTTTCGTATACCCGATAACACTAGCGTAATAGCTTGCTGAGCTATATCTTCAGCCCGGTGGCCCTTAGGAAAATTCCACTCTTTGTATTTCTTTTTGGTACCGTAATTCATGTAGGATATTACAAAGCCCGTAAGCTGCTTTGCAATTTTCCCCCAATCCTGTTTGGAGTAGAAATTAAGAATGTCCTCTTCGGTCATCACAGTATTATTCTGGCGACGGGGTCTTTTTTGCCATAAACGACAAAATATTTTATCCGCCAGAACAAATATATGAAATGGGGTCAGAAATAATTTTTAAGCGACGGCAAAATCGTCCTGCTGGTCAGAATATACTTATAACAGGGCTGTTTCAAGTCAGCGGTTGCTAACTGTATCGTGTGGTATAATAGCAAAGGGCAAGATTTAAACCGCCTAAAATACCAGTAACCAATAAATACAACATATATATGAACCAAGAAGAAAAAAGCGAAGAAAAGGAAATTTCCCGCCTCGAAGGAGAGCTTAAGGAGGAAATCAAAGAAATCCACGAGGTGGAAAACAAAATGGAAGGAACCCTGCATAAGCTGGAAGAGCTGAAAAAGGAGGAGGAGCACGAAAAAGAGGTCACCATCTTCGTGAACAGTCTCCCAAAGCCCTGGTCTGAGAAAACAATATCCTACAGACAGGTAGTTGAGCTTTCTCCTGGCGGCTATGACGCTAGCGAAACGGTAGGGTATACAATCACGTATAAAAAAGGGCCTCACGAGAACCCCGAAGGCTCCTTAAGAAAAAATGGTACTGTTTACGTAAAAAACAAAATGGACTTTTATGTCACAAGAACTGGTCAGTCGTAGTCCTGATTTAAAACGCTTACAGGACGAAGAGTATGAAATTGAAATTAAGCGAGGGTTTCTACTTGTCCATCACGTTCCCTATGTAAACGCCAACAAAGAGGTGAAGTACGGTATATTAGCCAGCGATCTGAAGCTGGCTAATGACCGTACCGTGGGCAACTGTGCGCATACGATCCACTTCAAGGGTGAAACGCCCTGTGACGAAGAGGGGAAGCAGCTTGCACCCATTTACAACCCGACGCTGGGCTCAACGCTGTTCGATGACTTTACGGTCGACAGGATGTTTTCAGCAAAGCCAACTCCGGGGTATTACGATGACTATTATCATAAGATCACAACGTATATTGACCTTATCTCCGGGCCAGCTATGATTCTTGATAATACGGTTACGGCAAAGACAGGTCGTGTACGGGCATCTGAGGACGACAATTCCGTCTTCAACTATATCGATTCGAATTCTACACGGGCGAATGTTACACCAGTAACTGACAAGCTGAGAGGCCATAAAATAGCCATAATTGGGCTTGGTGGCACCGGCTCATACATATTGGATTTCCTTGCGAAAACCCCGGTTGATGAGATACATCTGTTCGATGGCGATACTTTTTTACAGCACAACGCGTTTCGGGCACCTGGTGCACCTTCTTTTGAGGAGCTCGGCGCACTAAAGCCCAAGGTTGAGTACCTGACTGAGATCTATTCCAGGATGAGAAAGAACATTGTGCCTCATGCCTTCCATATGAACGTCGAGAAGCTGCCGGAACTCACTGGGAAAACCTTTGTGTTCATTTCCATCGATAAGGGGGCTATAAAGAAGGCAATAATCCAATTCCTGATAGAACAGAACATCCCGTTCATTGATGTTGGTATGGGTATAGAAAAAGTAAATGATTATCTATTGGGATCGGTGCGGACAACTGTAGGTACCGCTCAAAAAAATAATCACCTTGCTGACTGCATTTCATTTGCAGATGACGAGAATGACGAGTACAATTCAAACATTCAGATTTCGGAGTTGAACGCGCTCAACGCTTCATTTGCAGTCATCAAATGGAAAAAAATGTGCGGGTTCTACCATGATACCGAGCAGGAGCACAATTCACTATTTACTATCAGCTCATCCCATTTACTAAATGAAGACATCACTGGAGCATAGATTTATCGAGGAAATACCGGAGTTCAAAGAAGAGGGGATACTTTATGTCTCTATCGAGCATTGTGTGGCAATTCATAAATGTATCTGCGGGTGCGGAAATGACGTTGTAACACCAATTGACCCATCCGCCTGGAAACTTACGTTTAATGGCGAAACGATATCGCTATCGCCGTCAATCGGGAATTGGAATTTCAAGTGTAAATCTCATTACTGGATATCCGAAAACCGCATCAAAATGGCGAGTCCTTGGATAGAGAAAAAGGCTGAAAAAGAGAAGAATAAGGGGTGGTCTGGGTTTAAAAAATACTTCAAGGGTAAAAAATGATTCCCAATTAGTGTCATTCAGGAGGAAGCATGTATGAGTCCTAAAATGAGAGCGTTTTTTCACAGGGCTCATTTTTGCTTTTAAATATAAAAAATATATGGAAACCTTTCCGAGGTACTGTAGTATTTTTGTGTACTGTTATATACTAAAAGCGATATGATTTCTGGAACGATAGATACAATACGAATAAAGGCTACAAAAGAACTCAACCAAAGTAAACGGGCAGAACTTGGGCAATTTCTTACGCCAAGTGTCATAGCAAAATTTATGGCTGGGCTATTTAAGAAGGACTACAACACACCAATTCACCTCTTAGATGCCGGAGCAGGGGTAGGTTCACTTACTGCAGCGTTTCTTGATCGTAAGCTAAATGGATGGAATGCTAACCACGATATTCAAATAACTGCCTATGAAATTGATGCCATTCTTTTGCCGTATCTCAGGAAAAATATCTCCGAATACAAAAGTCTTTTATCAAAAGAAAATTGTGTTCTAAAAGAGAGTTTATTGAATCTGGATTTTATCGTAGATGCGGTTTTAAAAATTGAGAAAGAGTGCCCACCAGTATTCACCCATGCAATACTTAACCCTCCATACAAAAAAATCAATAGTAGTTCTCAGCACAGGTTTTTACTAAGTTCTATAGGTTTTGAAACAGTTAACCTGTACACCGCTTTTGTTGCCCTTTCGCTCATGCAGTTAAAGGATAACGGGGAATTAGTTGCAATCATTCCGAGAAGTTTTTGCAATGGAAACTATTATAAATCCTTTAGAAAATTGATTACCCAAAATGCAGCTATCAAGCACATCCATTTGTTTGAATCAAGAACCCAAGCGTTTAAAGACGATGACGTACTGCAAGAAAATATCATCATTCATTTAATTAAAGGCGCACCTCAGGGGAAAGTTATTGTTTCAAGATCAACAAACGAAAGTCTCAATGATTTTACAGAAAATAGTTATCCATACGAGCAAATAGTAAAGCCGGACGATTCCGAAGCATTTATCCACATCCCGAACTTAAAAGAAAACCTGATTGAAAATTCAGATGCCATTACTTATACCTTAGCAGATTTAGGCGTTGAGGTTTCAACAGGCCCTGTAGTCGATTTTAGAGTAAAAGAACACCTTTTTATGGAGCCAGAGAACGGAACGATTCCGTTACTCTATCCAAACCATTTTAACGGGAAAGAACTTGACTGGCCTAAGCAAAGTAAAAAGCCCAATGCCATTGCGCTAAACCTTGATACTCAAAAGATGTTTTACCCGTCCGGCTTCTATACCTTGGTACGTAGGTTTTCATCTAAGGAAGAAAAGCAAAGAGTTGTCGCAAGGGTGGTCAATCCTGAAATGTTGAAATCCAAGTTTATCGGCATTGAAAACCATTTGAATGTCTTTCATTCAGCTAAAAAGGGAATTTCAGAAGACCTAGCCTATGGTATAGCCGCATACTTAAATTCTTCCTTTGTAGATATCCACTTTAGAAGCTTTAGCGGTCATACTCAGGTGAACGCAACCGACCTTCGACAAATGAAATACCCTAGCAAAAATGAATTAAGTAAACTCGGTAAATGGGCGAAAAAGTTTAAGACTTTTGACCAAGTTAAAATTGACGAACAACTAATGAAAATACTATGAGTAAAATTGACGAAGCCTTACAAATAATTACAGCTTTAGGTTTACCAAAAGCTCAGGAAAATGAGCGAACCGCACTTTGCTTATTGGCATTGGTAAATTTAGCACCCGATAAATCTTGGAAACAAATTGAACGACCTTTAATCGGTATAACTCCGATGATGAGTTTCGCCAAAGAAGTTTACGGGAAAGAGTACGCTCCAAACACCCGCGAAACATTTCGTAGATTCTCCACGCATCAAATGGTTGATGCGGGTATTGCACTCATAAACCCTGATGATCTCAATAGGCCTGTCAACAGCCCAAAAACTGTTTATCAAATCGAAGAGACGACTTTTGAGTTACTAAAAACATTTGGGACAAGAGAGTGGGAACAAAGTATTAAAACATATCGTGAATCAAACAAAACTCTCGCCGCGCGGTATGCGAAGGAAAGAGAGATGAAACAAATTCCAGTTGAAATTGAGAAGGGCAAGGAAATACATATTAGCCCTGGCGCACACAGCTTGTTAATCAAAGCCATCATTGAAGAATTTGCATCACGCTTTGTACCAGCCGGAGTATTGATTTATGCTGGTGATACCGGAGAGAAATGGGGTTACTTCGATAAGGAACTACTTGCTAGGCTTGGGGTCAATGTGGATTCACACGGTAAAATGCCCGATGTTGTTTTGTATTATCCTGAAAAACACTGGGTATTATTGATTGAATCTGTAACAAGTCATGGCCCTGTTGACGGCAAACGCCATGAAGAACTTGCGAAGCTTTTTAAAAGTTCAAAAGCTCCCCTTGTTTATGTAACTGCCTTTCCCTCACGTAGTATCATGGCTCCTTATCTAAGCGTTATTGCATGGGAAACTGAGGTATGGTGTGCTGATGCGCCATCTCATCTTATACACTTCAATGGTGAAAGATTTTTAGGGCCATATTGACCTCAGAGCAATTAAGTTTGTTCAGCGCTTTCAATAATATCGTTTTCAATCCACACACATATGATAAAGAATGAACACCTCACAGTCATCGATTCAAACGAGGACTTTAAAATATGGGAAAATAAAGAGTTTCTTTCTACTGAGACAAAATCACTTTTGACTGGTGCTTCTAGAAAAAGTGATGAACACAAAGAAAAATCAGGCGTTGTATACACTGCCAAATCAGATAGTAGTGCCGAGCAGAGTCGAGAGGTCAAGAACGGTCATCCTGAACATCATCATAAGGAAGTGCCACAGTTAAAAAAATATTTGGAGCCCACAAAGGTCATTTTTACACTTACAGTGGAACAATTTACTCTCATCGCAACCGCTCTGCTTCAATCTCTTTGGAGAGCTACACTACGACCTTCAGTTAGCTAGACAATATTTTCGAGAATTATTTCCTAACCTGATAACGAAGGAGGCAGAAATAACTGGGGTCGAATTTGAGTTTTCTTCAAGGAGAAGGCAGCCAGACAGTTCAGCTTTTGATGTCTTTGTTGAATATTCAAGAGATGGAATTCGCGGCTTTTTAGGCATCGAAGTGAAATATCAGGAAAGCTTAACGGAAGAAAAAGCACCCGATGCGAAAAGGATATTTGAAAGTCACAAAGAGGACTATATACGTCTAACTGAGCAAAGTAATTTTTTTAAGCCCGGTGCGATTGAAAAACTCCAACAAGTGCCGCTTTCGCAAATTTGGAGAGATCATTTGTTATCGTACAACATGGGTAGGGACTATGACGAAAGTTGCTTTGTTTTCCTGTATCCATTCCAAAATGATGAGTGCGCTAGGGCTATTGTTGATTATAAAATGCTACTGAAAAGTGAGGATGAATTTCTATCAAAATTTTACCCACGAGATTTGTCGGATGTTATTTTGACACTCAATAAAATCCACGATACCGAGTGGAGCAGGGAACTGATTACCCGCTATCTTGGATAGTGCACTAAAAAAGATTGGTATGCTTGTGCACCTCTCTAAATGATGTCTGCTCCGCTATCGCTCTACAGCCACCCACCCGCAGGTAAATCGGAATTCGACTGTTTTTGTTCGGCAAATACTGCGCCATGCCTAAAACAACCACTTGCTTTGGTGTCACTCTCAATAGAAGCAAAGCAAGAGGTTGTTTTTCCTGTAAGGTATTGATACCCGGCTCCTTCGTCTCTGGGAATCAAACCTTCAGGAACGGCAGGATCACAGTCTTTGCGTCTCTCAAAAAAGTCTCATGGCTGCTCCTATGTCCTGTAGGCTTTACTGCTCCCTCATTTCAAACAAAGCTTCGTTCCTCGCTCCGTTCTCATTCGCTCACAGAGCCTACAGTCCATTCGCAGCCCTTGTATGTGCTCGCCCGCTATGCCACCGGCTGCGTTACGGATTTTTGCTGACACACGCCCTGGCTGATTGGCATCCCACGCAAAAATCCTGCACTGTGCAATTTGGCGGTATCCCGCTGTATCAAATTGCCCCAGCCGGTGGCACTCGCTGGAAACCCGCATACGCTTGGTTTCCTTTTTGGCGAGCGGCTTCTTCATGACCGCAATGAAATATTGCAGTCATGAGTGGCTCTGCTGCCGCTGAAGGCTCTTTTACCCCTCTACGACATCATAATAGCTAATTAAAATGCGGATAATCAGATTCTCGTTATGTAGATTTGCCCTTTTTAAATATGAACCAATGGCAAAATCTCGCAAGGCTCAAGACAACTCACTACCTGTTCGGTCTACAGCCAGCATAAAAGAGGACGAATCAAGATTAATCTTTGAAGGTGTAATGAATAAATGGCTCGTCCTAAATAATATCTCAAAAGATTTTGGGATCGATCTTGCTGTTGAGATTACCAAAACTTTATCTGATTCGAACCAACTGGTTACCGCTAAAAAATTCTCCGTTCAACTAAAATCGTCCACTAAAGAATATGACGGTAAGGATCATTGTCAAATAGCAATTCAAGTAAACAAAATTACATACTGGCGTAACTTGTTCGAGCCTATGATGCTCGTCTATGTCGACTTAACAACAAAAGATTGCTACTACAAATGGATTGATGACGCCTTTGTTCAGGAACTGAACAAGAAAAATAAGAACTGGATAGCACAAGATACAATTACAATCAAAATTGATCGGAAAGATGTTATTAACGACAAAAGTTTAGTAGATATTGAAAAGTATGTCTTTAATTGGAAGGTATCCAATAAGTCAATACTAACACCAGGGAGTTTCTTCAAATATAGTGAGGAATCACAGCGCCTTATTAGAACGTTTGTTGGGCTTACAGAGCGCTATCAGATTGATGTTTTAAAAGAGGAAGTTCAAGAGTTAAAAAGCCGATGTTCGCAGTCAATATTTACTATCGCAGTAGTTGGATTAACGAAGGCTGGGAAGAGTACGCTCATTAACAGCTTGTTGAGACAGGACATTTCCCCTGTTGGAGTAAAGCCAACTACGGGAATTCCAATTACTATCTATCCAAGCGAAAGGAATAGGTCGACGATATTGTTTAAAAACAACACGGAAATTGAGGGCGGAATTGACAGTGCTTTTCTCAATAAGTACACAAGTCAGACTAGTAATGAAAACAACAATCTAAATGTGAAGCTCGTATCAGTCCATTTAGTAAATACCTTTCTCGAACGCGGTTTTGCATTTTGTGATGTCCCCGGTCTTGATGATCCTGACAAGGAAATTCGTGACATAACGAAAACGGCATTATTCAACGTAAATGCAATAATCTATGTCATAAGTGTTGCACCGTTCCGATTTGGTGATTTCTCAATAACCAATAAAATAATTGAAGACATCCAATCGCTTAGCGGACGGCTAGGCCGATTGTTTCTAGTTTTTAATAAGATCGACGCTCTATCCACGGAACAACTTGATGAAGTTAAAGACTATATACAACACACCTTGCGTAGGCACGGCGTCTTGGAGTATTTACCCATCGAACCTTTGTTTATTAGCGCAGGCGAGTCTTTTGAAAGCAGAATTGCAAGTGACGATATTCCCGACACAGTGACGATGCTTGAGGAGAAACTATGGGAATACTTGCTCGGTCAAAACAAAACCGGTCTCCATACACTAATTGATAACTGCCTAGTTTCTTTAGATGTTTTTGATTGTTTAAAAAAAACTCTCCAAAACAAGATAGATAGTAGTGAGCGAAAGGCTGTAATGTCCAGTGAAATTTCAGTATTGCGAAATGAACTTGCCAAATTCTCAGCCGAGATTGATGAATTTAGTCGGAGATGCTATTCGAATATTGCAACGCATATTGACACATCATTTGCCAGCATCATTAACTACCTAGACAACCATCTCCGCAGCCAACCAACTGGTGCCAAGTTTATCGAAAAGAAGAACATTTCAATTTATCTCGAAAACCAAGCCCACAATACCATTTCGGAGATATACAATTACATTGAACAGGAACTAGCTAAGTTACAAAAAGCTGTAAACAAATGGCTGTTTGAGAACTTGAAACAAACCATACGAGAAGATATCCCAAACGCATATCTGCCGTTAAACATCAATCATGTCCGCCAGTATTCATCTCAGGCTGGTATGTTTTTCAATCGCGGCGTAAATGTTGTTGGGATACTAGAAAAGCTGCTTTACGGTGTTGGATGGGTCGTAGACAGTGTTATTGAGATAATTGATGAAATCATTACACCAGACCATAAGATCAAGGAGAAACAAATTGTGTCGATTATCAAAAGTGCTCAAAGTGGATACGTCCAAATCTCCCAAAATGTTTTAGCGAATATACAGCAGTACTTAAATGTTTCATGTTCTTCGATGAAAGAGAAATCAGTAATTCGGGTTGAAACTTACTTAGACAATTTATCGTCCCAAGTTGCTCAACTTCAACATTCAATTTCGGGACCTGAGAAGAGGCAATATTCTAATTATTTAAAAGAACTCGGAACGCTTGAACTTAGTGTTACAAGCAATCTAACCTATCTTAAGAGTCATACAAACGGCATAGATTAAATTCGACGTTCTGCTCCCTGACCGCAAAAGTATAGGCCTGTTCCACAAAGGACAAGGTCAGCACTCCCGCTCTTGCTCCGTTTGTGAATTTGCACAACAAAATCTCCACACCCAACGTATTTGAACCCATATCTACCGGGGTCGTATTTTCTTGCACAAAACCTTGCTCCTTTTCTCCACAGTCCTTCTTGCTTGTCGCTATCGGTAGCATGAGAGAGGCGTAGCCGACCTTAACTTTTATAATCAAGAAGCGTTATGGCAGCGAACAACAGACTTTCCCGACTGATGAAAATATCGTGGGACATACAGAGAACAAAGAGCAAGACCCGCAGCAAGTCCTTACAGGCAGCCTGGGCGATATTCAGCAATGAGGACATAACCATCCAGTACCTCGCACTCCGGCTCAACCACCACCGGGAGGTAAAGCCCAAAGCGCTTAGCCAAATGAGCATCTTCAATCAGTAACCAAATTGTAAAACATATAAAACACATAGTATGGAACAGATCACAGGACGGCTGGTACGGAATGCCGAAATCAGAAAGACCAAAGACAGCAGGGAACTGGTAGCCTTCACTGTAGCAGTCAATGACCGCTACAAGCCGAAGGGCAAGGATGAAGTAAAGGAGACACGGTTCTTCAGTTGTGCATATTGGATGGGTACTAAGGTAAAGGACGCTTTGAAACAGGGAACCATTGTTAACCTGTTTGGACGGGTTAACCTCAATGCCTACAAAGGCTCAGATGGCGAATACCACGCCAACCTGACCTTTCACGCGAGTCATATTGAAATCATTGCAGGGGCAAAGAGAGAAGGGAATACAGCAGCGGGGAACACAGGCACACCGGAGTCTAAGGACGACCTGCCCTTCTAAAAAATGCTTTTGCAGTCATAAAGAGCGCTCCAACCGGACAAGGTTGGAGCGCTGACGTTAATGGATACTTAAGTAGAATTACTTTTCAATCATAAGGCGGTAGTTTGTTGATTGATTTCCTGAGCATATTTTTAGAAAGTAAATTCCGTTGGTAACAACGGGTATTGATACTTGTGTGTTTATCATTCCTTTTGAGGTAGCAGCATCTTTACTGTAAACCAATTGTCCCAGCATATTCATTACTACTACAGAAACGGTCTCATCAGTTATTGAATTTAATGAGCCTTTTATAGTAAACGCTCCGGTATTGGGGTTTGGGAATATTACTATGCTTCCATCTGAAACGGGAGTTTGCTTAACGCTTGTGGTGCCTGATGATGTAACTTTACGAATACGGTTATTCGAGTAGTCAGCGATAAAAAGATTGCCCACTGCGTCAACTTTTACATCAGTCGGAGCATTTAATTCGGCAGACGTTGCCATACTACCATCTCCTGCAAAACCGCTTGTGCCATCGCCTGCCACTGTGGAAATAATACCTGAGGTATTTACTTTCCTGATCTTCGATGTTCCATCCGCGATGTACAGATTGCCTGTTGCATCAATTGCGATCCCATTTGGTGTAAGGGCTGCTGCTGTTGCACTTGTGCCGTCTGCCGTTGATGTGCCACCGCCTGCCACTGTGCTTATCATGCCGGATGCGTCCACTTTACGAACAAGATTCGTATTGGCATCCGAAATATATACATTAGATCCTTCAATCGCCAGTGCAAACGGAGTACCGAGCAAGGCTGTGCTTGCCGGTATACCATCTGCCGTTCCGGAGCCGCCCCCTGCAAATGTGCTTATCATTCCCGAGGTGTTCACCATGCGAACACGGCTGTTTGCCCCATCGGCGATATACACATTGCCTGCGGCATCTACTGCCACACTGTATGGTGCGTTCAATTTTGCCGTTGTAGCGGCGATGCCATCTCCGTTGTACCCGGCTGCGCCAGTGCCCGCAATTGTTGAAATGACACCTGCGGTATTAACTTTCCGTACATTGTTGTTTGCATCATCCGCTATGTACACATTCCCTGCCGCATCAACGGATACACTAACCGGCGTGCCGATAGCTGCTCCGGTTGCCGCGCCCCCATCGCCTGCTGAGGTACCTATGCCCGTGCCTGCAAAAGTGCTTATTGCACCAGATGGAGTAACTTTCCTGACACGTTTGTTGCCGTAATCTGCGATGTAGATATTCCCAGCGGCATCGTATGCTACACAATTGGGGTTATTTACTTCCGCAGCCGTTGCCACGCCTCCATCGCCTGAATATCCGCCAGTACCATTGCCTGCAATGGTTGAAATTGTTTGCGCCTGTGCGCCGAATGTTACGAGTAGCAGACACACTGCCATGATGTTTTTTCTTTTCATTGTTCTCTGTTTTAAAAGATTAAGAAAATATGTACTTATCGTTTTCGATAACCACAAATGTAAAGAATTCCGGAATCTTAGTTATCAAAAACGATAACTAAAAATGAAAGAATCTGAGATCATGATGAAAATGGCAGGGCGCATAAAGAAGCTGCGTGAGGAACATGGGCTGTCCCAGCAGGAGTTTGCAGCTAAGATCGACTATGAGAAGTCGAATGCATCCCGTATGGAATCCGGCAAGGTGAACTTTCGGCTTTTAACCCTGGCGAAGGTTGCCAAGGTCTTTAATATGACACTGTCTGAATTGATGGACATCAAGTAATAAAAGAAAAAAGCCCAACTTTTTGAGTTGAGCTTTAGGTGTTTTCATGGCGACCATTCACAACAACTGCCGTTATTCTTGCCGCTCCGGTACATCCTTCTGCTCCGGTACATTGAGGATATAGTCGGTAGCCTTCTGCGCAGCCCTGGCAGCGGTAAAGATGAACTTCTTATCACCTTTTAGCTTTCCAAGCCAACCCTGTAGGTATGCCGCACTATTCTCAAACTCAGAGGTGATCCCGGCAAAGGATTGGAGATAGCAGGTGCCCATCTCAGCTACTAATTCTTCCAGGGAGTAATTGTCATCCCCAAACTCTGCCATTTGGGTCAGGGTCTCCCGCTTGAGCCTGCTATCATGGCCGGTACTATGCACCAGTTCATGGAACACGGTGGAGTAATAGCTTTCATCGTTCTTGAAACTCCGCTTCTTGGGCATGTTCACATAATCTTCTTTGGGGTTATAGAACGCCTTCTGTTCCTTGTGCCGAATGGGTGGGCAATGCGGCATGGCAGATACAATGGATTCGCAGGATGGTAGTTCCTTCGTTTCACGGGCAGTTGGCAGATACTTTTCGGGAATCTTGTCACATTGAGAGACATTGAAGACATAGTAATACCGGAGGATGGATTTCTTCTTCTGTTCCTTGTTTTCTTCCACCGGCTCAGTTCCTTCCTGTTTGCTGTCCAGTTGGCTCCAATACACGACCACATGCCCCTTCTCTCCCTTCTTTACGCTGCCGCCTACGTCATGCACCTGCTTAAAGCTCAGGAACAGGTTGTGTTCGTAGCCCATCATACTGAGCAGCATCATGTTAATGCCCCGGTAGTGTTTCTTGGAAATGAGGTTTTGGGGCAGTCCTCCTTCAGTCCATGGCTTACGCCAGGGGATAGTACCATTGTTTAGTTGTTCAATGACTTTCTCATTGATGATCTGATACACGTCTATGTGCGTATCATTTTTCTTCGCAGTTGTTGTTTGCGTTTCCATACAAATTGATTTTGTTGTTAAAAAACTTATGTCAATTACAGTGTAGGAAAACAATCAAGCATGCGTAAGACAGGAGAAATATACACTTGTGTATACGGAAGATTTTTCGAGATAAATTAACTGGAATAAAGGCGTAGATATTGAAGGCGTAACTCACTTAATAATGCTATTGACAGCATCATATATCTGGCATATAATACAGACAGACTAAACACCTTGAAAAACATGGTTAAGAAAGGCAGAGGCCGGAAGGCAACTTGTTACTTCTTGTTTTCTTAACCATTAAAACGTAAAACAAATGAAAAAAATCATCCTGATGTTTGCAGTGGCATGTACTGCAACGTCTTGCCAGACATCATCCTCTTCAGCGCAGTCTAATTCAACATCGCTAAGGAAAAGCACCGTACTCACCATTTCGCCCACTCCGGCGATGTTGGTGAGTAAAGAAAATGTAAACACGCTTTTTGTAGAAGTCCTCAAGCGTGAAGAGGAAAAACACAATCCAGCGTCCTGGATTGATGATGACATTGTCGGCTGGTTTAAGAACCAAACCATGCCCGCGATTGATAAGCCGTTTGAGTCAGCAATCTATCGGTTTAACAATGATGTTACCCACCGTTCGATTTTAGATGAAGCTGAAAAAAAAGGAGTAAAGAAGATTTACACCTACACAGAAGCTCTCAAAATTGTACTACAGGGGGTAATGTCCGGCGAAGTAGACAAAAAGGGTACCGGGATCATCGCCTACCTCAAAGTGGATGGGGACGACCAGCTTTACCGCTTCAATGCCTGGCGTTACGGTGACGGCCAGCTCCTCGTCGACGTGTACGAGGTGAGCCTCGGCTACGAGTGTGGTGCCGGTAGTGGTGCATGCTTCAGCAACAATTGATCATTATGTTCCTAAATCTTACCTAAGACCCTTAGTTTCTTTGAAACTTTGGGTCTTTTATTTTTGCATGAGAAAGTTGTAGGTGACAAATATAAAAACGGGGATTGTAACCCCGTTTAATACTCATGTGAGAACAGTAGGGTGCAATAGTTGCTTTCTTGCTCAAAAGATTCTTGAGCCATCATTTCTTTGTCACATTGGTCAATGAAATACAACTTATCGCCAGTCTCGTTTTCATAGACTTGGAAATAGTCTATGCCTCCGGTTTCTTTTACCAATCGCTGAATGTCGAGGTAGATGGCAAGTATCTCCTGTGGCGTGAGAGCAGCTATAACAGCTTGCGTAACTAAGAATGTTCCTGAAAACAGGTACGTCCCTTCTTGTTCTTGTGGTTTGCGTGTCCATGTAGGCATAAGGAAAATGGTTTTGCATAGAGTATATCAAAGCGATATGGAGACTTTAAGGCCGGACCCGTATACATTTATAGATACAGCACAGCCCGGACGCTTGCGGGGTTTTCACTTACAGATACGGGCGGTACTTTAAGATGGATCAATCAGAAGAAATGCTCTTGACAAAATTCCATTAATGGTATACAATATGGTTAGATTAAATACCTTGAAAAACATGGTTAGGAAAGGCAGAGGCCGGAAGGCAACTTGTTACTTCTTGTTTTCTTAACCATTAAAACGTAACAAAATGAAAAGAATCATGCTGTTTTTTGCAGTGGCATGTACTGCAACGTCTTGCCAGACATCACCCTCTTCAGCGCAGTCTAATTCAACATCGCTAAGGAAAAGCACCGTACTCACCATTCTCCCCACTCCGGCGATGTTGGTGAATAAAGAAAATACCGATGCTTTATTTGCAGAGCTTAACGCCAGTGAAAAAAAAGGAGGAAATCCTACACCTCGTGTTGACGCAGACATCACCACGTTATTTGAAGGTCAAACAATGCCAGGGATTGATAAGCCGTTTGAGTCAGCAATCTATCGGTTTAACAATGATGTTACCCACCGTTCGATTTTAGATGAAGCTGAAAAAATGGGAGTAAAGAAGATTTACTCTTACACAGAAGCAATTAGAATTGTACTATTGAGTATTGAGTTTGATGAAGTAAAACAAAAGAATAAAAGTCTCATCGTTTACTTCAAAGTAAACGGCAATGAACAGCTTTACAGTTTCGATGCCTGGCGTGACAATGACAGGCAGCTTAACGTTATCTTGAACGAGGTGAACCTCGGCCACTTTGGGCATGATGCAGGTGATGGCGTATGCTTTAGTAACAATTGATCTTGTTCTCAAAGCCTATCCTCAGACCCTTAGTTTCAAAAGAAACTAAGGGTCTTGATTTTTCATATGGTTGTAATGGGCTAAATTGACAAACGTCAGATTGTGCCTTACATTACTATTAACATATGCACCTTGAGAGGACTGGTTAGGAAAGGCAGAGGCCGGAAGGCAGCACCTTGTTGTTTCTTGTTTTCTTAACCAAAAATATTGATCTAACGAACAGCACACTTGCATCTAGCACAGTAGGTTGTAAAGTTCGTCCTATCAGAATTCTTTGAGTTGTTCTGCCATAGCAATGGCCTCGAACATTTTCGTATAGTATTCCTTCCGGTTATTCCGTTCCTGAAGATATTCCTTGCGAACTTCTGGATGTCTATCAACAACGTGTTCTGACAACGCTACCCTCTGTTGTCGCTTACCGGTTTGTAAGTCAAAGTCGAGATCGGAAAGTGAATACTGCTTCACGGTGATACCGTGTGTGCGGCCATAATTCACAATGGAACTAAGCAGCCTATCCAAATGAATTGAGCCTTTAAAGGGATCAGTTTTCTTCATGGCTATTACGTCGATATCATGGTATTCGCATATTCGATGAATCGTTGCGATGATTTTCCGCCGCTTGTCCCCGGACCATGTTTCTTTGAAAGTTTTAACCTTCCATTCTACCAGCACGCCTTTTTGAATAACGGCAAGTCCCACCACTCGCGTACCAGGACTAATCCCGAGGAGAGCTTTTGCCATATTGGTGGTTGACTAGGAAGGTGAATAATGCGCCACGGGTTTTGCGAATTTGGTTGTCAGGAACGGAAAGAACTTTTTGTAATGTTTTTCGCAGGAAAGCTTCTGAATACTTTTCGGCGAAAGAGATGTGAACTGGAAGAGATTCCATGTCATTTAAGGTATTGGCAATCTCACGAGCAAGTTTTTCTTCTTTTTGTGTAGCCATAGGGTGTATACATTAATAGATATTTATGTTGATAACTGAGTGATCTATGCACCGTCTCTATATCGTTCGCTGACCGATATTTATTTTAAAATAAATAAGCGAACGAAGAGCGAGCGATACTATAAGGAAGGCAAAATAAAAAGGTATAAGAAAGAAGCTTGTTTTCAAATAAATGAAAACACGTTCTAAAAACTGAAGAGAAAAATACAGTAAGTTAGCTAGGGAGGCTTCTCCTTTATCTTTTCGTAATAGTCGCCATATGGCCGGCCCGGGCGCCCATGGATCTTTTGTATCACTTCAAGACGTAAGTCCCGGAGAAGTTCGTCAACCATGACTCCGTAGAATGCGGCCAGGATGACTAGGTTGGTGGTACTTGGCTTCCGGATACCACGCTCCCAATGTGATATTCGAATAGGAGCCAGTCCTGTTTGTTTAGCTACGTAGCGTATTGTGTAGCCGGTCAACCCTCGAAGCTTACGCAGTTTTATTCCAACTGAATTTTTTCTGTGCTTCATGCATACACAATATCAATGACTTCAAATGCGCGTAAGACAGGAGAAATATACATAAGTGTATACACTCCTCGATGCTGTTACGGTTAAGGCAAACGTATTCACATATTCAATGTGAGATGACTCGTTTCCAGTCTATTTGATTGTGCATCACTGATTATACTAAAGGAATTTTGAACTGAGATAGGATAAGAAAATTTGGAGAGCATGAGTATTGACAACCGATATTAAATGTGTAGAGTACGAACATGAATACGGCAATGAAAGTAAAAAAAGTCAAGAAATACAATGTAGATAAAGAGCTTGCGGCGGTTAAGCGCCTTTTGCAGACTATCGAGGATGATAAGAGCCTGCCAACATTTCTTGATTTTTTTATTGAATGCCTAGTATTGGGAAATTCAGAGAATGTAAACCTGAAGGTCATGTATCCGAAAGTCTACAAAAAGCTTAGTACCTGGCTTAAAGCGCACAACAAAAAGATTTTGGCGATGCGGAAATAGGCTCGCAACATATATCGGTAAGGCAACCTTTCAAATTGATGGGCTTTTTTAGTGTATCTATAAGTGAATATTTCTCCCGTCTACCGGGCTTAACAGAGAAATGTAAGCATGATAATATGAATGAGCTAGACAAAGGTTCTAAAAACATTGTTTCAATTGTCGAATCTAAAGAGGGGGAGCGTGGGCCTTTGTCTAGCAACAAAGCCAATGTACGCTCTCCCTCTTTGCATTATGAGTTCACTTCTTCACCGGAACGGCTCGACAGTGCATTTGATATACTGTTTGAGGAAGTGTTTAAAAATATAGATCCATGACTAGAAATAAGCTAATAGCAACGTACTCACGAGTATCAACCGCAAGGCAAGAGGAGGAGCATACCATCAAAACGCAAATTCAAGTTTTGAAAGAGTATGCGGAGAAGAATGATTGCACAATCGTCAAAGAATACATTGATGAGGGCTGGAGCGGCGATATCCTCGCCCGGCCATCTCTTGATGAATTGCGTAACGATGCGAAATCGAAAAAGTGGGAAGCAGTTTTGATATACGATCCGGATAGATTAGCACGCCGGTATTCCTACCAAGAACTCGTGATGGATGAACTGCGAGAGGCTGGAATCGAAATCATTTTTATCACCGTATCTGCACCGAAAAACAGTGAAGACAAAATTCTCCACGGAGTAAGAGGTCTTTTCGCCGAGTACGAAAGAGCAAAAATTGCTGAGCGATTTCGACTTGGAAAGCTCCGAAAAGTAAAAGACGGACATATCCTTACAAATGAGGCACCGTATGGCTATCGATATATACGAATTCAAGATGGCAAACCTGGCTACTATGAAATAGTCGATGAAGAAGCAAGAATTGTTCGACAAATGTTCGAGTGGATTGCATATGATGGACTATCTATTCGCAAAATTACCGCCCGGCTATTTGATCTAGGTATAAAACCTAAAAAGAGCAAGAGGGGAGTTTGGGACAAATCCTCAATAAGTTACCTTCTAAGAAACCCTGCCTACACCGGAGAGTCTATTTGGGGACGAAATGTGTCTGTTGTACCTATAAAGCCAAAAAACATTGAGAAGTATAGGAAAATGAAGAAAACAAGCAGAAGGGCGCGACCGGAAAGCGAATGGATTGTCGTACCTGTTCCCGCTATCATCGACAAAGAGCTATTTCAGAAAGTACGTGACAAGTTGAAGGAGAACTCAGCGTTCTCTGATCGGAATAAGAAACATGAGTACTTGCTAACAGGCAAGATTTTCTGTCCATGCGGCAGACGTCAAGCCGGTCAAGGACACCTGGGCAGAAACGATTTCTTTTACCGATGTACTGAACGCCTTCATTCATATCCATTGCCTCCTAGCTGCAAGATCAAAGGTGTACCAGTCAGAAATGTTGATCCTGCGGTATGGGATAAAATTGCAGAACTTATGTCCTCTTCTGATTTAATGCAAAAGCAAGTAGGACGGGCGATGAAGAACAAGAAACAAAAAGCACTTGCCTCGGTGAATGACACGGTCACATTGGAGAAAGAGATTGAAAAACTGAAAGCTCAAGAAGACCGATATAACAAAGCCTATGGAGCAGGTGTCTTTACAGTGGATGCGTTGCAAGAATATGTCACTCCGATCCGTGGAAAGATAACCAACATACAAACCCAAATTCTAAAATCACGGCAGTTCGCGGAGAGCGTATCAGAGATTCCTAGCCCATATGAAATGGCAGAGTTTGCTAACAAGGCTATCGCGACCTTAAGTAATTTGAACTTCGCAGCTAAAAGAGCGATTGTGCTAAAGGTAGTTGATAAGGTTGTCGCCTGTCGTGACTCAATCGAAGTGAGTGGATGCATACCGGTGACTGACAGTGCCTTATTATGTCTAATCGATAGGGATAGTTTGGACGCAATAGGGCTTAGTGAAAACAACAAAGCAACTATTCCATTCGTATTCAGAATTGATTTATTATCTCCTAAAAAAGGAAAGGGAACTTAGATTGCTCCACCCAGGCAGCCAGCTCGTAAAATTGGTATACTAAACTGGTATGGATACTCACAACGCGAAAGTGCTTGAGATTCAAAAAAGAATAAAAACATACCTTGATTCAAATGATAAAAGGAGAATTGTTTTCGATCATGGAAGTTCAAACTCCACCCGATATCAAGATACATCTGAAATCTATCGCGTCGACCTTAGTAAACTCGACGCGATCCTTGACATCGATGCAGGCAAAAAATATGTCACTGTCGAACCAAATGTTTCGATGGATAAATTACTTGCTTTTACACTAAAGTACAAGCTGATGCCCCCTGTGATACCGGAATTTCCTGGCATCACTGTTGGCGGAGCAGTACAAGGGGGCTCGGGAGAAAGCGGCTCCTTCAAATACGGAGAATTCCATAATAGTTGTTTTGAGTATGAAATGATCCTCGGCGACGGAGAGATTATTATAGCTTCAGCTACTGAAAATTCTGATTTGTTCCAAGGAACAGATAGTTCGTATGGGTCGCTTGGGATAATGACCCAGATTAAGATTGCCTTAATTCCGGCTCATCCCTACGTCGAACTTACATACTATCAAGTAACAGATTTCAACACACTCGTTGACACGCTTCACAATTTTCGTAAAGAGGACGCTGATTACCTCGATGCGATTATGTTTTCTCCTAATCGTGGTTTGATAATGGTCGGCAAGGGAGTTGATGTGAACAAAAAGCCCCTCGGTAGATTTATGCGATCATTTGATCCTTGGTATGCGCGACACGTTAATAAAATCTCTAAAAAGAATACTACATACGTCGAGTACATTCCTATCACCGACTATATTTTTAGGTATGATCGTGGGGCTTACTGGATGGGGGATTATTTTTTCAGCTATACTCATATCCCAAACATCAAACCATTGCGCTGGCTCTTTAACCCCATGTTTGATACTCGGACCTTGTTCCTCGGCTTACAGAAAGCGCGTCTTGCAAAAGAATTCTTTATTCAGGATATTTGCTTTCCGATTGAGCATACACAAGAATTTTTAGAACTTCTTGATAAAGAACTAGGAATATATCCGCTCTGGATATGTTCATTGAAGCCGGTAGATAATAGTGAATTCCTCTGTTCACACTCTCTCGCTACTGACCTCGTATTAAATATTGGTATCTGGGGTCGAACGAAAAAATACCTTGCTGATCCGATGGGGAAGAACCGAGCGATTGAGCAATTTTCGAATAAGTACAAAGCTAGAAAGGTTTTGTATGCCCATCAGTACTACCCAAAAGATGAATTCTGGACTTTATACGACAAGGAGCGTTACGACCAGCTACGCGAAAAATATCATGCGGTGACAATGTTCACCGATGTGTATTCGGCCACACACGTTTCGAAGATGCTTGATGCAACAAAGTGGGTAGGGTTTAAGGCGGTTGTGAAGCATGTGTGCCAAAAAATAACACATCGAAGGGGATAGAACACATTAGAAGATTCGAGCAATATATTTCCAGTCACTTTGGTTGCTCGGGTTATCGTTCTTCCTAAGTGTTGGAGTCAACCAGTCTCTTGACAATCCCGCACATATGGTATACAATACTGGCAGATTAAACACCTTGAAAAGTATGGTTAGGAAAGGCAGAGGCCGGAAGGCAACTTGTTACTTCTTGTTTTCTTAACCATTAAAACGTAAAACAAAATGAAAACAGACACACTGTTTCAATCAAAATTGCTCACAAAGGGCACTGTACTCACCATTTCCGCTCAGGCAAGGTTGGTTGTAAATGAAGAAAACGTAAACGCGTTATTTGCAGAAGTACTTGCGCGTGAAGAACAAAAAGAAAACCTCACGCCATGGCGTGACGGTGACATTGTTAACTGGTTTAAGGGCAAAGAAATACCAGCAATCGCAGCACAATTCGAGTCCGCCATTTACCGGTTTACAAAAACGCTCTCACACGAGTTAATCCTTGATGAGGCCAAAAGAATGGGTATACAGAAGATCTATACCTACACCGAAGCCCTGGCTACCGTTATCAAAGGAATACTGACCGGCGAAGTGGACGAAAACGGCACAGGCATCATCGCCTACTTCAAGGTAGATGGAAATGACCAGCTTTACCGCTTCCTTGCCTGGCGTTACGATGACGGCCAGCTCGACGTCCTCGTGGACAGGGTGGACCTCGGCAGCGAGTTTGATGCCGGTATTGGTGCGTGCTTCAGCAACAATTGATTCTTTGTTCCTAAATCCTATCCTGAGACCCTTAGTTTCTTTGAAACTTTGGGTCTTTGATTTTTGGATATTGTACTGTACACTTAATTTACGATGCAGTAATTCGATATGGTTACGACTGTACCGACTGCCCGTAGGATTATTGTGTTGACGGAGTTTGGACGGGTACACCTTTCCAAAGTGATTAGGCATTTTTCCTCAAATAAAAAAGATATTGTTGGTGAGAGCGGCTCTCGAGCTTCGACGCTCGGAATGCTATACAGCACGATCCTTGGCATGGACGCTCGGGTCGGCAGTGATTTAGAAGGCTGCTTTCACAAAGGTCCGCTTCAATGCCTGGCGTAACGATGACGGCCAGCTCAACGTCAACGTGAACAAGGTGAACCTCGACAACAAGTATGATGCCGGTAATGGTGCATGCTTCAGAAACACGTCTTTTCTCTCCTAACTACTTTGGGAGAGTTTTCTTTTCAAGTCCTTTCTTCCAACCGCCCAGCATCTTGCCAATCTCTTCCAGTCTTTCTGAAAGTTCAGCATATTGCTTATTGGCTATGCATTTATTCTCCCAGGCAATCTGCGCAAAGAATTTGACACCATCGAGCTTACTGATACTCATTTCAATCCGTGGTATTTTACGATCAAGGGGAAGATACAGAGCGGTGAATATATACTCAAGCATTTCCAAGAAATAGGCCTCAACCTTACCGCCAAGAGTATACCTATGAGTCTTAGGGATGTTCTGTACAATGCTAAACCACAGAGTGTAGGCAATCTTAGCCTTTTGAAGGATGGACGGAGCTGCGGGGGGGGGGGTAAGGCATATTATATGCAGAAATCTACCGTTCGATATTCTGAGATTATAACAACTTCGAACTTACTGCAAGCATGGCAGGAATTTTTGCGTGGGAAGAGACATCGGAACGATGTGGCCGTTTTTCAGGCCAAATTGATGGATAATATACTTGCACTCCATACGGAGCTTGTTGAAAAGACATATGTACACGGAGGATACGCCGGATTTAATATTTCCGATCCCAAGCCTCGGAACATTCACAAGGCCCGGGTTCGGGACCGGCTTTTACATCATGTCATTTACAACGCGCTCTATCCATATTTCGATTCTACGTTTGTCTACGATTCATATTCATGTCGCGTGTCTAAGGGAACGCATCGGGCAATTGACCGGTTCAAGAAATTTGGAAGAATCGTCTCGAAAAACAATACTCGGACATGCTGGGTACTTAAATGCGACATTCGAAAATTCTTTGCAAACATCGACCATCGAGTCCTAAAGGAAATTATATCCAACCATTTCGAGGATGCTGATGTTGTATGGCTTTTGGGTCAGGTAATAGACAGCTTCAATACAGGCGGGAAGCCAGGTGTTGGTTTGCCTCTCGGAAATCTCACTTCACAGCTTCTTGTCAATGTCTACATGAACGAATTTGATCAATTCGTGAAGCGCGAACTTGGCTGCACCTACTATGTTCGATATGCGGATGATTTCGTGTTTTTGAGCGATGAGAAAAATACACTGGAATCACTCATACCAACGCTTTCAGATTTCCTCGAATTACGGTTGAGACTCTCGCTTCATCCGGACAAGCTATTCATAAAAACACTGGGGTCTGGTGTGGACTTTCTCGGCTGGGTTCATTTTCCTAACTATCGCGTTCTCCGGACAACAACGAAGCGGAGGATGCTCAAAGGGTTGCGTAAACGTAATACAACCGAGGCCTTAGCTTCCTATAAAGGAATGCTTAGTCATGGGAATGGATACAAGCTGAAAAACCTTATAGATGCTCAGTTACATTATGGCAACCCAACGCCTCCACCAAAGTGAAGTCACTCTATTGACAGGAAGCCATTAGTAGTATACAATACATGCCAGATAAATACCTTGAAAAACATGGTTAGGAAAGGCAGAGGCCGGAAGGCAACTTGTTACTTCTTGTTTTCTTAACCATTAAAACGTAAAACAAAATGAAAACAGACACACTGTTTACATCGAAACTGCTCACGAAGAGCACAACACTCACTATCCCTGCACATGCCTCGATAGTAGTAACAACCGGTAACATTAACGCAATACTTGCCGAAGTGCTTGCGCGCGAAAAAGAAAAAGAAAATCCTGAGCCATGGATTGATGACGACATCACTGATTGGTTTGAAGACAAAACCATGCCAGCCATTGATCAGCCGTTTGATTCAACTATCTACCGCTTTAACGAAAGTATGACCCACGGAAGTATTCTGAATGAAGCTGAAAGAACTGGTATCAAAAAGATATACCACTTTACGGAAGCATTGATGATTGCATTGAGGGGAGTATTGGCGGGAGAGGTTGACGAGAAAGGTACTGGCATCATCGCCTACTTCAAGGTAGATGGAAATGACCAGCTTTACCGCTTCCTTGCCTGGCGTTTCGATGACGGCCAGCTCTTCGTCGACGTGGACAAGGTGTACCTCGGCCGCTGGTATGATGCCGGTAATGGTGCGTGCTTCAGCAACAATTGATTCTTTGTTCCTAAATCCTATCCTGAGACCCTTAGTTTCTTTGAAACTTTGGGTCTTTGATTTTTGGATATTGTGTGTCTGTGGAAAGAAGCAAAAACCTCCTGCATTCTTTTTGCAGGCTTCTTTGCAATCACCCTGCATTCACGTGGAACTGTCACGGGGCGAGACTATATTGACAATAGTGCAAACTGTGGTTACTATATAAAGAGAACAAATTCTTTGAAAACATTGGTTAGGAAAGGCAGAGGCCGGAAGGAACCCTTGTTGTTTCTTGTTTTCTTAACCATAAAAACACAGAGAAATGAAAGGGAATCTTACATCCTACACGATTGAACATATCTTCAATTCATTTCTTAAGAAACGAATTGAATTAATATGTGGCACAGCAAGTCAGCTTATTGTTTCAAAGGCCCTTGATTCATTTGACACCAAACATTCAAAACTGGCTCATGGATTAGCACTTAAACAGTTGTCTATTTGGTGGACCAACTTATTTCAGGGTTTGACCGAAGCTTGTCCTGACAAAGCAAAAAAGTTGGATGTCATAAAATATAGGTCATGGAATGAGTATGTGTACAAGCGATATGAAGAGCGCTTTTTGCAAGTTCAGGTACTTTTAGAAAAACAGATTACTTCAGTGATGATCAATAGAGAGTGGCTTGAAAAATATGCTGGCGGCTTAGTGACAATTATAAGAAGGACTGCTCGACTTGACCAAAAGAATCCAGACTGGGAATTTTTCAGAAAAAAGCTCCTAATCACAGACAATCGGTGGCTTTCATCAGAAAGCCTACCTATTGAAAAATACGCTGAAATGGTTTTAAAGGTTGTAAAACGCGAAAAACCAAGGTCATTCGGACCCACATTTATCTTTAAACACCTTGGTGCCGCTAAATACAATAACCTCCGCAGAAGGCTACGTGGTGAAAAAGCGTGTATAAGCAAGGATGACTGGGCTCCATTGATAAATTTGTTACCTGGATCACTTCGGAAGCTGTGGAAATACCAAGCTTCAGAGAGGACTTTGACATTCGATGTCGCGGTAAAAAGGATTGTTGATTATGCAAGTTTACCCGGAGTGAAATCTTTTAGTCCTCTTGCCATCGTGCGTACAGATCCTCATGCTTATTACCGTATTCGCATGTCTCTCCCTAAGAAAAAAAATAAGAGAAGGGACTGGACGAAATTTGTAGACCTACTACCGAAAGGAGTCAGGCAAAAGTGGGACCCTCAAGAATCGTGGTCGTTTTATGAACGCTACTATGATGATGAAGAGTTTGCATGGATACTGAAGAAAAATGAGGATAACCTGTACACAATTATCTGCTACAGCAATGCAAATGCCAGAGAAAAAGCTCTTGCTGAGAAGTTAGTCCGCGAGTTTATATTCCTTGCTCAAAATGGCAATATGACGGCTCGAGATTTATTGCTGGAATTTCTTCAGTATACTTGTCAGGAATGGGTGATTGACGATCTTTCTCTCTCATCAGCAAAGATTGCCGGAGATAAGATAAACAACTGTATTCTTTCTAGTATTTACAACTTTGACCGGACACGCCGTGGAAAGTTTTTTAACTATCTTCTCGTTACACTGCGATATAGATTAAAAGAGGTAGGAATAATTAAAGAATGGAAAGAATGGAAGCAATGAACAGAATTATTTATGCGATTTAAATTGCAGAAAACTATTGGTATTTATGCCAATAGTTTTTTATATACTCTTAAGCGAAGAAGCCACTTTTTTAGAATATTTTTTCACATTTAAGCAATGAAGGCCTCGCATTCGGGAAACTTTATTAAATGCAGGAACGGATAAGAAGTGTTAACTACGAAATAGTTCTTTGACAATAAATCCTTGGTCAATGCAACCACACTTTTGTCTAGATATGCTACTATATATAGGTTATGAGTACACATTGCCTACAGCACAAAATGCTTACAAAGTTTTTTACTTGTTTGTGTGTGTCTTTATTGTGTTTCGTTCTTTTGGTTCCTCAGGTAAGTTTTGCGGGTACTTGGACTGACCAATCTGCCTCGGGATCCAATATCTGGAGTTCAATCGCCATATCGACTGATGGTACAAACAAGATGGTTGCTGCTGATAACGCTTCTTCCTCTTCCAATCTCTATATGTCTACAGACGGCGCTGGTGCAGTATGGAGCCCAATCTCAAGCGCGGGAACTAAACAGTGGAAACACGTAGCCATGTCTAACGATGGGTCCGTAATTCTTGCGAGCGAACAAAGCGGCGATCTTTGGCTTTCTACCAACAGTGGTAGTAGCTGGACCGATCAGGGTAGCGGTCCGGGCTCAAACACTTGGACCGGCGTTGCGGTATCGAGTGACGGAACTATTCTTACCGCTATTGCGAACCCAGGAGGTTTTTGGATCAAGACAGGCGGCGGCAGTTGGACTAATCCGACCATAATGAACTCGCTGACACCGAACGTCATTTCTATGTCTAGTGACGGCAGCAAGATCGCCATAGGAATGTTTGGAGGTGATATTTATACTGGCGTGACGCCTTTTGCTAACAGTAACTGGACAGATCAGAGTGCATCGAATAACTCCTGGTGTACGATTGGCAATTGCTTCTGGACAGGAATTAGTATGTCGGGTGACGGTACAAAAATCATTGCTGCTCTCGGCTTCGGGGAAGATTTGATAGCATCCACCTCGAGCTCATCCTTCGGAACTTGGAACGACACTAGTATTGCTCCCACTGGAGGATCATGGGGGAGTGTAGCCATGGCAAATGACGGATCGCGAATCATAGCGGTGAGTGGGGGTGATCCTAAGACTGCGTTCGGCCTTAGTACAACCAATTCAACGTGGCTTGCCTCAGTGTCAACTGGATCTTCATGGACCAGCCAAACATCTCCGGGAGCCGCCGGTTGGCGTACGGTTGCGTCTTCTAGTGACGGTCGTTTTCTAGCTATTGGAGGCTCAAGCACTGATATATGGACCTTCAACGATCCGGTAGTCAGCGCTCCGACCATGACGACAAGCGCAGCGTCATCCATCGGCATAACGAGTGCGACTTTAAATGGAAACATCACTGCAACCGGCAATGAAAACCCTTCCACTCGCGGTTTCAATTACGGATTGACGACCGGCTATGGCTCTTCAAGTTCTACAAGTGGGGGTTATGGCGTTGGTGCCTATTCGCAAACGGTTACCGGCCTTACTTGCAACACGACCTATCACTTTAAAGCATTCGCCACAAACTCCGGTGGGACAGGTACCGGCTCTGACCAATCGTTTACTACGAGTGCATGTCCGGTCGCGCCAACCGTGACGACGGCCTCCGCCACGAACATCACCTACGGTTCGGCCACGCTTGGCGGCAATATCACTGCCATCGGAGGAGTAAACGAAACTTCCCGCTATATCCAATATGGGACAACTACCGGCTACGGCTCGCAGAGTCCCTCGGACACAGGATCGTTCGGTACAGGTGCCTTCACCGAGAACCTCGCTGGCCTCAGTGGAAATACAACGTATCACTATGCCGCCTGTGCAGTTAGCACTGGGGGCTCCGGCTGCGGAAGCGATGCCACATTCACGACCCTAGGTGTTCCGGTCGCGCCAACTGGCCTTACCCCAACAGCAGGGTACACCCAAGTCTCGCTCTCCTGGACCGTACCATCTTCTACTAACGGGTATGCTATCAGTGACTACTATATACAATACAAGCCGACCGCAGGATCCACTTGGAGGGCGTGGCCGCATACCGCATCGACTGCGACCTCGACTGTCATCACTGGACTCACGAACGGCACAAGCTACGATTTCCAGGTGGCGGCAGTGAACTTCGCGGGTCAAGGAACATTCACAAGCACATCGAGTGTCACGCCCTCATCTACGCCGACTGCTCCAAGCGCCCCGACAGGCCTCACGGGAACAAGCGGGAACAGTCATGTCGCACTCACTTGGACGGCTCCCGTAAATACTGGCGGAAGCGCTATCATCAACTACCTCGTCCAATATGAGGTCATTGGCGCAGGATCATGGACCACTTTTTCGCACTCGGCTTCAACGTCCACATCGATCACCATTACAGGACTGACGAACGGCACCGATTACAATTTTCAGGTTTCAGCTATAAACTCGATTGGCACCGGCGCAGCTTCCAATATCGCAACCGATCCGGCGGCAACTAAGACCTATTTCCAAATTCTTGGAACGGGACAAAGCCTTGCCGAGGGAGTGAATGCGGCTCCCGCTCTTTCTACTACCCAGCCATACAGCAACCTGAGTCTTTCAAACAGCCCGGACGGAGGTCTCAGTACCCCGCTCATCCCTCTCGTGGAAACGGTTAACGGCAGAGAGTCTCCCGCTTCAGGAATGGCCAACAGCCTCAGTGCCGCTGAATCGGGAACACCAACGTTCATCGATGACATAAGCGCCACATCGGGAGCGGATTACAGCGTGATAGAAAAAGGAGGATCGGGCAGTACCTACTCAAACGCCATGACCATGGCTTCTGTCGCGCAGTCCACAGTCGATGCACTCGGCGGCTTCTGGAAGCCTTTCGCCGTAACTCTGGTGCACGGAGAAGCAGATGCCGCTGAAAGTACAAGCGATGCCACCTACGCATCCGATATGGCCCAGCTCCAGAGCAACTACCAGTCGGATATCAATGCCTTGAGCGGGCTCTCTTCGACAATCCCTCTTTTTGAAACTCAGACGAACACAAACTCCGAAGGGAACGTCGCTGACGGTCAATTGGAAGCCCATCTGAACAATCAGGGAAAAGTAATCCTCGTCGGCCCCAAATACCAACTCACATATGCCGACGGTCTCCACCTGACGAATACCAGCTCAAAATACATGGGTGAGATGTACGCCAAAGTCATGAATAAAGTACTCTACCAAGGACAGACATGGAATCCGCTCATGCCGACCTCTGTCACAAACGTAGGCAATGTTGTCACCGTCGGCTTTAATATTCCGGTCAGTCCGCTCGTGATCGATACGACAAATGTCGCTGGCCGACCGAACGATGGTTTTGAATTCGAGCAGACAGGCGGCAGTGCTATCACTATCAGTTCTGTTTCCTTGATCGATTCAAATACTAAAGTCCAAATCACGCTCTCGGCCACTCCGGATGGAACCAATCCGCAGATCCGCTATGCCTGGGATTGTTATGGGAATGAGGGCGACCCTGCTTACAATACCTGCGGCGGGGCAAGCATCAACACTGATGTTGGAGGAAATATTCGCGACAGCGATTCAAGCACTTCGCCTTCGTCGGCAGGAACCGGACTTGCTCTTTATAACTGGCTCGTGTCATTCGATAATCCAATCACAAGTCCGAGCGCAGCAGGCGCACCGACTGCTACCTCTGCCACATTCGGCAACAGCCAAGCTAATCTTACTTGGAATGCTCCTCTGTCCGACGGCGGGTCTTCCATCACCGACTACTATATGGAATACAAGACGGCGAGCGCCTCTACCTGGACGGCTTTCAGTCACAGCGCGTCATCCTCAACCGCGGCGACCATAACCGGACTTACAAACGGAACGCTCTATGACTTCCGCATGTCGGCTATAAACGGGATCGGTACTGGTATTCCGTCAAATGTTGTCTATGCAACGCCTGCAACCGTTCCTGGAGCTCCGACCTCGCTCGGCACAAACCCTGATACCACTTCTATACGTCTTTCATGGACTGCACCATCTTCAAATGGTGGAGCACTAGTTACCAATTATCTTATCCAGTACCGCCTCACTGGTGCCGGAAGCTGGACGACATTTTCTCAATCACCATCCGACTCAACCAACACTACCATTACAGGTTTGACGACCGGCACAAGTTACGATTTCCAAGTGTCAGCGATCAATGATGCTGGAACTGGTTCCGCATCAAGTATTGCTACAGCAAGCACGACCAGTACCACCACTCCGACCATCACCACCGGCAGTGCCATCAGTATCACCACAACGACAGCAACTCTCGGCGGAAACATTACCAGTATAGGCGGAGCAACGGTCACGGCTCGTGGTATCAACTACGGCCTCACAGCAGGATATGGCAGCAGTGTAAATGAATCAGGTTCCTTCTCTACTGCTGCCTACACGGAAGCTGTTACCAGTCTCACCTGCAACACGCTTTACCACTACGAGGCATATGCTACGAATACCGTTGGTACTTCAACCGGTTCTGATGCTACCTTCACCACGAGCGCCTGTCCGGTGTTAGCAACTACAACCAGTCAAAGAAGCGGCGGAGTTTCCATTCCCCCGGTCACTCCCTCCGGCATCGGCGGACACCCGTTGTATACTACTATCGTCAACCAAGAAGGAAACATTGTTACTCTCTCACTCAACGCCGATTCAAAGACGGTCAAAGGCTATGCCATCGGTCTTACGCCAACTCTCACTGACGCAACTGGTATTCTTCCATACGCTAGTCAAGTAACGTACACTCTTCCCGACACGAACTCCCATACTATCTACCTCGAATACTATTCAACCACCGGTGTCTGGTCGCAGATCTTCTCAGTAAATACCGCTGGTACTACAGAAACCACTGTTGTTACCCAACCTTCAGTTAGTACATCAAGCTTCACGTTCACTCGGACGCTCAAGAAAGGCATGACGGGTACGGACATCAAAGAGCTACAGATGTTCTTGAATACCCACGGATTCCTCGTTGCACAGAAGGGAACAGGATCACTTGGCAAAGAAAGCACGTTCTTCGGCTCTGCCACTAAAGCGGCCCTTATCAAGTTCCAGGATGCATATGCCAAAGATATTCTTACGCCGAGTGGGTTGACAAAGGGAACAGGAATCTTTGGACCGGCTACCATGAAGTTCGTGAATGGGATGATTTCAGCGGGGGAGTAATTCCCACTATTTCTTGGTTACATCGAGAAAATATTGAAAAAATAATACTTCGTAGCGTAATTACCCGGCCCCTACAACTTAGAGTGGAAAAACTAATACAGATCCCGATACGCATTCCGTTAATGAACTCATTCCAGACCGCGAACTACATAAAGTTCTTAATGTTGCAGAACTACCTAAAACATGACTATGCAAAGCTGGAAAAGGTGTACACATTTTACAACAGTAAGAAGAAGAATCCTTTCGATAACACTGTGCTGTCCTACCAGATAATAACTGAGGCATTGGGAACCACGGCTCCTGAATTGCAGGAATCAATCTTTATTGGCGACCGGCTAAGCCCAACCTTGTCCGTCGGACTAAAAGGGAATCCCAGAAATACTAAGCGATTTCTCAATACGCTCTTTCTGAGAATGCGAATTGCCAAAATATATGGTCTTGAAAGCATAGTCAAATTGAATGTCCTCTCTAAGCTGATGCTCTTGGAGCGGTTCCAGCCGGAACGGTTCGATGCAATCGTAAATGAGATCTCATTAGCACAGGACGGGATATCTGAAACACTCCGTGACCGCGAACAGGCACTTACCGGAGCTACCGGAAAGAAGGGAGGCGCAGCTCATTTGGGTGACGTAAGTGACGACAAGTATGATGCTTGGATAAAACTAGAACCGTCTTTGGGACAGGTAGATTTACGGCCATACATATTCATCTCAAAAGAAAAGGCTATCTCGTTTGATTCAGACGCTACGTTCCCAGAGCATTTAGTTCCGCTATTAGAACAACTGTCCAGCGATTCACAGATCGCTCAAAAAACGGCAGCAAAGGCCGTTAAATCAATTTCACTTTCTGATGCTACTATTTTGTTTGGAAAGCTCGAAATTGATAGCAGGGCTATGGATGTAAAGAAGATACCTCCAGCAATAACCGGCATGCTGAATATTATAGAATCCCATCCAAGTTTGGAAGAGCGCCTTGTAAAGCACATCAGCTCATATCCGAGTGCTAACATTGGCCCGTGGGGTGTAACCCAATTGACCGGGTTGAAAAATCCGGGGGCAATTGCGCTATTCAAAGAGTTATTGCAAAATTGGTCACGACAGGATGGGAACCGGGCGTTAAAGTCTACAGCAACACAAACACTAAAAACCTATTAAAAGTATGGGAACATCATCTTCAGGTAGCGGAGCGGGCGGCGGGAATCCATTAATTCCTGCATGGATACCCTCTGGCGACCTGCCAGCAAATCCCCCTCCAGAGAGTCCTAATCCCAACGAGGAGGAAAATGCAAACAACCAGGATGTCCCAAATCCTGACAACGAAGACGGGCCTAACAGCCCTGCCGACGCTCAGCCAGGTAATGATACAGGGCCTGAGGTGCCAGCAATACCAAGCGGGCGTGGCATTCCGAACAGGTTTACAAAACCTCGTTCTGACTTTAACAAGTATTTGAGGAGCAGGGGATCGGATACAGACTCTCTAAAAAGTGCATTGCGGGGATATAGCAAACATGCCGCCGGTGGTTCGACTAAATTGGCTCGGCGGATGGCTCCTTCGTCTTCACGCGTAGCGAGTTTCTATGGGGCAATCAACACCTTTAAAGATGCTGGATCGCGCGAGGCACTAAAACGGTTCCATCTGGAATCCTATATTGACAGACCCATTGTCGATACTCTCTCCGCGCTCTGTGATGAAATATTCAAAGACACCGGCTCAGAATTTGAGAACACCCAGGATGACAGTATAACGAAACAGGCATATACCAACACCATAGTACGTATTAGCGAGATTGAAGGGATAGATTTGAATCAATTAACTAATGAGAACATTGAATTGATGACAGCAATTTTCATTGAAGAAACAATTGTGCAACGGGTTATTTGCGATATCGGCAACGACATGACTGAGTTCAAAAATACCGTTCAGGAATTGGTTGATATGGAGAACAACGTCTATCAGATTGTAAACGGCTTGGTCAGAACTAAAATCATGCCTGAAATCATAGCCACTCAACTTGGCGAGAAAAAGGATATAGAAAAGAAGATGGAAAATATCTATCGGATTGCATTTGATTCAATGGCTAATTTAACTGACTAATCTTATGGGAAAATTTGCACTAATTGCAACTGTGGGGGCAAACGACCAAGGGATACAGGTTCCCGAAGGTCAATATACTAAGTCCGCGATGCTTCCATTTGAGAAGTATCAAAATGCAAGGGATGTAAGTATCCACACATTTTTAAACGCATTGAAAAGAAGAAAGTTGCAGCCGTCCGAAATTGCGATGGACTTACTTGTAGTTGCATGCTCTATGTATGCTGCCGATACAAGAATTGAACGTAGGCAAAATGGAGAAGATGGATGGACTCGTATTATCGATCTGCACATTCCCGTAAGCGCCCCGGCTCTATGGAGCACACAGAAAGAGCTTCTTGAAACAATATTTAAATTCCTTACAGGCGACATCTGGCAAGTACACTTCCGCGAACGTGCCGACCCTGAGTTTAAATTGTCCCCGACTGGTAAATTAGCACGGTATAAGATGCCGTATGTAACAGATACTGTGTGCCTTTTCTCCGGTGGCATGGATAGCTTCATCGGAGCTATTAATTTATTGGAGGGCGGGACAAGGCCACTACTATTGGGGCATTCTAAGAGCGGGGATGTATCCTCGTATCAGGAAAAAGCAGCAGCAGCACTCGCGAAAGACTATGCCTCTGCACCACCTGACAGGATTGACGCTTTTATAAAAATACCGAAGGGTGATTTATTCGGAAGCGAAGACCACACAGAGAGGGGAAGGTCATTTATGTTTTTGTCGCTTGGGGCAATCAGTGCATCGGCGCTTGGGGCAGCAACAAAGTTGTACGTCCCGGAAAACGGGATGATTAGTTTGAACATACCACTCACTCCTTTGCGCATAGGTTCACACAGCACCCGGACCACCCATCCCCACTATATACAATCCATGCAAAGACTGTTTACCAATCTCGGACTTGGAGTAGAGATAATAAACCCGTTCCAATTTAAGACTAAAGGCGAGATGCTTGCGGAGTGTGCCAATAAAAAACTGGTTGAGACAACGGAAACTATGTCATGTAGCCATCCTTCGGGAAGATACGAGGGCGAGGGAAACGGACATTGTGGGTCCTGTGTGCCTTGCATAATTCGAAGAGCATCCTTTAAGGCTGCCGGTGTAAATGATATTTTTAGGTACAGGCGTGATATATTTCAGTTATCCGGTGTGAACCCTGGCAGAGCCGAAGGAACCGATGTGCTTGCATTCAAATATATGATTGAGAAAGTAAATAGGCATCCACAGTATCTTACTGCAGCGATACGGAACACCGGACCGCTCGGAGAGGCTGTACGGGATTATATTGATGTATATTCGCGGGCACTTAAGGAAGTGGATACTCTATTGTCTCCAGTCATTCTTACATGAGCGATATATACATTGACACGCACTGTCACCTCGATTTGATCAAGGATATCCAAAAGAATCCTTTAGTGGAGGATAGTCCAAAAATTAAGTCCATAAGCGTAACGAATGCGCCTTCGTTCTATGAGCATAATAGAATGCTGTTTAAGGATGCTCAGAACATACGTATTGCGGTCGGCTTGCATCCTGAGCTGATAAATAACTTCAGTGATCAGATAGCCATATTTGAAAAAGCCCTCGGAACGACTAGGTATGTGGGCGAGATCGGTCTAGATGGTTCGCCGCAGTATAAACCACTGTTTGATTTACAAGTTGAGGTTTTTGAAAAACTATTGTCGTTAATTGCAAAGGCTGACAATAAGATTTTAACAGTGCATAGTAGAAATGCACCAGGCAAAGTAGTTGAACTATTGACAAAACATCTCAGGCATACTAAATGCAAGGTAATACTGCATTGGTATTCAGGTGATTTGAAGAGCTTAAAAGATGCAGTAGCCATCGGCTGCTATTTTTCGATAAACCACAAAATGGTTACTACTGCGAAGGGACAGCAAATCATAAAGGCTCTACCAATTGATAAGATTCTTACTGAGACAGATGCTCCGTTCTCGTTCGATGCAAGAATGACAACACGCCTACAGTCATTGCAGGCATCAATAACTGGTATTTCAGATATTTTACAAATCCCAGAAAGTGAAGTGCAGCGAATAATTTATTCTAATTTCAGCAAGATATTATCCTGATTTCTGTCTGTGACTGAACAAAACTAATTCCATGTCCTTGTGAAATTTCTCAGCAACTGTTGCTGCACTTTCACTGTCTTCTGTATCAATAAGTGTATATTTTTCCGGTCTGCCACGAAGTAGTTGAAGTATGTAGACTGTAGGTATGGACAGCTTCGAGATAACCCCAATCGGTATAACCAACTACCGGAACACTAATCAGACGTTCGGTATCAAAGACAAGGATAGATTGCAGCACATGTATGTAATCGGTAAGTCCGGTACTGGTAAGAGCACCTTGCTAGAGAACATGGCCATATCAGATATTGAGCGTGGGAATGGACTCTGCATCATAGATCCGCACGGCGACATAGCCGAAGATGTTTTGAAGTATATTCCAGAAGGCAGGAAACAAGACCTCATATACTTCAATACAATCGAAGGAGGGAAGCCAATCGCTTTCAACCCGCTGAAGGGAGTTCATCCGAAATACCATCACCTTGTAGCCTCTGGACTTGTATCCACTTTCAAAAAGATATGGTCAGAGAGTTGGGGACCGAGAATGGAATACATTCTGCGATTTACCTTGCTGACTCTTCTGTGTGTACCGGATGCCACCCTGCTAGATATTCAACCGCTCCTAGCCGACAAAGAGACAAGAACAAAAGCCCTAGAGTATGTTGGCGATGAGCATATCCTGGCATTCTGGTACAACGAGTTTGAGAAGTATTCGCCAACACTCCGAAATGAAGCGATTGCCCCAATCCTAAACAAGACCGGCCTGTTCATAACCAGCGATCCACTTCGAAGGATAGTTGGTCAGAAGACAAACAGCTTCCGGCTACAGCAGGTATTAGATACCGGGAAAATACTCATTGTAAACCTCTCTAAGGGGCAAATTGGAGAAGATGCATCGTCTCTCCTAGGAGCTATGTTAATCAACGCTATACAGCTTGCAGCGCTTCACAGGGCCAGTCAGCCGGAGCATACACGTAAACCTTTCTATCTCTACATAGACGAGTGCCACAGCTTCGTTACGCTGTCATTCGCTAACATCCTTGCAGAAGCCCGCAAATACGGCCTATCGCTCTTTCTAGCCCACCAGTACATTGAACAGCTTGATGAGAGGGTACGGGCAGCAATATTTGGGAATGTGGGGACTATGATTGCATTTAGGGTTGGGGCTACTGATGCCGAATACCTGGCTAAAGAGTTCTACCCCGTGTTTACAGAACACGATCTTATCCACCTGCCACGGTATGCCATGTACTTGAGGCTTATGATTGATGGGGCTGCTTCGCAGCCGTTTAGTGCGCTTTCAAGTCGAAAGGCTGAATATCCGTACCTTTAGTAATGCAAAAGGCAAAGTATGTTACGACAAAATAGCTATTGGTAGGTCGGTTTGTTATACTATTTTTACCACCCAAATAAAGATTTTACATGAGGGATAGCGTAATACGATCAGCATTTCATCAAAGTATACTAAAGTCCGAGCATGAGAACTCTGACGTTATTGTCGTTGATGAACTTGGTCTAAAAAATGGCCAGATTCGAGCTGACATCGCTGTACTTAATGGGAAACTTGTTGGATATGAAATCAAGACAAACAACGACACGCTCATACGCTTACCAAATCAAATAAAAGCGTACAACGAGGTATTTGACAATGTATATATCATTACCGGAGACAGGCATTTCGAAAATGTATTATTAAATGTACCCAAATGGTGGGGGGTGTATCTTATTACTGAAACAGAGAATGGAACATACAATTTTAAATGTAGTCGCAAGGCCAAAAAGAACAGAGAGAGGGACACATTCGGCTTGGCTCAACTTCTTTGGAAAGATGAAGTAATCGATATATTGACTTGCACCCTGAATTACAAAGTCAAATCCAAGTCGACGAAGGATGATCTATACGAAATCATCTCTAATGAATATTCTCCTACCAAGTTGAGTACGATGGTACTCAAATACCTAAAGTCTAGGCAGACTTGGCGAATAAATCCGTCAACACTTTCGTAAAGTGGTGATTAGTTCCCATTTGAATCCACACGTTGGGATTGCCCGTTGTAGTTTGTCGGCTAGCGCATTTTCTCAAGTGTCCATCTCCGAAGGAGAAGGTTTCTCCTAGATAGTATTTTGATTTTACTATCGTTTCAGCTTGCCCATAATACTGCTGCCAGTCCGGTCGTTTCTTCAATGCCTTGCCTTTAATGACGAACCACATATCATGATGCGTATACCGAATGTTCGCGCTAATCGACATAACCTTCGGATCAAATTCAAAATATCCGGCGGAAACAATACTGTAATCTCCGAAGTTGATGGGTCTATTAAACGTAGTCTTTTTCAGTCCTTCCCTAACTGCTTTAAATAGTTTCCAGTCATTACGAGGCACCAATTCAATTTCGGTTTTTATTTTACCCATGCCTGGGAACGCACCGCCAGCCAGTGTGAAAGTCTTCCAGTTTTTAAAGGCAGGGAAATCACTCAGGGCTTCCAGGATGCCTTCAGCAAAATCCTCTGTCTGAGAGAAATCAGCGTCTTTCAAATCAAGAATAACGTGGCAGTTGTTCTCGGATATTTCGAGCGTATCCAAGATGCCATTTAATTTGCTTTCAAAGTCTGGCGAAGTGATGTCTTCGATGGATACCCTTATTGCTATTTCAGACACATCGTACATGAGCATGATTGACTGAATAGATTCAATAAATTCTGCTGAAGAGTTCGGATATGCTACCGGCATAGGGTATATCTCCTTTGTCGCAAGTATCGCATACACGTATTCGATAGCCGTATGGCCATCAGCCTTTTCAGTGGTCAACATATGTGTGTCAAGAAACATTGGGTTATCAGGCCAACTTTTCATTACTTTTTTACAGAACTTTTGCAAGTGATCTTCAATTGTCTTTGGCTTTGCATCTTCGTCGTGGTCGTACTCCATACGAGTGACCTCAAAGAGGGGAACGATCTTCCTCTTTAATTTAGGACTAAGGTTCTCAAGAGCCTTAAACTCTCCGGCTTTCGATTTCAGCAGCGGCAAATAAAAACTTGATTCCATATCGTTTATATTAATTGTTTAATTCTAAAAAGTTCTTGCGAACCTCTCCTTGTCCTATAAGTTCATTCAATTGATAGTACTTGCCAGTTTCGCGCCGGATTCTTCCAGCAACCAAAGCAGGATGAACATGTAGCTTTTGTGCCTGATTTACGATTGCATCTTTAGACGGGCTAAATCGAACGAGTGATTTCTTCCAAACATCATTTGGGATGAGTGCATTAAGCGCAAAGTTGTCAGCCTCGGTCTCCATTTCATCACCTTTTAAGTCCAGATCATCAAACACTGCCTCTATATGTTCATTTAAGTGCAGTTTGATGTGAGCGATTTCATGAAAGAGTACAAACCAAAAGTTATCTAATCGGTCGTATCGTAGTGTGAGTGCGACAATCGGGAACTTTTCTTCAAGTAGAATGGCAGCACCGTCCAAGTACGTTCCTTCAATTTGTGGCTCAATGACAAACCGGATACCGCTATTCATCAAATATTCTGCTGCTTGACGAGGCCCATTGCTTTGAGTACTAATGCTAGCTAGTTCTTTAAGCCAGGTGTCCGTCAATACCTCTCTATGAAACTCTTGCACGTTTTGTTTTTTAGCTTTTACTATCACTCTCGCATGCCAAGCGTCTAGTGCAAGTGAATTCAATTCTCCACCGGTTCTGATTTTCTTTTTGTTCAGGCTATATAGCTGCGTGTCTGTTATTCCTGCCCGGTCAAATAACTTGTAAAGCAACGTGTCGGCTTGCTGCATTGCTTCGTTGACTGTCCCGGAGAATCCCTCAAACCATCGCCGTTTTACCATTTCCTTAAATGGATAGTTCTTCGGATTGAGATGTTCTGCTATGGCAGTGTTTTCGAGTTCCTTTAATTGGACGTCGCCATTGATTTTAATTTTCAATAATTCGGCGATCTTGAGGATTGTTTTCAAACTTGCGGAACTATATAACTCCGACTCGTATCGCTGAACCTGCTGTTCCTTCATGTCTAGCTGTTTTGCCAGTTCTGATTGGGTTAAGCCATTCGCTATGCGAGCCTTGATAAGAATCAATGGTAATTCTTTCAAGTTTTTAACTTCGGTGATGAAAACCTGACCTGCTTTTAAAGCCTCATACTCTTGCACCTGAGCAAGCAAATCATGCAGCTGCGATTCCATTGCATTCTTGCTGGCTTCAATAATCTTCGGGTGAACATCAGGAGAGGTTGGAGGATTCTTGATCATATCCTCCAATGACTCTTGAAAACTCAAAATCTGAGATTTTGTGATTTTGTACTGTCTGTCATTAGTTATCATATGTACCTCCTTAATTATGGTTTTGTAATTCGTATTATTCCTTTAGGATTCCCGGTTTGTTTGTCTGTTTGGAAGAAGTCGAGAAACGTTTTCCTTGATCCGGCTTCTATCATCGTTGATGGGAAGTATTCACCTCCGTATTTATCCTTTTGCGTCTGTCGCCCATTTCTGAAATCGAAGAAGACGGGGTCTAGCAGACTGGGGTCGACGAACCGTCCATCCCAACAGATTTCATAGTCATTGGGCAGTGGCTTTTCAGTGACGTAGCTGCCATCGAGGAAAATCTGGGGACATCCGCTTTTGAAAATATTATCGAGCCCGTGCATCATTCCCTGATATAGGATTTTACGTTTGTCATTTGTGACAAAACGATCATATACCTCAGTTAATGTGGCATCATGAATACCCGGGGGTAATACGGGCCAAGGACATCCTGAATAAGTAATAAAATTAGGTATCATAGACACAATGATATTGTTGTGTACTGCAAATGTATCACACATTTGGTTGTTATGCAAATATTTTTTTAATCAAAAGAAGAAAGCCCTCCGAACTGTGCCAAAGAAGCTATATACAGTTGAACTAATGTATTTAAACCTGAAGGGTAATTATGAGAATTCCTAATATTATGCTTGACAATATATAATATATGGTATATAATGCAACTTAGTTAAACACCTTGAAAAATATTGGTTAGGAAAGGCAGAGGCCGGAAGGCGCACCTTGTTACTTCTTGTTTTCTTAACCATTAAAACGTAAAACAAAATGAAAACAGGAACACTGTTTCAATCAAAATTGCTCGCAAAGGGCACTGTACTCACCATTTCCGCTCAGGCGAGGTTGGTTGTAACAAAAGGCAATATCCGCGCATTGCTTGAAGAGGTAGTGCATCGTGAAAAGAAAAACGAGAACCCAACATCCTGGATTGATAATGACATTACCAGCTGGTTTGAAAACCAAACAATGCCAGCGATTTACGATCCGTTTGATTCCACTATTTACCGGTTTACAAAAACGCTCTCACACGAGTCAATCCTTGATGAAGCCAAAAGGACGGGTATATATAAGATACATACCTACACCGAAGCTCTGGCCATTACCATTAAAGGCATACTGGCTGGCGAAGTGGACGAAAAGGGCACCGGCATTGTTGTATACTTCCAAGTAGATGGAAACGAACGGCTTTACCGCTTCAGTGCGTGGCGTCGCGATTGCGGTCGGCTCAGTGTCCTCGTACTCAAGGTGAACCTCAACGACAAGTATGATGCCGGTGGTGGTGCATGCTTCAGCAACAATTGATCCTTATGTTTTTAAGTCTTATCCTGAGACCCAAAGTTTTTTTAAACTTTGGGTCTTTGTTATATTGCCGGTTCAGTAAAAGAGCGGTGTCTAACATTTAACTATTCTTGCCCCTGACAACGTTAAAGATTTAATTTAGCGTTGGTTTTTGGTGACCGTAAATAACAAATCATGAGCTATCTTCAACTAAAGGGCTTCTTGGAAGGGAAAATGAGGATGTCTCATATCTACCAACCCGCAATGATCAAGTTTCTGTTGCGACACAACGGCGCAGCCAGCGATGCTGAGATAGCAAAGGAGATATCGTTGCAAGACCCAACGCAAGTTGAGTACTACCAGAACATCACCAATAACATGGTTGGTAAGGTTTTGCGGAGTCATAAGATAGTAGATAAGGCAAAGAAGGACTATGTGCTAAATGGATATAGCGAACTGACAGATCAAGAAGTAAAAAGCCTGATAGATATCTGCAATGCCAAGTTGGAAGAATACATCGACAAGAGAGGAAACAGTATCTGGCAGCACAGAAGTAAAAGCAGAAACCCAATCTCCGGCTCGATTAAATACCAAGTATTGAAACGTGCCCATTTCAGATGTGAGCTGTGCGGCTGCATGGATAGCGAAAAGGCGTTGGAGGTTGACCACATCGTACCTAAGAATCTGGGCGGTGAAGATTCCATCAACAACTACCAAGCTCTCTGTTATTCCTGTAATGCGATGAAGAGGGATCATGACAGCACCGACTTCCGTGATTTAGATAAAGCATATGCGCACAAGGAAGAGGACTGTCTGTTCTGTCAGATGGAAAAGGGTCGGATACTTGAAGAGAATAACCTGGCGTATTTAATCTATGACGGCTACCCGGTTACACCCAGTCACATGCTCATCATTCCTAAGCGCCATTTCAAAGAATACTTTGACATATTCCAACCGGAGCTCAACGCTATTCAGGATCTATTATTGAAGGGTAAAGAAATTGCGACAAAGGACGACAAGAGGATACAAGGGTTCAACATCGGGATTAATAGTGGACAGGTGGCCGGTCAAACCATCTTCCATTGCCACACCCACCTTATACCTAGGAGGGAGCATGACGTTAAAAATCCCGCTGGGGGCGTGAGGCATATAATTGACGGAATGGGGTACTATTAACGACACCTTATCAAATAGTTTCATGTCTTTTTGTCGAATTTTCTCGACTTTTAGAGGCTATACGCGATTTTTTCAATGAGTTACAAATAATATTTTGTACATTTCTGACGTTTACATACGTGGTACTTTAATTATTTCCTCACTTAAATACTTACCCTATGTTGTACGTAATAATCCTAATAGTCATCGTAATCCTCGTGGCGGTGTATGGTAAAACACCCATGACCATCCAAAAGCCCTGGCAACACTTCTTCGACAATGTGCAGTTTTCAACCGTGGATTTCTACCAAATGGTTGAAGCCGCCATCAAGGAACGAGAAATGCCTGGCGTGTCCATTGAACAAGAAACCTTTTCCGAGTCGCATCTCTTTTCAGACCTTCGGGCATACCTAAAGATCACTCATGGAGAGTACGTCTTTTATGTCGGCGCAGCCCCGTTCGGGACCGGCACCTTTGTCTCTTCTTGGCTTTGCGTCAAGGATGAGACATGGGTTAACAAGATTTGGCTGCTGAGTAAGCTCATGGGCAAGGACCGTAAGAATAAGACGTTCTATCAAAGAGACACTGAGGCGATGTATAAGGGCATGGTACATGGCATCGTACTTGCCGTCATAGATGAGATAACAAAAACGAAAGGGTTTAGAGGACTTACTGAATTTGAACGTCGACTTCCATAGGTTAGAGAATGAGCGGAGTACATTCACAACAGCTTACATCCCAATTTTACAAGTGGGAGAAGAAAGGTCGCGGGTGGACATTTTTCCACGAAGCCGTCGACCTGGAACCGCATTTCCATCCGTTCTTCTTCCATTTTGTGCCGCCTCCGCCGACAGGGTATTTGGATGATGGAAAGCGAAAGAATGTCCTAAGCAGAATTGGAGACTTGTTTCGTTTGAATTCTGAGCAAGAAACCGAACCGGAGGAAGATCCCTATGCGGCATTTGCCGATGATGATGAAGTACAGGCGCATATCTTCGACTGTAACGAGCCGATCATCGTATATGGCCTTACAATGCCGAAGGGCCAAAAGATTGATCCCGATGCTACCCAGCATCTATTGCTCATGCTCTCATACTGTAAGTACCCGGTATCGTTTGAAATAGTAGGCGGGTGCGAAAGTATCTCATTTCAAATAGCCACACGTCTGCCAGACGCTAACCATGTACAAGGCCAGATTAAGGCATACTTCCCCGGGTGCATCATTAAAGAGCGAGAGGACCAGATTAAAGAAATATTAAGCGGAGACGGGAAATCAGGGTCAGTAATGCACTTTGGTCTCAAGGACGAATTTATGCGGCCACTTAAAATGGCCGATCACTTTAAAGTAGATCCGTTAATCGGGATTCTCGGTACTCTTGAACACTTAGAGGTAGGCGAAAGTGCAGTCATTCAAGTTCTCTTTAGTGGTGCGATACATCCCTGGTCAGAGAGCATCATTCGTTCTGTGTCAGATAACGATGGGAGCCCATTCTTTGAGAATGCACCAGATATGCTCCCTCTAGCCAAAGAGAAGATATCTGCCCCGTTATTCGGCGTGACCATGAGAATAATGGGTGTGGGGTATTCCGTTTCAAGTGCGCGATCCATTATGAATATGGTAGGAAGTGCGTTCGGGCGTTTATATTTTTCACCTTACAACTCCCTCATCAAGCTATCTGTCCCCCTCGATTTCGATACTATACTAGACGATGTCCTATTCCGGGAATCCCATCTTGTCGGCATGCTTTTAAACAGCCGGGAGCTCGCGACCATAGTACACCTACCGTCTGACTCGGTTGTATCCGAAAAGCTTGAGAGGGATTCCCGGAATAGGACATCGTCTA
>Ga0364860_10091_pt3 | contig 57320 bp, 45 predicted proteins | sample ExccelAu500001D4_FD_206916 | JGI IMG/M metagenome (GOLD analysis project Ga0364860, IMG submission 206916) | Enriched cells from Trout Bog Lake Hypolimnion, Wisconsin, USA - BchlTB.Aug20.5000.01 .D4 | ecosystem: Environmental > Aquatic > Freshwater > Lake > Hypolimnion/Profundal zone | place: USA...
AACAGCAAAACCTCATTGTTCAGAAAAGCGTGAAAGGCCGCGGTGGCAAAGTGGCAACCCTTGTTACAGGCTTTGTTGGCAAAGAAGCTGACCTGGAAACCCTGGGCAAAATGCTGAAAAACAAATGCGGGACCGGGGGAAGTGTGAAAGAAGGGGAGATCATGATCCAGGGCGACCAGCGCAATAAAATTGCCGAGATACTGAAAAAGGAAGGGTATAAGGTGAAGGTTTCGGGGAATTAGGACAATTTGGAGATTTGGAGATTTGAGAATTTGGGAATGGGCTGACGTAAGATCATTATGGAAATGCAAACATGAAAAAAATTATTATTTTTACTGCCTTAGTAATCAATTTTTTGGGCTTTTCAGCCTGTAAACACTCAGACTCTAAAAAACCCGAAAAAGACAAAGGCCCTATCTATATGCGGCCCATCCATCATTCCAAAGATTCAGCACAGGCATGATTGGATGAGATTAATAAATTAAAAGATTGAAAGATTAAAAGATAGAAAAATTAAAAGATTGAAAACAGCTAAGGGAGAAAAGATCCATCGTAAGAAACTAAAGTTTGAAAACCGTATTTTTGAACACTTATCGCTAAATCTGGTATGAGAAATTATATTTGGGCTTCCCCGCAGTATGTATTGATAATAGCTTTATCAACCCTGGTTCTTATGGGATGCTCCCGCCATAAACCTTCAAAAGTTACAGGAAACACCCTCGATTCTATTACCCATATCAGTGATCCGTCGGTACGTATTGTGGCGCTCGACAAATATATCAAAACATCACCCGGCAATGCCAACCTGTATATGCTGAAATCCAAAGCATATAACGAAACGGGCAGCCTGGATAGCGCCATAAAATATGCAGATAAAGCCATTAACAAAGATACCACCCAAACGGCATGGTATTTCTATATGTCTGACCTGTTTATGGAAAAACCGGCGATAAAAAGTGCCATCATGATCCTGGAAAGGCTTGCCGTGAGCCAGCCTACCAACAAAGATGCCTATCTGAAAATTGCCGAGATACAGATAAAAAGCGGCCATTTTGATGAGAGCCTTAAAAACCTGCAGACAGCCTTAAAACTGGACCGCAACAGTGCAGAGGCCAATTTCTGGATGGGGTATTATTACCGGGAAAAGAAAGAAAATGACAAAGCAATTATCGGTTATGAAAAGGCCATTGAGCTGAAACCGGATTATGAAGAGGCTTATGTTATTCTGGGTGTCCTGTTCAGTGCAAAAAAAGACCCCAAGGCACTGGATTATTACAACAGCGCCATCAGGCTTAACCCGCATGATACGGCTGCCATATATGATAAAGGCAAATATTACCAGGATATTGACAGTTTTGACCGGGCTATAGATGCCTATCAGAAAATACTGGGCATGGATCCAAATAACCGGGATGCCAATTATGGGATCGCCTATTGTTTGTACGAACTGAAAAAATACGACGATGCATTGGGTTTCTTTTCAAAAGTGATTCTGAAAAACCCCTATGATGCGGCTGCCCATTATGGTAAAAGCCTCTGCTACAAGGCTATGGGCGCATCTGACAAGGCCAGAAAAGAATTGAATATTTCTGACGGATTATATGCTAGGGATAAGCAGTAATTCAGGCGAAAGTTGTCAATTTTCAAAAAGTTGACACCTGTCTTTATTCATACCTCAAAGCGTCAATAGGGTTGAGCATCGAAGCTTTTCTTGCCGGGTAAAACCCGAAAAATATACCAATCCCAGCCGCTGATAAAAATGCGACGATGATAGATGTAGCACTGATAACAATAGGCCAGTGCATGGCATTTTTTACAATCATGGCAATGCCTATGCCCAAACCCACCCCGATAATGCCCCCGATAAAACTGATAATAACGGCTTCGGTAAGAAATTGCAGCAGGATAATATTTCCTTTGGCGCCTACAGCCATCCTCAGGCCGATTTCGCGGGTTCTTTCGGTGATAGAAACCAGCATGATGTTCATGATTCCGATACCCCCTACCAGCAATGAAATACTGGCAATAATGAGCAGAAGAACAGACATTACATTAGAAATAGCTGAAAATGCATTGCTCAGGTCGGCCTGCGTACGAATGGTAAAATCAGGGGCCACACCGGGCAATACTTTATGTCTTTCGCTTAATAATTCTGTTATTTCATCGGTGCCTGCCGTAACAAGCGTGGCATCTTTTGCAGATGCAATGATCTGGTTTACCCAGGTTATGGATAATATGCGGCGCTGCACAGTATAAAACGGGGCTACAATACAATCATCCTGGTCTTGCCCGAAGCTGTTCTGCCCTTTTATTTCCAGCACGCCAATGATCTGGAAAGGTATATTTGTGATCCTGATAGACTGGCCGATAATGCTGTTCAGGTCGGCATTGGCGCCCCAGAGGTTTTTGACAACAGTCTGCCCGATAAGACAAACTTTGGCAGCATTCCTGTTTTCGGCATTGGTAAAAATATCACCTGCAACGGTATGAAGGTTTTTGATCGGGAAATAATCTGTTGTGACCCCGTAAACCTGAGTCCTCCAGTTCTGGCCATTGGCCAATACCTGCGAACTGCTTCTTACAATCGGGCAGGACAATGGAACCGAAGGGCAATTTGACGGGATTGCTTCAGCATCGGCATAAGTAAGGTTTTGAGAAGCACCGGCACCGGCAGCAACACCGCCATAGCTATTGGAAGCCGGGAAAATGATGATCATGTTGGTGCCCAGGTTGTTTACCTGTGATTCTATACTCTGCTTGGATCCGGACCCGATACCCATCATGGCAACAACAGAAGCTACGCCGATAATAATACCCAATGCGGTAAGCAGTGTACGCAGCATATTTTTGCGCAAGGCAAGCAACGAAATCCTTAAAATATTTTTAATTATGCCCATTATGATGCTTCTTTATCATTTTCAATGTTGGCTGCTTCCGTTATCCTGCCAGCATCGGGATTATTGCTGATATCATCTGCCGGAGGAAGTTTTGCCAGTTCATCCATAGCATTTTTGCGATCCGTTACCGGCGAATCGTCAATAATTTTCCCATCTCTGAAAACGACCCTTCGTGTTGCAAATTGAGCAATATCAGGCTCATGGGTCACCAGTACAATCGTAATGCCTTTTGCATTCAACTTCTGGAAAATATCAATCACTTCAAAGCTTGTTCTGGAGTCGAGATTACCTGTCGGCTCATCCGCAAAAATGATCACCGGGTCATTTACAAGTGCCCTTGCAATAGCTACCCGTTGTTGCTGTCCACCGGATAATTGGTTCGGCATATTTTTCATCCGGGAGGCAAGGCCTACGGATGTCAATGCTTTTACAGCCCTGTCATGTCGTTCCTGGGCGGTTGTCTTGCGGTTGTATAATAATGGAAGTTCCACATTTTCGAGCGCTGAAGTCCTGGACAGGAGATTAAATGATTGAAAAACAAAGCCAATTTTCTTATTTCTTACTTCTGCCAGCTGATTGCGGGTGCTCTTGCTTACATCCATCCCATCGAGGGTATAAGACCCTGAACTGGGCTGGTCAAGGCAACCAAGTATGTTCATCAGGGTAGATTTTCCGGAGCCGCTGGTACCCATAATGGCCACAAATTCGCCTTCATATATATCCAGGTCTATTCCTCTGAGCGCGTAAACTTTTACATCGCCCATGGTGTAGACCTTCTCGAGTTTTTTTACTGAAATTACAGTTTTCATTTCTTTTTTATCAACGGCCTCCCCTTCCACCACCTACGCCTCTGCCGCCAAAGCTTGGTGCAAATGGACTTTTCACAGTTGCCGCATCAGGATTGCCTGCAGAACTTATATCGGTCACTACCAGGTCACCTTCTTTAATATCTCCAGAAACTTCCGTTTGTGTGCCGTTACTGATACCGACATTTACTTTTAGCTCTCTCAGGCTATCGCCGGCAATGATCCATACATGGCCGAATTTCTTTGCCGGAATGGTATCGGGGCCAGGGGCAGCGGTCGTAACCCTGTTATCCATACTTTTTGACTTAGCATCGCCCGGTTTTTTGGGTTTCGCATATCCCGGAGGGTTAAATGTCAGTGCCTTTGCTGGAATCTGCAATACATCCTTATGCGTTTGAACCTGGAAAGTAATATTTGCCGTCATGCCAGGAAGCAGTTTTAAATCAGGATTTGGCACCTCAATAATCACGGTATAATTTACCACATTATTGGTAACGGTGGGTTGCAGCCTGAGTTGGGTAACTTTTCCATAAAACTTGCGATTGGGATATGCATCCACATAAAAAATGGCACTCTGTCCTAAAAAGACCTGTCCTATATCGGTTTCATCCACGGCTGCCTGTACCTGCATTTTTGTCAGGTCATTTCCTATCATGAAAAGGGTTGGTGTCGTAAAACTTGCCGCTACCGTTTGTCCAATATCCACATTCCGGCTTACAACCGTACCGCTGATAGGGGCTTTAATAAAAGCATATTTAAAACTCGTTATAGCTTTATCCAGCAAGGCACGGGCAGAAAGCCTGTCGGCAAGGGCAGATTTGTAATTGGCCTCAGCCAGTTCCAGATCAGCCTGCGCAGCGGCTTTGCCTTTGAGGAGCTCTTTGGTGCGTTCATATGCTTTCTGGGTTTGAAAAACAGAAGCTTCAGCCTTGGCTAATGTGGCCCTGGCATCATTTACAGCTTCTTTTAATGGTACCGTATCTATCAGTGCCAGCAGTTCTCCTTTTTTCACTTTATAGTTAAAATCGACAAAAATTTTAGAAATGATACCGGAAACCTGAGTTCCAACAGCAATATCAGAATCGGGATTTAACAATCCTGTTGAGGTAACGGTAACATTAAGATCCCCTTTGATGACTTTGCTGGTAAGGTAGGATGTCGGAGCCGTTTTGGCCGGACGCTTCAGAAAATAGATCACACCCCCTGCTACCAGTACTGCTATTATTGACCATATGATAATTTTTCGCTTCATTTTCCTTTACTATAATGTTATGGGTTTGCCCCGGTAAAAATCCAGTACTTTTTGTTTGAATATATAATTGTATTTGGCCTGTGCCACCTGCGATTCTGCAGCTACGTATTTATTTTGCTCCAGTATAAGTTCGCTGGCATTTACAGATCCGCTTTTGTATTTAACCTTCATTACATCATACGCTTCTGTTTCGGTACGTAGTGCTTCCAGGGTAGAAGCATATTGTTTGCTGGCCCCAAGATATCCGGTATAGGTTTGTTCTATGGTTTGCCTGAATTGTTGTTTTGTATAATCATCGTTCAGTTTGGCAATATCTTTATTGATAGTTGCCTGTTGCACATTAGCCCTTATGGTATAATTATTAAAAATGGGTACAACCAGTGAAAATGTGAACCCTTCGCCGATATTATCACCTATTTGCTTTGGAAAATAATAAGTTGAAGATTTTTGAACAGGGATTACCCCATCTACAAATTCACTAGGATTGCTTTGCAGGTAGCCGATCTGAGCTTGTTCAAATGTTTCAGATGTAAGTGTTCTGCTGCTGGAATAATTGGTAGATATGCTGCTGTTGAGCAACAACCGTGGATAGGCAGTGCCTTTTGCAATATCAATCCCGTAATTTGCTCCGGCCAGTTTCATTTCCGTGCTTTTTACCTGTGGCTGGCTCTCAACACTCTGTTCATATATCAATGAAGATGGCACTGAGTCTACATGAACGGGTGGGTCTGCAAGTTTTGGCTTATCGATATCAAAACCTGTGGAATCAGGTTTATTCATCAGTTGCTCAAGGGTTAATTTATCAAGGGCCAGCTGGTTCTGATTATTGGTCAGGTTCAGCTGATCAGCTGCCAGTTGCGATTGTACCTGGTAGAGGTTTAGTTCGGGCACAGCCCCGGCCGTTACCATTACATTGGTAATATCTATTTGTTTTTTATCTGTTTCAATGCTGCTTTGTGCAATATTAATCAGCTGATAATCGAGCAATACCTGGAGATAGGCATTGGCAACACTGATGGTAATATTGTTTTTGTAGGTCTGTACATCCATATTGCCTGCCTCATACAGGATTTTATCCTGCTTTATCGTATTTACAAGCTGATAACCTTCAAACAATACCAATGAACTTGTCAATGAAAATGTATTGGTAAGGATATTCTGATTTACATACTGATAGGTGACCGGGTTCAGCGATTTTCCAAAACTGAAACCCTGGTTCGCATTGCCATTCAACGAAGGATATTGTGCGTTTCTGGCCAGATCAAGGCTCACCAGGTTCAGATCTGCACTTCGCTTCGATATATTCAGTTGAATGTTATTATTTATGGCTTCATCGATGCACTGCGGCAGAGTTAATCCTGCAGATTGCGATATGGCCAGATCCGGAATCAGTACTGTTATTGAAAAAAGAAAGAAAAAGCCGACTTGATTTATTCTCATTGTTGTCCTTTCTTGGATTGGTTTGCTATTATCAAGACTTGTTTCAGACTATGACGTATGTCTGCATCATATATTTTATAAATTTCCCGCTGCAAAATTACACAAACAAGTAACAGGAAAACAAGACAAGGAATTGGCATATGATAGCACTAATATGTTTTAAATGAACCCAATATTAAATTTATATAATATTAAAAACTGGAATTCTGCTAAATCTGTGCCAGCAAAGGTTAATTATTAGTTAAATCAAATGAAGAAATGGTTCAAATATTGATTTAAAAATAATAAAGCCTTTTTATAATCTTTTCATAATTTTGATTTTATATTCTTCAAATCTTAACTGAAAAAATTATGAAAAACCCCAATATGTTAAAACCGGCTTTATGGATTATGTTTGCTTTGATTTCATTAAGCAGCTATGGTAAATGTATCACTTCCTGGGAATATTATCAGCCTGTCACCATATCAAATAATACGTCCTCTGCCTTAAGCAAATACCAGGTTAAAGTTGTGGTAAATACATCTGTCCTTATTAATGCCGGCAAAATGATAGCCACCGGCGATGATATCAGGTTTGTTGACCCTGCCACCTGTTCTAATCTCAACTACTGGATAGAAAGTGGTATCAATTCGACAACAACAATTATCTGGGTAAAACTTTCTTCTTTGACGGCTAGTGGAAATAAAGTAATAAATATGTATTACGGCAATCCAGCGGCAGTCGCGGCCAGCAATGGTGACAGCACTTTTATCATATTTGATGATTTTAATGGCTCCTCTTTAAATACTTCAAAATGGAGCATCACTACATCAGGAAGCAATGCCTCCGTAATTGTTACCGGTGGCAACCTGGTATGTTCTACTACTGCAGAGGCTAATATCAGGTCTGCCTCTTCTTTTCCAAGTCCTTTGATAGAGGAATGCAATATAAAAGCCGTTTCCGGAGGTTGGGAAAGCATGGCTATTGTGAATTCAGGCACAGATGATGGAACAGGGCTATGGCTGGGAGATTATAATTATGCCACCGGAACCAACGGAGCATATCATATGTGGACCGGGTGGACTTTTTTGCCTAACAACCCAAATTGCAACTATTACACGGGTCATTTTACTGATTCTGTTCAAGTAAGCGATGCCATAACTGGCATCTGGCAAGTATCCTGGCCTTCTTCAAATGTTCAGAAAGTAAGCTGGCCCGGGGGAAGTTTTTCTACCGCAAATACTGCAAAGACTTTAGGAAGCACTGTACAGATTGCTGTAGGCAATATGTGCGGCTATACCGGTACTATGTCTGTCGATTGGATCAGGGCAAGAAGCTATGCCGCCGCTGATCCTTCCATATCAGTTGGTGCTGAAACTGTAAATCATAACAGTAGTATTGAAAATCCAAATCCGGAAGGCCGCCTCTCCATCTATCCAAACCCTGTGCATGATGTTTTAAATGTAGATTTCACAAAATCAAACCTGCATTATAAAACCCTTCAAATCCTGGACGAAAATGGTAAACTGATACGTACTGTAAATGTAGAAGGCAAGTCTGGAATTCTGGAATTGAATACCTCTGAAATAAAAAAAGGTATGTATTTTATTAAGATAATTGGAGACAGCGGAAATCTTTTACAAAAGATTAGTTTTGAATAAGTTTTTTTGAAATCTTAAAAATGAAACCGAAATTATGGATTCTGTCCAAAGACAACAAAAAATAGAAAAATTTGGCAATGCTTATACAGAGCTCTCTGCATATTTGAAAACTTTAACTAAAGAGCAGATCCATTTTAAACCGGCTGCCGACAAATGGTCGGCCCATGAAATTATTGTACATATTGCCGATGCCGAAGCCAACTCTTATGTACGTATGCGTAAAGCACTTGCCGAGCCAGGCACCATGATATTTGCCTATGATCAGGACAAATGGGCTGCCACCCTCGATTATACTTCAAAAGACTATACAGACTACCTGGAACTTTTTCGTCTGCTGCGCAAATTAACCTATGAAATCATTATAAATATGCCGGAATCGGAATGGGCCAAACAATACAACCATGAAGAATACGGACTTATAGATCTTAACCGCTGGCTTGATATTTATGCAGGACATATTTCAGGGCATATATCCCAGATAGAACGGAATATAGCTGAAATGGGAAATGCGTAATTTCAGGAAATATCAGTTCACTTTTTTTCGCTTAAACTCGAAATTCTGGCCGAGATAAACTTTTCTTACCTGCTCGTCTTCGGCAAGCTCTTCGGCAGTTCCAGATTTTAGCAATTTCCCCTCAAAAAGCAGATAGGCCCTGTCGGTAATGGTAAGTGTTTCCTGCACATTATGGTCGGTAATGAGGATACCAATATTGCGGTGACGGAGTTGCGCTACAATAGTTTGAATATCTTCCACTGCTATAGGATCTACCCCAGCAAAAGGCTCGTCGAGCAAAATAAATTTCGGATTGGTGGCCAGAGATCTTGCAATTTCTGTCCTTCTCCTTTCCCCACCGGAAAGCAGATCTCCCCGGCTTTTGCGGACCTTTGCCAGGCCAAACTCATCAATAAGGCTTTCCAGCTTGTCGCGTTGTTCTTCTCTGGAAAGTTGGGTCATTTCAAGGACAGCTTTGATATTATCTTCTACCGAAAGTTTGCGGAAAACCGAAGCCTCCTGAGGCAAATAGCCAATGCCTTTTTGTGCCCTGCGATACATGGGCAGACGTGTTATGTCTTCATCATCCAGGAAAATACTGCCTTCATCCGGCCTGATAAACCCTACGATCATATAAAATGTCGTTGTTTTTCCGGCCCCGTTCGGGCCTAATAAACCAACAATTTCGCCTTGTTCTACATGCACCGATACATGGTCAACTACCTTACGGCTGCGATATGCTTTAACTAATGATTCGGATTTGAGGATCATAATGATTAATGAATTTGAGCATGAGAATTTTGCAAAACCGAGGCAGTATTTTGATCATCAGGTTTCTGTATGTGTATATCTTTAACATTTATCGAAACGATATAATCGCCTTTATACTCATTGGGTTCAATGGTATAGCAGATATCAAACGTCGAAGCTTTCAATATTTCTTCATAAAAATGCCCAAGACCGAAAGCGATCCCCTTATAATGTTTTCCGGCTTTGGAACGTAATGACAATTGCAAATGATTATTTCCCACCAGTTTAGGTTTGTAATATGTGGAAAGACCCCGGCTCACAAAAACAGGTTTCATGCTTTCGGGTCCAAAAGGACCAAAGCGTTCTATGCTTCTGCAGAAGGTGGCTGTCACATCATCAAGGTCAATTTCCAGATCATATTCCAGTACGGGGGTCAGCATTTCATCTGTAATGGTTCTACTTACCGATTCTTCAAATTTTTCCGAAAATTTCTGAATATTATCCAGGCTTAGCGATAAGCCAGCTGCGGCCTGGTGACCTCCCCATTGTTCAAGGTATTCATCACATTCTTTTATGGCTTCATATAAATTAAAACCCGGTACACTGCGGCCCGAACCTACGGCCATCCCATTCGATTCTGTGAGTAATATGGTTGGCCTGTAGTATTTATCTATCAACCTGGAGGCAACAATTCCAATAACACCCTTATGCCAGTTTTTATTAAAAAGCACGGTTGTTTTTCGGGTTTCATTGTTATCAAGAAGCTCAATCATTTCAAGTGCCTCTTTGGTAATGGTGGAATCAACAGACTGGCGATCTGTATTATTCTGATTGATCTGCTCGGCAAGCTTCATGGCATTTTCATAACTTTCCTCAATGAGAATCTTCACAGCCAGATTGCCGCTGGCGATACGGCCCGCTGCATTGATCCTCGGTCCGATACGGAATACCAGATCATTTACGGTCATCTTTGATTTTACACCAGCCAGTTCTATCAATGCTTTATAACCTGGCCGTGGATTTGTGTTTATTTTAAGCAAACCGAAATAAGTCAATATCCTGTTCTCGCCCGTCATATGCACAATATCTGCTGCATTGCTCACTGCCACAAGTCCCAGATATTGATCGGGATCCCATGGAATTTCATATTTCTCTGCATAGGCACTGATAAGTTTGAACCCGATACCGCAACCGGATAATTCCTTATAAGGATATTCGCAATCCACACGCTTCGGATTGAGTACAGCAGCAGCAGGTGGTATTTCATCTCCGGGCGTGTGATGGTCGCAAATGATAAATTCTATCCCTTTTTCACGGGCATATTCCACTTTACCTATAGATTTGATACCACAATCAAGGGCAATGATAATGGTTGCCCCGTTTTCATGTGCCCAGTCGATCCCTTTATCTGATATGCCATATCCTTCCAGAAAACGATCCGGGATATAGAATAAAAGATTGGAATATATCTTCAAAAAAAATGAATAAACCAGCGCAACAGCAGTGGTGCCATCTACATCATAATCACCATATACCACAATTTTCTGATGGGTTTCAATGGCATAGTGAAGCAGGGTAACAGCCTTATCCATATCCTTCATTAAAAACGGAGAATGCAGATCATCAATAGAAGGCATGAAATACGATTTTGCCTCATTGAATGAGGTAATATTTCGCTGGGCTATGAGTTTTATAAGAATATCCCCTGTTTGAATCTGGGATTTCAGGCTTTGATATAATTCTTCATCCGGGGCGGGTTTGGCCACCCAGCTTTTATTTGCGATCATTTATTATTTCAGTTTCAGGTTTAAGGTCAATACCTTAATCTAATTAATGATACATGGATAGCAGTGCACCCGTTATATCAGTGATCAAGCTTTATTCCTCTGTTTCATTGCGTGATCAACAAAGAGAATCTAACTTCAAAAATCGGTAAATTATGTTTAATAACAACTTAAAATGGAAAATCACGCGATAGCTTCATAAGTTTGTATAATGAAACAAAAAATCCGGATCGTTTTTATGGGTACGCCAGATTTTGCAGTACCCTCACTTTGCCGACTATATGAGGCCGGATTTGATATTGCCGCCGTTATTACGGCCCCGGACAAACCGGCAGGCAGAGGCCTGCAATTGCACCAATCACCGGTAAAGGAATTCGCCGTTTCGCATCAGATCCCTGTTCTTCAACCGTTAAAACTAAAAGACCCGGATTTTCTGGAACAACTCCGGAGCCTGAAAGCAAACCTGCAGGTGGTGGTAGCTTTCCGCATGCTGCCGGATGCTGTTTGGCAAATGCCGGAATTGGGTACATTTAACCTCCACGCTTCCCTGCTGCCCGATTACAGAGGGGCAGCACCCATAAACTGGGCTGTAATTAATGGCGAAAAAGAAACGGGCGTAACCACCTTTTTTTTAAAACATGATATTGATACCGGCGATATCATTTACCAGGAAAAAACAGCTATTAATCCTGATGAAAATGCCGGGGAGCTGCATGATAAGCTGATGGCAGCCGGAGCGGAACTTGTATTGAAAACAGTAAAAGATATTGAAGCCGGAACCATAAAAACAAAGCCGCAGATCATTAGTGATCAACCGAAACCGGCGCCCAAACTTTTCAAAGAAAATTGCCGGATCAACTGGTCTGTTAAAGCCCTTGATGATATTCATAATTTTATCCGCGGCTTAAGTCCTTATCCCACAGCCTGGACAGTACTTGATGGCAAGGTTTTGAAAATATATAAGACCCTTAAAGAAGTTATCGAAAACCATGAGGCTCCTGGTCATCTAATAACCGATCAAAAAACATTTCTGAAAATATCATTAGCAGGAGGTTATTTACATCTGATAGAACTTCAACTTGAAGGACGCAAAAAGATGGGTATTGAAGAATTTTTAAGAGGATATGTTGTAAAAGACCAACACCTTGCCTGATTCAAAACAGGACCAGGCTGTATCAATAATATTGCCTTCATTTTCAGATAGACTTTTCCCTATTTTGCCGATAGTTTTATCTTTCTTTCCACACTGTTATACGGTCCCGGTATAAGTTTCCCATGTTTATCTATCAGTTCCAGTTTGATGGTGTTTTCACCCATTTTTAGTCCCGATAACCCATAACCGGTCCATTTTGTAAGGATAAATTCGTTGCCATTTATCGTGGCTTTCACTTTATTACCTCTGGGTGAAAGATCTGTGTTTACCAGGTAAAAATCAAGCAGCACATTTGCCGTATCGCTTCCTTTATATTCGCCCTTAGGCCGGCTGTAAAACAGAAGCGGACCGCTGAGGTCTACGGGTTTATCTTTCGTATCACCTACCTTGAATTGCGTAAGTACATAGGCATTTTTATTTTTTACACTTTCGTGATAAGAACGGGATAAAAAAGCCAGTTGCACATAATTTCCGGGTTTCAGATCTGAATAAAACGTGTCTTTATACCGGGCGGTATAGGGACCGTTATTGATAATCTGGTGGATATGCTGGCCCTTGTTGCTGTTGTTGCAATCGCATCTTGCGGCGCCATCGGTTTGGTCTGTAAGTTTGAAGTTTTTTACATCAAACCTGAACAAAACATTTCCGGGAGCGGCAATTTCTTTTCCATTTACAGGCTCTATCTGTTTGAGGCTGGCATCCGGAAAATCTGGCGTCTGGATGAAATATGAAAGGGATATTCCGTTTTTTGTTTCAATAACATTACCTGTTTTTGCTGTGCTAAAATCTACAATAGCTGCCGATTGGGAGGTTGTCTTTGCGTTCTGGCAAGAAACCAAAGCCAGTGGAGATAAACAAAGAATTACAAATAATCTTTTCATTTCTTTGATATAATAAGTTTTTTCAAATATAGGCAGAATCGGTCTCTTACAGGATAACAACTGTAAGGCCAGATGTTCTATCCGCCTCCGGTTTTATTTTTCTATAACAAGCTTGCAGGCATTCTGTTTACCTTCTTTATTAAAATTGATATAATACATACCGGCAGGCAAGTCAGAAATACCCGTTTCAAGATGTATTGACGAAGCAAAACCCCTATATATATCTTTCACATTTCTACCAAGCATATCTGAGATATTCAAAGAGATAAAGCTGGTCCTGGTCCCGGAATAATTTATGGTTAACTTATCTTTTGCCGGATTGGGGAAAAAATCAAAACCGACTGTTGAAGACCCCGGAGCTTCAATACCTGCATAAGATTCTGCTACTATAAACCAGCGCGTGAATACTTTAGACTTATTTCCCGAATGGTCTTGGGCCTGGTAATTGAGATAATAAGTACCTGGATTATCTGTATTCACAAAAGTACCTGAAGTAAGAATAAAAGGACAGCAGTCATAATTGTCTGAATAATAATATCCCAGATCGGGATCATAATATTGCCAGCGCTTCAGATATACCATGGTATCCACATTAAAATAAAGATCAGGCGCAATTCTGTCTACAACTTTTACGATCAGGAAAGCAGTATCAGACCGCAACCCTGCCGGATCTTTTGCGAGAAACATGACAGTTGTCTGCCCCAGTTTGTATTTGTTAGGAAAAATATATTGCTGCGTGTTTTTATCGTATCGATAACATATAGTATCATGTAGTTTTGAAACCGGATAATAATTATCTGCCATTATAGGCTTTGGCAGTGTATAGTTCTTATTTACATCTACATAGAATGTGTCAAAAGGAAAATGGATGGTAGGAGGGATAAAATTTTTCACAATCACTTTTCTTGTCACAGATGCACTGTTTCCGGCACTGTCTGTAGCGGTATATGTTATGTATTGTGTCCCGATCTTTGAAGAATCCAACCTTGGCTTGATAGAATATATCAGGTGCCTGGTATAGTTGTCAGCAGCAGCAACACCAGGATCTGCAAAATGAGTAAGTACCTGAAGATTCTCAGTAGCATTTCCCAGCAGGGTTATTACAGGTTTAATGGTGTCTCCCACAATTACCTCACGGTGTGCAACTCCTTTATTGCCACTGAGGTCAGTGGCGGAATACGTGATATAATAGATACCAGTCCGGTTAATATTAACAGTCCCTGAAATAATTACACTTAATGCAGAATCAATATTGTCTTTTGCCACAGCACCGAATTCATGATAGGGTGTATATACTTCAACAAATACTGTCTGACTGTCATTAAGTATTATTATAGGGGCCGTAGTATCTCCGATTACTTTCACAACCCTGACGACCTCTTTTGCTGCATTGCCTTCATTGTCAGCTGCGTTATAGGTTACAAAATAAATACCCGGCTTATTTGTATTCACCGTATCTATTGTTACCAGGTTATAATTGATATATCCATCAGCATAATCATATACTGTGGCTCCCGCATCAGAATATGGTGTTTTTTCTTCGACCAGTACGGTGTCTTGTCCCCTGAGCGTAATGACAGGCGGAACAGTATCTTTTACGAGCACAACATTGAAGTCCTCGAACTGACCTACAATATTTACCCCACAGGCATCAATAGTGCGATCGGCTAAAGTGACACCCACCCTGATCCTGCAGGCTCCGGTAGCAATCCTTCGCAATGGAAAGCTTCCCGACCATGTTTTTCCTGTAATATTCTGCACAATGAGTACGGTATCATCTGCCTGATTAAAATTACCGTCTTTGCTATAGTTTAACCATACCATCCCGATCATACTGCCGATGGCGGTATCTCGGCTGATATTGATATGATATAAATCGTCCTGAATCAATTGTGGCGGATTGGATGTCAGGTATGCATTATATCCGGTATCTCCGCAACTTGAATAATGATTGATTAAGGTATCATTGTTCCTGTCGGTTAGCACAATTCTGGATATTCCTATCGCGTTCACCGGGGTTACAACTACAGGTGTGCAATATTGCTGTACATAGATGAAAGAATCGCGGAAGGTAGTTGATGTTCCCTTTTCATTTGTAGCGCTGAGTGATACAGAATATATTCCTGAGTCAGGAAATTGAACCACAGGATTTTGTGCAAGCGAATCCGAGTTTATAAATCTGATAATGTTGCGGTTGTTCAGGGGTTTTACTTTCCAAAGCCACTGATAAGGATGCCCTGATGATATATCATAAAACCTGACGGGTTCATTCGTTCCCACGGTGGTAATATTTGTAATACCATCACTCAGCAATGTTTTAAAATTGACAACAGGTTTGCGATCATTTTTCAGCACCACAATAGATTTATAGAAGGTATCCACGCCTCCGCAATTCTGTGCGATAAGCCGGACTTTTACAATACCAGCAGAATCATATTTAAATATTGGATCATTTGTAAAGTTATCATTGATGCCATCACCATTCAGGTCCCAGAAAAAATGAAGTTCGGGTCCGCTTGAATTGTTTGTAAATGCAACAGGATGATTGATATACAGCGTGTCAGGACATGCAAATGCCGCTTTAGGCGGTGCTGATGTTCTGAGCACCGATGTCCAGAATGCTTCAAAGCCATCCCCTGTAAAACTGGAATCCGTGGTCCATTGCAGGAAGGCAGTACCTGAATTTGCTGTTATATCAGGTGGATTCTGAGGAATGTTCCTGGGATTCCGGTTCTGAAAACCATTTGGAAAACCAGCCGATGCTGTAAGAGATTTCCCTTTGCTATTGGTACTGTCATATATCTTTAGATTGTCTTTACCGGCGCCATAGGTATTGACATCAAAGGAATTAAAACTTATTTTTATGGCAGAGGCACAGGGTGGTTTGATCACTACAAAACAACTTTTATTATTACCATACGTGCCATATTTGCCACCGTCATCATATATAAATCCCGAATTGCCTGTCACTGTATCAATGCCGCTGCACATGCGTACATAATTGACAATCTTGAAAAATCCGTTTTTTGTTTCTGTCTCCAGGCCTTTTCCGTTGTGTGCCGTAAGACTTACATTATAATTTCCTGTCTGATTGAATTTTATAACCGGATTCTGCGATGAGTATGTTGTCCCGTTCAGATAACTGAAAGTCGGCGATCCATTGATTACCGAAGGCTCTATCTGCCAGTACCAACTGCCCGGTTTATTGGCCGACTGGTCTAAAAGTTGAATAATCGTAGTTGTGTCTGCAACATTCTGGCTTGCCATAAATTGTGCTACCGGTGATAATGCCGGCGGTATCAGTTTCACACTATCAGTAACATACCTGGTAATGGTTGAATCACATCCCTGCCAGGTAAGCCGCATTTTTACAGCATAGGTCACGCTTCCTTTCCCCGGACTTTGGGTCCATGTGTAAAAAGCTGTATCTCCTGCCGCATCATATTTTGCGCTGTTATTATTGAGACAATTGTTTGAAAAACACCATTCGCACTTCACATTTCCCTGCGCATTGCTGGTATTGGTAAACATCACCGGAGAGCCCAGGTATCGGGGAGAATCAATAGCAAATGTTGTTTTAATTGGGAATGCATCCTGTTGTACATCAATAATATACTCTTCAGCATCGCCATATCTCAGGTTGCTGCATGGGGTTAATTTTGGTACCGTATCAATATCACTTTCAATCCTGAGTTTATGAGCACCGGGCGTCGCGGTAAATGGCACTGAAATATTCGTATAAAAGGTCTGTGCCGAAGGACTTGATCTGGAATAAAATACCGTTTCGGTACTTGTATCAATAATACCGTCATTGTTCCAGTCTACCCATCCAATGATCTGTTCATTATGCCCACTGCCATATTTTATTGCTATCGGGTATGTCTGTTGCCTGTATGCCGTTAATTTCTGGGCTGGGTAAAAGGTCAGCCTGTCCAGATCGCCGGAAGGGTTATTGATCTGGCTTCCGATCTGCACATTGGTAATGCCGATATATTGTTTGCTTGCAGTATTGGGAATTAATACAGAAATATTGCAATAATTTTCATAATAGTCTATGGCTCTTGCACCTGCAGGGTTTCCGGTTTTTACTGTAAAACTTGTATCCGATAACTTTACAGAATCTATGGTCGCATCGAGCACATCAGGAGATATATTGGCATTGGTTGACACATCATAAGCCAGGAAAAAATAATTATTGCCGCTGAGCAGTGACTTATTTACCTGAAAATACATTTTCCCGTTGGGGTTTGCCACAGGTGCCCCAATGGTATCAGAACTTATTAATTCTTTGCCTGTTAAGTCAATATTACCGGTATAGTACAAATGTGCCGCCGAAATATCAGAAACCTTTGTTGTGCCTTTGGTAGAGAAATAAAATTTCGTGGCTTTTTCTGTCTTTCCCTGTGCCAGCGCTGTTATAACCAGCTTGAATTTAAGGATCTGAGCATGCTGTTGCCCTCTGAATGTATTGTTGGTGATTTGATACGTTGTATCCGCTATCTTTGCATTACAATTATTGCCCATACAAAGAAAAATCAGGCCCATGGGTAAGACCGCGCGCAACGATATATGGGGGTAGTTTCTAGGCATTACAAATTTTGGCAAAATTGTAATCAACAAGTAAAGTTAGTAATATCTTATTAAACAACCTAATTTTACCAAAAAAGTTTTAAATCGCAGGAGAATGGCTATCCGGCTAATTGCTTGGTTATTATAAGAAAAAACGAACCATGGATACATTGGAAATTGAAGACGGAATAAATGCTGAAGAACAGGGCGAACAGGAAGAATTTTACGAGCATTTCCGCATTTTGGCCGACAAAGGACAGGAGCCCTTGCGAATTGATAAGTTCCTGACAAACAGGATCCAGAACGCAAGCCGAAACCGGATTCAGAATGCTGCAAGAGCCGGCAGTATTTACGTGAACGGAATACCTGTGAAACCCAATCATCGGGTGAAACCCCTTGAGGTGATCACTATTTTACTGGCTGAACCTCCGAGGGATAAGGAACTCAAACCAGAAAATATCCCCTTAACCATTGTTTATGAAGACGATAACCTTTTAGTAGTGAACAAGCCGGCCGGCATGGTGGTTCACCCGGGTTATAACAACTACACAGGCACACTGGTGAACGCACTCATTTATCATTTTGACCAGTTACCTACCGCAAATGGCGAACGCCGCCCGGGTCTGGTACATCGTATTGATAAAGACACCAGCGGCCTGCTCGTCATTGCCAAAGATGAATACAGTATGACCTTCCTGGCCAAGCAGTTTTTTGAGCATACCATAGAGCGCAGTTACCAGGCATTGGTGTGGGGAACTTTTGCAGAACCAGAAGGCACAATTGATGAGAAGCTGGCCCGCGCCAAAAAAGACCGACGGGTAATGCAGGTGTACCAGGAAGAAGACGAAGGGAAACGCTCTATCACACACTTTAAAGTGCTTGAAGAATTCCATTATGTAACGCTGATAGAATGCCGGCTGGAAACAGGACGCACACATCAGATAAGGGCCCATATGCAGCATATCGGCCACCCTATTTTCAATGATGCCGCTTACAAAGGCAATGAAATTCTTGCAGGCCCGAAATTTGCAAAATACAAGCAGTTTGTAGAAAATTGTTTTGCCTTATGTCCACGCCAGGCCCTGCATGCCAGGAGTTTAGGCTTTATACACCCCATTACCGGTAAAAAACTTTATTTCGAAGAACCCCTGCCTCCGGATATGACCGCATTGGTTGAAAAATGGCGGGGCTACAGCGGGAATTTGAAGGTGGAGGATTGAGGATTGGGATTTGAAATTTGGGGTGTTCGAGTTGGCAACTTTTTGAAAGTTGGCAACTCTGAAAACTGAAAATTTGATTGAAAACTGCTGAGTATTTTGTAAATTGCATATCAAATGAATTCGTACCGAAAGATAGTACCAGTTGTAAAAAAGGGATTACTAAAAGAACTTGAAACAGAAGATGGAGAATTGGATTATTGGTTGTCAAAAACACCCAATGAGAGAATTGCAGCCATTACATTTTTAGTGTTGAGTTCTATAAAGCCCGGAACGAGGATGGATAGGACACATGTGGTAACAATAAGAAAAAGAAGGTAATGGAACTTGCCCGTGATTTTTCAGAGTTTATTGATCTTTTGAATAAATATGAAGTTGATTATCTTGTGGTTGGAGGCTATGCGCTGGGCTTTCATGGAAGACCAAGATACACAGGTGATCTGGATATCTGGATTTCCATTTCAGAAAAGAATGCGATTAAAATGGTTGAAGTAATTGAGGCTTTTGGATTTGCAGCCCTTGGACTTGGGAAAGATGATTTTTTGCAAAAAGGCTATGTTACCCAAATCGGTTATCCTCCTTTACGTATTGATATTTTGAACGATATTGATGGTTTAGTTTTTAAAGAAGCATATAAAAACAAACAGGTAATTGATATTGATGGTATAGACGTTAATTATATAGGCTATAATGATCTAATTCTTAATAAAGCAGCTTAGGGTAGGAATAAGGACATCGCCGACATTAAATCTTTAAAAAAGATTAAACCTAAAAGCGGAAATAAAGAACATTGAGGTTAAGGCAATTGCGCTTGATGTGGTTGCCCTCATCGAAAAATGGAGAGGATATTCCGGGAATTTGAAGGTGGAGGATTGGGGAGTATGAGGTAAGAAGTAAGAGGTAAGAAGTGAGAAAACTGCTTGAATGGTAATATTTTACAACTTACTTAAAGTTGGCAACTCTGAATGTCAGTTCTTTTCCTTGTTTATTTATCCGATGATCAATCTTCAAGTATTACCTTTTCTAACCTGCTCACCAATAGATCCCTGATGGAGCTATAGGTATTTTCCATGTTCTCATGAATATCGCGCCAGCTCGCCCATTCGGCTTTGGTAATTTCTTCCTTTGCCTGTGGTACAAGCGGCGCATTATCGGAGCATAGCATTTTATACCAGTGTATTTCTTTCAGGAACAACTTATTGTGATCTTTGAAAACATAGTACATTACCGAGTGTTTTCCGTTCAGGCTGAGGCCTTTTACGCCTGTTTCTTCACTTACTTCCCTTAAGGCAGCCGATTCCAGGTCTTCTCCCGGGTCAAGTTTCCCTTTGGGCAGGTCCCATTTGCCTCTGCGGTAAATCATCAGCAGTCGTCCGTCACCGTTCCATACCAGGCCGCCGGCAGCCACAACAGTTGGCATGCTGTTGCGAATTCTTTCTAAAGTTCGCTCAGTAGAATCAACCCGGATAAAAAATGCGGCACTCTTTTCCGCATTATAAATATCCATTAATAACAGATTGATATCCGAATCAGCATTCAAGGTCAATTCTTTCCAGGAACTGTTTTCAGGTTCTGAGCCCGATTCCAGCAATTGGAGGGGCTTATCATTGACGAATATTTTAGTTGTTTCAGGTTTCATTTTATTACTGCAATGTTAGGGAAATTTCAAGTATTAATCCGCAATATACAAAAACACAAAAAGGGAAGCTTACCGCTCCCCTTTCAAAATATTATCAATCAATAATAATCTATTTCACTGCCTTCACCACAGCCTCGAATGCATCGGGGTTGTTCATGGCCAGGTCGGCCAGGGTTTTGCGGTTCAGCTCTACATTATGTTCGTGGATCTTGCCCATGAATGCACTGTAGCTCATTCCTTGCTCGCGTGCTGCGGCATTGATACGCTGAATCCATAATGCCCTGAAAGTTCTTTTCTTCACTTTCCTGTCGCGGTAGGCATATACCATCCCTTTTTCAACCGCGTTTTTTGCTACGGTATAGACATTTTTTCTACGGCCCCAATAACCTTTGGCAGCTTTGAGTATCTTTTTTCTTCTTGCCTTACTGGCGGGGTTGTTCGTTGCTCTTGGCATGACGTATTAGTTTTATCTGAATCTGTTTATTAAAAAATTTATTTACCGATGGTTAACAGGCGTTTTACATTGCCTTCGTCGGATTTATTCACGATCGCAAATTTTACCAGCTTTTTCTTACGCTCTTTGCTTTTTTTGGTAAGAATATGGTTTTTATACGCGTGTTTTCTCTTAATCTTACCGGATGCAGTCAAAGTAAATCTTTTCTTCGCTGCTGAATTGGTCTTCATCTTTGGCATATCTCTGTTCTTTATTCTTGTGTTTTATTCTTGTGTTTTGTAATCTGGCGTCGGCCCATTATCACATCATCACATTATCTCATTATCTAATTGTCTTACGACTTCTTTCCTTTCGGGTTTATAAATATAAACATCCTCTTTCCTTCCAGTTTCGGCAATTGCTCTACTTTGCCGGCATCTTCAAGTTCCTGTGCAAACTTCAGCAGCAGCACTTCTCCTCTTTCTTTGTGAATAATGGTACGGCCTTTAAAATGCACGTAAGCCTTCACTTTTGATCCCTCTTCCAAAAACTTTTTGGCATGTTTGAGCTTAAACTCAAAATCATGCTCATCTGTATTTGGCCCGAACCGTATTTCTTTTACGACCATTTTCACGGCTTTGGCTTTCATTTCCTTCTGCCGTTTCTTCTGTTCGTAGAGAAACTTTGTATAATCTACTACCCGGCATACCGGCATATCTTCCTGGAGGGATATTTCCACCAGGTCGAGCTCCATGTCGTTAGCCATTCGCAACGCTTCTTCGGTATTGTACAATCCCGGAGTAACGTTTTCTCCTACCAACCGCACTTTAGGGGCGGTTATTTCTCTGTTGATCCTGTTTGCAAACCGGGGATCCGGTGCCCGGTTATACCTGTTGTCTGGTTCTCTGATAAGCGATCTTTTTTAAATAGATTCTATCTCTTTTTTTAAATGTTCTATAAATATGTTCACTTCAAAAGCCCCGAGGTCGCCCTCTTTGTGCTTGCGAACGGATATTCTTTCTTCGGTTTCTTCTTTTTCCCCTACTATCACCATGTAAGGAACCTTTTTCAACTCGGCTTCCCTTATCTTCTTGCCGATTTTTTCATTACGGTCGTCTAGGGAGGTGCGAATTTCGGAATTATTCAGCACATTACAAACATTCTGTGCATAATTAATATATTTTTCGGCTACAGGAATCACTACCACCTGCTCCGGGGCCAGCCATAACGGGAACTCTCCGGCACATTGCTCTATGAGTATTCCCATAAACCTTTCCATACTTCCAAAAGGTGCACGGTGTATCATTACGGGGCGGTGTTTCTGGTTATCGGCCCCTGTATATTCCAGTTCAAAACGTTCAGGAAGGTTATAATCTACCTGTATGGTACCCAGCTGCCAGCTGCGGCCCAGTACGTCTTTTACCATAAAATCGAGCTTGGGACCATAAAAGGCGGCTTCGCCCAGTTCGGTTATGGTTTTCAGGCCCTTTTCGGCGGCAGCTTCTACAATAGCCGACTCTGCCTTGGCCCAGTTTTCATCGCTGCCGATGTATTTTGTCTTATTTTCTGGGTCGCGGAGACTTATCTGTGCCGTAAACTCTGAAAATCCGAGCTTGGTAAATACCAGCGTCACCAGGTCTATAACACTCAGGAACTCTTCTTTCACCTGGTCGGCGCGACAGAATATATGTGAATCATCCACGGTAAAACCCCTTACCCTTGTCAGTCCGTTCAGCTCGCCGCTCTGCTCATAGCGGTACACGGTGCCAAATTCGGCAATCCGTACCGGAAGATCGCGGTACGAACGGGTTTTGCTTTTATAGATCTCGCAGTGGTGCGGACAGTTCATTGGTTTCAGCAGGTATTCTTCCTTGCTGTCGGGCGTGGTTATCGGTTGAAAAGAATCCTTCCCATATTTCTCATAATGCCCTGAAGTAACATAAAGGTCTTTTTTGCCAATATGCGGGGTAATTACACCTACATAGCCTCTTTTCTTCTGCTCTTTTCTCAGAAATCCTTCCAGCAGGTCGCGTACTATTGTACCATTGGGCAGCCATAGCGGCAGCCCGGCGCCTACCTTATCAGAAAACATGAAAAGTTCCAGTTCCTTGCCCAGCTTGCGGTGATCACGCTTTTTGGCTTCTTCCAGCAATACCAGGTACTCGTCCAGCATTTTCTGCTTTGGGAAAGTAATGCCATAGATACGTGTAAGCTGCTTGTTCTTTTCGTCGCCACGCCAGTAGGCCCCGGCAATATTGGTAAGTTTGATGGCCTTGATATAGCTGGTATCGGGCAGGTGCGGTCCGCGGCAGAGGTCGGTAAAATTTCCCTGGGAATAAAAAGTGATCTCGCCCGGGTTGAGGCCTTCAATCAGTTCCAGTTTGTATTCGTCGCCTTTTTCGGTGAAATATTTTACGGCTTCGGCTTTGGCCACTTTGGTGCGGACGTATTTTTCATTTTTGCGGGCCAGGTCGGTCATCATCTTCTCTATCATGGTGAGTTCTGCAGCCGTGATCTCATGGTCGCCGAGGTCCACATCGTAATAATAGCCATTGGCTACCGGAGGCCCGATGCCGAACTTGATGCCCGGATACAGTTCCTGCAATGCCTCGGCCATAAGATGGGCCGATGAGTGCCACATCACCTTTTTGCCCTCTTCATCATCCCAGGTAAGGATCTGTACCTGCGCATCCGAATTGATAGGACGCGTCAGGTCGCGGGTTTCACCATTCACAGAAATACCCAAAGCTTCTTTCGCCAGCCTCGGACTTATACTCTCGGCAATTTCCAGCCCGGTAACGCCTTCATTGTGCGTTACTACCTTACCATCAGGGAATGTAATCTTTATCATAACTGCAAAGGTAGGGAAATAAGACTATTTGAAAATTTTGGAATTTGAAAATTTGAAAATGCCTTGCCAGCCGAAGCTTTAGCGTAGGATGGGGCGGGCACAAGCAGTCCCCCGCCCTCTTTCGCGTCCCGCGACTGTGAGAATCCGCCCCTGTCCCGACCCATTCGGGGGCGACCGGCCGTTTTATATATTCAACATTCGGCCAAAGGCCACAGATGGCTGACACGCACGAGACGCGGGCAAGATTGAGAAGTAAAGAGAGAGAAGTAAGAAGTGAAAGGGCTATTTGAATCCCGGGTATTCGGAGTGAAAATTTATACGCGCCGGGAAAAAATGGAATCCACCCTTTTAATCTGATCTAAATATACAATATTCCTCCCGCTTCTACGTCTACGCGATATAGAATACCCCGTAAGGATTGGGTAAACTTTTCCATTGAAATAAAAAACAAACAAAATAAATGGCGCAAACAAACTGGACCACAGCAAATATCCCTGATCTGTCAGGCAAAAACATTCTCATCACCGGTGCCAACAGCGGCCTCGGCTTTCATGCAGCTATGGCCTTGAGCGGCAAGGGCGCCAATATCATTATGGCGGTGCGCAACCTGGATAAAGGCAATGAAGCAGCGGCACTGATCAAAACAAGGTACCCCAACGCCAAACTGGATGTCATGCCGCTTGACCTGAGCGACCTGGATTCGATAAAGCATTTTTCAGAGGCTTTTCATGCCAAATACAATTCTTTAGATGTACTGATGAACAATGCAGGCGTGATGGCGATACCCAAAAGAGAAACCACCCGTCAGGGATTTGAAATGCAGTTTGGCACCAACCATCTCGGGCATTTTGCACTCACGGGGCTGCTGCTCGACCTCATTAAAAAAACACCCGGGTCAAGAATAACAACCCAGAGCAGCGGACTCCATAAAGCCATAGATACCATCCGTTTTGACGATATCAACTGGACACGGTCCTATACCAAATGGAAAGCCTATGCGCAAAGCAAACTGGCCAACCTGCTGTTTACCTATGAGCTTGACCGCCAGTTGAAAGCCCATCATATAGATGCTATTGCCACGGCATCGCACCCGGGCTTTGCCGAAACCAATCTGCAAAGACATTCAGGATTTTTAGTAGCATACCTGGCCAATAAACTCCTGGCACAAACTGCAGAAATGGGCAGCCTGCCGATATTGCGTGCCGCTACTGAAAACAACCTGAAAGGGAGCGAATATTTCGGGCCCACAAAAATGAGTGAAATGCGGGGCTATCCTGAACTTGTACAGTCTAATAACGCATCGCATGATATGGAGGCCGCCAAAAATCTATGGGATATTTCTGAGAAGCTCACGGGTATCCATTACGAATTTTAGGAAGGAGCAGGGATATATACGGGTATAGTAATGGCGTTGGGAAGCAGCATGTTTGTATGTTTTGAGTGAATTCTTAATAATTTTTGAAAAAACCTTAGTTTTGTTCAATCCACCTCTTTTCACTTTAACATCATAAAAAATGAAACTCAGAATTTGTACATTATTCTTCCTCTTTTCAGGTATTTTATTTCAAAATGCCATGGCCCAGAAAGGAGATATGGCCGTTCATCTTGATCTGGGATATGGATTCCCATCAGGAGCTGAATCCATAAGAAATTATCAAAATAGCACTTATTCGCAATCGTCGTTCAGCCTCGGTGCCGGAACAAATATTGCCTTGGCAGGCAGCTATATGCTAAGCGATCATCTGGGTGTGGGTATTGATCTGAATGAAATGATAGGAAGAAGTTTTAACCAGGTAGAAGAATATATAAATAACTTCACGCAAACTTCAACGGCGGTCTTTAGCGGAAATTTATTTGCGGTGACACCGGAACTCATTTTATCGGCCAATGCGGATAAACTCAATTTTTATGGAAAATTTGGCGTTGTTGTCGGACTGCCATCCGTTACTGTTAAAACTACCTGGTCGGGTCAATTTGTACAAAAAGGCACTAATATTGATTTATATACCGGCGGTGTGGCCATTGGTGCCTATGCAGCATTCGGCGTGCAATATCCCATCGGTGATCATTTTAAATTGAGCGCCGAAATTTTTGACCGTGACCTTACCTACAGACCTGCCACATATAAAAACACACAGGCGTTTGACGGAGCTTCTAAAGCCGCGGATCAGACTTTAACCAATTCCAGCGTTTCGCAGGCGAATCTAACAACACCTATGGCATTTGGGAGTATCGGTTTGAAAATAGGGATATCATATTCGCTGAAGAACTGATCGTTGTATTTGTAAATGCTCTGAATGAAGAATAGTTGAACTACCAGATACACGTGCGTTACCAATGAGTGCAAACCTGGTATGAGCAGATATTTTATAATAGAATCCTATATTGCACAAAAACCACCAGGCCGCCTGCAGGGATAAAGAATTCTATGGAAATGATCAATAAATCATTAGATAACATAACAAATTATACCAGGCTTCTCAGCTATTTCTCCCCTGTTCTTATCCATGCCGTTTTCGGCTCTCATACAGTGAAACTTTACCTGTCGCGCAACCAGTTTGTGCTGTCAACAGTTGATACCACCTATTCTGATGGTGACAGATATATGCCTGCCCGTGCTATAGCTGATGCCCTGAATTCCTATTTGCCGGGTATAAAAAATGTACTGGTACTTGGCACAGGCCTCGGCAGCATCGTAAGAGTATTGCACAACAGAGGCTGTGATCCTGTTTTTACACTGGTAGAAAATGACAATACTGTATTGCAATGGGCAGAGGCAATTTTTGCGAAAGAAGGAATTGGTGGTATTAATCCTGTTTGCGAAGATGCATTGAAATACATGGAACAAAACACATCGAAATATGACCTGATTTTTGTAGATGTATTTATAGGCCGTAAAGTACCGGCTTGGGTGACAACAGAAAATTTTCTGAACCTATGTATCAATAGCCTCAGCACCAATGGCCATCTGGCTTTGAACTATATGATAAATGATTTGTCGGAATGGAATGGTGTGAAACAATTATTCATGGATCTGTTTAAAAACCACAGGGAAATAGACCTCGGCGAAAACAGGATATTGATCGTTTAAAATGAATTGAAAATTAATTAAATAATAAAGATAGAAATAGTGCAGATTTGCGCAGTAAACGCTAAGTTTGATCAAATAAAAATATATGCATACAGGAGAAATTATCATTGCCGGAGGTAGTAAAAACCCCTTGAAAGTAAATCGTTTCGGATATGGCACCATGCGCCTTACCGGTGAGGGCATCTGGGGAGAACCCAAAAACCGTCCCGAAGCACTGGAGATATTAAAACAAGCTGTCAGGAGTGGCGTCAATTTTATAGATACTGCCGATTATTATGGCGAAGATGTGACCAACAGACTTATAAAAGAAGCACTCTATCCATATCCCAAAGACCTGGTGATCTGTACCAAAGTGGGCGGTGCCAGAAAGCCTGATAAAAGCTGGATACCATTCAACAGTCCTGAAAATCTGCGCAGCAGCATTGATAATAATTTGCGCACCCTGAAACTGGAGCAGATCACGCTTGTTCATTTCAGGATCATAGGCCATGGCGGGGCGCCCCTTAAAGAATCGATGGATGCGATGTTTGAAATGCAGAAAGAGGGAAAGATATTGCATGTCGGAATAAGCAATGTAAGTCCCGATGAATTGCATATGGTACTTGGCATGGGAAATATTGCTACTGTAGAAAACATGTATGGCCATGGCCAGCGCCATTCATTGAAACAATCCTGGGGCGAAGAAACAAGAGGTGGCGAAGAGGTACTTGCGATGTGTGAGCAGCATAAAATACCATTGGTGCCTTATTTTTCACTTGTGAATTCTATGCCAAAAAAGGATGCGCGGATTTCTGTGATTGCTAAGAAGCATCATGCTTCCGATGCACAAATTCATTTGGCCTGGCTGCTGCATCGCTCGCCATGGATATTGCCAATACCGGGTACTTCGTCGTTAAAACATTTTGAAGAGAACCTGAAAGCCAGGGAAATAGCACTGAGTGAAGAGGATATAAAGTTTCTGGAATAAATATTCCAGCTGGTCTCAGCCTCCGGACTAAGGACTTGTAAGCTTGCAGCCACTGGCTTGAATGCGCTGTTCTATCTTCATTGATAAAAGCCAGCCGGAGGCTGGAAGCTTTTGCATCTGTAGCGTGGAAGCTACGGATAGCGCGATAGCACCAAAAAAAGCAACGACACAAGCGAAAAACGATATCAGGCACATCATCCAGAACCCAATATCCTTATCTTGCGTTATTATTCATCATGAGGCTACAAACGGCATTTCAAACCCTGATCCTTGTTATCCTTTTTTTTGTAACCTGTGCACCTGCTGTGGATGCAGGTAATTATTATCTGAGCGCAAAAGGGAATGACAAAAATGCCGGCACCAGCCCATCGCAGGCATGGCAAACCCTGGTCCATCTCAATAATATCCGTTTTTATCCCGGAGACAGTATTATGCTGAAAGGAGGCGATACCCTGGCTGGTGTATTTTACGTTACAGCACCTGATTCCGGTACAGATGCCAAACCTGTCGTTTTCTGTTCGTATGGCGCGGGAAGGGCCACCATAAATGCCGGTAACGGTGTTGGATTTTATGGCTACAATTCGGGCGGTTTTACCATAGAAAATATCAATTTTTACGGCACCGGAACAGGGTCAAATACCAATAGTGGTATTGCGTTTTATACAGATACGAGCAACGGACATAAATTCAAACATATATATATCGAAAACTGTGATATCTCGGGTTTTGGGCAATGCGGTATTTTAATTGGCGCCTATCATGCCAGCTATCCGGGTTTTCAGGACATCCATATTTCCGGGGTCAATATCAGTAATGTTGGCACAAAGGGAATATTTATTTTTGATTACGCCGGTCAGAATTCAAAATTGTATGGCAATAAAAATCTGTATATCGGCCATTGTACTGTAATGTACAGCGGGGTAGAAGGTATTCTTGTTTCAGGAGTAGATAGCGGTGTAGTAGAATACAGCCGCGCCGGCTATACCGGCTATAATACCGATAATGGTGATGCCGGCATATGGGCATACAGCTCCAATAACGTTACATTTCAATACGATATATCTGACCATGCCACAACCTCCGGTTCAGATGGAGAAGGCTTTGATCTCGATGGCGGTACACAGAACTGCGTGATTCAATATTGCTATGCATACCAGAACGATGCCTGTGGATTTATGCATTGCGACTACCCTTCATCAAGAGCAAATTACAATAATATTATCCGCTATTGCATTTCTGAAAATGATGGACGAAAACTTGTTGATGATGAGTGCAGTTTTTTATTCATATCCTGGGGTACCGGTATCGATCATTGCTATATGTATAATAATACAGCTTATATATCAGACAACGGAAGCCATCCGGTTTCTGCTTTTCGGGGATATATCCTTACGGGCTATGCTTCCAATCCCTTTATTACAAGCTGCATGGCGATTAATAATATCATGTACGTCAGAGGATCGAATCGAAATGCACTGGTATCGTTATACAGTCCAAACAGCACCCTCGATAATTCCAATATATTGTTTGCCGGCAACTGTTATTTTTCTACCAATTCGCAACACTGGATCAATAATGGCAACAGTTATTCAAGCCTCAGAAACTGGCAGGATTCTACCGGCCAGGAAATGCTCAGTGGCATCCGTAAAGGCTATCTGATAAATCCCGGTTTGCAAAGCGCAGGCGGAGGTGGCGCCATTACAAACCCGGATTCTCTCAGATATATGTCTGCATACATGCTCAAACCCAATGACCCTATTATAGGCAGAGGATTGGGAATTGATACTTTATTTGCTTTGCCCATGCCGGCAACAGATTTTTTCGGAGACACCCTCAAACCTTATCATGTTTATAGCATGGGCGTAGATGAACCCCAGCCCTTAAAGCAACCCAAAGCCGGGATGCAGGTAGCACAAACCTGTTTTGGCGATAGTACTGTTTTCACCGATGCAAGTACAGGGACCGTTTCCTGGTACTGGAATTTCGGTGATACAAATTCGAAAAATACTGATACATCGTCTTTAAAATCAACCATATATAGATATACCAAACCCGGAACATATACAGTAGTACATGTTGTAAGATCGGTATTTGGGCTATCTGATACCATCAAAAAAACGATTAAAATATTTCCACCGGCACTGGCCAGTTTTAGTATGCATAATACATGTGCCGGCATTCCTGTAAATTTTACAGACTCCAGCACCAATGTGCGAACCTATTCATGGCGTTTTGGCGACAACCAAAAGGATACCGTTCAAAGCCCTGCCCACCGGTATGGCAGATCAGGCAACTACTACGTAAGCCTCTATGTGGCATCTGCCAATGGATGTACCGATTCAATGACCAGGGTCATTACGGTTTATCCCAAACCTGATGCCCAATTTTCTAATACAGGGAAATGCCAGGGTGACAGTTTCCGTTTTCAGGATTCGAGTAAAAATGCTACCGGGTGGGTTTGGAATTTTGGAGACGGAGGCAGCAGTAAAATTCAAAATCCATCCCATGTTTATAAACAGGCAGGCAGGGATTCTGTATATCTGATAGCTTATTCATCTAATGGTTGCAGTGATACTATTTCAAAACCTGTTTCTGTATTTCCGGTGGCTGTATCAATATTCAAAGCGCACAACATTTGTTTGGGTACACCTGTAAATCTTGTTGCCGACAGCAGCCATGCACAAACATTCTACCTTTGGAATTTTGGTGACAGCACAGCTATTGATACCGGCATGCAACATGCACACAACTATGCTTTTTCGGGTAGCTATAAAGTTGTGCTGCAGTCTATAACAAATATGGGATGTACAGATACTTTTTCACAATATGTACAGGTGTTTCCATTACCCAAACCCGGTTTTATTTATTCAGTTTCAAAGCAGATACTCAGCGCAAAAGCCATAGACAGTACGGCAGTGGATTATGCCTGGAATTTTGGCGATATGGATTCTATATCTGGGCCTTATAAGGTTTCACATAGCTATGTCAGTACGGGCAGATATGATATTAGCCTGGTTGTAAAATCAAGCCAGGGTTGTATTTCAAAGTCGTCTGACAGTGTGGTTATCACCAATACGGGCCTATATCCTGAAAACACGTATCCAGCAAATGACATTATCCTATATCCCAATCCGGTATATGATCATGCCCTGCTTTATTATTCTATTATTCAACAGGGTCCTGTATCGATAACCATACAGAATGCAGAAGGAAAGGTACTAATATACGTTCTGGATCAGGACCTTGCACCGGGCAGATATCATCTGGAACTTGATCAAACCGTATTGCATATAGCCCCCGGAATATATTTCATAAAAATTGTATCGGGCGGAGCATCAGGGTACTCAAAACTGGTAAAATTATAGTGCTGATACCAGCTGTCCATATCCTCAAGGCTACGGGCTTGCAAACTTGCAGCCTCTGGCTTGAATGTGCTGTTCTATCCTCATTGATCAAAGGCCAGCCGGAGGCTGGAAACTTAGGCATCCGCAGTGTGGAAGCTACGGATAGCGCCACCAATCATTTTATAGTATATTATCATATTTTTCTCTGATCATGATAAGAAGCTTTTCAACGGCATCTGCGATGGTCCCGTTATTTTCAATCACCATATCCGTATCTGCTTTGTATGGCAATAAATACATATCGAATGCCGGAACCACATGATTATTCCATTGATAATGAATAGTTTCATGGCTCAATCCGCGTTCGTGATGGTCCCTTTTCAAACGCCGCTCCCATCGCGTTTCATGGTGCGCATCTATAAAAATCTTCAGGTCTAAAAGATTTCTGATCTCCGGGAAATGAAAAATAAACAAGCCTTCCACAATAATAAGGGGTGCGGGTTTTATGATGATATTTTTGCCTGTTACCCCCGGCTGATTGAACATATATTCCCTCCTTTGCACCAGCTTATTCCCGGATAGCGCTTCAATATCCTTCAAAAATGCTTCATGATCTATCCCTTCCGGACGATCGAAATTGATCTCACCGTTTTCATCACGAACCTGTTCATGAGCAGGCCGGTAATAATTGTCCTGCGAAATAACACTTATATTTTCTGCATTAAAATATGCCTGTATCCTTTTTAAAAAAAGTGTTTTCCCGGCACCACTGCCTCCTGCTATTCCGATGATATAAGGTTTGCCCAAACAGATGAATATTAAGCGCCAAAATTAGAGGAAAAGAATTCGAAAATGAAATATCAGCACGCCCTCGTCATTATCTGCCCAACAGGCAGGCATTCAGGCATGTTCACCCTTATGAAACAACGTATTATTCTTAAAAATACCGCTTGATCAGGATTGGTTTCAGCGTATAATTTTTTATCTCGCCGTTGAAGATGCCATTTTCGTCGATCTTATCAATGCGCACCTGGTCGGAAGCGTGAATGATTTGACCGTTGCCGGTGAGAATACCCACATGCGAAACAGCCTTTCCATTTTCGGAAAAGAAAACAAGATCTCCTGCTTTGGCGGTTTTGAGCGACGCAACTTTTTTACCTTTTTCCGCCTGCTGAGAAGCATCTCTCGGAAGCACAATGCCATTCATGGCAAAAACCATCTGGGTAAAACCGGAACAATCTATGCCAAGCAGGCTTCTGCCACCCCAGAGATAAGGTGTATGCAGGTATTTTTTTGCAATTTTAAGAATATTGCTTCCGCTTATTTTGCTTTTTGAACTTATGGTAGCACGGGTATAATCAACCCTTTCATTCCCAAGGAAAAAATGATCTTTTTCAAACAAAGGGAGCCGGCAGCCGAATCCCATATAATAACTTTTCTTTCCGTTTTGGGCGGTGGCAAGAAGTTCGCCGCTGAATACAGGATTTTCCGACGCGTATTGCTTCAAAAAATCAGCATCAACCCATTGCAGCGATCTGCTGAAAATCCAGCCCTCATATGTATCGTGGTAAGATATGATCCGGTGCCAGTTATCAATGGATTCAACAACTGTAAATACATCACCGAAAAGCAGCATACTTACCATTTCCGCTTTATGCTTTGCTTCGCTTCGCATGGGGATCATGCCGAGTTTACAGATTGCCAGAGTTTGATTCATCTTTTTGGGTTTAATACTACATAACAGACGATGGAATACATGCCAACGTTAGTAAGTATGACGCCCAAAGGAGGTAAATATTTTATAGGGGTGGGAAGATTCTTTTAAAGCATCTGACATGTTTTCGCTCTAGCTCACTCTAAGTGGGCCATCAAATATCACAAGCGTCTCCGTTGCGAAAAATAAAATAATTGATTGAACAAATAAATTTTCCACATGTTTAAAAAATAAATTTGGCAGGAATATTATATAATGTTAACTTTAGCCTTGAAAAGAAGAAAACTGAAGAAAAACGGCAGTCAGGCCTGGGCTGTCGGTGAAGAGAGAAGACAACATATTTCATTGGTTCCGGATACGATCTGATCTGTACACGCATTTTTTGTACGGAAGGTTTTTAGTGCCGGAATGCACTGAAATCAATGATGTAAAGGATTGAATATTTGATAAAAAAATGGCATAAAGATTGTATCTTCGTGCCTCGCAAAAAAAGAGTATGATTATAGATGCGGATTTTAAAATCAAGGAATCGTTAAAAGATTTCTTTGGATACGATCAGTTTAAAGGCAACCAGGAGGCAGTAATACATAGTGTTCTTGAAGGTAAGGATACCTTCGTGATTATGCCCACCGGGGGCGGTAAAAGTCTTTGTTACCAATTGCCTGCACTGGTAAGCAACGGTACGGCCATTATTATTTCACCGCTTATTGCGTTGATGAAAAACCAGGTTGACCTCATCCGTGCCTTCGGAGGCAAGTCGGGTGTGGCGCATTTTCTCAATTCCTCCCTCAGCAAAAAAGAATCGGAACGCGTAAAGCATGACACCCTGGCAGGCATTACCAAAATGCTGTACCTGGCTCCTGAATCACTCACCAAAATAGAAACCCTTGAATTTCTTGATAAGATAAAAGTTCCTTTTGTAGCGGTTGATGAAGCCCATTGCATTTCGGAATGGGGACACGATTTCAGGCCCGAGTACCGTCGCATCCGCGAAATCGTAGACCTTATAGGCCAGGTGCCCATTATAGCACTCACGGCCTCCGCAACCCCCAAGGTGCAGGAAGATATCCTGAAGAACCTCAAAATGGAAAACCCGGACGTGTATATGTCCTCATTCAACCGGCCGAACCTGTACTACGAAGTAAGACCCAAAACATCGAAAATAGCGGTCCAAAAAGATATAATAAATTATGTAAAGCGAAATGTCGGCAAATCGGGCATTATCTATTGCCTGAGCCGCAAAACCGTAGAAGAAATGGCGCAGACCCTGCGCGTAAACGGGATAAAAGCCCTGGAATACCATGCAGGTATGGATGGCAATACAAGGGCCAAGCACCAGGATATGTTCCTGATGGAAGATGTGGATGTGATTGTAGCTACCATTGCCTTCGGTATGGGGATCGACAAACCGGATGTGCGCTTCGTGATCCATTTTGATGTACCCAAGAGCCTGGAAAGCTATTACCAGGAAACCGGCAGGGCCGGCAGGGATGGCATTGTGAGCGAGTGCATCATGTACTACAACTACAAAGACCTTTTTAAACTCGAAAAATTCCTCAAAGACAAGCCGGTTGCCGAACGGGAAATAGGCACCCAGCTGCTGAAGGAAATGGAGGCTTTCTCAGAAAACTCCAGCTGCCGTAGGAAATCGCTTCTGCACTATTTCGGGGAAGTATATGATGAAACCCAGTGCGAACAGATGAAGATGTGCGACAACCATCGTTTCCCGAAAGAAAAAGTGGATGCCGAGGACGGACTGAAACTGGTGCTCGAAACCATGGATGAAATTGAAAGCAAGTTCCCGATGGAACATATTATCAATATCATCAGGGGAGAAGAATCTCAGAATGTAAAGAACTATGGCCACCATAAATCGAGCATGTATGGCGAAGGAAAAGATAAAGACACAAACTACTGGAAATCGGTAATCAGGCAGGCTTTGCTTGATGGCATGATCGATAAGGATATAGAAACATATGGTTCCCTGCGCATCAACGAAAAAGGCAACCATTTCCTGGCCAACCCCAGGCCTTTTATGGTTACGATCGACCATGACTATGAGCACATGACCACCACCGATGACGATACCGAAGCCACGGGCGGCGATGGGTTTGATACGGTATTGTTTGCCCTGCTCAAAGACCTCAGAAAACGAATAGCCAAAGAAAAAGGGCTGCCACCTTATATCATTTTTCAGGATCCCTCACTGGAAGAAATGGCCATCAAGTACCCGATCAACCAGCAGGAGCTGAGCCAGATAACAGGCGTAAGCGCCTCCAAGGCAGTACGATACGGGAAGCCATTTATTGAACAGATTGAAAAATATGTTGAAGAAAATGATATTTCAAGGCCTGATGATTTTGTGGTAAAATCTGTGGTAAACAAATCAGCCCAGAAAGTACATATCATCCAGAATATCGACCGTAAAATATCCCTTGAAGATATTGCATCCGGAAAAGGCCTGAGCATGGATGAGCTGCTGTCTGAGCTTGAAAACATTGTACTCAGCGGCACCAAACTGAACCTGGATTATTATATCAATGAAGTACTCGACCATGATTATCAGCAGGAAGTTTTTGATTATTTCAGGAAGATAGAAGACGATTCTGCTGATTCTGTTGAAAAAGCCTGGAAAGATCTTGGCGCTGATGTATATACCATAGAAGAAGTAAAACTGATGCGCATCAAATTTATCAGCGAAATGGCCAACTGATCCGGGATGATTATAAAGCAATCTATAGTGAAACGGAAGCCTGAAATAGCATTTTTATTTTTTTTCGTCGTCTTTTTTTTATTGGTATCCAGCCATGGCAAAGCACAAACTGCCACAAACAAAGGCGATACTGTTGAAATATCAGAAACCGATTTTACACAGATCCCCAATTTCAACGGGGCGCATACCACCGTATTTGGCATTGCCCTGGGTATGGGCAAATCGGTGGCCATGGAGAAAATTAAAAATTATCAGTATTTACGCCTCAAAGCAGATCCGTTCAATCCGAAAAGATTTTACATCATGGATATGAGCGCAGATTCTGCTTCGGCTACCCTTGCCTACCTCAAATGGCCAAATTACGATTCTGGATTGTACCAGATCGTTATCTATCCGTCTATGGCAAAATACATGAGAGGTCTCTCGGCATCGCTGCTGAGCGCAGATTGCATGAACGAGTCTTCCACCTTATTCAAAACATTTCTTGGTAAGCCCAGCGCCTCTCCGGTCACTTCCAATATTCCTGAAATCAAATCCAAAACAATTATGCATTATTATCCAAAATACAGCATAGTTATTGAGGAAGATCAGAATGCCGACAAGTCAACTTATAACCTGGTGCTGACAAGGAAATGGTGATTTCTTTAATAGTGAGAGGTGAGAAGTGAGAAGTGAGAAGTGAGAGGTGAGAAGTGAGAGGTGAGAAGTAAGAAGTGAGAAGTAAGAAGTAAGAAGTAAGAGGTGAGAAGTAAGAGGTAAGAAGTGAGAAGTAAGAGGTGAGAAGTAAGAAGTAAGAGGTGAGAGGTGAGAAGATTTATCGCTTATCCTATCATAATTTCTATTCCACGATTTTCAGATAAGAAGGCTCCTCTTCTGCTTTTATGCTTTTGATGGCTTCGGCACCCCGCCACATAATCCTGATATATAATACTCTTATAATCAAACCGAAAGAAGCTAGTCCCTGCCCGATCTGAAAACTGATATACATACGCAGACTGATGCTGATGAGCAGCAAAACCATGGCAGCATAAACGGCATTTACGGATAATCTCTTTGTGAAAAAAGCCAGGATCACAAAGCCGGAACCGATACACAGGTTTACCAGAGCAAAGCTGTGCATCCCTTCAAATTTGATATTATGTGTCTGATCTACGTCAAAATCCTGGAGCGCAGCACTGAGGCCCAATTGCGACAATCCGGAAACCACACTGATACCGCCTATCAAAAGCATAAACATAAAGATCCGGCGCACCTGCATATAAGGATCTGCCATGCTGCCCTTTACGGGTTTGCCATCCAACAGGATGTGGAGTTCTGATTTTCGACTATACCACTCGCTGTACAATTTGAGATACAGTTTTGATCCGTTAGAAAGAATAAATTCCTGCCCCCTTTTCAAAGCCGCACGGTTGGGTATGGTTCCTATTTCTTCTCCATTAACAGATACCCTGATATTAGAAAAATAGATGCCGTAATTCAGGGTCAGCTTATCGTTCTGATCGTTAAGGACAAAGTTTTTTGAAGGCATGAAAGAGAGATTTTATTTTTCAGGGGTAATAGCAAATGGAATGCAAAGGAACGAAGAAAATTGATAAAGGCTGCAGGAATGAGCTTTGACAACTTTTGAAAAGTTGTCAAAGCTGCTAATCTACAATCCTTGCTATTCCTGTCCCAGGTTGGCGGGGACGCCAACCTGAATTGGGATTTGCCAAGGATGGGATTTCATATAAGTGGTCGGCGGGGACGCCGACCACGGACAAAAAACAAGAGTCCCGACTTATTCGGGAGGCCAGTTTGCTGGAAATGGGGTTTTTGATTCCGACCAAATCCCCTTGCCCTCCTGAAGAAGTCGGGACAGGCTCTTTGGAAGGGGGATTCCCATCTTTCTCCATTTTATCTTAATTTCCGTATGGTCCATTTCCAAATTTCCAAATTGTCTTCTCACCTCTTACTTCTCACTCTTCCTCCTCAAATTATTTATCCACAATCTTCATCCCTTCACCATCAACTAAAATCTATGCTTTATCTTTGGCGATTCAAATAATTTTTGATCGCGTGAGAGTTGACCCATCAAAAGATTTCAGGCTCATTTTTTCCCTCAACCCCGATACAGAGATCGGGCCGTTGATTGAGCCCTATGCGGTGCAGCTCAACAGCAATGAGACTTTCTCGCTTACCTACCAAAAGCTGTATTATAATGCCATGCAGGCCTTTTCAGATCAGTTCAGCGATACGGATAAGGAGATCATCCGCATTAGTTCTGAATATTCTCTGGAAAACATCGTGAAGAAATTCTCCAAAAAAGATATGCGCCCCCATGAGTTCGTGTCGCGCTATCTTGATGAGAAAATGCAGAATAATGTGGTGCGCCCCTATGTGGAAGAACAGCTCGGCAAGGTCATCCGCCTGCTCAAAGGCAAAACCATATATCTGCGCGGTAAAAGCGGCAACCCTGCCCACCGGGAACTGGAATTTGAAGACGAACAGGTGAGTGTGTTTTTCCACTTCATTAAAGAGCCTGAAGGCACACGTTACTATCCCACTTTCCGGTGCAGGGATGAGAATATATCTTTCGTCAACAAGCAGGTGCTCATCATCACCAACAAACCCTGTATCCTGGTTGCAGAAAACAAGTTATACTATTTTGAAGAATCGCTGGAAGGAAAAAAGCTGACCCCCTTTTTCAGCAAATGGAATATCGAGATCCCCAAAGCCTCAGAACCCCAGTATTTCAAGAGGTTTATCTTACCGCTTATCGAAAAGCATAAAGTAGTGGCCAAAGGCTTTAAGATTTTTAACTACGAAAACGACCCCATTGCCTGCCTTAAGATGGAACTGGGCTGGAACGGTCAACCCCAGCTTCTCTTGTATTTTGATTATCAAAAAGAAACCATTCCTGCTTCCGATCCAAAAGAGGTGCATGTAAAAATGGAGCAGGAAGCGGAGAACTACACCTACTTTAAAATAAGCCGTCAGATAAATACCGAAGAAAGAAAGAAAAAACTGCTCCAGAGTATCGGGCTCCATCCCGGTGAAGGTTCTTCCTGGCTGCCGGAAGGGTTCAACGGCCATACCACTGCTTTTGACCTGGTGCAGTGGATCAATGCCAACCGTGGCAAACTGGAAGAAAATGATTTCAAAGTGCTGCAGGACAGCAATGCAGGCTCCTATTATCTTGGTGAAATTTCATTGAAATTCGATGTCAAAGAATCGAACGACTGGTTTGATGTTTTTGCAACAGTAAGTTTCGGAGATTATAAAATCCCTTTTTTCCGACTTAAAAAATACATCCTCAACGAGATCAGCGACTTTTTGCTGCCGGATGGCAAAATAGCAGTGATCCCAAAAGAATGGTTCACCATGTACAAAGACCTGCTGGCCCTGTCGGGTGGCGATGAGAACAGGATTATGGTGAAGAAACATCACTATGTGCTGATCAATGAATTCTTTACGTCCAATAAAATTCCGGCGCAGGTAAATAAAGATCTGTACCTCAATTTTGACGACCTTATTAATAACCAGAAAGAACCCGTACCCGATACTTTTATCAATATCCTGAGACCATACCAGGAACTTGGCTACCAATGGATGAGTTTCCTGAAAAAGAATAGGTTCGGAGGCTGCCTGGCAGATGATATGGGTCTCGGTAAAACCATTCAGACACTGGCACTGCTGCTCCACGAGCGCCAGACCCTCGCTACAGAAGCAGATGAAATGGTGTCGGACAGCACCAACGGACAGCTGCATCTTTTCGACAGCAAACCAGCTGCCAATGGAAAGCCAGTAAAACTGCCTCCATCTATCATCATCATGCCCACGTCTATCATCCACAACTGGCAATATGAGATCATACGATGGGCTCCCGACCTGAAAATAGTTGTGTACACCGGTATCGACCGGGAAGACAAACAAAAACTTTTCAGGCAGGCAGATATTATTCTCACCACCTATGGCACGGCTCGCAATGATATGGAAGTATTGAAAAACTACGACTTCAACTATATCATTCTTGATGAAAGCCAGGTGATTAAAAACCCGCTGGCCAAAATAAGCAAAGCCGTAAAATCGCTCAACGGGCATCACAGGCTATGCCTCAGTGGTACACCGGTAGAAAACTCACTGGTGGATCTGTGGTCATTGATGTCGTTTTTAAATCCCGGACTATTGGGCAGCTATCAATATTTCCGTGATGAGTTTGTAGCGCCCATAGAAAAAAAGAATGATGATGTGCGCAAGCAAAGGCTTAAAATAATGATTCAGCCTTTTATTTTACGTCGGACCAAAGAGCAGGTTGCCAAGGAGTTGCCGGAACTTTCAGAGAAAATATATTTTTCGGAAATGGACCCTGAGCAACAGGAAATGTATGATGCCACACGCAACTATTACCGCAAAAAGATCCTCGAAAACATGGAGGATATCACGGCACCAAGGGCCAGGTTTTTTGTGCTCAAAGGGCTAATGCAGTTGCGCCTTATTGCCAACCATCCCAAAATGCACGACCCCGCCTATGCCGGACGTTCGGGCAAGTTTGACGATATCATGAACACGCTCGAAAGTGTGCTGAGCGAAAAACACCGTGTGCTTATCTTTTCTCAGTTTGTAAGACAATTGGACATCATTGCCGGGCACCTCAAAAAAGAAGGGATACCGTATGGATATCTCACGGGGCAGACCCGCAAGCGCGCTGAAGAGATCAATGCCTTTAAAGAAGATGAAAACAAACCTGTTTTCCTTATTTCCCTCAAGGCTGGTGGTGTGGGGCTCAATCTTACTGAGGCAGATTATGTCTTTATCTGCGACCCCTGGTGGAACCCGGCTGTAGAGCAACAGGCCATTAGCCGCGCCCACAGGATGGGGCAGGACAAAAGCGTTTTCTCCTATAAATTCGTATCAAAAAATACCGTAGAAGAAAAAATACTCACGCTTCAGGAACGCAAACTCAAACTCAGTTCAGATCTTATTGAAGCCTACAAATCCACCCCGAACCTTCTCAGCAAAGAGGATATAGAGACGTTGTTTAGTTAGTAAGTTAGTGAGTTTGTAAAAAAGCAGGTTTGTAAATTATTGTCAGATAACAGATCATCTCGTGCAAGCCAACTTGCCAATTTACTCACTTACAAACTTACCAAAATAAAAAAGGGCCGTTGCCGACCCTTTTTTGGTTATCACTACAAAACAAAACTCTGCCAGAAATTCTTGTTGTTTATGGTTTAGGCGTTTCGGGGTTATCTGTTTTGTTTTCAGTGGCTTCGTCTTCATTCATAAAAGCATTCATGGGGTGGCCATAGTGTCCACGATCCCAGCGGTTGCAGCGTTCTTTCCAGCGGGCTTTCATTTCGGCCTTTTGGTCAGGCGTCATCTGCTCCCATTTTTGTTTCCAGCTGTACCAGCCGCCTTTCCAGTCGGCTTTCATTTTTTCACGTTCTTCCGGGGTCATAGATTCCCACTTTTCGGCCCAATAGCTCCAGTGACCCTTGTGGTTCCATTTGTTCCACCTGCCATGGTGATGGCCGCGATGGCTGCCAAAGCCGTGAAACAGTATTCTGGTTAATACCAGCAAGCCTACAGCCTGCCAGAAATTGATCATGCCCACTCCATGAAATATGGCCGGAATCAGCCAGTTCCAAAGGGACATTACAAAATAGCCAAACAACATAGCGGCCAATGCCACTACTGCAATTATGCCTATTCCTTTTCCAATCATTCTTATCGGTCTCATTTTATTTTTTTGTTTAATTTAATTAATTGTTTAACAGTTCATTGTACACATTGCGCAATCGCTCTCTCAAAAACAGTACGGCATATCTTTTCCGGCTCAGGAGCGTATTCACCGGGTCGCCGGTTAACTCAGCGATCTCTTTGAAGCTCTTTCCATCTATTTCATGCCATACAAATACATCCTTCTGTGCGGGTGGCAGTTCGCTGAGGGCCATATTGAGCTCCTGCCAGAAGAGTGTCCCGGTGAACTCATCTTCGCTGCTCTCGCTGTCCATCAGCATTTCCTCGAGGCCCAGGTACAGGTCGTTGCCCTCTTCATCATCCGGCATGCGCACCTGCTGGTCGTCAAGTCGAACCGGTTTCCTCTTGCGGTACCAGTCTATTATTTTGTTTCCCGCTACCTTAAACAACCATGAGGCCGTTTGTTCAATAGGATCCACATCAAAGTTGGCGACGTATTGATAAAAGACATCCTGCAGGATATCTTCTGCATCGTCTTCATTGGCCACACGCTTCTTTATAAAGTCGAACAACCTGCCGCGTTCTTTTTTAACGGTTTCCCTAATTTTCTCATTACGGGTTGCGCTCATGGGTGGATATATTGCGATTGCGTCTTTCATCATAAAGTATGACGGAAGACTGTAAAAAATATTTTATAAAAAAGTCAAAAGGCGTTAGGGATAAGGCCTAAGGCCATAAAATATCCTGAAACACCATAAGGCTGCTATTGCAAAAGTACCGTTTTCTGCAATAGCCATTGGCTGTATCTTTCAAATCCTTATCTGCCTTTATCACGTATATGCTTTATAATGAACATGCACTTTATAGAGAACATTGAACCCCGATCCCTGAGCCAGCCATTCGGGCCAACGGGTGGAATCCTTGTCCATATATAAAACAAAATACAATAAAAACAAAGACTTATGATATTGATTATAAACATATTACATTTTTGGCACGAAAATTGAAGTAAAATTTTATATCTATAGCAATTATGAAAGTCATGCAACTATATCAATATCAATATGTACCTGAAGGATCTCAGGAAATGGGCCGCGCTGCCCGCAAGCATGCCGCTCGCCAGACCCTCATTAAAAACCTTGAGAAATACGGAAAATTAAAATCCAAAGAAGACCACCAGAAAAGAAATGAGAACAGGATGGTGGAATAATGATAAGATTTGAAATGTACGGCTTTGCTAATGAAGCAAAGAATTATATAGTCAGCTTTATAATTTTCCTCTAATAAAAAATAAGCAGGGAATGACAGCATCCCCCTGGCGAAAATGGGAATTAAGAAAAAGTATTATTTTAAATAATGATGCTGATAGATAATATCAGAATAATATAATAATGTGTGAAAGTTAAACTAAGCATATTTTTAATATCTTTTTACAATACTAAACCTGATCTCAGTCCCGATTCTCCGGCCTAGAGATGTCAATATGTGAATGAGGAATAAGTACGTTATTTTCGAAATTATAGCCCTGCATTCTAAAATAAAAAACCCCGGAATTTTCACCGGGGCTTGATTGTTTTGACCAGATTTTACCTTCAAAAACTATTTTGGCTGCGTTTCTGTTGATTTTGTTACTGTTTTTTTGGTTCTCTTGCCATTTGTGGATGTTGTTACTGTTTTTTTGACCTTTGTAACCCCATTTTTGGTTTTGGTTTCTTTCACTTCCTTGGTTCTGTCGGTTTGTGCCTGTGCAACTGTGATACTGAGAACAGCTGCCGCAATGAAAAGCGTTTTAATTAAATTTTTCATGTTTTGTTTTTAGTCGAATATTAATAAATAGAAATCGTTAACATATTGATATAAAGCAAAAAAGCCCTGGACATTCATTCGAAACCGCTTTCTCAGGTGCAACTTGGGTCAATAAGAATTTGCTGATAATTCAATAGAACATGTATAAGACCACATTTGTTTAGAAATATCGTTTTACCCTATCTTATGGCATAAATCTGTCTGACATCATTTGCCTTTTTAATGCTAAGCAGAATTGAAGAAATCATTAAAAAGCAACCATGCTCAAATTGCGTAACATTAAAAACAAAAAATGAACCTTTTCAACGAACCTGCTTAACACATTTGAATTACCTTTTCTAATGTATGGCCTGCAAAAGTTCTTTATTGAATTGTAAAGCAGAATGATTTATAAACATTCCGTGAAAATGCTTTACGTTGAAATACTTAATTTAAGGCCATAAATAACGCCTAGGCTCCCATTTCCTTATGTCCTACCCATGCAAACCTCCGCACAATGAAAGCAGTATCTGTAAAGGTAGCGTTGCCGGCGGGGTTGCCTCCTGTGACATGAAAATCAGAGAACGCAGCATTCTGGTTCATCCATACCGGGCCGGTAAGGTTAAATGCTACCGGCGTAAAGGCTTCTTCCATCTCATCAGCAATATGGCGGCGGGTATTTTTATCGGTGCTGTATGCCCCACAGGTGATGGCACCTTTGGCCATAGCCATTTCCTTAGCCAGCATAATAGAATGGGCCGTATCGTTGGTTTTGATGAGTAGTACAATCGGACCAAAAAGTTCATGCGAAAAGCTTTCTTTTTCGCTGGCATCCAATGCAATGACAATCGGAGTGGCTATACGTGCATTGGGGAACTCCTCATTTTTCATTTCAATAGAATCAAGTAGTAATTTCCCGTTTTTCAGCGTTTTGGAATCTACTACTCTCTGTAGAGTGTTTACGCTTTGTATGGCACCCAGGGTACCGGGGCCCATTTTTGGGTTTTCGGCGATATTTCGAACAGCTTGCGTAAAGCGTGCGGCTACCTCATCAAAACTTAAAACAGCATCTCCTGCTTTAATGCCTTCTTTCGGGATAAAGAAATTCTGCGGAGCCGTACACATCTGGCCGGAATATAACGATACCGCAAAAGCCATATTCTGCATGGCAGCATCGATGTCTTCAAACGAATCAATGATCATGGAATTGACACCGGCTTTTTCAGTAAATACGATCTTGCCGGGCAAACTTTCAATATAATTGCCGAAGGCTGTGCCACCTGTATAGTCTATGATCTTTATATCGTTATGTTCCGCAAGGCTTTTGGTAATAGGGTTGCTGTTGGTATCGGCTGCCAGCTGAACAATATCGGTGTGGAAACCATGTTCCAGCAAAGCTTTCTGAATTTCGGCTACAACAATTGCAATAGGCAGAATGGCACCGGGATGAGGTTTTACAATTACTGGGTTGCCGGTCACCAGGCTCGCATACAGGCCAGGCACTGTGTTCCATACCGGGAATGTAGAACAACCTATAACAAGACTTATGCCGCGCCCCATGGCATGCCATGATTTATTGATCTTTACAGAAAACTTACCCATGGGTTTTTCCCATTCTGCACTGGCCGGAAACTTTGTAAGTTCATCATATCCTACTGATAATGTTTCGAGAGCCCTGTCGTTAGCATGAGGTCCGGAGGCCTGAAAAGACATCATATATGCCTGTCCGGTAGTATGCATGGTGGCATAGGCGATATCAAAAAAACGGTTTTTTATTCTTTCCAGGCTGTCGAGCAAAACAGATACCCGTGTATCTGCAGTGGCATTGCGCCATTGTTTCCGGGTATGTTTGGCTTTCGTTACCAACAGTTCGGGAGAAAAGTAAGGGTATTTAACAGCTAATAACTGCTGCAGAAAGGGGGATACTTCTTCACCGCACCAACTCTCTTCACCAGTTTGCATCAGTTCGTTGAATGGTTTCCCCGTTTGTCCGTTGATCCATTCCATGGCTTTGGCTGCACCGTCTTCGGGGTAAGCCTTGGGATGTTCAGGATAATATGCAAAAAAAGAACGTCCGGCAATGGCTTTGCTCAGGTTGTCAAGAAGTTCTTTCTGATTGTCAAGTAATGATACGAGCCTAGATTCCATATATCAGGTATTTTAAGACAACAAAGTTAAGACTTATTGGATTATCGGTGACTTCAAAATATGAGATGCGTCTTGAAATGGAAAGAGGAGTAAAATGTTGGATTTTTAGCCTTAAGCGCGTAAGAATTCGAATAAAATACCGTACAACATTTTAAACCTTTCCCGTGATTTGAACAATTAACAGATATAACCCCCAAAAAAATGAAAAAGCAATCAGGCCCCAAAACTTCGAAAATCGTGGACAACGGCGATATTTTCGGCGCCATGCAAAAAGAAACTGATTCTTCTGTTTTTGTGATAATCAACAATGGTCATTCATCAATGCTTATCAGGATAAATACCAGCACAGAAAAACTGAATGTAGAGATTGAATTCAATGAAGAAAAGAATGCATGATCATAGTTTTCGGTTATATTTCTTGGCTATCAACCCCATACTACGCAAAAGCCCCCCGAAAATGGGAGGCCTTTGTTTCGAGCCACCCGGGGGGCGGCTCTTGAACCAGAAACCAAACAAACCTAAATTTTAAAAATCGCGTTCATCTCTTTAATTTACCAACAATCCTGTTTTGAAATTAATTCTCAAATCTGTTATCCGGATCATGTTGGTTTTATTTCTATATTAGAATCTGTATAAATAACGAACGATTTTGTAGATTGGTTCCAGCTTCCCTGTTTTTATACCGAACCACTCAAATGGCAGCTTGTTTCTTCATTCCAATTATATTTCCATAATTTTACAGCAAAATAAAAACATATGAGTTCCGCCCAAAGGAGTTCGATTTTCACAATTATTGCCTCAATAGCTCTTATGAGTTGCTCCGGCAATCATGATAATACCAGCAATCAATCGTCTAATCAGACCCTCAGCCCTGCAGCAACAGCAGCTTCAATAACAGAATACCAGGAATTTATTCAGAAATTCAAAGCACAGGCATTGCCGTTAGCGCTGCCGGGAAATAACGATGCTGATTCTGCCATAGAACTGGATAAGAAATATATCAAAGATCTGTTAAATGGCAATTTCAGTCTGGCCTTTGGCACTGAAGATGTATTGCCGGGTATTGCAGATAATATGGATGCAGTGAAGTATTTTACCTGCGGTAAAGTTAAACTGGACAGCTTTTCAGGCTATATTATTCATAAAGAGGGCGAAGATGAGTATTATTATCTTTGCCTTTTTGATAAAACCGGTAAGTTTACCGATGGGATGTGCATCGCCTTCAAAGAAGGAACAAATGATGACGGAACCATCAGACAATCATCGATTAATGATGATGGGTCCCTTGAAATATCGCAGCATAACATGATCAAAGGCAAACGCGACATGGAAGGTTCCGAAAGGCATTTTTATGAAATAACCACAGATGGCAAAATAAGGGATCTGAAAAATGATGCCAATCCTTCACACACCTGAAAAATAAATCCTTTTACTCCTCAATTTACTGAAAGATATTCTTTCAGCGCGTTAATGTTTTTGATCAGCGTGGAATTCACTTCTTTATGATCCGCAATAAGCAATGAAACCCAATCCAGGGTATAAATGCATTCCAGCAAAGAAGAAACAGAATTGTCTTGCAATCCGAATTCGGTAACAGAATTGCCGCTTTCCAATAACAGATCTTTTACAAATTTGAATCTGAGGTTTGTACGCGGATGTGCATTGCTGTTTAAGAGGAAAAATATGGAATCAATTTTACCATAATAGGTTTCAATGACATTGTGGTTCGATTCAGGCAGTTCATGAAGAAAAGCTTCTGCTTTGGCATTTTCCTGTATCTGCTGGCAAAAACGCAAACCAACCGGATTGCTGATAAAATCAGTAATGACTATAATTTTTGCAGGCAGCATATCTTCAATGCCATGAAATAGGGACAATGCTTTATCCATGAATTTTGGTTCGTCGTCCAGCTCCGAGGCGGCGGCCGTCAGCTGTCCTGCAGCATTCTGAATACCTGCAAATTCACTGAAAAGAAGCAATAGATAAGATAATGAATACCCCAATGCCATCCTTGGCTGAAAGCCGCTTTGTGCGATATAGACAGTATAACCGTCCTTCGTTGCTTTTTCTACCAGCTTACCCCCGGTAGAAATAACGATAATAGCAGCTCCTTTGGCTTTGGCCGCGTCATACATAGCCAGCGTTTCTTCGGTATTGCCCGAATAGGAACACATGATGGCAAGGGTCTTTTTCCCTGCAAAATGCGGCAAAACATAATCTGAAACTACTTCTATGGGAAGGGAACACTTGTCGAAGAAATAACTTTTTATAATACGACCGGCAATACCTGAACCGCCAAGTCCGCTTAATATAATATTATCAAACTGGTTAAGGTCGATTCCGGGCGATGTATAGTTTGAAATCGCATATCTTATCTGCTCAGGAAACTGCCTGAGATCTTTGCTTTGGTATTTCATGCGGCAAAATTAGGGTTTATCAATATAGATGTTGGGATGCGGAACAGTTTTTTTATACCAGCGGGTCAGGTTCGGCTTTATGCTTTAACACTTTAGCCTCCACATAGAAAATAATTTCTTCTGCCATGTTTTTGATCAGATCTCCGGTCCGTTCCAGTTTTCTATGAATAAGCAGCAGGTAAAGGTCTTTTTCAATGTTTGAGTGATTCACTTTAAAATAATCTGACAAGGTATGAATGGCCCGGTCTGTTATGTCGTCAATAAAAATATCTTTTTCAAAAACCTTTCGGGCCAGGGCAGAATCCTCATGCTCATAGGCGTCTATAATAAAGCCCAGCATTTCATCTGATGCATCAAAAGCCTCCACCAGTTCAAGTGATTTGATAAGTTCAGGGTTCCATTTGGCCTGCAGGTCAAGGACATTTCGGGCAATACCTTCTGCATTATCGCCTATTCTTTCAAGATGATAATTGATTTTTAAGGTAGCCAGAATAAGGCGCAGGTCTATAGCCACCGGGTTAAAACAGGCAATAATATTTTCGCAATCATTATCAATAAGAAGATCATATCCGTTTACACGTTTCTCATTATGCATTACATCCAGGGCAAGCTCATTATTGGAAGTTAAAAACGCCTCTTTGCATTTCTGCAACTGGGTTCTCACAATATTCATCATTTCCAGGGCAGATTGCCTCACTTTTCCAAGCTCAGATTCCAAATGTGTCATTTACTCAATATCTATTTATTAAAATCAAAATCAATTGCGAATATTTAACAACGAATATAACAAAATATTTTACCTTAGGCCAACAAAACTACAATAGATGGTCGTTTTTTGAGGTTATGAAATTGTTATGTTGAGGGATTTGTATTCTGGTCCATGGTCGGCATCCCATTGTCCTTGGTGGCAAGAACGCCAACACGGGGCTGCGCGAACCCCTCTGTCTGTGGTTGGCGTCCCTGTCCGTGGTTGGCGTCCCTGTCCGTGGTTGGCGTCCCTGTCCGTGGTTGGCGTCCCTGTCCGTGGTTGGCGTCCCTGTCCGTGGTTGGCGTCCCCGCCAACCACTCCTTTATGATGTACAAACAACCGGATTGGCATGCACACCGACCCGGAATAGATAGGACCCCGCTTTCCATTGTTTTCCATTGTTCCAAAGGGATCCTTTCGGAATAAATTCCCCAAAAAACGCCAGTTTTGAGCATTTGGTATTGATATATCAATGATTTCATTTTTTTAGTTTTATATTCCTTTAATTTTCAAACACATACCCGTAACTTGTTGACGATTATCAATAGATAACAATAAAAATCAATAGGAAATGGCATTAATCGCCGGTTTATCCTTCTTTGTCCGACGTAGCCTTTGCGAAGTTGGATCTTTTCATTTTGTGTTTTCTCATTGATAATTGATTATTGATCATTTCTTGTTTTCCTTACCCCTGATATTATACATATATAGTGAAATGCCCAAGTGGGTGGGTAGTTTGAAAAAATATTTTACAACTTGAATCATTTCAAATTCTTACAAGCGAAAATATTTTTGAAAATGTTTTAGTTTTTGTAAATTAACAGATTTGACAAATTGTGAAAAGGCGTCATTACTGCCGGCGAACTGGAATAAAAAAAGCCTTGAAGGAAGTAGCCATGGCGGGTTTTAACCGGCGCTACACTCAATACTCCAAGACCTTAGGCAAAGATATAAAATTTGACCTGTCCCCCTGTCCCTGGTTGGCGTCCCTGCCAACCACTCCTATATGATGTACAAACAACCGGATTGGCATGCACGCCAACGCGGGGCAGCGCTTTATGTCATTAATGGCCTGGTATTGAATAAGCTGAACTGTTTTTCCGGATCAGAAAAGGGGAATCAAAAAAAATCTGAAGGAAATAAATGTTTTAACAAATAATATGTAATTTGCCTGCAGATCGGGGGATCTGTTTTCTTTTTCAATTGGTAATGAACCCAATAACTAATCCGGCATTTTGTCGCATGACTGGATTATGATATTGGTATTCATATACTTATAATCTAATTTGCTGTAGGTGAGCAGCTATCTCTCAATCTAAACTTTTTTACCCGGCTTCTAACAGACAGACGATGCCGCGCCATGACCCGGCATTCTGTTTGGGAAAAGTTGTAACGAAATGATTGGTGACCCATATTAAAAAAAAGATGAAAGAGATTTTGAAAACAAGTGTCATTCTGTTTTTACTGAGCCTGTTGATGGCATGCAATGCCTCTGCCCAAGCGTCTATAAAAAAAGGGCATGGCAATACACCCGGTACTGCGGTATCCAAAACAAATGAAAATGAGAACCCGGCAGCCCTGAAAGGGGCGCGGACCCTTGCGTCGAAAGACTGGTTTTTTGTAGAAAATAAAGGCCAGCTGACCGATCCCAATGAGACAGGTAAAAACCAGACAGCTACAGCTGATATTACATATTATGTCCACAATGGTGGCGCCAATCTGTATTGCAGGCCCGGGGTGCTCAGTTTTGTATTTACCAGATCAGAAAATGATGCTAAAATATCAGAGGCAACGGCCACTACAAACAACCCGTCAGCCATATCCCCCAACGGCGGGGACAGGGGGTGGAAAGATGAAATAAAATCCGGTATTTCCATTTCCCGGATGGACCTTGTTTTTATCGGTGCCAACAAGAATGCAAAAGTTACTGCCAGGGAACAACAATCATATTACGAAAACTATTATACCACAGGTGATAACAACCACGGCATCACCAACGTGCATACTTATAAAAAACTGGTGTATACAAATATCTACCCGAATATAGATATGCTGCTTACCGTTGGGCAAGGGCATGGCCTGGAATATGCCTTTATGGTACACCCGGGAGGCAGGGTAAGCGATATAAAAATGACATGGAAGGGAGCAGACCTGCAAAAAGACATGCAGGGTGATGGCGGACAGGATAGCAGGGAATACAGCCACCGCTACAGCTGCCAATGGGGAATTATAGAAGAAAGCGCACCCCGATGCTTTGCAGGCGGAAAAGAGATAAAAAGCCGGTTTACCAGGAATGGAGATGTCAATGGTTTTAAAACTGAAGCATATGATAAAACCAGAGACCTGCTTATAGATCCCGGTTTATGGGCTACCTATTATGGCGGCAGCGGTACCGATCAGGGCTCAGGGGTAAGTATAGATGGGTCGGGCAATATATATATTACGGGCCATACCACCAGCAGCAGCGGTATCGCCAAAGGCAGTACCTACCAGACCACATATGGCACAAACACTGATGTATTTCTGGCACAGTTCAGCAGCACCGGTACATTGAACTGGGCTACCTACTATGGTGGCAGTGGTGATGATGAAGGTGGTAAAATATACCCCGATGGGTCGGGCAATATATATGTTACGGGATATACCGCCAGCAGCAGCGGTATCGCGAAGGGAAATACCTACCAAACTACTTATGGCACAAACACTGATGCATTTCTGGCACAGTTTAGCAATACCGGCGCATTAAATTGGGCTACCTATTATGGTGGAACTGGTTCTGAATTTGGCATTGGGATATGCGCAGATGGGTCAGGCAATATATATATTGCAGGATATACAAACAGCAGCAGCGGCATCGCCAAGGGCAGTACCTATCAGACCACAATTGGAGGAGGCCAGGATGCCTTTCTGGCTCAGTTCAGCAATGCGGGCGCACTCAACTGGGCCACCTATTATGGTGGCAGCGGCACTGATTTGGCCGCTGGGGTATGTAGCGATGGGTCGGGCAATATATATATTACGGGCCAGACAACCAGTAGCAGCAGTATCGCCAAGGGCAGTACCTACCAGACCAGTTATGGTGGAAGCACCGATGCATTTCTGGCTCAGTTCAGCAATACGGGCGCGCTCAACTGGGCTACCTATTATGGTGGCAGCAGTACTGATGTGGCCGAGGCGATCACCGCAGATGGGTCGGGCAATATATATATTTCGGGCTATACAAACGGAAGCAGCGGCATCGCCTATGGAAGCACCTATCAGACTACTTATGGCGGAGGAGCCTATGATGCATTTCTGGCCCAGTTCAGCAATGCCGGCGCGCTCAACTGGGCTACCTACTATGGTGGCAGCGGTTCTGATTTTAGTTATGGGTTATGTGCTGATGGATCGGGCCATATATATGTTACAGACGTAACAAGCAGTACCAGCAATATCGCCAAGGGCAGTACCTATCAGACGGCTAATGGTGGTGGCAACGATGCCTTTCTGGCACAGTTCAGCAATGCGGGCGCACTCAACTGGGCTACTTATTTTGGTGGCAGCGGTAATGATGTAAGCTATTGGGTATGCGCCGATGGGTCAGGCAATTCATATATTACAGGCTTTACAAACAGTAGCAGCAGTATCGCCTCATCAGGGGCGTACCAGTCGACTTTTGGCGGAGGTTCTTATGATGTTATCCTGGCAAAATTCAACAGTGTCGGTGCCTTGCCGGTAACCCTGATCGGTTTCGGGGCCGAGCTGCAAAATAATCATGTAAACCTGACCTGGCAAACAGCTTCTGAGACCAATAATGATTATTTCGGTATAGAACGGTCTTTGGATGGAATAGCCTGGCAAACAATAGGGCAGGTTCCCGGCCATGGCAACAGCCAGGTTATGGAAAACTATGCCTTTACAGATAACCTGCAGGGTATCGTTCCGCAAGGGGTTATTTATTACCGGCTCAGGCAGGTAGATTATAACGGGAATTTTGAATATTCAGAGATCAGGGCGGTCAATATTGAGTCCAATCCTTTTTCATTGCAGATATATCCCAATCCGGTGGGCAATATTTTAAATTTAAACTGGACCAATGCCGATAATGGCCATGTCATCCTGAAACTGATCAACACAACCGGTGCTACCCTCTTTACTGAAAATGTTTCCGGCCAGGGCCTCAGATCCGACAAGATAGACCTTTCCAATTTCGCATCAGGAACCTATTTTTTGCAGATCGTGGGTGATAAGGATGTGATCTCGAAAATAGTGTACAAGGAGTAGCGATCATCGGTTTCCTGTTCGTGGTCGGCGTATAATTCATTCCCACGGTTTTACCTCAATGCCCGCTTCGGTATTGTACCCTGCAGGCCCGTGCATTACGGTATAGATAGAATCCATTTCTGTATTCAGGGTTGAGAGAGATTGTTTGCTTACAGAACCGTAAATGTCAACGCCCTTTTCAGCATGAAAAATATCTGAAAAACGATAAGAAAGATCGCCCCATGATGCGGCAGATGGTGTGGAATAAAACGTCTCAAAGTCAGTGGGCTGAAATGTGGTACTGTCATAATATACCAGCTTGAAACCGGGATTATTATAATGCTGCGGCGTGATGCCGGGGCAGGATATGGCTACTTCGGTTATTTTAGTCCCGGTACTGTCATAAATCCTGCGCAGCTCATCCATATGGGTATGCCCGTAAAATATGCCTGAAATGGTTGACTGGTATGTAGTTGTGAGCTTCAGGAACTGATGGAGCCATGTATTTGATTCCGAAGGCAGATGCGCCCACATATAAGGTGTGGCAGATTGATGGTCAAAGGCATAGGCATCTACCCCGGGCGGGATATGCATGGCGATATAAACCTTTTCTTTTAAAATCTGAGCCGCCGACAATTCTGATCTCAACCAGGAAATCTCATCATTCCCTTCGTTTAGCTGTGTCATCCCATCCACATTAAAATAATTTTTTCCCAACATCACCGAATTAAGGACAATGATGCGTAGTCCGTGCATCATTTCAGCTGAATAATAACCCATTTCAATGTATTTACCTGGAGGTGGTTTGTTATATCCAATTGCATCAGCCCCCTTCGATATAAGATAGGGAGGTATATTTCCGGAGTTGGCAACATTCAGTGCCGGATAGGGTATGTTCTTTTCATTAACGAGATCAAACAGGGTTTGATGCGATGCGTCTGCAAAGGAATAATAATCCCCCGCCAGGGCATCATTATTTCCGGGTACATAGAACAGGGGGATATGATGTTCTGCCACCAGGCTCCGCAAATCATCGAGGATCTTTATAAGATTGGCATTGTGTTCTTTACGCGCAGCGGGCGGCAGATAACAATCCTTTCCGCATTTATAATGCGCCGGCAGGTCGCCGGTATAGATCACAAATTTCGGCGGGTTTTTCCCATCAAAAATAGATTTCAGTTTGGCTTTGAGGTTATTCCACAAATCCATCCCTGTATCATCGCCATAGTTGCAGGTTTTGGCAAAACTGTTTAAATGCACATCAGACAAAAGTAAAAAGCAGGGCACAGGTTTTGGTGTCTGAATTGGCTGTCTTGCGGGCTGTTTTTTCCAGAAAACAGTAGCTGAAAAAACAATTGCCAGTGAAATGAGAAACAAATAATAATTCTTTTTCATGGTCGCAAAATATTGCCTTTTATTTTATGATCCTATTAAGCCGGCTCCTGCCTGAAAAACCTTTTCGAAACATAATACATGGGGATACCGGCCAGAACAATCAACAATCCAACCCCTGCAAACAGGATATTATTAATGAGAATGCTGATGCAAACCGCACTTGCCATAACAATATATAATACAGGAAGATACGGATAGCCCCAAACCTTATGCGGACGCTCTAGATCCGGTTGTTTTTTTCTTAATATAAAAATACCCGCGATGGTAAAAATATAAAAGAGCAAAACGGCAAACATCACATAGGCAAGCAGATTGCTGTATGAGCCCGTAAATACCAGAATAATAGACCATAACCCCTGAAACAGCAAAGAATTGAATGGTGCTTCGTTTTTATTCAGTTTGGCCGCAGACCTGAAAAACAACCCATCTTTCGCCATGGCATAATAAACCCTTGAACCTGCCAGAATGATCCCGTTCAGACATCCGAATGTGGAAACCATAACCAAAGCAGCCAGTACCAGTGCCCCCGATGGGCCCATGGCCACCTGTAGCATCAATGAAGCGACCCTGTCTTCCGGTGCATTTTGTATCTGGCTGATGGGCAGTACATACAGATAAACGATATTCACCAGGAGGTACACAAATATTACAGTTCCCGTGCCGATAATAAGGGCTCTCGGGAGGTTGCGTTTCGGATTATCGATTTCTGCGGCAGCAAAGGTCACATTGTTCCATGCATCGCAGGCAAAGAGGGCACCCAGTGTGGCCGAAAGAAAGACCCCGAGGGTGGTGAGTGAAATATCGTGCGGCAATACCGGACTAAAATTTGAAACAGATCCCTGCCCGGAGTGCAATCCGTAATAGATGCCGGCCCCTACCAGTCCGAACAATGAGGCGATCTTGGTAAACGTAAATATATTCTGAAGCAATGCTCCTTTTTTCACACTGCTGAAATTATAAAGGGTAAGAAGCAGTATAATGCCCATTGCCAGCAATTGCTGAGATGAAAGGGTAAATATACCTGCATCCATTATGATATTTTTAGAGGAAATCCCTGCGATAAATACCCCGGTATATTTGGCAAAACCAATGCCTACAGCCGCAATGGTTCCTGTCTGGATAACGGTAAACATAGTCCAGCCATAAAGAAATCCTGTGAGGTTATTATAGGCTTCTTTAAGGAACACATATTGCCCGCCTGCTTTTGGCATGGCAGCTGCCAGTTCAGCATAGCAAAGTCCGCCGATAATGGTGATACCACCAGCCACAGCCCAGCTCAGCAGCAGCAACCCGGGTGTATGAACCTGCCGCGCGATATCCGGCGATACCAGGAATATCCCCGAACCTATCATAGACCCCATAATAAGCATGGACGCATCCAGAAGGCTCAGACTGTGTTTGCCTGTTTTCATAATCGTAGGGATTTAAAGATCAAATAAGCTTCGTTTCGACAAAGGAAAGTAAAAAGATCCGAATTTTGTGATTTGTGATTTGTGATTGGTTTTTTCCAAAGCCAGCTACACGATGAACTTTGAATCATTTGCGATTTGTTCCCGGCACTGATCGTGGCATTTAATCAAGATATCTCATAAATCTTTTTAAAGAAATCCATTCATTATTGCAGGCTTCGGTCTAAAATGGCGAAATTTGAGGGATGATCTGGATTTATCTGGCTGTTTTCACCGGGGCATTTTTATTTGATGTTATTCCGATACCCGGTCCGCCGGCATGGATGATCATGCTTTTCTTTTATATTGGATATGACCTGAATGCATGGTTTGTATTGATAATGGGTGTAACCGGATCTGTGCTTGGCAGATATGTCATGAGTTTGTATTTTGGGAAAATATCGCATCGGTTGATCACCATCCAGAAGAATGATGACCTTAGTTTTCTGGGAAATAAATTAAGCCAGAACAGAAACAGGGCCTGGGGCCTGGTATTTTTATATACTTTACTGCCCATGCCAACAACGCCCCTGTTTAATCTTATGGGTGTGGCTAAAATAAAGCCATTGACTGTATTACCCCCATTTTTTATTGGCAAACTCATTAGCGATGGGTATATGCTTCTGGCAGGGAATATTGTGGTAAAAGATATTCCGGCCATGCTGGAAGGAATGCTCAGTTTAAAATCTCTTCTTATTACCATCGGGGCCATGATCACAATGGCAGCAATATTATTCACCGACTGGATGTTATTAATTGAGCATAAAAAATTCAGGCTGAAATTTAATGTATTTAAATAAATTATTTAGTGCAGCTCTCATCACATTTTGGTAATCCTCTTTGGCCCCTTAGCTGGCAGAAGGGCTACGCTTTCGCAGTATTGCCTTAACTTTGACACATGATTATTGTTACAGGAGCAGCAGGGTTTATTGGCAGTGCATTGATATCCAGGCTTAATGCAGAGAATTTCAACGATATAATAGCTGTAGATGAATTTTCGCACCCTGATAAAAATAAAAACCTGGAAGGGAAATTTATAAGTGCAAAAATCCATCGCGATGATTTTATCCAATGGATCAGCAACAATCACCTGCAGATAGAATTGATTTTCCATCTTGGCGCACGGACCGATACCACAGAGTTTGATATGGAATTGCTTAACAGGCTAAACCTTGACTATACCAAACAGGTATGGAAAGCCTGTGTTGAATATGGCATTCCACTGGTTTATGCTTCATCTGCTGCAACCTATGGTGGTGGAGAATTTGGCTATAATGACGACCCCGAACTGATCGAAAAACTACAGCCTTTGAACCCATATGGTATCTCAAAAAACGAATTCGATAAGTGGGCCTTAAAGCAGGACAAAAAACCATATTTCTGGGTAGGACTTAAATTTTTTAACGTATATGGCCCTAATGAATACCATAAAGGAAGGATGGCTTCAGTTATTTTTCATGCATTTAACCAGATAAAAGAAACTGGGGCCATGAAATTGTTCCGCTCTCACAATCCGGATTTTACGGATGGCGGACAAATGCGGGATTTTGTTTATGTAAAGGACGTTACAGATGTTTTGTATTTTCTGCTTCACCATCGCGACAAGAGCAATTGCGGTATATATAACCTGGGAAGCGGCAAAGCAAGGACATTTCTTGAACTTACAAAATCTGTATTTAATGCATTAAATATTTCCGAAAAAATTTCATTTATTGATACCCCTTTTGATATCAGAGATAAATATCAGTATTTTACAGAAGCCCGGATGACGAAATTGCGGAATATTGGGTATGAAAAGGTTTTTACATCCCTTGAAGATGGTG
>Ga0364860_10138_pt2 | contig 56946 bp, 28 predicted proteins | sample ExccelAu500001D4_FD_206916 | JGI IMG/M metagenome (GOLD analysis project Ga0364860, IMG submission 206916) | Enriched cells from Trout Bog Lake Hypolimnion, Wisconsin, USA - BchlTB.Aug20.5000.01 .D4 | ecosystem: Environmental > Aquatic > Freshwater > Lake > Hypolimnion/Profundal zone | place: USA...
CGGATAATATGGTATTGCAAAGAAATATAGCAGTGCCTATTTGGGGGACGGTTTCTGATAGCAAAAAGGTGACAGTTGAATTTAACGGACAGATAAAAGAAGCTACTATTACAGAAGGAAAATGGATGGTAAAGCTGGATGAAATGAAAGAAAGCAATATCCCTTTTGAAATGCATATTAAAACCGAAAAGGAAGATCTGGTTATTCATAATATTTTGATAGGCGATGTATGGTTAGCCGGAGGGCAAAGCAATATGGAAAGGCAATTAGGACCCAGGCCACCCCAGCAACCAATTCTTAACTGGGAGGCGGAAGCTGCAGGGGCAAATTATCCAATGATCAGGGAATTCTCTTTACCACATAATGGTAACCGGGTATTACCTGTAAAAGAAATTGATGCCAGATGGAAGGAATGTAATCCCAGTACTGTACTTTCATTTTCTGCAGTTGCCTATTACTTCGCAAAAACCATCTTTACAGATAAGAAAATACCTGTTGGAATTATTCATTCCTCATGGGGTGGCTCTTCTATTCAAAAATGGATCAGCAAAGAAATATTGGAAGCAAATCCGGATTTTAAACTTATCCCGGATATGTATGAAAGAGCTGTACTGAATTACCCTGCAGCACTTAAAGCATTCAATGATCATAAAGATTCTTTACTACAAAAGTGGATGAAGGATGCCGCATTGGCTAAGCATGCCAATAAAGCTTTGCCTGCAAAGCCCGCCGCACCTGTAAATCCGGAAATATCGGGTGATTGCGGGGGCTATTACAAAACAATGATTGAACCTTTACAACCTTATGCTATTAAAGGAGTGATCTGGTACCAGGGAGAATCTAATGTTTCCAATGCATCATTGTACAGCAAGCTTTTTCCCGCTTTAATTGAAGAGTGGAGAGATGAGTGGCATCAGGGTGCTTTTCCATTTCTGTTTATACAACTTGCACCTTATAAAGGAAACACACCTGAATTAAGAGAGGCTCAATTGCTTACCTGGCAAAAGGAGCCCAATACAGCAATGGTGGTGACCACGGATTGCGGAGATACAGCAGATGTCCACCCCCCATATAAAAAAGTAATAGGTGAAAGGCTTGCGCTGGCGGCAAGGGTAATAGCTTATCATGAAAAAAATCTTGAATATTCAGGGCCAGTGTATCAATCCTATCGTATCAGGAAACATAAAATATTGCTTAGTTTCAAACACACCGGAAGCGGCCTTATGGTAAAGGGAGAATATCTAAATGGGTTTACAATATCAGGAGACGGGAAAGATTTTATAAAGGCCAAAGCGGAAATTAAAAGGAATAAAGTGGTACTAACTTCAACACAAGTATTAAAACCTGTTGCAGCCAGATATGCATTTGTAAATAATGCAAATGGGAATTTATTTAATAAAGAAGGGTTGCCTGCAAGCCCTTTCAGAACAGATAGAAAGGATAAATGATATTACGTTGTACAACCCAGATTATACATTAAAAAAAGGCATGAAAAAGTTATTTTTATTTTGGGTAATAATCAACACTTCCTGTTATTCTTTTTCACAGAAGTCTGAAACAAGTATACCTGATATGCTGCAAAAATCTTTTATCTGGGTTAATCAGAAAGCTACAAATGCTGTTGTTTTTGCAAAGGAAGTTTATCTGAATAAGTTAACTGATATTCCTGTTTACATTTTTGCTGACTCTTATTATTCGCTTTTTATTAATGGGAAACACATTAGGAGCGGGCCTTCCAGATTTGACCCCAATTACCCCGAATATGACAGCCTTTTGATTTCTAAAAATATATTGAAGCAGAAAAATCTAATTACTGTGTTAGTGTATAGTGGGGTAAGCAATAGTATGAGAATGAAACATACAGGAGGGTTGACAATATGCTTTAAGGTTGGTAACCGATTATGTAGTACCGATACCAGTTGGAAGAGTAATGTAAATACAAGATTTAAATCTCCTGTTAGTGTCTGGGGGGGTATTATTGAAAATATAAATGCGACTGATGAAGCAGATGATTGCCTTTATCCAAACCTTAAAAATAAGGAATGGGAGCCCGCAGAAAAGAGTGATGGTAAACTTTGGGGTGTTTTGCATCAAAGAACTTTGCCATTATTGGCGCACCGATTAATTAACCCACTTTTTAAGCCAAATGATGTTACAGATACCTTGTTTGATTATAAATTTGATAAGAATTATTTTATCCAACCTGAAATTACTTTGTCTGCAAAAAAAGGAACAATAATTACTTTACCTTATCAGGGATCTTTTGCTTCCAGTTATAACAATAGATTTGTTTATATAGCTAAAGATGGGTTGCAAAATTTTAAAACATTGGAAGGATTTGGGATTACGCAAAATTCGCTTAAAATCCATTCTTCGGCCCCCATAACCATAAAAAAAATAAATTTTTACAACCCTGTTTATCCTTACCGGTTTAAAAATTATTTTGAGTGTTCAGATTCAATGCTGAACGCGCTTTTTAAGATGAGTTTGCACACTTTGCAACAAGTAACCGAAGACGGCTATGAAGATTGTATTTGGGAAAGAGCAGAATGGATGGGGGATGCAGGTATTGTTGAATATCCATTATCCAGAATCAGCAGTATAAATGAGATTACAAATAAACCTGACCACAGGCTGATACAAAAAATGCTGCGGGATATTGCTAACAGTTCCGATAGCACCGGTAAATTAAAAGCACATCACCCTTCTTCCCGATTTGATATACATGCTTATATAGAAGATTACAGTTGCATTTGGATTCAAAGCCTGAGAACTTATGTTGAGCGCACAAATGACATTGGTTTCCTTAGTGAAATGTGGCCAGTACTGAATCGTCAATTAAAGGAAATCTTAAGCCGTAAGACAGCAAGGGGATTGATCATGGGGAGAGAGTTTGTTATTTTTGATAATCCTTTAAAATATAAAGTTTGTGAAGGGGCTACGCTAAATGCTTTTGTTTATAAAGCATTAACTGATGCAGCATATCTTTCTATAAAAATGCATGACACCTGTTCTGAAAAGTTATACAAAGATGAGTCGGGAAATCTTAAAACTGCATTTAATAAATATTTGTGGAACGATAGTTTGCATTTGTTCAATGCTTCTCTGACGGACCAACCGAATTATCATTCTGCTTTACTTCCACTGGATAGGGGCATTGTAAGTGAGCAAAGAATAAGCATGGTTGAAAACTGGCTTTTAAGCAATGCCAACAATTGTTCCCGGAAAATGATGCCTTATACACATTTTTGGCTGTTGCAGTTTTTATATCAGCATAATAACCCTGATACTGCATTATCTATCATTAAGATGCGATGGTTTAAAATGTATGATTTATATGTTCACAATGGTTTTACAATGTCTGAAGGATTTTCCGGTAACAGGCCATTTCACAATTTTGGAATTGTGCCTGCTTATTTTTTTTGTACTGGCATACTAGGCGTAAAGGAGACAGCAAAAGCATCAGATACAGTTATCATTAATCCTCAATTAGGTAGCCTTAATTATGCTAAAGGCAATGTTGTTACTGAAGCCGGCCTTATTAAAGTTGACTGGCAAAAAAGGGGGAAAAGACTTTATTTTTCAATTGGACTACCTGTTCATACCAACGCTGAATTGCGATTCAATAATATGGGAAATGATGTTATTTGTATAGATAAGCGGCTATATAAACTTCAAAAAAAGACCGGCTATCAATATATAGTTATCAATAAAAGCTGTAAAGGAAATATTGAATAAATCTGAATACATTAAAAAATTAAATAATCCATATGAAAAATTTTATCACAGTAATTTTTATTTTATTATCTTCTTATACGTATTGCCAGGTTGATAATCATCAATTTGAACCCAGTTTTGAATCTTTTAAAGCTTACAGGATACCTGAATGGTTCAGGGATGCCAAATTTGGAATATGGGCCCATTGGGGGCCACAGGCAGTTCCCCGCCAGGGAGATTGGTATGCAAAAAAAATGTATCTGGAAGGAAGCCAGGATTATAAATACCATCTTGCCCATTACGGCCATCCATCTGTATTTGGATACAAAGACATTGTTAACCTGTGGAAAGCAGAAAAATGGGATCCAGACCAACTGATGGCATTGTATAAAAAAGCAGGGGCTAAATATTTTGTAAGTATGGGAACACATCACGATAATTTCTTTTTGTGGAATTCAGCCATTCACAAGTGGAATGCGGTGCAAATGGGACCTAAAAAAGATGTTGTGGGGATCTGGCAAAAGGCAGCCCTGAAGCAAGGACTCCGTTTTGGTGTTTCAGAACACCTGGCAGCCAGTTATACCTGGTTTCAACCCAGTCATAAGGCTGATACCAGTGGCCCGATGAAAGGAGTTCCGTATGACGGGGCAAATCCTCAATATCAGGATTTATATCATACCCCAGCTGCCGCAGATGACAAAGGCTGGTTAAGTAAAAATAAAGAATGGCAGGCAGAATGGTTAGCCAGTATAAAAGAGTTGATTGATGGGTATCATCCTGATCTGCTGTATTCTGACAGTGGTTTCCCTTTTGATTCTGTTGGCAGGCAAATGGTGGCTCATTTTTATAATGAAAACAAGAAATTTAACAACAACCGGATGGATGCAGTCTATAATTGCAAACAAGCTTCCCAGGGCATGTGGGTACAGGATTTGGAAAGAGGAATCATGGATAGTATTTCCCCATTTCCCTGGCAAACCGATACTTCCATCGGGGACTGGTTTTACAGAACCGGGCAAAAATACAGTAGTTCAGAAGAGATTATTCAGATGCTGATTGATATCGTTAGTAAAAATGGAAACCTCTTACTCAATATAGTGCAGACACCGGAAGGAGATATTGAACAGGATATGATTCAGACACTGGATGAAATAGGCAGGTGGATTGCTATTAACGGGGAAGGCATTTATGGAACCAGGCCCTGGATAAAATATGGCGAGGGGCCGTCTACTACAGAAAAACAGGCAAAAGGCGCTTTTGGCGGATTAAAAGATGTTCGTAAATACCAGTCTGCCGATATCCGCTTTACTGTAAAAAATGGAATACTGTATACTTTTCTTTTGGCAAAGCCAACTGAAGATATACAAATCAAATCATTAGGAATTGCGGCTAAGGATGCCCGGAAAATTCATTCCATTCAGTTATTGGGATCAGATGAAAAAATAAAATGGATACAAGGTAAGGATATCGTAACTATTTTCCGCCCTGTATCTTTTACATTCCCTGATGTACCTTGTTTTAGAATTAAATTTGAACAATAACAAGGAGTATTTTATGTTTTTGGTATTGAATGAAAATTGATCATATTTTATAAAAAAAATAATGAATAAGCTTACTTTTTTAATCTTGTTTTTAGTATTAACAGTTAAATGTACTGTTGGCCAATCGAATAAAATTGATTCAATTCTTCAGCTATACAGTGAGAACTATCAGCCAGAAAAACTATACCTGCATTTTGATAAATACATGTACAATAAAGGGGAAACAATTTGGTTTAAATCTTATATTCTTAATGGAACAGAAATTTCCAAACTGAGTATGAATTTTTATATTGATTTTTTTGATGGGGAAGGGAAACTTTTAAAACATTTTATTGCACCGGTTTACCAGTCTTCTGCAAATGGCCATTTTGACATTCCTATGGGTTATAAGAGTTCTTTTATACATGTTCATGCCTATACCAAGTGGATGCTTAATTTTGATTCAGCATTTCAGTTTTATAAAGATATAGTGGTTGTACAGCCCCAAAAAGTAATACCTAAAGTAACAGAACCAATATACACACTCCGTTTTTTTCCTGAAGGTGGAGACCTTACAGAGGGATTGGTTTGCAGGGTTGGTTTTTTAGCTGCTGACCAATCAGGGTTACCGGTTGCTATAAAAGGGAAAATACGCAATAATGCAGGAAATATTATAGATTCATTTTCAGCCGTTCATGATGGCATGGGAAGTTTTAATATTGAGGCTAAGCCCAATGAAAAGTATACAGCTGAATGGATGGATGCTTATGGTAAATCTTATTTCAGCGAATTGCCTGCAGCCAGACCGGCGGGAATGAATATGCTTGTACAGCCTTTTTCTTCCAAAACATTGGTTGTAATCAGTAAAACGAGGAATGCAAGTGACAATTTAAAGGTCGTATATATTGCAGCACATTTTGCTCAAAGGCTCGTATACTTTTCAAAATTACATCTGGAATACGGGTCAGCAGGAGTTGCAGAGATACCAACCGGCGAAATACCAACCGGTGTGTTGCAGATTACACTGTTTAACAGTGATTGGTTGCCAGTAGCAGAGCGGGTTGTCTTTATCAATAACCATCACCATGAATTTATCACTGATGTTAATATGGAAGAGAAAAGCCTTGATAAAAAAGGTAGAAATGTAATGGAGATTGCTGTTTCAGACACGAGTTCCTCTAATTTATCAGTGGCTGTTACTGATGCTGACCTCCCGGTTGAAAAAAATACTATTGTATCACAATTTCTTTTGTGTGATGATATCAGGGGGTATATACATAATCCCTCTTATTATTTTGAAAATGAATCAGACAGCCTTACCCAACAATTAGACCTTGTACTATTAACACATGGCTGGAGGAGGTTTAACTGGAAAGATGCTTTCAGTGGTACCGGCCCTGTAATGCCCAATCTGAGAGACAGTGATTATATTCAGATTAAAGGTAAAGCCTATACTTCTTCCAATATAAAAATACCACCAGATCAAAAAGTATTATTAATTCTTCAGGCAAAGGACAGCAGTAAACAAAGTTTAATGCTTCCTGTAAATGCAGATGGCTCTTTCATTCAGCGTGGGGTGATATTCTATGATACTTTGCATGTTTATTATAAATATCTGGGAACAAGAAAGTTAGAGAACAGGTCTGCCCTTAGTTTCCAGAATGGCTTTATAACACCACATTATAGTGGAATGGATAAGCATTATTTTCCTTCAGTTTTAGGTTCCCCTGATGAGAAAGAACAAATGGCAGGTTTGCAGTATTTCATTTTTAAGCAGTCTGAACTACAAAAACTAATGCAAACCACTACTTTGAAGGATGTAGTGGTTGTGGGAAAAAAGCCAAAGCCTGTTGATATTTTAGATGAGAAATACGCAACCGGATTATTTTCCGGAGGAGATGCCTATCAGTTTGATCTTGTGCATGACACAAGGGCGCAATTTAAATATTCTGTATTTGATTACCTGCTGGGAATGATACCCGGTTTGCAGATTATGCAGGTGGGAGGATTAAATGGCTGGCAATTAAGCTGGAGGGGAGGATCCCCGTCTTTATACCTGGATGAAATTGGAATTGATATCAGGACTGCCAGTACTATACCCTTGACTGAAATAGCGTATGTTAAAGTGTTCAGGCCTCCATTTTTCGGAGCATTCGGCGGTGGTGCAGGTGGTGCCATTGCCATGTATACCGGTAAGGGAGGAGATATTAAGCCTGTACCGGGCAGGGGATTAAACTATCAATTACTTGAGGGCTATTCAGCATATAAGCAGTTTTTTTCACCTGATTATTCAGGTACTGCCCGAGATTTCACTCCTGATACCCGTACAACTTTATACTGGAATCCTTATATCTTAACAAATGCAAATAATAAAAAAATAAGCATAGAGTTTTATAATAATGATATCAGTAAAAGGTTGAGAATAATAGTGGAGGGGATTAATGCAGATGGCATGTTAACCAGAACAGAAAAGATCATTGAATAAGTAATGAAATATAATTTTCAATTCATGATCCTATTGTTATTAATTTTAGCTTAATGATATTTCATTTTAAAAAAGAAAATGTTAGGCATACACCGGCATTGATGCGGTTTTCAGTCAGTGTATTTTTTTTTGTTTCGGGTTTTAATTTTGCTACCTGGACTTCCAGAATTCCCACTTTGCAGAAACAATTGCATATGAATGATGCAGAGCTGGGTACTGTACTTGCCGCCCTGCCTGCAGGTCTTATCAGTACTATGCCACTTGCAGGGATTTTACTCACAAAAACCCGCAGCCAATATGTAATGTTAGTGAGTGCGGTATTTTATACTATTCTTTTGTATATATTGGGTACTGTTTCCAGTATTGCAGAAATGGGAATTATACTTTTTCTCTTTGGTGCTTCCAGAAATTTTTTTAATATTTCAATTAATACACAGGCGATAGGAGTTCAGTCTTATTTTAACAAATCTATCATCACTACCTTTCATGGAATCTGGAGTTTGGCAGCTTTATCAGGTGCAGGAGCCAGCTTTTTATTTATTTCTGCTTCTATAATACTGGTTAATCATTTTTTAATTGTTTCCGCTTTTTCTATGCTGCTCATTTTTGCATTATTTCCTTTTGCGCTGCCGGAGGATAAAAAAAAGACAACAACGAAACCTTCTTTTTTATGGCCGGACCCTTCTTTAATAAAACTGGGTTTTGTGGGTTTTGTAAGTATGGTTTGCGAAGGCACTATGAGTGACTGGAGCGGTGTTTATTTTAGTAAGATATTGCACATGAGTGGTTCTATGGTTATCACCGGGTATGTTTTTTATTTGACCGCCATGTTAACAGGCAGGTTTTTGGGAGACTGGATTGTTCATATTGTAGGAGTTAAATCATTACTTCAGATAAGCAGTATACTTATAACTTCCGGTTTTTTCTTTGCAATACTTTTGCCATTCATCATTCCTGTTTGTTTTGGATTTGTATTAATTGGGTTAGGGGTTTCCTGTAATATTCCTTTAATTATGGGAATAACACCCAAAATTTCTAACCTGCCCACAGGAGCTGCAATAGCAACTATTTCTATTATCAGTTACCTTGGTTTTTTAACCGGCCCACCCATCGTAGGGTTTATTTCTCATGCATTAAACTTAAAATGGGCATTTCTGATTTCCGCTCTTATTGCATTTTCCACTTACTGGATTGTAAAAAAATTAATTGTTTAGACCATTATATAATTATTTTGAATCTTGCCCGATCAGTTCTTATTTCTTATCAACCGGTTGCGTAAATAAAAACCATGATTTACATTAACTAAGCTTTTTTTTGATGAATTTGCGGGTTTAACGATAGACAAACCTTCAAATGCCAATTAGAAATTAAAAGCTTATCATAACTATGTTGCGAATATGCTATATCCTGAATCTTGTTCTGGTTATTTTTGCCAATACGAATATATATTCGCAGCAAAAACCTGTCTATATTTTAGATATGGTACATAATAACCCTGGTGAAGAGCTGACCCATTCCCGTTTCAATGACCCCAATTACCTTAAGCAATGCGGATATACAGGTATCGTTTTCAATGACTTTATTTTTCCAAGTGCAGCCATAACATTTAAGTCACTTAATCCAGATATTTTTCCTTTAGGAAGTAAAGAAGCCAAATGGGTGGAAAGTGCTGCTGCCTGCATTAAAAGCAATATCCTGAAAGCACATCGTGCAGGAATTAAAGCCTACTATTTTATGGATATGATCGTACTCCCCAAAAAGCTGGTGGATCTATATCATACTGAAATATGTGATGCGGAAGGAAAAATTTCATTGGAAAGGCCTAAAACAGTGGAAATACACCGGATTTTATTGGATGAACTTTTTGAAACTTTCCCTGACCTTGACGGGCTTGTAATAAGAACCGGTGAAACATATACACAGAATGTACCTTATCATACAGGAAATAATCCCATCACTCAGGGAGTAACAAGCCATATTCATTTATTACAACTGCTCCGGGCAGAAGTGTGTGTCAAAAGAAATAAAAAAATATTTTACAGGACCTGGAGTTTTGGTGGTATGCACGATGATACTGATTATTACCTTAAAGTATCAAGCCAGCTGGAACCACATCCTAATCTTATTTTTTCTATTAAACATACAAAAGGAGATTTTCAAAGAACAAATGATTTCAACCCTACATTAACCTTAGGTAAGCATCAGCAAATTGTGGAAGTGCAATGTCAGCGCGAATATGAAGGCAAGGGGGCTTATCCGAATTATATTATGAAGGGAATTATTGATGGTTTTGAGGAATATTCCCACAACAAACCACAGCCTCATTTTACCTGTTTAAAAGATATAAAAGGAAATGAAAATATTGCCGGTATCCTGAGCTGGAGCAGGGGAGGAGGGTGGGCCGGGCCCTATATCAGCAATGAGTTTTGGTGTAAGTTGAATGCCTGGGTATTAAGTAATTGGGCATCGAATACAGGCCAAACTGAAACGCAGGTATTTAATCGGTTTATGGATGAAAATGGCATTAAAGGTAAGAATAAGAAGATTTTCAGAGCGATTGCCCTGTATTCTTCCAGAGCTGTTATTACCGGCCATGCAAGTTTGAAATTACTGTTTGACAGTAATATGGTGTACTGGATGCGGGATGAATTTTTATCTGGTATTGATTCTGCAGCAGAAGCAGGATCAAAATTTCCCAGTGAAGGATTCTTATATGCCTATTTCCAAAAACTGGATAGCCAGCATTTACTGGATACCGCTGTGAGCGAAAAATATGAAAGTGTTGCAATCTGGAGAAAAATAGCAGGTCTTGCTCAAAAGTTAAATATGTCAGGAAAAGCTGATCTTGATTTTATACGGGTTTCTTCAACCTATGGTTTACTGCTACATGAGATAATTGCTGAAGGCTGGCATATTATGGAAATGGGGTTTAAAGGAGATAAAACTGGAAAATATGATTATGAAGCTCTTCATTTTTCTATAAAAAGATATGACATATACTGGAAATTATACCAGAACCTAACACTGGATCATGCTGTATGCCCCAGCTTATATAAACCATATGCTTTTGTTTTTCAGGGACCTTCCTATCATCTGGGAAAAGGGATGGACTATTCAGTTAATAAATACCGGCATATTGTTCAGGCATACAGGACTAATACAACTGGGAAACATTCAAATTAATAAAAGGAAATGCATTATGAAGTTCTTTATGATTATAAGTTTTTTTTTACTACTCAACGTAGTAGTAAAAACAGCAGCTCAGCAAAGAAATACAAAGGTTGAATACATAAAAGAATTTGAAAATACACATCATCCTGAGATTGCTTATTGGTTTTTTAATAAAGAAATGCTCAATGAAGCTTCTTATAAAAGGAAAATTGATACACTTGCATCATTTGGAAAGTTCACTCTGTTATTTATTACTGCAAGAAATGGGGTAGACTTTTATGATAGTAAAACCATGCATCCTGTTTTTGCGAAACTGGTTGAGTATGCTCATCAGAAGGGGCTTAAAATTGGATTGCAATTATGGGAGAAAAGGGGAAATGTTTCAATTGAAAATACAGAGCGTTTAATTCAGGAAGGAGAAGTAGTACTTGACGATAATGGTTTTGCTGAATATACTACCCTTTCAAGACATGCAAGAGACATTAAATTGCTGATCAAAAGCGATTTATTTAAAGTACTTGCATTTAAAAAAGTCAGTAAGGGATATTATGATGCAACAACATTAAAAGATATCACTTATTTATGCAAGGCTGAAAGTGACAAAAAATCTGTTTCTGTTAAAATTAATTGTGGTAATGATTTTAAAGGATATACTGCGTATATTCTCACACAGCATTATTATAATTTCACCAGTAACCATAGTGAAGCTGCCAAAAATAATTTAATTGATATTTTAAGAGCCTATTCCGATATTCCATTTGATGGTGTTGGTTTGGATGAATATACAAACCTTAGAGTGTCAACTACCTGGGAATTGAAAAAGACAAATGAAATTTTCAGGGAAAGAAGTTACTCATTAAGTATGGCATCCCAATTTCAAAAAAAAACCGGGGAAGATTTGGAAACCATACTTTTTAACATGCGTTATGCACCGGAGGGTATACCTGCTGTAAGAATGAAAGCCATCAATGCATATTTTGATATTTTACGCTCAGGTACCATGAATATTGAAAGAATTATTTATGACAGTGGCAAACATTTTTTTGGAAAGAATACCTTTATTGGTTTGCACAATACACATCATAACTATTTGGATGGGGATGAAATATGGCAGACCGGATTAAACTGGTGGAATGTAAAAAGGGATTATGGCCAAACCGATGAAAAGACTCCCACAGTAACACAGATGGGAATAGGCATGAGTTATCCAATGAATGCATTATATAATATGTATTATGATAAAAGCCTTGAAAATATATGGACAAAAGCTTTAAATGATTTGAGGTATGGGATACGAACGCATTACCATGCCATTAATGATGTTCAGCATTGGGGGGTAAGTGTAGAAAGTGATTCGGCTCTTATACAGATCAGTAAAGTGGAAAATGCTGCCAGGTTATTGAACCGCTTTAATCCCTCCTTTCCGAAAATACATTTATTAGTTGTGTTTGGAATGGAAGCACAGTTAAACTGGTATCCGGATGAGCAGGCCAGAAATTTAAATGATATTAATGGAGGTTTGGACATTGAAAAAAAAGCAAAAGAGATTTGGGATGCCGGATATCCGGACGCACTCGTCCCGACTGATGTGATAAAGGATGGCAGGTTAACAACAGGATATGATGGGAAACCTGTATTGCAGGGCCATGTTTTTGATGCTATTCTTTTTCTTTACCCGCAATATGCCAAAGAATCAACCCTTTCCTTTTTTGAAAATTATGTAAACAGAGGAGGAAAACTTATTCTGGAAGGCGATGTTACAAATGGATTTGATGGAACAAATATTGTAAACCGTTGGGGAGCGATAAAAGACAGGAGTTTTTGGGGTAAAAATATTTTAGGTGAAATTGAAAAATCCGGAATACCCAAAAATGAAATAAAGGATGGGGTAATGAATGAAGACAGTTCTTATACTTTTACCAACGTTGCATCATTTAATTCCGAAAAATTTGCTGAATTTTCTTTTTTCCAGCATGGAAATCAATATACCGGACGATATAAAGGACTAGCAGCAATAAAAATTAATGCTGATGGAACCATACAGAAATTGGCGGCAACCGGTTTTTTGGAATTACTGAAAAACGGGGAAGTGATTTTAAATTTAAATGCACCGGCAGATCTGTTTCTGGAACTTAAAAATAGCCAGTATAAAATTGTAATAGCAGACACAACAGGGCAAGTAAGCATTTTAAAAAATAAGCTATAAGTATGAAAAAAATAATATTCTTTTTTTTAATTTTCATGAACCTGTGTATTTTGTCATTTGCACAAGAACAAAATGTGGTTGATGTTTTAAGTAAAATTGAAACTTATAATGTAAGCTGGAATACACCCAGCTTTAACAGTAAAGGATCGATGCCATTGGGAAATGGCGATATTGGTATAAATGTTTGGGCAGAAGAAAACGGTGATTTAATGGTGTATATTTCCAAAACCGATGCATGGAGTGAAGATGTTTTTGGTAATGAAGGAATTTTAAAATTAGGACGTTTAAGGATACATTTCTCTAATAACCCATTTAAAAAAGGGTTGCCATTTTTGCAAACTTTATTGCTTACTAAAGGTGAAGTTGAAATAAAAGCAGGTGATGAAACCATCTTTGTATGGGTGGATGCCAATCATCCTGTAATTTATGTTGAAAGCAGCAGCCAGATGGCAAACAACATAACCATCCATTTTGAATCTTTAAGAAGTGATGAAGTAATGTCTTTGAAAGATACCGTATTAAAAAGCAAACTGCATCATGACAGTATATTTGAACACCAAACCAATGATATTGCCTGGTTATATCAAAATAACAATCAAAAAACTGCTGCTTTAAAAAACTTAAAATTTGGAGCAATTGTTACTGGCGATGGTTTTAAGAATCAATCACCCATTTCTTTAGTTTCAGCTAAACCCAAAAACCATCAAATTATTTCAGCAATATGTTATACAGGCACAGAAAATGATGCCGGGCAATGGCTGGCGAAAACACAAAAATTCATCCCCTTTTTACCACACTTAGAAACTGTGAAGCTTTTGCATGAAAACTGGTGGCAGCAATTCTGGCAAAGGAGCTGGATTTTCCTGGATGGAGATAAAGATGCGGAATTGGTTAGCAAAACATACAATCTGCAGCGCTATATGTATGCCTGTGGAAGCAGGGGGGAATTTCCTGCAAAATTTAACGGGTCATTGTTTACCATGGATGATACTTTACTAATGAAAAAAAACGGGATAAATGTACCAGTTCCTGTAAATGGTGATTACAGGAGTTGGGGAGGCCGTTACTGGTTTCAAAACACCAGGCACCAATTTTGGCCAATGCTTGCTGCAGGTGATTTTGAGATGATGATGCCATTTTTCCGGTTATATATCAATCAAATAAAGCTGAATAAAGAAATTGTAAAGCAATTATATGATTTTGATGCATTGATTTTTGGGGAACAGCAACCATTTTGGGGAGGATTACCAAACGGAACGGATAAAGGCCCGGGAAGTTATGGGTTTCATTATTTTTCCCAGATTATGGAATTCAGTACCATGATGCTGGATTATTATGATTATACCGGTGATAGCAATTTTTTACAGAAAACAATGATACCAATAGCGAATGATGGTTTACGGTTTTATGCAAACAGGTTTAAAAAAGATAGTACCGGTAAACTTATTTTTGAACCAGCGAATGCCATGGAAACTTTCTGGAAAGTTAAAAATCCTTCTTCTGAAATTGCTGGTTACAGATATGTGTTGCAACGCTTATTGGAATTACCCGATTATTTAATTAAAGATTATGAAAAACAATGGCAGGAATATCTGGCAATTGCCCCGGATATTCCAATTGGGGTTAAAAATAATAAGCCTGTTATTCTGGCTTCACAGACTATTGATGCAATCAGCCATAATACAGAGAATCCAGAATTGTACCCTATTTTCCCTTTTCGTTTGTATGGGCTTAACAAACCTGGGTTAGCTATTGCCATGAATACCTTTGATGAACGTAACAATAAACGAGTTGGATGCTGGCATCATGATATATTATCAGCCGCCTTATTAGGTAAAGTAGAGGATGCAAAAAAGGAACTGGTAAATATTTGTACTTACAGTAATGCCATCGATCATAAAAATAATGATTTCAGGTTTATTGGCTTTTTGGGGCCCGGGCACGATTATGGCCCTGATATGGACCATGGTGGTGTAATTATGAAAGCCCTGCAATTAATGGTTTTGCAGGAATATAACCGGGAGCCTGTCTTATTCCCCTGTTTCCCGTCAAGTTGGAATGCTTATTTTAAATTACGGTCGGCAGGTAATAAAACTGTATATGCAACGGTTAGAAATGGTAAAATTATTAACCGGAAAATTTTAAAAAATTAAACAAGGAACAGCCCTTTTCAATTGATTGTCCATTGTCCACTATTTAAAATGGACAACTTGTATTGACTGAAATTCCCCTGTTTCAAACTGCAGGGTATATAGAAGTATTTTTTGTATTTAAATATAAAACAATAAAAATATGAAGCTTAAAACCAAGTTATGGATACTTTTCTTTCTGACTGTTGTTTTATCAGCCTGGAACTTTGAGCATAGATCAAAACCGGTAGTTTATTTAATAGGGGATTCCACTGTTGATGAAGGATCCGGAAATAATGGCCTTTGGGGTTGGGGTAAATACCTCTGCCGTTTTTTTGACAGCACTAAAATTTCCATTAAAAATTATGCGCAGGGTGGAACCAGTGCAAGGACTTTCTACACTGGTGGCATATGGGATAAAAAAATTAACAAAAAAGGCATGTGGGATACGGTAAGTGCAAAACTAAAAAAGGGAGATTATTTAATTATTCAGTTTGGGTTGAATGACCAGGGCCTTATTGATGATAGTTCGAGAGCCAGGGGAACACTCAGGGGTATTGGGGATAGCAGCCTGAATATATATAATAAGGTGACACATCAAAATGAAACGGTGTATAGTTTTGGTTGGTACCTAAAACAATATATCAGGGTGTCCAAAGAAAAAGGCGTTGCTGTTATTATTTGTTCTTCGATTCCTAAAAATGAATGGAAATCGGGTAAATTAATCCGTGGTGAAGAAGGTTTTGCTTCCTGGGCATTAGAAGTAGCCCAAAAGGAAAAGGTATATGATATTGACCTTAATAATAAGGTTGCGGATATTTATGATAAGGAGGGGCAATCTGCAGTAAGTTCCGTATACCATATATCCAAAGATCATGTACATACAACGGAAGCGGGTGCTATATTAAATGCATCCCTGGTAGCTGAAGGTATTTTGGAAATGCATCATTGTCCGTTGAAAAAATATATAGATGCAGACCCGAAGATTATTTACCTTACAATGACTGTTGTAAAGATGTTTTTTTCGGGAGTACAAAAAGAAATTTCATATAAAAAGTAATAAAATGATGAATAAAAAGACAATGTTTTTTAGCGTGTTCATTGTAATGTGCTATTGTTTATCAGCTCAATCTTATCAAAATCCGGTTATTCCGGGATTTTATCCCGACCCCAGTATTTGCAGGTCAGGAGATGATTATTTTCTGGTTAACAGTTCGTTTGAATATTTTCCCGGAATACCCATATGGACCAGCAAAGACCTGATACACTGGAAGCAGATCGGGAATGTTTTGAACAGAGCTTCACAATTACCTTTAACCAATACAAAACCCAGTAATGGAATTTATGCACCTACTATCCGTTATCATAATGGAGAATTTTATGTGGTGGTAACCAATGTGAACGGAAATAAAGGTTACCATAATTTCTATGTGCATAGTTCCAATCCTGCAGGGCCCTGGAGTGAACCCGTACATTATGAACAAAATGGAATTGACCCCTCACTTTTTTTTGACGAGGATGGTAAAACTTATTTTATATCGAACCGGGGTACCCGTTCTACAGATGAGCGTGCTATTTATCAGAGTGAAATTGATTTGAAAAGTGGAAAAAGAATCAGTGCAATACAACAGATTTGGAAAGGTAGTGGTGGTAGTTATGTGGAGGGCCCGCATATGTATAAAAAAGACGGTTATTACTATTTACTCACAGCGGAAGGGGGTACCTCTTTTGGCCATACGGTAGCTATTGCAAGGAGTAGAAATATCTGGGGTCCTTTTGAATCCTGTCCTTATAATCCCATCCTTACAAACAGGATGTCTTACAGTGTTATACAGGGAACGGGCCATGCAGACCTGGTTCAGGCACCTGACAGTAGCTGGTGGATGGTGCATCTTGCTTTCAGGCCTGCAGTTGATGGCATACATTTTATAGGGAGGGAAACCTGTGTTGCACCGGTTGAATGGAAGAAAGATGAATGGCCGATCGTGAATAAAACCGGGCAGGAAGAAGAGATTATATATCAGGTACCACCCCATTATCAATCAGATCAGCCAGTTCCTTTCCAAACTGCTATCATTACAAATTTTAATGAAATGCCAGGGTTTGAATGGATCTATTTGCGTAACCCCGATTCTACCAACTATTCTATTATATCCAGGTCGGGCTGGCTACGTTTAAATGGAAACGCTTATAATCTTTTTGACCTGGCTTCGCCGGCATTCATTGCAAGGCGACAGCAGCATTTTAATTTTTCAGCTTCCACGTATCTTTCTTTTGACCCCGGGAAAGAGCATGAAGAAGCCGGGTTAACCGTTATGATGGATAACCGTTTTCATTACGATTTTTATATACAACGAAAAGGGCAACAGCGTATTTTAAGCCTAAGATATGCTTTGGACTCCCTGCAGTATATTGTAAGCCAAACCGAATTGACAGCAGGCGAAGTTGTTTTAAAGGTATCAGGGGATAAAAGGAATTATACTTTTTCATTTAAACAAAAGGATGAAAAATATCAGCAGGCAGGTATATTAAATACCCGTTTCCTGGGCACAGAAGTGAGCGGTGGGTACAATGGTGTTGTATTAGGAATTTATGCCACAGGAAATGGGAAAAATTCTACCAGCCCTGCAGATTTTAAATGGTTTGAATATCAACCCTTGTTTATTAAAGATAAAAGCCCCAAATAAAATCAGTTCAATAAAGCTGAAATTGCAATTGCAAAAAGTAGTAAGATAAAAATAAATCTTATGCAGTTTAAAAAAATATTTGTTGTATTTCTTTTTGGAAGTAAATTATTTGCCCAGCATTCAGGTGTTTCAGCAGTCTGGACAGCGGATAATGGAAATGGGACTTACCGGAATCCTATTATTCATGCAGACTATAGTGATCCTGATGTGATCAGGGTGGAGGATGATTATTATTTAATTTCTTCCAGTTTCAATTATGTACCGGGCCTGCCCATTCTTCATTCTAAAGACCTGGTTAACTGGACAATTATAGGTCATGTTTTTTTAAAGCAGCCACCTTATGAACATTACAATAAAGTGCAGCATGGAGGCGGTGTTTGGGCACCTTCCATCCGTTATCATTCGGGTAATTTCTATATCTTTTATCCTGATCCTGATATTGGAATTTATATGGTGAAGGCAAAAAATATAACCGGACCTTGGAGTGAACCCCTGCTTATTAAAAAAGCAAAAGGGTGGATTGATCCCTGCCCTTTTTGGGATGATAATGGAAAAGCATATTTAATCAATGGTATAGCTGCCAGCAGGAGCGGTATTAAAAGTATTTTAATATTGAACCGAATGACTCCTGAAGGCACAAAATTACTGGATGAAGGAGCGCTAGTTTTTGATGGGCATTATCAGCACCCTACAGTGGAAGGGCCTAAATTATACAAGCATAATGGTTACTATTATATCCTGGCACCTGCCGGTGGGGTTGGACAGGGTTGGCAGATTGCATTACGCAGTAAACAGATTGAAGGCCCTTATGAAGTTAGAAAAGTGCTGGAAAAAGGGAAGAGCCAAACGAATGGGCCACACCAGGGAGGGCTTGTAGAAACCCAGACCGGAGAAACCTGGTTTATTCATTTTCAGGATAAAGATGCTTATGGAAGGATTGTACATCTGGAACCTGTTAGATGGGAAAAAGGATGGCCCGTTATTGGTATTGACCGTGATGGGAATGGTGTTGGTGAGCCGGTAGATGTATTCAGAAAACCTCAGGTTGGTAAAACCTATCCTGTACAAACTCCACAGGAAAGTGATGAATTCAATTCCAATCAGCTGGGCCTTCAATGGCAGTGGGAAGCCAACGCCGGAAATAATTTTGCATTGCCAGCCGGTATTAATTATGGTTTTTTAAGGCTCTTTAATGTTCCCCTTCCCGATAGTGTTCAAAACTTATGGGATGTTCCAAATATTCTTACACAGAAATTCCCTGCACCTAATTTTACAGCCATTACTAAACTTACATTTACTCCGCATACCAATGATGAAGAAACTGGGTTAATTATAACTGGCATTGATTATGCTTATGTTTCAGTTAAGAAAACGGAGAAAGGAGTTTTTGTTTCCCAGAGCAGGTGTTTTGATGCAGAACATGGAAAACCGGAAATAAAAAGTAATGCAATTCCGGTAAATACCAATACATTGTATTTTAAAGTTGAAGTAGCCAATGTTCTTGAAAACGACCCGGATTATGAACTTTTCAATACTTCCGAAAACTGTAAAAAAGGAAATGCAAAATGCATTTTCAGTTTCAGTCAGGATGGCGTAATATATATTAAAGTTGGGGAACCTTTTGCTGCCAGAAAAGGAAAATGGGTAGGAGCTAAGGTTGGTTTATTTGCCATAAGGAGAGGTGTTACTTATGAAACAGGGTATTCAGATGTGGATTGGTTCAGGATTGAAAAATAATGAATATTTAAATATTTTTATTTTAGTTAGTTAGAAGTTTAGACATTTCTAAGCCGCACATCATGACACAAAACATTCCATGACTATCATTTTTTACTAAGGGTTGATTTTCATAATAATGATAATCCTGGTTAGTCATACTTCCAACAATTATATCCTCAACTTCACCATCGGGTTCAATTTTTTTGCTAATAGCATTCCAGGCTTTAATTGCAATAGGTGTGTATTTAGCCTTATCCAGCCATCCTTCATTGATACCCCGTGCAATGGCCAGTGTTATAATTGCTGAGCCGGATGTTTCTAAACGGGAAGAAGGAATATTGATGATATTATGCCATAAACCATTTTTATCCTGGTGTTTTAGCAATGCTTCCACATTCGCTTTATAAATCTTCAGAATTGCCGGATAGTGAATATGATTTTTAGGTAAACCTTTTAAGACTTCAGTAATTGCCCATAAACCCCAACCATTTGCACGGAGCCAATAAGGGAACTGGGTTTCAGGATGAGCACTCATTTTTGCATGGTGAAAAAGTGAATCTTTTTTATCTAATAATAGGTTAGTAAAGGCAATCACCTGACTTGCAGCATCATCCTGTATACTTTTTTTTTCTGTTGCATCTGAAGTTAATTTAGTACTATGGATGACAAAAGGGAGCCCCATAAACATATCATCTACCCAAGTTGTAAATATTTCAGGTGTTTTTCTGGTAAAATTCCCTTCAGGTAGCCTTATTTGTTCATGGAATATATACTGTTTTATTTCTTCGTAAAAGGAAGTATAGTTTTTTCTTTCATTAAATGTTGAGTCTTCAGTTAGCTGGAACAGGAAAGGCATGGCTGTTGCAGAAGTGAAATCCAGTAATGGTGTATTAACCATCATGAAGTCCAGGCAATTGGTTTGCCAAAGGTTTTTTACCTGATTGGTGATAAAAGGCCTGCATTTAAGGATAAAATTACAATAATTACGGGTATAATTTTTATAGGCTTTTACATTAGTCATTTTTCCTAATTCAGCAATTGCCCAGGCCAGGCCTGCTGCGTGATAATTAAAATTATTGTATGCACCCCAATAGGGTGAAGTGGTTGGATTAACGGGTGTAAGTTCCAGTTTGGGAATCGTCCATCCATATTGAAAATCATCATAGTTATATACACTAGTCAGGTCTGAATTTTGTTCAATTGGGAAGACAAATTTGAAAGCATCTTCTGTGTTATTCATGCAAAAACCACCTGCAACCAGAAAGTTCGTAAACATAGTTACCTGGTTATCCAATTGAATAAAATCATATAATCCAACTTTTAGTGAGGTATCTGCACATTGTAATAAAAATTTCCATTCTTTTTCATTGTTTGATACTGATTTGATCAATAGCCGGTTATTTCCCTTATGCAGTTTTAGCTGCAATTTTTTGCCTAATTTAATGCTCCTTTCATGCGTTTCAAACTGCAATTTAGTTGGAAGTAAATTTTTATAAACCATCTGCCCGTTAATTTGTATCATCACCGCACTGGTGGTACTAAATTCCAATTGAACGGTTGTGTCTTTTGATGATTGTATATCCGTAACAGCAAATGCTATTATATTGTGAATGTTGCCAAAGGTTCTTCCGAAATCAAGGTATTGCAGTTCAGTTAACTGATGTGAAGGTTGGTAAAATTGAAGGGAATATTGAAAGGTGGTATGAGCAATAATATAATCTGCAATTTTTTTTGATTCCGCTATAGGAGACTGTGCTGATGCATTCAGCATTGTAAAAAAAGCCAAAAAATAAGCTAATCGTTTCATTCGTATAAATTCTGAGATTATGTAAAAAATCTGGATACTAATTTTGATTAAAGTAACAAAGAATTAATTTGAATATTGCTGTTTTTAATACTTTACATAGCCTTAATTATCGCAACCGGTTGCGTGAATAAAACTCCTTTATTTTTTATAATTAGAAATAAAATAGATCAACTTTATGCTTCAAAACTATTGCGTATGAAAAAATACCTTCCTTTTTTACGAAATATTAAAATTCGTAGATTTCTTCAGTTTTCTTCAATTATCATTAAAGCCTGTATGCTTATTTTAATTGTGCCTTCTGTTCTGCTGGCACAAAAATCATATGTAATAACAGGTGAAGTTAAAGACATTAATGGTGATCCGATGAAAGGAGTTACGGTGGGAGTATTAAATTCTACTAAACCTACTATTACCGATGCTCAGGGAAAGTTTAAGATTGAAATTCCTTCTTCTGAATCTGTACTGATGATTACTTCAGTAGGTTATGAGCCACTGCGTATTACACCCGGTGCTCAAAAGATTTTAAAAATAACCATGAAGGAAACAGTATCTTCTTTAAATGATGTGGTAGTGATTGGTTATGGTACTTCCAGAAGGAAAGACTTGCTGACTTCAGTTGCAAAAGCTCCAGTGCAGGATATGAAGAAAGCTCCTGTTCCATCATTTGACCAGATGTTGTCTGGCCGGATAGCCGGGGTAACTGCAGTGTCATCCGATGGGCAACCAGGAGGTACAGCCACAATTTCCATCAGAGGCGCTTCCGTAACCCAGGATGTGTCTCCTTTGTTTGTAGTGGATGGAATACCAATTGAAAATCTGGATATCAATTCTATTAATCCGAATGATATAGAGTCTATGGACGTATTGAAAGACCCTGCTTCAGTTGCAATTTATGGGTCAAAAGGGGGAAATGGTGTAATACTGATCACCACCAGGCAGGGAGTTGCAGGTAAACCAAAAGTTACATATAGTTTTTCACAAGGTATTCAGCAGGTTACCAAACAGATACCTATGATGGATCCCTATAATTTTGTAAAATTACAGTTGGAACTGGATAGTGTAAACAGCACTCCGGCTGTTCAAAGTACCAGTTTAAAAAACCAGTATATTGATGCTACCCATAACCTGGATTATTATAAATCCGTTTCAGGCTATAATTGGGAAGATCTTTTGTGCAGAACCGGCACTTTACAGAATCATTATATCAGCCTTTCAGGAGGGAACAATGATACCCGATATATTTTTTCAGGAGGGTATTTTAATCAAAATGGTATCATTATTAATACAGGGTTAAAGCGGTATGAAGGCCGTTTTTCATTTACCCAAAGAATCAATAAAAACATTATGTCTGGTATTTCCGGAAGTTACACCAATACACTTTCCTATGGGACTGTTCCTGTATCAGGAGCTACAGGCGGAGTTGTTCAGGGTATGTGGCAGTACCGGCCAACTAATGGATTAGCAACAAGCCAAAATCTGGCAACTAATCTGATAGACAGTGTAAATTTGGCTAATTTCTTAAACGGTACTACTTCCACCTTGGGTGATAATTTAATCAACCCGGTAGTTCAGGCACAAAATGAATACAGACACCAGATCAGCAATACTGCTTATGTAAATGCTTACATTGAATATTCTATAATGCAATTCTTGAAATTGCGGGTTACAGGTGGATATAGTTCTACTGATTTGCAGTTGAATCAGTTTTATAACGACCATACTCAACAGGGAATTTTATTGGTAAATGTTAACGGGGCACAAGCTAATACAAATGGCATTAACGGAGTGGAACAACGATCACTAGCTCAAACCAAAACAACCAGTACTACTTTGTCGTACAGTAAGAAAATAAGAGAACAGCATAAATTAGATATTGTTGGAGGGTTTGAATATACATTTGCTGAACAGAATCAATCCAAATTCGCTTCCATCAATATACCTCAGGGCACCGAATACCTTGGCATTATAAGTATGCAAAGTGGAACACCATCTGCTGTCACATTGGGTGCCACCCATAATCAGCAAATGTCTTTTTTTAGCAGATTGATGTATAATTATGCCAGTAAATATTATTTTATGGGAACGATCAGGGATGATGGTTCATCCCGGTTTGCAGCAGGGCGCCAATGGGGTATATTTCCTTCAGGTGCAGTTGGTTGGGCATTTACAGAAGAAAAATTCATGAAAAAATTTAACCCTGTGCTTAATTATGGAAAACTAAGGGTTAGTTATGGTACAACCGGTAATGACAGGGTAGGTGATTTTAGTTATTTGTCGCAATATGGTGGCTTAACCAATTCTCAAGGTTATGCATGGAATAATATCGCCATTGGGGGAATTACCCCTTATTTTTATGGTAACAACTCCTTAACCTGGGAAACTTCAACTGGTTTAGATCTGGGGTTGGACCTTGAATTTTTTAATGGACGGGTTGCTATTCAGCCCACTTATTATAACAAAATAACCAGGAATTTCCTGTTAAATGTGACACTGCCTTATAGTGCAGGTTATCCAAGTGGAGCTAATGGCCAATATCAAAATGTAGGCCAATTATCCAACAAAGGGTTTGAATTATCCATTAATACTACCAATATTAAGAAAAAGAATTTTAGCTGGTTATCCAGTTTTAATATTGCATTTAATCAAAGCAAAATCGATAAATTCTATAATGGGTTGGAAGTAATTCAAAATTCCTGGAGTTTATATGGTACTGCTACTGCATGGGTAACTAAAGTAGGAGGGCCTATATCACAGTTTTACGGGTATAAATGGGGAGGTGTTTACCAGTATACCGATTTTAATCATTTGCCAAATGGGGCATACGTATTAAAACCCGGTATAGCCAGCTATGCATCTAATGTGCAGCCCGGCGACCCCAAATACCAAGATTTAAATGGGGATGGTGTAGTAGATGCAAATGACCAAACCACACTGGGAAGCCCTTTACCTAATTATACAGGTGGTTTTAATAATAATTTAAATTATAAAAACTGGTCACTAAATATTTTCTTCCAGTTTAGTGAAGGCAATAAAATTTTAAATGCAAATAAAGTAGTATTTGAAAGTACGGGAGGTTATGCAATTGGAATTAACCAGTTTGCAGCATATGAAAACAGGTGGACCCCATCAAACCCCACTAATGATATCCCCAGAGCTAGATATAATTTGAAAGGAGATGCAGGGTCAACGAATCCAAGGCCATCTTCCTGGGATATAGAAGATGGTTCCTATATCCGCTTAAAAACAGTTTCACTCGCTTATAATTTACCAAGATCATTCCTTACTAAAACCAAGATCAATAATATTGCATTGAATATATCTGCCCAAAATATATTTACCTGGACAAAATATAGTGGTATGGATCCTGAAGTAGGAACTTTCAGAGCTTCCAATCCAGCTAATTCGCCATTTGGAGGAACTAATGTAGGGTCTACAACGGCTGGTGGTGCGGGATATTCTTTTATACAGTCCAGCAGTGGTACACCTGCACTGGCACAAGGGTATGATTATACTCCTTATCCCCGTGCAATCAATTTTACTTTCGGATTAAATGTTACATTTTAAAATTATCTTATTAGCATATAAAATTTTCATGAATATGAAAAATAAAATAAAATTTTTATTCTTTTTTGCAGGACTTAGCTTTTTCTATATTTCCTGCAATAAGGATTTAACTCTTCAGCCAATTTTTTTTCAACCCACCACATTTACTACAGAGGGCCAGTTGGTTAACCAGTTGGCAGGCACTTATGATATTTTTCAAATGGACCAATTGTATGCACAGGGTTTATGGGGATACCTGGAAGCTGGAGCTGATGAGAGTTTCAGGAATGGAACCAGTGCTTCCACAGTATTTACAGAACTTTATGATATTACTTCTTCTGAGGCTAATATTGGAACTTTCTGGCGCCAGTGTTACAATGGAATTGAGCGTGCGAATGTAATTATACAGGATGCCCCTACCATTACAATGGATACCACCAAGAGAGCCAATATAATTGGACAAGCCAGGTTTATAAGGGCATATTGTTATTTTCTATTGGTTTCCAATTTTGGGGATGTACCTATAAAATTACAGACCAGCCTATCGATGGGTACTAATTTTAACCTGCCAAGGTCTGCTACTAAAGATATATACAGCTATATTATCAGTGAGATGACTGCAGCAGAAGCAATGATACCACCTATTACGCAACCTCAAAGCTGGCAATCATCAGCAGCCACAACAACAGTTGTAAGTAAGGATGCAGTGGATGCCATTCTTTGCCGGGTTTGCCTCTATGCTGCAGGATATCCTTTGCAGGACCCCAGCAAATACCAGCTTGCATTAACCTGGGCCAATAAAGTAATCAGTTCCGGATTACACAGTTTAAACAGTGCACCCCTGGCTGCATACTCCACCACACCTGCATATGCCCGGTTGTTTATCAATAATATGCAGGACAATGTGAATGATAATAATATTACTGAAGGCATCTGGGATGCCGCATTTATTTCCAAATCCAATACTTCAGGTACCTATAGTTCCACCGGGTATCCGGTAACCCAGCAACTAGGTGCAATTATGGGTATTTATTGCCCGGATGCTACTGCTACATCCATCATTGGATATGGAGCAGGTACGTACAGGGTTCATAATAAGCTGTACAACCTGTTTGCATCCGGAGACCAGCGAAGGGATTGGGCGATTGCCCCCTATATGTATAAAACAAATGCATCTACTACAAAGTATTTTTATTTAACAGTAAATATTACAGGCGGTGGCGGAACAGGTGCAGCAGCAACAGCTTATACCAACGCTTCGGGTGCTATTACTTCTGTTACAGTAGATAACCCAGGTTCTGGCTACACCAGTGCACCAGCCATCAGTTTTACAGGCTATACTACCGGAACCAGTACTACTGCTTCCGGAACCGGTGCCACAGCAGTAGCAACCATCAGCGGAGGCAAAATTACGGGTATTAATATAACTGCAGCAGGGTCAGGTTATCCAACCATATATGAACGTTGTGTGGGAAAATGGAGAAGGGAATATGAAACAAACCTTCCTCCTGTAAGGCAGCAAAATTATACATCCTGTAATTTTCCTATTATCCGGTATGCAGATGTATTATTGATGGCTGCAGAAGCTGATTTACAGGTAAATGGAGCACCCAGTGCAGCTGGTGTGGAATATTTTAACCAGGTTAGAAGAAGGGCTTTTGGATACCCCCCATCAACTCCTAAGCCAGGTTTTGATGTTACTACTTTTACTTTACAGAACCTGATGGATGAGCGTTCAAGGGAACTTTGTTTTGAAGGAGTAAGAAGGCAGGATCTGATCAGGTGGGGTATAATGACCACTGCTATGCAGAATATTCTTACTGATGTTACTAATAATGCCCCTGCCAGTTATAATTTTGCATCTTCATTTCCAGCTACCAATTTTATCAGCAATCCTGCAAAATATGTTCTATTTCCAATACCAGGATCAGGAGAGATAGCGCATAACAGTGCTATTACTCAAAATCCCGGATGGTAAATTTTTTATTTAACAGATTAAATATGTATATGAAAAATATAAATAATTTTTTTTTAACACTATTTATCCCGGTATTGTTAAACAGTATCTGCGGATGTAATAAATATGATACGCTTCAGCCGCTCAATGGATTTACAGTTACAACTTCAAAGCTTACCTACCGGGTAGGGGATAGCGTTATTTTTAATGTAAGCGGGAACCCGAATGAGATTGTTTTTTTCTCTGGAGAACCAGGTAAGCAATATGCCAATATCAACCGGGACAGTGCTGCAGGCGGCATTAATAAATTAATATTTCAGTCCTCCATGCAACAGGGAACCCTGCCCAATAATGATTCCTTGTTTTTGCTGGTTTCTAAAAATTTAAGCACTTACGATTCAACTGGTATTGCCAATGCTACCTGGACTGATATCACCAGCAGGAACACGCACTGGCCTACCACTCTTGCAACTTCCTATACTACCTCTGATTCAATTGATATTTCAGATTTTAATGCAGCAGATTCCATTAATATTGCATTCCGCTTTAAGGGTAAACAATATACAGCAGCAGCACAAAGAAAATGGGAGATTCAAAGCCTTGTTTTGACAAACAACCTAACTGACGGTACAAAATACCAATTGTTTTCAGCACCTTATGCAGGAACTGCCAATAATTCTGCTTTTGCCTATACCGGTTGGGTAGCAGCCAATTTAATTACTGATACCTCCGTACATGGGATCAATGCGTGGAATTTGGGTGGCTATGGTTTTTCATCAGCCAGCCAACTGATGAACAGTAATTATATTAGTATTACAGGAGCATATCCCATTGTATTTAACCCTGGGACTGGAGTAAACAATAATCCACATGATGCCTGGGCTATTACCCGTAAAGTGAGTTTAAAAACTATCAGGCCTGATGCAGGCATCACCATCAAGAATGTAGTGGATGCTGCATTTGCAGGCGTTACGTATGTATTTAAGCCGGGCCTGTACCTGACGTATGTTTATAAATATACCGTTCCGGGAACTTATACCGCCACTTTTATTGGGCAAAACAGTAATGAGGATAAAGCAAGTGCTGTACAACAGCAAATTCAAATAACTGTTACACCATAAGTTTAACAAGTTATCAGGTATTTAACTAGTACATGATTTGGCTAATCTGAATTATTGATACGAAAGGAATTACTACGGGATTATCGAAAGGATTTATAATACCAGTAAAATAATTAAAATATTTTACTGGTATTGGTTTTTAAATTTTTTTTAAAGTATGCGTATTCTCACTGCTTTTTTTACAATAAGTTGCTGGTTTCTTCTATCTATAACATCAGTTTCTTATTCACAGGAAAGAAATTATTATCAGGAAACAGAATGGAAACCCAGGGCAATTTTACCCTATGATGATGCTATCCATAATAATTTTTGGCCTCAATCACCAGCAGTTAATAATCATTATGAGGATCCTGGATTTGACCATGGCCTTTTAAGTGAAGTACCGGAACCTGGAATTCATCCCAGGGTGTTGATCACTCCTGCAGATGTTGAGAAAATCCGCAATAAAATAGCGATGGGGGATAAGGCTCCCATACCTTTCCAGGCAATGTGGAAAAGGGTTACCCGTTCACAAAGTGCTTTTTATGCACTGGTAACCAACAATGACCAATTAGGCAGAGCATTAGCCCATCAGTTAGTATTAAAAATGCATTCGCTGGAACCTAAACTGGATTTGCTGGACCAACAACCAGACCGTGATAATCTATGGTCTGCTGAAAGATCCATTATTGCTTCAGGTGACCCTGACCCACCCTCTGAAATATGGGATTTGCTGGATTATGATTACCTCTATCAGTGGTTGACTAATGAGGAGCGGGAATTTGCCAGACAGTTAATTTCGAAAATAACCTATCGCAGAATATCTAATTTTTTAATCGTGCCTGATCATTTTATGATCAATAACCACGAAGGTTTTGGAATGGAATATATCCGCTTGATGCTTTTAATTGAAGGTGAAAAAGGTTTTAACAAACTGCTTTTTGATGCGGCCTGCCATAAAGCCAATGCAATGCTGGACTGGTACCTGGATGATGATGGTATGTGTTATGAATCCATCAAGGGTTGGTTAAATATTTCAGTATTTGTAGCAGTTGGTCTTCGGCAGCGAAATTTATTGCTGCACGATCATTTAAGGGCAAAAATGAAATTCTTCCAGGCTTCCTTGCGGTGGGAAGATCATTCCTGGAAAATAAGGGATGAAATGCGTGCTTCAGCATTTCATGTGATCTGGATGATGCATTATTATCATCCAAATGATCAGGGAATTGATTTTTTATACAGAGCCAGTTTAAGCACACATCCTTTTCTAACAGATGCAGATGCAAAATGGCCAAACCCCGTGGGCATTTGTAATGAATTATTATTACTTTATGCTGATGATGGTATATTAAATAAAGAAAGAAAGCCTATTGACTGGACAGATCAGGAACAGATTAACAGCCTTCATTTGCCCGTTACCTGGAAGGATGACCAGCGTGGATATCTTGATACCCGTAACAGCTGGCGTAAAGATGACCTGCACGTTGGATTTGTATGTAAGCAGGATTTCTTTTACGGAGGGCATGAGGGGTCTGAAAACAACCGGTTAACCTTGTGGAAGGATGGTGTGAACTGGATACAGGATAATAATATGCTGGCAACCAAAGCAACGTTCCTGCAAAATATGTTAACTGTGGATGGAAAGGGTTGCCACTGGCCTCCTGTTCCGGGAACCTGGCTGGGTGTTCATGAAAGTCCTGAAGGGGTACTTGCCAGTGGTGATGGCAAAGATGGTTATTCTTATTCTAAAAGTATGCAAATCCACCCCCTTGCCTACCCATCTGCACAACTGGGGTATTATTCCCCTTTTACAGAAGGAAATTTTGATTTAAGCCGTGACCTGCAGGTGGCATTTAATCCGAGAACAGTTATGTATAATGATGGGTATGCCCATACAGACTATGGGCCATGGAGTGGTGAAACCCGGCTGGTTGAAAATTACCGGCTCATTAATCCCATGGAACAGGCTTACCGGACCGTACAGATTGCAAAAGGAAAGCATCCTTATTTACTTGTTATAGATGATGCCAAAAAAGATAATAATAATCATTTATTTGAATGGAATATTTCGGTACCCACTGATGTTGAAATTACAGATGCCCAAACACCTGAAATTCAATATCAAAATACCGAACCTTCAGATAGCCGGTCAGATGATATTATATTAGGTAAAAATAATATGACCAGAGACTCTTTAACCGGAAAACTTAAACCAAAAGCAGGAGACCCCCTTTGTCTGATAAGGGTACTTTGGCGCAATTCGAATTATGGTTTTCCGGTACCCCATTTGTCTACATTCAGCGGGTATTCATTGGTAACAATACCGGCAATCACCGTTTCACCTGAGTTCAGGGTATTGGTTTACCCCTATAGATATGGGGAAGAACTTCCTACAACCACCTGGAACAGAGATAAGACATTACTGACAGTAGCTTTTAAAAATCAATCAGATACTTATGAATTTGCAAAAACAGATGGCGGGCGAACTGTGTTAAGCCAAAGCAGGAATGGAAAGGGAGTTTTGGTCAGCAATGCAAGCCCTGCAAGGCCGGTTCTGATTGTCCGGGGACAATCTTTTGATGCCAGTGCTGCAAGATATACCCGTGAAGAGCATACAATCCCGGTTTTTCTTATAAATGATAGTGAACAGGTTCAATTTGAGATACCAACCGGGAATAGCCTGATTTATTATACACTGGATGGTTCAGAACCCACTATACATTCAGCTATTTATGATGCTCCTTTTTCCATTCATCAAACTTGTAACCTGAAAGCCAAACAATGGGATAGCAGTTGGAAATATGGTTCTGGTTGGAGTGAAACATTAGATGCCCATTTTATTGTTCGCATACCAGAGAAAAGAATAAAGTTAGAGCAGGCATCCTGGACAGTAAAAAAAGGTGTCCTGGCGCAAGTTTTTGAAAAAAGCACTCAACTTTATAATAATAAAGGCTTTTTTGATGCTTCCAGATTCATGATGCCCGATTTAAGAAAGGAAAAATCCATTTTTGAAACCAAGCTTCCTTATTTTACCTTACCCACAAGTACTCCCACACATCCCCTGAAGGATCAGGCAAAAGGATTTTACAGGTTTAGTGGCTATTTCCTTGCACATGAACAAGGGGTGTACCAGTTTGATGTTAATTCCTGCGGACCGGTAACATTTGATATGGGTATGCAAACTATTATTGAGGCTACCGGTGTATTCCACCAGCAACAGCAACACCGTAAAGGTGAAGTAGTGCTGGATAGTGGATGGCATCCTTATACATTGGTGATCTGTGACCCTTTATTCTGGAATATCAATAGCCTGGAGCCCATGCCATTTGATGTTTCTTACCGTATTAATGGAAATGAATGGCATCCTATTACTGAAAATGATTTATGTTTTAAATGGGTTGAAAATAAATTATTATCCAAAACTGATAGCATACCCTGGCTGCCAGCTCTGAAGCAATTACCGGACCTGGAGCATGGATTTGAACTATCCTGTTATGACCGTTATGGCAAGAGAAGGGATACTGATTTTTTAGATGTGGATCATTCCACTCCATTTCATATACAAAAGGCAGAGCAGATTGAAAGCAGTGACAGCAGGAATATCGTAAAAAAATATGCAGGTTATTTCCGTGCAGCCACCTCAGGTTGCTATACATTTCTATTGCCTTACCGCAGGGGAGAAAATGCAAACCTTGGATCATTACAGGCCACCTGCCAGAGCCAAATAAAAATAGGAAATCAGATTATTTTGCAAAGAGGTGTTTATGGAAGAAATCTAAGCGGGAAGATCAATTTGGAAAAAGGGTGGTATCCCATATCCCTGATTTTTGGCCCTGGTGAAGCTCTGGCAAGTGTACAGATACCCGGAGGGCAAACAGAGAATTTAAATAGACAGAGCATTTTCAGAAGCAGGCAGGTGAGTTTTTTTGCAGAAGGAAAAAATACCGAAGAGAGCCCTTTTGAAATTTATCACCCGGAGCTCATCAGATTAGAATACCTGGAACGTTATTATAATTCCATAGCAATCAGATATACAATGGATGGGAAACAACCCGATAAACAATCTGCCCAGTATACAGGCCCTTTACAAATTAATCAATCAACCCATATCATAGCCACTGCTTTTTCAGGAGAAAATGCTATTTCTGCTCCTTCAGCGCTGGATATACAGCTAGTACAAAAACCCAATAAAGGTTTATTGGGACAGGCCGATTTTACGGGATGGGATGGGAAAGCCGGTGAATTTAAAGTGAACGTCCCTTATTTTCAGGTATGGATCAGCCCGGATGCCCAATTAAGCAGAGAAAAATTTGGGAATGTATTGAATTTGGAAAACAATGAATCCAAATTAATAACGGCAGTGGATGTAAATGTTTCCAGGCCCAATCCCAGAGCGGGTTTTAAGCTACATCATATACGGATGAGGGATAATGCACTTACAGTTGCCATTTGGTTTAAAACAAATGAAAAGCAGGGCAAAATATTTGGAAAAGATGGCTATAATGCATTTGGTAAAGGGTATAGAACCTTATCCTGCAGTATAGAAAATGGGAGGTTGCTATCCTCACCCAGGCATTTACAGGGGGGAAAACTAGCAACAGGTGAATGGCAGTTTGCAGTAGTAACTGCCAATGAAAAAGAAATGGGCCTGTACCTTAACGGGGAAAAAGTTGCAACCGGGCCCGGCACAAAGGACATTACCACAGATGCACTAGACTTTTTTGTAGGGCATGCTGCAAAAGTTGCAGGCATTGAGCTGTTTGACAGGCTGCTACAACCCGAAGAAGTAGGCAGGTTATATGAATATGGCCGGCATGACAAACTGTAATTAATCCTAAAGAACTCATTGATAAATACTATCGTAAACTAAGGAGAGAGGTAATAGAAACATCAGTGCTAAATATATCCGGCTGTACTGTGAAGTAGTTCAGCTCAGGGCCGGGCATTTTAATTTTGATAACCATTTTGCTGCTTTTTTAATAAAAAAATCAGCATATTAAATGATTCCTTCAAATAGATCTGCTGGTAAAGATTATCCATTGATACCTCATGCAGAAAAAGTTGGGTGGCATTCTGGCATTGGATGCAGAAATGGCAAAAGCAGTGGAAATATTATCTTCCTGTTATGGGGTAAAAGAGAGCAATGGGTAACTTTTAAAAGGAATAGAAAATGCAGCCAGCTATTATTTACTCGGGTGGTTCCTCCGGTGATCCAGATATCCCATTAAAGTGGTTGTTACTCCCTGCCAGTTTGGAAGAAATAAACCTGTTGCGGTTCAGACAACGCAACAGGTTTAACAAACATATTATATTTATAAAGCTTCAATAAATAAATAATCAGGAAAGTAAAAAAGGATTTTTTTGAATCAGTTAATTTGTTTATTCATCATAAAACAGTTGGAATTCTTTAATCTCCACTCCGCCTTTTTTAGCCTGCGATATATTTAGCCTGAATTGCTGAGCGGAAACAGGGTGAAATTGTTTTAAAATATTATTTAAAGAGCCGCCTTCCACCAATTTTTTCCAATCATTTCCATCTTTGTATTCCACTGTATATTTAAGGATGCGGCCACCAGCTTCACTAATTGCCAATGCACCTATATTAAACGATTTTCCCAGATCTATTGAAAGCCAGGCTGAAGTATCGGTTTTAGCAGATTTCCAGGAACTAAGGCTATTGTTATCAAAAGCATTTTTACAATTCCATTTGTTGGATAAATCTGGTTCTGTGGAAGAAGCTTCTGACATTTTAATTACAGAAGGAATTGGACTGGGTAAAGATGAAACAGGTTTTTTATTTAATTCCAGGGCAATAACAGTAGCATTACTATCAGGAGCATTAGCAGGTAATTGCAGGAAAGTGTACATGCCTTTTTGTGTAATTTTAATTGAAATGTTTTTAACGGACAGAAAGTAAGCTTTTTTAATCAGGCCTGATAAAGGAAGTTTTATTGTGCCATTTACCGGCCAGTTAAACACATGCAGGAATAATTTGTTTTCTTTAACCGTAGCCCTTCCCCAGGGAAGGTAAGCGAAGGGGCTGGCAGATGTTCCATAAATAGCTTCACCATTTATTTTTAGCCAGGTGCCTATTTGTTGAAGGCGTTCCACTGAAGGGGCAGGTATCATCCCTTCAGAAGTAGGGCCAACATTTAATAAATAATTACCCCCTTTGGAAGCAATATCAACCAGGTTTCGGATTAATGTTTTAGTGCTTTTCCAGTTATTATCATTGCTTTTAAAACCCCATGTATTATTCATTGTCATACAGCTTTCCCAGTTTAGGCCCGGATAACCGGTTGCAGGGATGTATTGTTCAGGTGTTTCCAGATCGCCTGCCACACCACCTCCAAGCCTGTTATTCATAATAATATCCGGCTGTGTGGCTTTCACGGCTTCCATTATTTTTCCAGCCCTTTCGGCATTCATGTCTTTGGGGGTATCCCACCAAATAACTGAAATTGGGCCATAATTGGTAAGAATTTCTTTTACCTGAGGAACTGCTACATTCTCAATATATTGGTCCATATTCCCGTTTTGAGCAGAATCCCAATGGCCACCTGATGCTGCACCACCCGGGTGATTCCAGTCCTGTGCCTGTGAATAATACAGTCCAAGCCTGATGCCATATTTTTTGCAAGCAGCAGCCATTTCCGCCACTATATCCCGTTTAAAAGGGGTAGCATCCACGATATTAAAAGAGTCTTTACTTTTAAACATGGCAAAGCCATCATGGTGTTTGGAAGTAATGACAATGTATTTCATACCTGCATTCTTTGCCATTTTAACCCATTCTTCTGCATTAAATTTTACAGGATTAAAGTTGCTTGCAAATTGCCTGTAATCTGCCACGGGTATTTTACCACGGTTCATGATCCATTCTCCGATACCCGGAATCTCCTTTCCATTCCAAATACCTGCCGGAACAGCGTAAAGCCCCCAGTGTATGAAGAGCCCAAAACGGGCTTCTTTCCACCATTGCATTTTGTCATTATTTTCCTGGGCCATTGAAAACTGGGAGCTAACTCCCAGTAATAATAAAGCCAGAACTAATTTTGTCAGTTTTGATTTCATATGTTTTGAATTGATTGCAAGATTTAATTTATTGTCAGATATGGAGGACCTTTTTATTATTTGTTTAAAATAAATTCAGGCTGTTTTGGGGCGATATTGATTTTACCGGTTTTATCAAATTCGATTTTAATAATACCGGGTTTTTCTCTCCAGGGTGCCTGGCTGTCATCGCCAAAAAAGCAGGTAAACCAATCCCCATTTTTGGACATGAAAAAGTTAGTGCCCCCGTTGCAGGGTACTGCTTCATACCTGCCGGTGTAAGGGCCATAGATAGTTTTTGAAGTTGCGATCATCATGGAATAGCGCCCTTCAAACTTGTCTGTAACGCCCAGGTAATACGTGCCGTTCCTTTTAAATAAAGTTGTTCCTTCAAATCCGAGGTCATTATACAGATTTCTGCTACAGTTATTGATATGGTGTTGAGGAATTGTATCAGGTTGCAATAACGTAACAGGGTGTGGATCTTCTGCAAATCCACTCATGTCATCTTTCATTTTTACAATAAAGTTGCCAGGGCCCTGTGTAAAATAAACTTTACCATCCTCATCTTCAAATAAAGTGGGGTCAATGAGAAAAGAAGCCGGAATAGGGCCAATGCCACCCAGTAATGGTTTTTGGGGATCAGTGGCGTGAACATAAGGGCCCTCTGGTTTTCCGGTGGTACTTTTTAAAATGGAAATACCTCCCGGTGGCATACTTAATACAATAAAATAATTTTTGTGAATATAATGCAATTCAGGTGCCCATACTGACCTTACAGGCCGGTCATGATGATTGCGCCATTGCTTTTCCCAGCCACCGTCCTTTTCAATACTCCATACCAAACCCAAATAATCCCAATTTACCAAGTCTCCGGAACGGTAGATTTCAACTCCGTCATTAAACTTCCAAATATTATCGCCAGTGGACCCTGTAAGGTAATAATTGCCATCCCCACCCACTATAATCACTGCATCCCGCATATGAACATCCCAAACAGGTTTAATATTCGGGATAAGACCTTTTACAATAGCAGACCCATCTGCATATTTAGATTTATTTTCCTGTGTTACCTGAATATCGTCTTTTGCCATACCCACATGCCCGCCAAAAAAATTGCCTGTAACAGGTTTGCCAGGCCCTGAAATACCAGATGCACTTTTCTTAACTGAATCGGTAACAGAATGCGGATAATTTATTGCAGCCCATATCTGAATCTGTGTATACCCCATTTGATGTAGAATAGATAGTATTATCAGTAAAATCATTTTTTTCATATAGTAATCAGTATAAAATATATTATTCAAAATCTGTACGGAATGCAGTGGCACAAAATCCTTCCTTATTGAATAGATTTACCTGTGGGCAGCGACTCCAGCCCATTCTTACTGCAACGGGCTTATTGATACCTGGTGCTGAAACAATAATGGTATTATTAACAATTGTAGCAATTGCAGGAACAAATTGTTTATCGGGGCCTGCTATTTCAAAATCCTTTAATGTGCCATTCTTTGCTATAAGCCCAGAACCAATATGTTTGAAATTAAGTATCACCTGATTGTTTAAAGTAGTCATAGACTGGTATACCGGACCCCAGTTTTCCGATCTATCCCTGTAAGCCAGGCCTAATGCCTGCATAGCAGCGCGCCAGCCAACCGGTTCTTTATTACCCGGGTGAACATTTAGTGTATCATCACAATCTGTTATTACAGTCATTGCAGTATTGGAAACATGTTCTGTAGTTATTAACTGTGCTTCCCTTAATTCAGGCTGGTGGCCTTTCCAACCGGGAATCTGAATGATAATAAAAGGAAAATTCCCCAGGTTCCAGTTGCTTCTCCAGCTATTGATGAGTGCGGGGAGTAAAACTCTATATTGTGTACCACGGCTCCCGTTGGCTTCTCCCTGATACCATACACAGCCTTTGATAGCAAAAGGGATGAGCGGGCTGATCATAGTATTCCATAAACCGGTAGGCCCCCCCCTTTCTGCAGGGCTCATAGGAGGGGAGGGTTTTCTTGGTGTTTCTTTATGCAACAAAGAAGCTTCTGCAGAATCTCCTGAATACTTTTCCATCAGTTCATTTTGATGGATGGTATATTCATTGAGTTTTTCCGGAAAATCATGCAGGGCTTTTTCATAATCAGAAAAAATGCTTTTTAATTCGGGATACGATTCCAGTGTTTCCCTGTTTATCCAGTTTTCAATGGCAGTACCACCATAAGAAGAATTGATTAATCCTATCGGTACTTTTAGTTTTTTGAACAATTCCCTTCCAAAAAAATATGCCACAGCTGAAAAGTTAGGAGCAGTATTACTATCACAAACCTGCCATTTTCCATTTACATCCTCTTTTATTATTGGAATATCAGCATTTTTTTTTAGGGGAATAGAAAACTGTCTGATAAGCGGATATTGCTGAGCCTCTTTTATTACAGCAGCTGCTTTTGAATAAGTGCCAACTGGTTTAATTGCACGGAGAGGAAAACCCATATTACTTTGCCCGCTGCATAGCCAAACTTCCCCAACAAGGATTCCGGTAATGGTTATTCTGTTTTGCCCCTGAATGATCAATTGTTGCGGAACAGATGTTGCTTTAAGGGGCTTAAGTTTAACCAACCATTTCCCCTGGTTATTAGCGATAGTAGTAATTGCCTGATCTTCAAAATATACAGTTACTTTTTCATTGACAGATGCGGTACCCCAAATGGGTACTTTTACACCTTGTTGTAAAACACAATTCTCTGTAAACAAAGAGTTCGGTTTTACCTCTGCATTTGCGTTATGAAAAGAAAATAAAACAAGAGTGAAAAATAAATTCCTTTTTAACATATTTAAAATATTAATTTGTAGTTATAAAAGCTTAAAGTGCAAGTTCACTAAATTTATAATCTCCATGAAGAATTATGCCCCTTTTCTCCGAAACCGGTTGCGTACTTTTATTTGATTTTCATTATTTCTGAATTGATTGGATTTGATTGCTGATTTTTTTAAAGAAAGTGCTTATGTATATGCTTTATTATAATGAAATTTCAAAAGTAGATATATGAAAATTATTCAATTATTTATTGAAGTTCGTTTCTTGTCCAGTTTTGTACAAGCTTTACTGGAAGCTGACTATTATTTGATTGAAGCAGGTGTTTTGAAGGTTAGCCTAATATTAAAGGTAGGGCTGGAACCGGTCTGGACAGATGATTATCCCAGAAATAATAAATATAGAGCGGTTTTCATTTATTATTTTTAGTTTGAGTGGATGCACGTTCTATCAGTGTGGAGGGCATAATAATACATTCATCATATAACCTGTATTTCTTTTTTTCCAGTGCGTTCAGCAGAAGGTTGGCAGCTTTTTCCCCCATTTCAAATGCAGGAGGCATAAGGGTTGTAAGGGAAGGAGCTAAAAGTGACGCATAATCCAATCCCGAAAAACTAATTATTTTTAAATCTTCAGGAATCTTTATTTTGAGTTCTTCACAGGCATAATAACAGGTAATCGCCATTTTTTCAACGGGTGATAGAATACCATCAGGTTTATCTTCAGATAAGAGCAGGTCTTTCAGAATTTTATAATTTTCATCATAGTGCTGATCACATTTTAAGATCAGTTTTTCATCTACAGGGATATTATTTTTTTTTAGTGCCTGAATATATCCTTCCAAACGCCTTTTCCCGATTGAAAAGTTTTGAAGGACATATAAGTATGCGATTCGCTTACAACCTTTTTTGATCAGGTGTTCTACAGCTTTAAATGAACCTTCCACATCATCAGTAGTAATTTTACTAGTTGAAAAATTTTCACAAATCCTGTCTATAAAAATAATAGGTAAACCTGATATTGCCATTTCTTTAATATGATCAATATCATCATCTTTACAAACAGTAGAAATAATGATACCATCTACCCGGCCACTTTTCAGAAAATTGAATATTGATTTTTCTTTGTCCGGATCATCGTAAGTTAAATACAATAATACGTGATAATTCCTTTCCTGTGCAATAGTGTGAATCCCTTTAATTGCAGAAGATAAAAAATTGTTATCTACCTGAGGCATTATAACAGCTATTGTTTTGCTTTTATGTTTTCTTAGACTGCTGGCATAAGGATTAGGCTGATAATTGAGTTCCTTTGCCATGGACATTACTTTTTCTTTTGTAGCAATGCTTATTTCATGGCTGTCTTTCAATGCTTTTGAAACAGTGGATTTGTGAAGGCCCAATATTCTAGCTAATTCTATAATATTTACAGAATCCATTGTTTAAAGTGATTTGTTTTAATCAATTGTGAATTTAACTAAAAAATGGTAAACTAATTTTTTTTAAAACTTATTTCTTTGGTTTGTCCTGGATCTAACATTAACTTTCCAGTTCCAAATAACCGGTTTTCTAACCATGGAACAGCTTTATCCTGATCTTCCATCCAGGTAATTTCAGCTTTAACAGTGGTTGGGTTGGTTACTGCTATATTGAAATTTGTTTTATCATCTTTTATTACATTGATGATTATATTATCAAAGGCAGTAGCCCTGCTTAATGCGGGTTCAATATATACACCAGGTATGTCAATGGTAGTAAGCATTAAAGAGGTTTCAGCCCAGGTAGAAAGGGGTAATATATAGCCGATAGTTCCTGGGCCTTCCCAATCTGTAAGGTTAATTCTTTCACTCACCCATCCCTCTGATTCATTACCAATTGGATGTTTCGAATGGGAGAGGTACTGGGTAATATTATGTGCAATATCTTTCAGAAGATTCAGATAAAAAATATCATTGGTAAATCGGTATAATTTTAATAATGCCAGTCCGGAAGCTGTACAGATACCCGGAGCGGCGTGTTGATTTTGAATATTTGCGTAAACAGTACCTATTGTTTTTATACCGATTTTGCCAAATGCCGTTGAATCATTATAATGGTAATTATAGCTTACCACCCATGATGCAAACTGGTGAGCTGCGTTTTCCGCAGCATGCAGCCATACTGAATCATGGGTATGCTCAAATAAAGTAGTATAAGATTCAAGCAGGGCATAGGAGGATTCTGAATCAAATCCCTGTAATGCGTCTGCGGGCCCTCCGCAACTAATTCCTTTTTGTGTAAAATTAGTATTCATGTAAGCAGCTATTTCTCTGGCTGTATTAAGATAATTTGGTTGCTGGTAATAAACCGCAGCAAGCGTAAGTGCAGCGGGTACAATTGCCCCACTACTTGAACCACCTACAACAATATCACCTGACAATGCATCCACAAACTGACCCAATTGGTGGTATTTATTCCATAAATGAACAAATGCATCACAAACTATCTTATTTCCATCCTTCCAGCTTTGTTTTACCGATAAACCCATTTTATCCATCAACATGAATTGTTTGATGATATACCAGACTGCATCTCCACTTTTTCGGATTAAATGCCAGTTTTTTGTATGCGGGTTTCTGATATCGCCTCCGAACCATTCGTTCCCTTTTTGCCCGGAATCCCAATAGAAGCCTGAAGGGCTAATACCATTCGGAAATAACCAATCAAAATTACGTAATACATTTTTTTTTGTTTCCTGACTGCCGGAAAACAGCAAAGAATAGGTACTGATCATGCCACCAGTCCATCCTATCTGCCAGTCCTGCAGAAAATTCTCCCTCATTCCCACCGAATAATAGCCAAAAGAAGGCACAAAATTCTGATCATTAAATTTTTTCTCGAGGGTTTGCATACATTCAGAATAGGGAAGGGTGTTTTTTAATGAAGTATCACGGGATAAGTCTTTTCTGATGAAAGAAAATTTGTCAAATAGCGATTGGATAACAGGAGCATTAAAACCGTATATACGAAAATGAAAGGTAACTTTATCCCCTTTTTTGAAGTTCTTTGGTATATCCCAACTTGGGGCATGCGCATTTGCAGGTGTATAGGAAAATAATTCCCTTACCACTGGAGAAGTTAATGTAATTATTGCCAGCTTTCTGTTCCTCATTTCTTCAATACCTATACCATAATCACCCAGATCGTTGCCCTGATCTGACAAAAGACACACACCTTTCCCGGTTTTTTCATCCCTGAATCCAACAGCAGGAGTACTCATATTTCCGGAACGAACCTGTATTCGTGAAATTCCGCTACTATCATTCAGTTTTGGAACATCATTGATAATAATCGGTTTATCTACTCCAATGTCTTTTATATTCTGTAGTTTGGGAGAATAACTTATTCTCCTCCATTGATAACGATTACCATTGTATACAGCACCAGGCATAAGCACATAATTATTTTCATTCCAGTTTGCTGCACTAATATCTACAGAAACACTTGCCGAATTAAGTGAACCACTAATACAGGAAAAAATAATTGTGTAATCAATAACATCCGTTTCATTCTTAACTGGTTGATTCTGAATGGTTACCTGCCAGCCTGAATGGAGAAAAGAGGTATTGCTAACAGGAGTATTTAAATTGAAAGTGTTTTGATTGATTAACTGATTATAACAGTTGTAATTGTATTGATTAATGTGTGCAGCAAGTGTAAGTTGGTACTTAAGTTGAAAATTGAATACTTTTTCATGATTAATTTTTTGTGCAATTGGGTAAGAAATTAAAATTAACATGCTTATTGAAAAGCTGATAAATTTAAAAAAAGAGGGAAAGCAAAGATTCATTATTAGTTAATTAGAAATTTTTAAAAATAAAACTACCGATAACCTTGTAGTTTAATAAAATCAGTTAATGATAATTTAAGAAAATAAAATGAAAAATAAGGAAAATGGTGAAGGGTACATTAATTATTTACGCTACCGGTTGCGCAATTAACGGAATGAATGAGGAAAGCCTTTTTTTTCTGATTTTGTTTTTGCTTTGTTTACACGTAAATAGAATTTAGGAGGAGTAATTAATAATATACGTGTTGGTATTGGCTATGTTATATGAGATATGCAACTGAAAAAATTTAAGTTAAGAGTTGAACTGTTTTTCACATAAAAGTTATTTAATGCATTTCTGATTGAGTATTTATAAGCAATAGTCCTGTAATATTTTAAAAGAAGCTATACACCCAATATCAAGTCACGGGAAGTATAGCTTGATTATTTTTGACAACTCTGGAAATAGTTTTAAAAACCCGACTAAAAATTAATTATTTATTGAATATTTTAACGAAACCGGTTGCGGAAATAAAAATGATGCAACTAAAGAATTGCAATTAAAAAAGGTTGAATTTCGAAAATGTGTTTTAAAATTTAATAAAGTTCTTAATATGAAAAAGAGTTACTTGCTATTTTTTTGCTTGTATTGTCTTGCAAACCTGCATGCCACGACCTATTATTTTAAAACCAGCGCAACAGATCCAACTGTGCCTTCTAATTGGAATACAGCAACTGATGGATCGGGTACAGATGCAACTGTATTTAATTTTGCAGGTGATGTTTTTATCATTCAAACAGGCCAAAAAGTTATACAAACCAAGATTTGGTACTTTCAAACAGTAACCGGTTATGGTACTTATGCAGCAAATACTACATCTACTACTACAGGTACTCCTATTGGCAGTACTATTACTGCTTCTTATGCTAACGGAGCAACAGTAGGTGAATATATTTATGGAACTGGTATTCCAGCAGGTACTACTATTGCGTCCATAGGAACTTCTTCAGGAAATACTTCTGGTTTTAGTATTTCCAGTAATATAGGACTATCTAACACAACCACCGCTGCATTGAGTAATGAATCTGCAATATATATTTCTACCGCTTCGGGTACAAGCGGTACTAATACCATTAATTTTACAACGATGCCTTCTAGTTTAGTGGTGGGTATGAATGTTAGCGGTACAGGTGTTCCGGTAAGCACTACAATTACCTCAATAAGTGGAAATTCAGTTACCATATCCAATAATTTAACTGCAACTATTGCTACCCCTATTACTTTTTATACAGCAGGATCTTCAACTACTTCCGGTACATTAGAAATTCAAGCGGGAGCCACATTTATTCAGGAAGCACCGGTAATTGCGTTAAATACTTTTACAGTTGATAATAGTGGTGTATATAAATTTAATTTTCCACATGGTAAAGGGTTAAATGGCGATATACCCGGTGCCACCAGGACTTTTGCAGCAAGCAGTACTATAGAATTTGATTGCTGGAGCGACGGTACCAACATTAATGGTGCGAGTGCAAGTGGCTTTTTAATTGCGAATGTTACTTATGGCAATTTAATTATTAATTTAAGCAGTACTGGCTACATTGCAGATGCTGCCAATGCTGCTAATACCAATTTTCCCTGGGGTAATTATTTGTTTACACAAAACACGCTTGCCAATCATTATGTAACTGTTGGTTTATTTTCTTCTTCTAATAATAGCATGGCAGGTAATTTAACTATTGCATCTTTGGGTAATGCAATTGTTGGCGGTGCAAGTGGTACCGGCATTAGTGGTCTAACTTTAGAAGCAACTACAGGGTACAGTTATACCGTTAATGGCAGTGTAAGTATGAACTCAGCTTATGGATCAGTCATTCTTTTAGGGAATATTGGTGAACAGGCAACCATAACCGGTGACCTTACGTTAAATGCTGTTGGTAATAACAATACAGCAGCATTACGCATGGTAGGAGCCAGTACCAACCACGCCAATGATACAGTGCGAATTGGTGGAAATTTTAATTTAACCGCAGGTAATTTTTTGGGCACTGTTTCTACCTATAATGTAGGAGATAATATACAGGTTACCGGAAATATGACGATAGCAGGAGGCACACACTCTTTAATTACAACGGCCGGTTCATTTACATTAAATGTAAATGGTAACTATACACAAACAGGCGGTTCTATTACCTATACAACAAACCTCTCTTCTTATTCAGCATTAACAGTTGGTGGTAATTATACTCAAAATGGTGGCTCCTGTTTTTTGGCTGTAGCCAGTGTAAGTGTGCCATTGAGTATTGGAGGAGATTTTATTTTAGGCAGTGGAGCTACTTTCAACTTTAATCAGGCCAATTCTACCAAACCATATAGAATCAGATTGGGAGGCAATCTTAATTTGCAGGCAGGTTCTACACTAACTTCAGGTGCTACTACGGCTTATCCACAAGCTACTTTTATTTTTGGTGGCGGCACAAATGCTACTCCATCCTGTACACTGGCTGGTACAATCAGCAATTGTGCCCCGGGATTTATTTCCGAAACAGGAAAAACAGTCACTTTCAATAATACTTATACTTTAGGCGGAGCTACTTCAGCACCCAGTGGGGAGCAAAATGTAATTGCTACAGCTGGTGGTAATTTTCAATTGGCAAGCGGTGTGGTAATAACAGTCTCTCAATTCAATGAAGTGGTAGTGAACGGAGGCTATTTTGATTGTAATGCAAATGCTTCCGTTATAGGTAATGCAGTTTCAGCAGGAGGTGGCTTTCACACTTTGGGAACCAATAATATTACTGCAGTTTTGGCTGCTTCCAGTCCCGCATTAAATACACAAACAATTACATTAGCTTCGGCAGCTACCGGTGGAACAGTGGATAAAGGAATGTCAGTTAGCGGACAGGGTGTACCTACGGGTACTTATGTAGCACAGAATGCATCAGGAACATCATTTTATGTAACAGAACCCACAACAGCATGGATTAATTGCAGCACAAGTCCAGTTACTGCAATAAATGTTGGTGCAGGAGGAAGCGGTTATACTTCGGCACCTGCCGTAGTAGTTTCCGGTGGCAGTGGTGGAATGTGTACTGCAGTAGCTACTGTTAGTGGTGGAGCCGTAACAGGAATTACCATTATAAATAATGGATATGGGTATACTTCAACACCCACTGTTACCTTAATTGGAGGAGGTGGAACGGGTGCAACAGCAACAGCAACAGTAGGAACTACCAGCAATATTGGTTGTGCCGTATTTAATGGAGGTAGTAATTATACGGTTGCACCTGCTTTAACCATTAATGGAGGAGCTGTTACAACAACAGCTACGGGAACTCCTGTTGTAAATAATGGTGTTATTACCGGCATTCAAATGACTAATGTAGGTTCTTATACAAGTGTAAGCGGATTAACTGCAATTATAAATGCTGGGGCTACTTATACCATTACTTCTTCTCCGGGTAAAGTAAAATCAGCTAATCCTTTAGGTATAGGAGGTTCTATCGGTGGCAATGGGTTAACACCCGTTTTCAATTCTGCCACAGCATTTGAGTTTAATGGAACACAGGCACAGGTTACCAGTACTTCATTACCTGCTACAGATAGTGTTTTGGTAATTAATAATCCGGCAGGTATAACCCTTTCTTCAAATGCAACTATAACCAATGCATTAAATATAAATGCAGGTAGTTTAACTACTGGTACTAATAATTTGGTTTTAACTGCAGGTACCGGTTCTGCAACATTGGCTCCCGGCACATCTTTAATAATCAGCGGAGGTACCACTAATTTCAATAATCAGTTGGTTACACTGCAAAGTAATGTAACGGGTACCGCATCTATTGGACAGATAGCAGGTACATTAAATAATTCAACCAATGTAACGTTACAACAATATATACCGGGAAACAGAGCATTCAGGTTAATGGGACATCCTTTTGTTACAGGTATTTCTATGAATCAATTGACTTCAACAATCGACATTACAGGTGGAAATGGAGCTGGATTTACTTCAACCGCTACCAATAACCCATCAGCATATTGGTTTAAAACAGCTGCTGGTGATGGAGGGTCATTTGATGCAGGCTGGACAGCCTTTAGCGATCTTACGCAAACCAATGGTACCAATGCCTGGAATAAATGGGAGGGAATATTATTATTTATAAGAGGAACAAAAGGAACAGGGTTGGATGGAAATAGTTATACACCATCAGTCGTAACCTTGTCAACAAATGGTGCAATTAATAAAGGCATTCAAACGATACCCATCAGTAATGCATCAACAGGATGGAATTTAGTAAGTAATCCATATCCAAGTTCGGTTAATTTAACAGCACCATTGGCGAGTGCAAGTTTAAGTGGTGCATATGTATGGAATCCGACAGGAGGGAGTGGTGGAGCGTATGTAGCCATACCTGCAAGTAGTAATTATGTAATACCATCATCAAGTGCTTTTTTTGTGAAGAGTACCGGAACGGGACAGAGTTTGGCATTTAATGAGAGTGATAAAACAATGGGAGCATTGGCTACTACAGTATTTGGAAATCAATCAGGTCTTCAAATAGATTTATTACAAGAAAATAATTTTTATGATCGGTTGTATGTGTTTTCAGACAATGGAGCAAAAACAGCAAAGGATAATAATGATATGGAAAAGCTGATGAATCCGGGATTGAGTTTTTACAGTAAAACAAGTAATGGAACAAGTGTATCAATAGATAGCCGACCAATAGACAGTAGTACTCTGATCCCGTTGTTTATAGATACAAAGTTATCAGGGGAATATAATATGAGTTTTAGAAATGTGAATTTTGGAACAACGCTATACCTGCACGATAAGTTAAAAGGAGAATATGAATTAATAGAAGATGGAAAAGGTTACAGTTTTAGTGTAATACTTAGTGATAGCACAACAATGGGAAATAGGTTTGAGTTAACAGCCCAGAAGAGGAATACAGGAGTTGCAGAGGACAGTAACCTTAGCGGAATAAAAGTGGATATATATAATGCGAATACCGAGTGGATATTGAATTATAGTTTAGAAAAGGCAGCACAGGTAAGTGTAAGATTGTTAAATGTGCAGGGAATGCAATTGAAACAATCTGAATTAGGTATAACAACACAGGGAAAGTATATAATAAGTAAAGGGCAATTTTCAGAAGGAATATATATCCTGGAAATGGTGTATGGAAACGACCGGATTATTAAGAAAATAATAAAATAAAATTAAACTAATCAAAAATAAATTAACAATTTATGAAAGATAAAATATATATATTTAAATGTATTATATCATTGGTGATAATACTAATTCTACCTGGAGTATTGGCAGCCCAAATTCATACTTCTGGCGCGCCAACTTTTGGATCTGGTGACGTGAATGATGCGCCCATTGACGGAGGTTTGTCATTACTGGTAGCAGCAGGCGTTGGGTATGGGGTGAAAAGGATAAAGGATAAACGGTTAAAATCTACACAAAAAAATAGTTGAATTAGCAATCGATATACCTGTAACCGGCAGTCTTGCCGGTTTTTTTGTTAAAAAGGGAATAGCCATGTTACAAAATATTTAGAAACCGGTTTCGTAAATAAAAGCTTTTGTATATGCTTAATAGGAAATAGTGTAATGTAATTTAGGTGTTAAAACTTTACTTCAAATTAAGTATTACTCCTCATTTTAACTAACGATAAATAAAGTATATAAGCTTATGAAATATACATATACACTTAAATTATATAAATATATATTATTTAAAACATTATTGTTAACTATATCAGCAAATATCTATTCTCAAAATTATTACCCTGCCGGCTTACCGAAGGCTAAGATTAATCTTTGGCTAGATGCAAATGATGCCAGTACAATAACCAATCCTTCCGGAATTTTTAATTGGGCAGATAAAGCCAATGGGTTAAAGGCAATTGCTCCTGCGTCATCTAATAACCCCGTAGTAAATTCATCTTTATTAAGTGGTAAAAATGTTATTGAATTTAATGGCACAAAAGTTTTAAATATTACTCCTTCTGGTTCTTATTTAGATCCATTAACAGGGTATAATTTAGCCCAGGTTGTTTATGTTTATAATGATGCTTCTACAAATACTACTTTAAATCCTTCACCAGGTGATGGCAGGTTAGGTACTTATACCCGAGGTAATACTGCATTAAATAAAACACCAGCATTAGGCTTGCATTATGTTAGCGGAGATAGTAAATATGAAGCTGGGATTTTGAATGGATCAATGTTGGGAACTTCACTGGGTGCTGTTGATTTAAGAAGCAATTGGAGCCTTTTAGAAAATTATGCGCCTTTTACTGCAGATACTACTTATTTTACTTTAAATGCTGGTACAACACTAAGCAATGTTGTAACTACAACCGCTTATGCTAGTACTAATGTTTCTGTTGGAAACAGGCAACAATATTATACTAGCATTCATTGGTCAATTGGAGAAACTATTTTAACAGGGGTTTCTTTACAAAATTCAGGAAGAAAAATAGTAGATTGTTATTTAGCTAATAAATGGGGAATCCAAGCAAATCTTCCCATTGCAATACAAAATTTATATAATGCACCTTCTTTCAGTTTTACAAATAATGTTTTAGGTATTGGAACAGAAGGGGGTACTGATACGATAGCCGGAACAGGTACAAATAATGGTATGGGTTTCCAGAATGTTACGGGCATCAACGGATTTTTTAAGGAAGCAGGTAATTATATATTGGCAGGAGATAATGCAGTAAGCGGCACTGTGCCTATCGGTATTGGTTTTACCAGATGGAACAGAACCTGGTTTATTGATAAAACCGATGTTGGTGGCTTTGGTGGTAACATTAATGTTTATTTTGATTTTAATACCTATGGAATAGGAACTGCATTGGATACTGTTGCCAATAAATATTATTTATTATACAATTCAACCAGTAATAATTTCAGCAGTGGTAATAATTATTTAATTCCGGTTACATCTTATCAGCAATATGCATCTTCTAAACAGCTTTCTTTTTTAACCGATGCGATAAATATCAGTAACGGATATTATACAATTGTATATGCAGCAAAAGCAATTTCCACTTCAGGCATTCCTTTAGTAACCAATTTTGTTTCTCCATCAATATCCATTAGCCCTGCACCCATTATTACCACTGTTTTTACCGGAAACACATTTAACTATATCTATTGGAATGCCGACAGTATTAATTATTCAGTTGCTTATTATAAAATATATGCCAGTATTAACGGAGGAGCCAAAACAGCTATTGATAGTGTATACAATGGTTCTAATTTTTATGCCCATTATAATCTTACCAATGGATTAAACTATCAATATACAGTAACGGCTGTTTATGCAGTTGGGAAAGAAAGTATTGTTTCAAATGCTGTTAGTACTGTACCCGTTACAAAAAATTTACTGCAATGGCAAACCATACCACAATACGCCGGAACCGGTTCGGTATTTATGAAGGCCAGTTCACCCGGGTCAACTGCACCTATAAAATATTATTTTAATTGTACTGCGGGTGGTGGGCATGCAAGCAATTATCAGTTAAGCAACAATTATACAGATGTTAGTTTAACAAATGGCAATACCTATACCTATAGTTTTAAATACATGGATAGTACCAAAGGAGTGAGTACGGAATCAGGATGGTCTGCACCAATATCCGTCTATTTAGCAGATTCTGCAAAAGGTGGCTTTGCTTATAAGTTTGCTTTTGCGGATAATAATTCACTAATCATTCCTAATGGTATCGGTCCTACAACTTATAGCCCTACAACCATCGATACTACCGGCTTACGTTATATTAAGCATGCACCGGCACCTTATATGCACCCTCGTATTTATTGCAATCCTGAAGATAGTACTGATATCCGATGGCGATTAAAAAATACAGCAAGTGGCAGGGCAGTAGCTAAATATATACATGCAAATACAGTGTTGCTTCAATGGGGTTATGGACCAGGCAATTTCTCCAATTCTGCCAACTATGCTAAAGACACACTAGGTAATCCTATATTTAGCAATACTGGTTATTCTAATGAAAAGCCACGATATGATTCACTATGTGCAGGAGATATTGGCGTTATTCAAAATGTATCCAATGGTTTTGGTGGTTACGCAGATAAGTTGGCTAATGAAATGGCCAACGAGGCTTTTGAATGTTGGATCTACAAAGGCACTATTGACTCTACTACCATGACATCTTACAGCATCCGTGCTGCCCGATTAGCCAACGCTGTAACATTATGGGCCAAAAAAGGATTAGCAAATAATAGCAAACCGGTTTCTTTTCTTAACAGAGATACTTATGGAAGCTTACAGATTGCTTTTATATACGACTTTCTCTACGACCAAATGACCAAAGGACAACAGGATACTGTTAGAATGTTTATAGCAGCCATGCATCCCACCGATAGTAGTCAGTTACATTTATACAATTCTCCTTCTTATTGCACACTTTCCAACTGGGCCACATTTGGATGGGAAATATGGAATATGCTGGCTCTTGAAGGGGAAACAGGTTATTCGCAAACGGATGATAATACTTTGCAGAATTATTGCCGCACTGTTTTAAACTTTTTAAATTATGGTATATATAGCAAAACAGGTGGACCAGTAGAAGGCATTGGTAAAAATCAATTAAATGTTCCTATGCTGGTAGCATTGGCAAAACGCGGATATAGTTTGTTGGGGCATCCTGCGGTAAGGGCTTTTGCTACTAAATATTATCCTGCTGTAATGCAACCCTTTGGATATTCTATGCTGGGTACCGATTTATTAGGTGGTACTGGTACTTTAAATGCATTTGCATATAATTCTAATTTAAGTGCTGCATACGGAGGTTGGAAACATGCAACATCATTAGACCCGATTGGATTAAAGTGGGCTTTCCCTAATGATTCTACCATTGATTTTGTTTGGAAAAACTATATGCAAAAAGTATGTGCTGGAGGACCTACATATAATTACAATTACAGGTATCAGGATTTTTTAGGTGATGGAGCCGGACATGCAGGTTATTGGAATTTTTTACACGCCGCCATTTTTGCTACTGATTATTCCACTACTCCTTTACAAACACTGGCACAGAAAGTTTATTCCAATAATTTAATGTACTTTGATAGTTTGGGAGGTTTTGCCACTTTACGAAGCGGGTATGATACTTTGGCAACAGCTTTATTTTTTCATTGCCGCACAGATTTAGGTGGACATACTTATGGTAACAAAAATGATATTGTATATAGTGCTTTAGGCAGAATTTGGATACCAAGAGTATTTACCAATGCTAATTCAGATTCTCCATTATCCGGTGGTACAGGTGTAGCCTCAAGTATATTAGTGAATGGTATTGGGCAAAGTGTTGATACAAGCACTGCTGCAACCTTGGGCATTTTACCTATACCAGGTAAATTTTTATATTATAGCAATAAATCTAATGCACAGTGTGTAGCAGGCGATGCAACTGATGCCTATAGTTACCAATGGTCTTATTCATTTGGTGGTTATGCAGGCGACAATCCTTTATTGGGAGGCACTTATATTAAAGTATTAAAAACCATGAATAGCTATCGCTATGCCAATTACTACAATTTTGATGATATTCCACTTTATAATAAATTTACACAGGGCGATTACTCATGGCTTACGGGCCCATATTATTACCGTTCGGTTTCTGCACCCTGGTTAAATGGTGTTTTTAATAAAATGTACCGTACCGTAGCATTGGTAACCGACCCTAAACCTTATGTATTGGTTGCTGATGATGCCCAAAATAATAATTCGGTGAATAATTATAAATGGGTTGCACAAATAGCTAATGATTTAACGATTGATGCTGTTTTTGTAGATACTTCCAACAATATCCACTTTAGAAACGATGTGATTTTTAAGGAACCATCGGCTACTGGCAACAGAAGATTTTTAATTCGTGTATTAAACAATAAAGGTGCTGCAAATCCTGCTTCACCGGTTTATATTGATTCTGTTACCAATCCAATTGGTAGCGTTACTCCCAATAATAAACTACCCAGAATGGTTATTGAAAGTAACAGCATAGACCCTCAATATAAAGTAATGTTATTTACTTATCATCTCAACGATTCTTTACCTGTAACTGCCTGGAACAATACCAAAAGCCAACTGGTTGTAAGAAATAGTGGTGTTATAAAAACAATTGGTTATGCATTTGATAATACAGGAAGAACAAACATAACAGTAACCAATGGAATTACTTATTACAATAAGCCCAACAGTGATATAAGCCAGATAAGTAATTGGGGTATTAATACCAATGGTACCGGTCTTCCCCCAATAAACTTTACTGATTCTGTACAAACCTTTCATGTATCCAATGCAGGGGCTTATATTAATTCAGCATTTAGTGTAACAGGTTCCGGGTCTAAGTTAGTTATAGATACGGGCTATAGCTTAGCAATTGAGTCGTCAGGAGTATTGAATATACCAAGTGGAAGTACTGTAGATTTTCAGGGACAATCAGTAGTTCTTCAATCCGAAGTTAGTGGTACCGGTTCAATAGGGCAGATAGCAGGTACATTAAATAATGCAACCAATTTAACAGTACAACAATATATACCGGGTAATAGAGCATTTAGGTTAATGGGTCATTCCTATAGTAGTGGAATATCATTAAATCAGTTAACGGGCATCATAGATATTACGGGTGGTGATGGTAATGCTGGATTAGGCTTTACATCAACAGCTACCAATAATCCTTCTGCATTTTGGTTTAATACAACTAATGGCAATAATGCGCTTTTTGATGGAGGCTGGACACCCTTTACAGATTTAACGCAAACAAATGGTGCCAATGCCTGGAATAAATGGGAGGGTATATTATTGTTTATCCGTGGAGCAAAAGGAACGGGATTAAATGGAGCTGATTATACACCGGCAGCTGTAACCTTATCAACCACAGGACCGGTAAATATGGGTACACAAACCATATCTATCAGCAATTCAGCTACGGGTTGGAATTTAGTAAGTAATCCCTATCCAAGTTCAGTAAATTTAACGGCACCGTTAGCCAGTGCAAGTTTAAGTGGTTCCTATGTATGGAATCCAACGGGCGGAAGTGGTGGGGCGTATGTAGCGATACCTGCAAGTACTAGTTATGTAATACCCTCATCCAGTGCATTTTTTGTGCAGAGTACTACAGCGGGTCAGAATCTAACATTTAATGAGAGTGATAAAACAAACGGATCACCTGCCACTACAGTATTTGGAAGCAAATCAGGGCTTCAAATAGATGTATTGAAGGGCAATGATTATTATGATAGGTTGTATGTGTTTGCCGACAATGGATCAAAACCAGCTAAGGATAATAACGACATGGAAAAGCTGCTGAATCCCGGATTAAGTTTTTATAGTAAAACGAGTGATGGAACAAGTGTATCAATAGACAGTCGCCCGATAGACAAAAGCACAGTAATACCATTGTATGTAGATACAAAGTTGCCAGGCGATTATAGTATGAGTTTTGTAAATGCGAATGTGGAAACAAACTTATACCTGCACGATAAGCTAAAAGGAGAGTATGAGTTAGTAGAGCAGGGGAAGAATTACAGTTTTAGCGTATTAAGCAGTGATAGTACAACAATGGGGAATCGATTTGAGTTAACAGCACAGAAAAATACAGGATTAGCAGTAGATAATGGAGTGAGTGGAATAAAAGTAGATGTATATTATACGAATACAGAATGGATATTGAATTATAGTTTAGATAAGGCAGCACAGGTAAGTGTAAGACTAGTAAATATGCAGGGGATGCAGTTGCAGCAATCCGATTTGGGTATAACAACAAAGGGACAGTACAAGATTAGTAATGGCAATTTAAGTGAAGGAGTCTATATTATTGAACTTGAATCAGCTAATATTAAAACCTTAAAAAAAATAGTTAAGTAAAATACGAAATCATTTTGATTAATACATGCTGTAAGAATGAGCTTTATTTATTTGAAATTGAATAATTCTTCTTTACAAATATTTTGCGCAATTGTGTAAAGATTTAAGATTAACATACGTATTAACAAGCAATCAATTTTAAAAAAAGGGAATAAGGTAAATTATTAGGTAATTAGGAACTTGTAAAAAGAAAGCTACTGATAACCTTATATATTAATAAGAGCAGTTATTGATCATTTAAGATAATAAAATGAAAAATAAGTATAATGATGAAGGATACATAATTTATTTACGCTACCGGTTGCGCAATTAAAGGTATGAGTAATGAAAAGTTTTTTTGAAATAAATGATAGTTTTATACTTGTTTGTTAAAGAGCAATGTATAAATATATTTTAAAATGATTAAAGCTCCTTTTTTTCTAATTTTATTTTTGTTTTTTTTTAGGGTATCTATTAAGGCGCAGTTTTTTTCAGACTCAGTACTGCACTATGGTATTCAACTAAAAGTTCCAGCAAGTAACTATCATTGGGGATGGTCATCCGGGGTATTTCTTAATGCAATCATTCATGAATACCAAAAAGAGGTATCTGCAGATAAAGTTGAATGTCTTAATTATATCAAAAAAGCGATGGATGTAAATTACAATGTTGCAAATGGATTTAGCCCTAATGATGTTATTTCAGGGGCAGGTATGGCTTTTCTTGCCAGGATAACCAAAGAGGAAAAGTACCGCAAAAAAGCTTTTGATATTTATAATGATTTTCTGAAAATACCACGAGCTTCAAATGGAGGTATATCACATAGGTTTAATACGATTGAGTTGTGGGATGATACTATCTATATGATTGGGGTTTATTTATTTGAAATGTACCGGTTAACAGGAGATGAAAAATATATAGATGTTTTTATGGAGCAGTATTTTATTCATAAAAAAAAGCTTGCAGATAAACATTGGCATTTATGGTATCATGGATGGGATGCAGATAACCAGAATCATGATGATTCCTGTTGTATGTTGGGTTGGGCTGATAACCCTGGCAGGCGAAGTAAAGAGTTTTGGGGACGAGGAAATGGATGGATTATGATGGCTATTGCTGATGCCCTGGAGGCGATACCAGCATCTTATCGTTACCGGAAAATCCTTCAGCATGATTTAATTCTTATGACTGAAAAATTACCTGCATTACAAAACCAGGAAACCGGATTATGGTACCAGCTCCCAATTTATCCGATGGATTCTCTTAATTTTCAGGAGAGCAGTTGCAGTGCTATGTTTAGCTATGCCATTTTAAAGGGGATTAAGACCCACTTGTTGCCTCCAGATATTTTCAAACCCGTAGTTGAAAAAGCATTTGCAGGGTTAAAGAAATTTTGTATCCGCAAAACTGGTGATAATTATTTAGTACCTGACAGAGTTTGCGAAGGAACCTGTATAGGAAATAAAATGTATTATTATAAGCGAAAATCAGTAGATGCGGAGGATTTTGGAATTGGAGTTTTTGTGATGGCGGCAAGTGATTATGAAAGATATTGTCAATATTAATAGTGCAAAGAATTCTTAACGTAAATTTTAAAATTATAATATTGAGTTGTTAGTTAGAAAGTGTTACAAAAAATGAAAAATCTTTCATATGTTATTATTAGGAATAGATGTTGGCACTTCATCCATTAAAGTATCTGTAATAGAAGCGGCAACTCAAAAAATTATTGAATCCGTACAATATCCGGAAACAGAATCTGAAATCATTTCATTGCAAACAGGATGGGCTGAGCAATCACCTGATCAATGGTGGGATGATGTGCAGGCAGCCATTAAAAAAGCCAATACAGGCGGAAAATATAACCCCAGGGATATCAGTGCCATTGGCATTGCTTATCAGATGCATGGATTAGTATTGGTGGATAAAGCAGGGAAAACATTACGCAACAGTATTATATGGTGCGATAGCCGCGCTGTGCCTTATGGAGATGCCGCATTTGAAAAAATAGGTAAGGCAAAATGCTTAACACACTTGTTGAATTCCCCCGGCAATTTTACCGCTGCAAAATTAGCATGGGTAAAAGACAAGGAACCTGAAGTATATAGTAAGATTGATAAAATATTATTACCCGGAGATTTTATTGCATTCAGGTTAACAGATAGAGCCACCACAACTGCTTCCGCTTTATCGGAAGGTATTTTCTGGGATTTTATAACCAATTCTATTTCTAAGGATGTGCTGGAATATTTTGGTTTTGATCGGCAACAGTTCCCTCCTGTACAGGAAGTATTCAGTGAACATGGAAAAGTTTCTAAAAAAGTAGCGACAGACTTAGGATTAAAAGAAGGTATTCCCGTTACTTATAAAGCCGGCGACCAGCCTAATAATGCACTTTCCTTAAATGTGTTAAATGCAGGGGAAGTAGCAGCAACAGCCGGTACTTCAGGGGTTATTTATGGCGTGGCAGATCAGCTCGTATTTGATCAGCAATCCAGGCTAAACAGTTTTGCACATGTTAATCATAGTCCCGATACTATCAGAACAGGCGTGCTCTTATGCATTAATGGTACAGGTATTATGAACCGCTATGTAAAACAATTGGCAGGTTCTCAACTTACGTATAGAGAATTTGATCAGCAGGCATCTGCTATTAAAGCCGGAAGTGATGGGTTGCATATTTTGCCATTTGGTAATGGAGCGGAAAGGATCTTTAATAATAAAATTGTAGGGGCTCATTTTGAAAATATTGACCTGAATAAACATACAGCACCTCACTTTTTCAAAGCAGCACAGGAAGGGATTGCTTTTGCATTTAAATATGGTTTCGATATCATGCAATCAAACGGCATGCAACCACTAAGGATACGTGCCGGAAAAGCAAATATGTTTTTGAGTAAGGTATTTACAGAAGCATTTGTAAATGTAATTGGCGTGCCTGTTGAATTGTATGATGCTGATGGTAGTGCAGGTGCGGCAAAAGGTGCCGGTATTGGTATACATTATTATGCCTCTGCAGAAGAAGCCTGTAAAGTGCAGCAAAGCAATGCCTGTATTGTACCCTTCAATAGTTCTTTTTATCAGGATCTCTATCAGCAATGGCTGCATACTTTGCAAAGGCATTATAAACCACCAAAATCATTGATTAAAAAAATAGTTTTTTAGATTGACCGGATTTGAAATCAACAAAAAGGGCTTTCAATTAATTTATTTGTAGCCGATACCTAAAAGTTAATATAATAGTAAATAAAACAGGAAATCATTTTGATTAATACATGCTGTAAGAATGAGCTTTATTTATTGTGGATAAAAAAAGAGAAATAACTA
>Ga0364860_10146_pt1 | contig 55918 bp, 49 predicted proteins | sample ExccelAu500001D4_FD_206916 | JGI IMG/M metagenome (GOLD analysis project Ga0364860, IMG submission 206916) | Enriched cells from Trout Bog Lake Hypolimnion, Wisconsin, USA - BchlTB.Aug20.5000.01 .D4 | ecosystem: Environmental > Aquatic > Freshwater > Lake > Hypolimnion/Profundal zone | place: USA...
TTTGTCCAGAGCCTGGGCGAGCAGTTTTTCCGCATCGGCGATCTTGGCCAAAGTCGGGGCATCTCCCGGACGGATCGCCAAAGCTCCTTTGTAACTGGTGATCCCCTCTGCATATTTGGCCGCCTTCACACTGGCATCCCCCTCGGCAACCAGGCGGTTGAACTCTTCGTCTTTCTTGGCTTTGTCCAGAGCCTGGGCGAGCAGTTTTTCCGCATCGGCAATCTTGGCCAGTGTCGGGGCATCTCCCGGACGGATCGCCAGGGCACCCTTGTAACTGGTGATCCCCTCGGCATATTTGGCCGCCTTCACACTGGCATCCCCTTCGGCAATCAGTCGGGCAAAATCAGCATCCTGTTTCGCCTTCTCAATCGCGGCAGCCAACAGCTTTTCTGCATCGGCCAGCTTGGCGGTGGCAACAGGGTCGTTGGCGCGGATCTTCAGCGCATCCTTAAAGTTGGTGATTGCCTCCTTATACTTGACAGACTTTACATTGACATCACCTTCAGCGATGAGTCGGGCAAACTCCGCATCCTGTTTAGCCTTTTCCACTGCCTGGGCCAATAATTTTTCGGCATTGGCTATTTTCGCCAAAGTCGTAGCATCACCTGGACGGATCACAAGGGCTCCTTTAAAATTTGCTATCCCTTCAGTATATTTAGTCTGTTTGACATTTGCATCACCCTCTGCGATCAGCCGTGTAAATTCCGCATCCTGTTTGGCCTTTTCAATCGCTTTAGCAAGCAGTTTCTCCGCTTCCGCCAGTTTAGCTGTTGCTACAGCATCTTTGGCCCGGATCTTCAGCGCATCCTTAAAGTTGGTGATCGCCTCCGGATATTTGATTGCCGCAATATTCGCCTCACCTTCAGCCATCAGTCTGGCAAACTCAGCATCCATCTTTGCCTTTTCCTTTGCAGCAGCGAGAAGTTTTTCTGCATCTGCAAGCTTTGCAGTTGCGACCGGATTATTGGCCCTGATCTTCAGTGCATCTTTAAAATTGGTGATCGCCTCGGGATATTTGACCGCCTTCACATTGGCATCCCCTTCAGCGATCAGTCGTGCAATATACGCATCCTCTTTGGCCTTCTCATTCGCCGCAGCCAGAAGTTTTTCAGCTTCAGTAAGCTTGGCGGTGGCAACAGGATCGTTGGTGCGGATCTTCAAGGCATCTTTAAAATTGGTGATCGCCTCCGGATATTTGGCCGCCTTCACATTGGCATCACCTTGCGCAATTAGTTTATTAAATTCGGCTTCCTGTTTCGCTTTTTCAAGTGCAATTGCCAACAATTTTTCGGCATTTGAAAGTTTTGAAATAGCCACCTGATCTTTAGGCATGATTTTTACCGCCCCAGAATAATTCTGAACTGCCTCTGCATATTTGAGGCTTGTCATATTGGCATCTCCCAATGCCATCAGCCTCTCAAACTCAGCCTTTATTTTCGCCTCATTCTCAAGGTCTTTAATATCTGCCGCTAATTCCTTAAGTTTTTCTATAACAAATTTATTTCCGGGTTTGATCGTTAATGCCTCAGTGTAGACCCGATAAGCATTGGACAAATCCCGCTTTTTCTCATATTCAAGTGCTTCCGCTAATTTTTTATTAAATTTCTGATCTACAATATTTTGAAGCGCTTTGTTAATTTCGGTTTGGATAGCCTGATCATCAATAAAAATGTTTGAATCAAAATTATCCAGTTTACCATTTGGAGAGTACGAAATTTTTCCAACTACGACACCTTCAAAGCTGAGCTTAACTCCCTCGACTTTTTTATAAAGAGACACAATGATGGAAAACGGCGGAAACACGCTGTCTTTTTCCCACACATTGCGGGGAACTATGGTGGAAATATCTATATCTTTCTGATAATAACCATTCTTTGTCACTGAGATACGATATTCTTTAAAATAGCTGAGCTCTAGATCGAATTTTCCTGAAGATGGAACATTGACTGTCTTTTCCGTTTGATTGGAATCAAGATTAATTAGGGTGACGATTGTTCCGTCAGGATCCCCACTATCCATTTTTACCTTTCCGGGGATTTGAAAATTCTTATATTTCGCCAAACCGGCCGGGACGCGTCTTGACTGCCCTTCAACCAGATTAAAAACACAAAACAATAAGATAAAAAGGGAGAATTTGAATATTCGATTAGTCATATCGTAATTAATTGAGGGATCTTTTAAAAATACAAAAATAGTGTAACTTACAGATAACAAATATACAATTTTTTAGAAATCTCTTTAAAAACCGTACAAACTAATCCTCAATTACAGGGTTATTGAGTCTGCTTTTTCTCGACCCGTATGTAAAATATAGGGCCAGTCCAATTACCAGCCAAAATCCAAAACGCATCCAATTGGTAATTCCCAGTTCGCACATTAGATATAGGTTAGTCAGGAGTCCGAGTACAGGAATCAAGGACCAGCTTAACAATATAGAATACAGTGATATAACCAATGAAATAAGAAAAAAGAAGGTATATGGAATTAAATATTCTGAATTCAGAAATTCGGTGAAAAGATCACTAACTCCTGATTTTTGGTGATTTCCAAAAATAGCAATTGTAAAAATGAGAATAACAAGGAGCCAGCATGGTAGAATATAAAATCTGCTATTCAGGTAAGGGACCTTGAATCCTTTTTCATTCGAAGCTCTTTTCCCTAACGGATTTAAAACCAAAATTCCCCCTGACACCAGCACAAATGCGAAAAGGGTTCCTATACTGGTTAAGTCTGTTACTTCCGTAAGATTCATGAACAGAGCAGGTACAGCAACGAGAATTCCGGTTACAATGGTTGAAAAAGCAGGAGTTCTGTATTTGGGATGAATTTTCCCGAAGATTTTAGGGAGCAGCCCGTCACGGCTCATGCTCATCCAGATCCGGGGTTGTCCCAACTGATAAACCAGCATAACACTGGCCATAGCAATCACTGCACTCAATGCAATAACTCCTGACAGATGATGAAGATTCAACCGCTCAAAAGCAAAAGCCAAAGGGTCTGCGACTCCCAGTTCCGCAGAATGCACCATTCCAGTAAGAACCAGACTTACAGCAACATAAAGGACTGTAGTAATGATTAATGCCAAAAACATTGATTTTGGGATATCGCGGCGTGGATCCTTGCACTCTTCTGCCGTAGTCGAGATCGCATCAAAACCGATATAGGCAAAGAATACACCGGAGACGCCCTTTAAAACACCCCTGATTCCTTCTGGCGCAAAAGGGTGCCAGTTTGCAGGATTTACATAAAAAGCGCCTACAAAAATGACCAAAAGTAAAATTCCAACCTTTAACAGAACCATCACATTATTGGCAACTTTGGATTCCCGAATGCCAACATAGCATATCCAGGTGATCAAGGCAACAATGGCTAATGCCGGTATATCCGCGATTATCCGAAATTGACCTATCATTGGTGCGGATATCCAGGTATGATAGGCATTCTGTAACTCAAAACTAAAGCTTTTAATAGAATCTCCATGCAGTAATGCCTTATTTACAAAACTATAACCTCTGAATGCGGTAAGGTAATCGGTAGTCAGATAACCTGGAATATGTATGCCAAGTCCGTCAAGAAGACCGGTAAAATATCCTGACCAGGATATGGCAACGGCAATATTTCCGATAGCATATTCCATAATCAAATCCCACCCGATTATCCAGGCTACCAATTCTCCAAAACTGGCATAGGCATAGGTATATGCACTGCCACTAATTGGAATGGAAGAGGCAAATTCGGCATAACACATTGCTGAGAGGCCGCAGGCAAAAGCGGTAAAGACAAACAGCAATGATACCGCAGGACCGCCGCTGGCTGCAGCGTTCCCAATTGTGCTGAAAATGCCTGCACCAACAATGGCTGCCACTCCCAATGCCGTAAGATCCAGGACTGTAAGATTACGCCTCATCCTGGTTCCGTTTCCGGACAAATGATCAGCCTCACGCAGAATATGCGCTACAGATTTTTTACGGAATAAATTTGACAGGGTCAATAGGAAACGGTTTGAATGTTAGGTGCGCTATTTAACCGGAGCATAAAAACACCTGACCGGTGAATTTATTTTACCTTCAGAAACCAGCTTCTTAATCACTTTATCGACCTCCTTTTTATCGATTCCCGTGATATCAGCAATTTCACCCCCTTTTAATGGTTTTCCGGCACTCTCAATGGCCTTAAATACGATTTCCTTTGTTTCCATTCTGATTTTTGTTAAGATTAGTAAATAACGACATATCAAAGATCGATAAACCAACTATAGGACTGATCATTGGTTTAAGGTGACTTGTTTAAATTCGTGATAACCTGCCAAGCAAAAAATGATCGGCCAGGACAATTGCCGCCATGGCTTCAACAATTGGAACAGCTCTTGGTAAAACACAGGGATCGTGACGTCCTTTTGGATTAACTGTGGTTTCCTGCTGATCCCTGTTAATCGTCTTTTGCTCTTTCAACAAAGTCGCAATCGGCTTAAAGGCGACCCTCCAATAGATATCCTGTCCATTGGAAATACCCCCCTGAATTCCTCCTGAATGGTTCGTCAATGTAGTTATCCTGTCTCCCGCCTTGACGAAAATATCGTTGTGTTGTGAACCGGAGAGTTCAGTTCCGGCAAAACCTGAGCCATACTCAAAACCTTTTACCGCATTGATTCCCAGCATTGCATGCCCCAGATCAGCATGGAGCTTATTAAAAACGGGTTCACCCCATCCCGATGGGACACCGGTAATTACACCACTTATGACACCTCCGACGGTATCGTGATTTCGTCCAGCTTCTTCAATACGGGCAATCATTTTAAGGGCAGTTTCGGGATCGGGGCACCTGACTATGTTTGATTCAATCAGATTGAAATCGACCTCATGATATGATTTATTTAACGAAATCTCACCAACCTGCGAAACAAATGCCCTGATGGTAATTCCTAAACCGGACAGTAATTGTTTAGCGATTGATCCCGCCACAACCCTTGCTATTGTTTCACGGGCCGAGGACCTTCCACCTCCTCGGTGGTCCCGCATCCCATATTTCTGATCATAGGTAAAATCCGCATGGGATGGACGATAAACATCCTTAAGGTCATTATAATCAGATGAATGGTGATCCTGGTTACGGATGATAAATCCAATTGGTGTTCCGGTTGTCTGACCTTCAAAAATACCAGAAAGAAATTCAACCCGGTCACTTTCTGCACGTTGAGTTGTTATATGAGATTGTCCGGGTTTGCGTCTATCGAGCTCACCTTGAATATAATCTAAATCCACCTTCAACCCGGCAGGACAACCATCAATTACGCCTCCAATAGCACTGCCATGTGATTCTCCATATGAGGTCAGTCTAAAAATCCTTCCTATTGTGTTCATATTCAAAAATTAATAAACCCGAAGTTTGCACTTCGGGTTCATAAAAGTAAGAAATTTCACTGAATCTGGATAAATTCAGCCTATAATATTTAGTTACAGCCGCAACTTCCGCCTTTGCCATCACTGCAGCTTCCGGTTTCGCAACCTTCCAGGCTTCCTTCAGTGTCGCCACAACCACAGCCGCTTCCGCAACCGCCGCTCTCTTTGCCTTCGCCGCAACCACCGCTTCCACAGCCACAGCCAGAGCTAAACATCACGCTTAGTTCTTCGGGAGTTGCATCACGAACTTCGAGCACCTCGCCTGTGAAATGAAGGTCTTCACCTGCCAATGGATGATTAAAGTCCATCTGGACTGTATTTTCATCAACAGAGACAACGAGTCCTTCCATTCTCTGGCCACTGGTTGACATCATAGGGACACTGTTCCCCGGGGCAATCAGTTCCTCATCAATCTTGCCATCAACCATGAAAATATGTTTGGGAAGATCAACGATAGCCTCTTCATTTACCTCACCATAGGCATCAACCGCAGGGATCGATATTTCGAAAGAGTCATTGACTTTCTTATTCAGAAGAGCCTGTTCAAAAGCGGGTAACATCATGCCTGAACCATATAGAAATACAAGCGGACTATCCTTACCGGCCTTTTCAAATACATCACCATCTTTGCCGTCTAACTTCAGTTCATAGGTGACGGAAACCATTTTATCTTTAGCAATTGTCATAATCTGTATTTAATCTAAATTTAAGATCACAAAGAAAACACGTTATTCTGTAATATACAATTGTAATTAACGAAAAAAGAGCAAAAATGTTCGGAATTTACTAATTATTAATATTCGGAAATTCCTCAATCGGCCTAAACCGGAAGAAGATCGACCAATCGCTTAAAGTCCCCCAGGGATGACTACCTCGTAGTTCAGTTTATCAAGGCATACATAGGATGGGGTGTTCATTCCCCAATTGCCATTATCCGAAGAAGAAAGACGGAGTGTCAGTTTGTTAATTTTGCCAAGAAGCGTCAGATCGACTGTCGTCCATTTATTGATGATATAATCCTTTGAATTATCACTGAAACGATAATCAGCGAGATAAAAATCAACCGATTTAACTGAATCGCCTGCAGCGTTAAATCCAATAATTGTCATTTTAAACCAGTCGGGATCATTCCCCGATGTTCCGCCAAACTTCTTTGCTGGAGGCTCATCACCGAGTTTCATTGACAAGGCGGCATAAGTTGAATTGCAAACATTAATGCTTTTCACCAGGTAAACAGAATCCTTTGGAAATGAGGCAAATGAATCACCGGAAAAGGGTGGATAATAAATAGCAAATTTATTTAGACCGTTTGTATGATCGAAAACACTGTATTGGTTGGTATAACCCGGGGTAACCGTATCGGCAAGTTGGGAATAAACAAATGAATCCCAAGATCCATAGGTACTATTAAAATTATTATCAAAAGTCATATTCCCCGACTTGAATTTACCCGAACCATCTGATCCATCCCAGTAGGAAGAACCGTTAAATGTCAGATTTTCAAAATCAATAATTTTAGTTTCAATTAAGTCTCCTTTTGTTTTTTTACAGGCGTTAAAAACCACTAAAATCAGAAGCAGAGCAACGATCGATTTTTTAATTTTTTTCATTTTCCCAATTAAATTGATGTTCATACATACTAAACTTTCCACGTAAATCACTAATGCATCGACGACACAGACAGCCTGAGAAATTATCGGCAAGAAATTTCCTAAAACCAGAGTTTATTGGTTCAAAAAGGCACCAACACTCCCCGATCTGATCGTTTTGACAAACAAACGACTCATTACAGCGCGGACAAACCTTTTCCATAACGGAATATACAAGTTTATTTACCGGTTTTCTGTTAATAGTGAAAATGAATAACAATGAATTGCAGTTCACTTTTGCTATTGTCCCCGAAAGCAAAATATAAATCAGCGATTTTCGGCAGGTATTCTGGCTCGCCTTCTTTTTGATTGCCTTCCCATCCGGTATAAACAGACAGTGGCGTGCGGTTCAAAAAGTTTTTTTTAAAGGCATACAGCTGCGGGTACAGCTCCGGTATTACACCGGATTCCCTTTTCATTACCCCTTCCCGGTAAGGAATGAGTAATACCGAAAAACAGGGCAAAGATAGGAAATCTGGTAAATCATAATCGCTTTTTTACTATTTTTATTCCAGAAATAACTTTTCATTTTATGGATCCAAAAGAGGCCGCCAGTCGAATAACGTATCTTCGTGAAGAGCTTGACAGGCATAATTATAACTACTACGTTAAAAACAATCCGGAGATCGAAGATTATGTTTTTGATCAGCTTATGGCTGAATTAACCCGTCTTGAAAATGCATTTCCGGAATTTTTTGATCCCAATTCTCCCTCCCAGCGGGTCGGAAGTGATATCAACGTTGAATTTAAACAGGTTGCCCATAAATACCAAATGCTCTCATTGTCAAATACCTACACTGAAGAAGAGGTTTCCGAATTTGACCAGCGCGTGCGTAAGCTTACGGATGATCCCATTGAATACGTATGTGAACTTAAATTTGACGGTACATCTATCAGTCTAAGTTATGAAAATGGGGTATTAATCAGGGCAATAACCAGAGGAGACGGCGAAAAGGGGGACGATGTGACGGCCAATGTAAAAACCATTAAAAGCATTCCGCTTCGGCTAAAAGGAAATTATCCCCCTGAATTTGAGATCCGGGGTGAGATTCTGCTTCCATTCAGTGTCTTTGAAATGCTGAATCGTGAACGGGAAGAAATAGGAGAACAACCTTTTGCCAATCCGAGGAATGCTGCGTCAGGAACACTGAAACTTCAAAACTCATCAGTTGTGGCATCCCGGAAACTGGACGCCTATTTTTATCATATCCTTGGGAATAATCTGCCTGACGATGGACATTTTGAATTGCTCAGGCATGCTGCATCCTGGGGATTCAAAATTTCAGAGCATACCCGAAAGTGCAGGGATCTTCTGGATATCTTTAGTTTTTTGCACGAATGGAACATCCGAAGAGCCAACCTGCCGGTTGCGACAGATGGAGTTGTTATTAAAATTAACTCTACGCGGTTGCAGCAGGAACTTGGTTTTACGGCAAAATCTCCGCGGTGGGCAATTGCGTATAAATTTAAAGCGGAACGAGTCCCTACAACTTTAATATCGGTCAGTTACCAGGTAGGCAGGACAGGGGCAATAACTCCGGTGGCCAATCTTGAACCGGTTTTGCTTGCAGGCACTGTAATCAAAAGAGCAACACTTCATAATGCAGATGTGATTAAAAACCTGGATTTGCACCAGGGGGATGTGGTATATGTTGAAAAGGGGGGTGAAATCATTCCCAAAATTATTAGTGTTGATCTCTCTTCCCGCCATCCAATGAGTGAGCCTGTTAAATTTATCGAACGTTGCCCGGAATGTAATTCATTATTGATCAGACAAGAAGGAGAATCTGCCTTCTATTGTCCCAATGACACAGGGTGCCCGACACAGTTAAAGGGGAAACTCGAACATTTCATCGGACGAAAATCTATGAATATTGATGGATTGGGATCCGAAACTATCGATCTGCTCTTCCAGAATAATCTGATCAAAGACGTCGCCGACCTCTATGAACTAAAGCACAGTGATTTGGTAAATTTGGATCGATTGGGTGAAAAATCGGCCACCCGAATTCTGGAAAGCCTCGAATTATCAAAAGGTGTTCCGTTTGAACGTGTTCTTTTTGCCTTAGGAATCAGATATGTTGGTGAAACTGTGGCAAAAAAGCTTGCGCGGGAACTGAAATCAATCGATCTGATCGCCAATGCCTCATTCGAAGAATTGACCGGCGTTGAAGAAATCGGGGGCAAGATAGCTGAAAGCATCACCAACTGGTTTAAATTGGATCAAAATAAAAAGTTAATTGAGCGCTTGAAAAATCATCACCTTAATTTTGATGTAGTATCTGAGCAAAAGGAAGGGCAAACAGAAAAACTCAAAGGACTGTCAATCATTATCTCGGGAACTTTTGGAAAATTCTCACGGGATGAATTAAAAGAATTTATCGAATTGCATGGTGGTAAAAATGTTACCTCCATTTCGGCAAAGACGAATTATCTGGTTGCAGGTGAGAATATTGGGCCCTCGAAGCTTGAGAAAGCACAAAAACTTAAAATCCAGATCATTTCAGAAGATGAATTACTGGAACTTACGAATTGAAAGTTATCAATCTTTAAGTATTTTTGAAAAATCATGGAGCTTTCATCCGATTTTGTAATTTTGGCCCAATATGTTTAGAAAAATTATAAAGTATTACGCAGATAGGCGATTGCTGACCTTTTTTCAGAATCATAGGCGAATTATCAGGCTGAACACACTGAAAAATTCGAAATGTGTAGGAATCCTTTGGAATCCAGCAGATGAAGGCAGTGTTGAGGCATACGAATCGCTACGCAAGACATTGAAATCAAAGGGGATAAAACCCAAAGGGGTTGCTCATGTTCGTTCGAGCCGTGAGCTGGAGATGTTGACAACAATCACTAATTCAGGGTTTCTCCATAAACGGAATGTTTCGTTGTTTGGTCGTCCAAAATCTAATGCAATCCTACAGTTCACACAGGAACAGTTTGATATTCTGATAGATCTTTCGATTTCCAAAACCAACGCCTTACAATATATTCTTGTTCATTCATCGGCCCAATTTAAGGTGGGCTGGCAGGGGGCCGAAGTAAACTATTATGATCTGAATATTGACGTTTCTGAGCGACCACAGAGTCATTACTTATTGGAACAGATTATCTATTATCTGGAGAATATTAACGAAAAGGGTTAAATTAGCATATGAGAAAAAGTTTTCTGGGAGCCGGGGTGGCATTAATTACTCCCTTTAAGGCAGACCTATCGGTTGATTTTGACGGTTTAGGAAAGATCGTTGAAAATCAGATTAAAAATGGAATGGATTACCTGGTTGTTTTGGGAACAACCGCTGAGGCTGCTACTTTAACCACCGACGAAAAACAGCAGATAATTGATTTTGTCTGCCGGCAGGTAAATAGAAGGGTTCCGATCGTCGTGGGTATTGGAAGCAATAACACCCAAACGGTAAAAGACAACCTGCTAAGTATGAACCTAACGAAGGCTGACGCGATTCTTTCGGTCGTCCCTTACTACAGCAAACCCACACAAGAAGGTATATATCAACATTATAAAGCAATCATAGACGTTAGTCCGCTTCCGGTAATCCTATATAATGTTCCTGGTCGAACCAGCGTGAGCATGAGTGCTGAGACAACTTTGCGCCTGGCGCACCTATCGGAGAAAGTTATCGCTACAAAAGAGGCGTCAGGAAATTTTAATGAAATTACGAAGATTCTGCGTGACAAACCGGACCATTTCAATGTAATTTCAGGTGATGACAGCCTTTTGTTACCTATTATCGCAATTGGCGGTGTTGGGGTGATTTCGGTAGCTGCAAATGCGATCCCAAAATCCATCGCAGATCTGACCCATCTGGCACTTGAGAATGATCTTAAAAAAGCAGCCCGAATACACCTTGGGCTGCAAATCTTTTGCGACGCGCTTTTTATTGACGGAAATCCTGCAGGAGTAAAAGCCGCTTTGCATTCTGCCGGGATAATCGAAAATGTGCTTCGGTTGCCGCTTGTTCCTGTAAATGAGTCCACTTACAAGATATTGGCTGAAGAAAGGAAAACCATATCAATGGATTAAAAAAAGGAGCCGTGTAATCACAGCTCCATTTTTTAATCCTCTTAATAACCTGTTATTTGTAAATCTCCTTTTTCGAGGAGAGAAGTGTGTTATAAAGCAACGAAGCGATAGTCATTGGCCCTACACCTCCCGGAACCGGGGTAATAAACGAACATTTTGGGGCTACCTCCTCAAATTTCACATCCCCCAACAGTTTCCATCCGGATTTTGTCTTGTCCGATTTAATCCGGGTGATCCCGACATCTATAACGACCGCACCTTCTTTAACCATGTCGCCGGTTAGAAACTCAGCCATACCCAATGCCGCAACAATAATATCTGCTTCGGCGCAGATGGCCTTAAGATTTTTCGTCCGGCTATGACATAGCGTAACCGTACAATCTATCCCTTTCTGAGAAAGTAATATACTCATTGGTCTCCCGACAATATTGCTTCGTCCGATTACCACGCAATTTTTTCCTGAGGTTTCAATTTTGTACCTTTTGATCAGCTCCATGATTCCAAACGGGGTTGCAGAAATAAAGGCAGGAACCCCGGCCACCATTCGGCCCACATTAACAGGATGAAAACCATCCACATCTTTGCGCGGATTAATCGCTTCAACGATCTTCTCTTCGGTGATGTGTTTGGGCAATGGCAGTTGAACGATAAAGCCATCAAGGTCAGTATCATTATTCAGTTTGGCGACACAATTTAATAGCTCCGCCTCTGTCACATTATCTTCGAACCTGATTAAAGTTGATTTAAAACCAACCCGCTCGCAGGCTTTAACCTTGGCTGCCACATATGTTTCACTTCCCCCGTCATGACCAACTAAAATTGCAGCAAGATGGGGTATCTTCCCACCCAGCTCTTTGATTTTAATAACCTCTTCTGCAATTTCTGACTGTAGGATTTCTGAAGTTTTTTTACCGTCAATGAGTACCATTATAATCTGTATTAAATCAAACGAAAACGAATCAAACAATGATCCAGGATTTGGACCCAACAACTATCAGGGATCCTTTCAATAACTAACGATGACGGCCTTTGGAAGGTGCCAGGGCGTTTCGCATATTTCCACCCTGAGATACCATTTTCATCATTTTGCGGGTATCTGCAAATTGCTTAAGCAGACGGTTGACTTCCTGAATGGATGTACCGGAACCCGTGGAGATCCTTTTCCGGCGTGAACCATCAATAATACTTGCATCGGCCCGCTCTTTCTTCGTCATTGAATGGATGATTGCCTCTATGTGTTTAAACGCATCATCCTCAATTTCAATATCCTTCATGGCTTTTCCCATGCCCGGAATCATACTTGCAAGATCTTTCAGGTTACCCATCTTCTTGATTTGCTGAATCTGTTTCAGAAAATCATCGAAATTAAACTGATCCTTGGCTAACCGTTTTTGCAATTTACGGGCTTCCTCCTCATCAAATTGTTCATGAGCCCTTTCCACCAGAGAAACAATATCGCCCATCCCAAGAATACGGTCGGCCATCCTGTTTGGATAGAAAGCATCAATGGCATCCATCTTTTCCCCTGTACCCACAAATTTAATTGGCTTGGTGACGACAGAACGAATAGACAATGCTGCCCCACCACGGGTATCCCCATCGAGTTTCGTAAGAATAACACCATGGAAATCAAGACGATCATTAAACTCTTTTGCCGTATTGACAGCATCCTGACCGGTCATGGCATCAACGACGAATAAAATCTCCCCTGGATTAACCGCCGCTTTAATGGACTCTATCTCTTTCATCATTTGCTCATCAATCGCCAAACGTCCGGCAGTATCGATGATTACAACATCATGACCATGGAGTTTGGCAAATTTTATAGCCTCTTTGGAAATCCGGACCGGATCTTTACTTCCTTCCTCAGTATACACGGATACGTCAATAGCAGCTCCGACAATTTTGAGCTGTTCAATAGCTGCAGGACGATAGACATCGCAGGCGACAAGCAAAGGACGTTTACCCGATTTTGTCTTTAGCCGGTTGGCCAGTTTCCCGGAGAAAGTAGTCTTACCCGATCCCTGCAGACCAGCCATCAGAATAATTGCCGGACTGCCTTTAAGGTTGATATCGACGGTTTGTCCACCCATAAGTTCAATGAGCTCATCATGAACAATCTTAACCATTACCTGTCCCGGATTAAGCGCCTTAAGCACTTCCTGTCCCAACGCTTTCTCCTTCACCTTGGCTGTGAAGTCCTTAGCTATTTTATAGTTCACATCGGCATCAAGCAACGCCCTGCGAACCTCTTTCAACGTTTCGGCAACATTAATTTCAGTAATCTTTCCTTGCCCTTTTAACAGCTTGAACGATTTCTCAAGCTTATCCGTAAGATTTTCAAACATTTCTTATTCAAATTTTAAGATTACAAACTTACATGAAAAAAACTTTTGCACCAAGCCGAAAATTTATTGTAAGCACCAGAGATGAAAAACCAGGCTGTTTGCATTAATCTGACTTTCAATTTACTGAATAAATGATCAGGGATGGTGCCTTAAACTCAGAATCAGTCCAAACTGGGCTTTCTGACTGTATCTATACACCTGATAATCTATTGTTTAAAATTATTTTAAAATATAATTGAGAATTGGTTTTTGCAACTAATATTCATTATTTTTACATCGGATTATTTACCATTAATTTTAGTTACTGTAATTATGAACATTTTCGTAGGAAGTCTGCCATTTAGCTTAGAAGAGGCAGAATTAAAAGGGTTTTTTGAAGAGTACGGCGAAGTAGCTTCAGCAAGAATCATCACAGACAAATTTTCCGGAAGGAGCAAAGGATTCGGTTTTATTGAGATGCCGAATGACGAAGAAGCCAAAAAGGCTATTGAAGAACTTAATGGTGCAGAAGTTGATGGTCGCACTATCGTTGTGAACGAATCAATTGAAAAACCCAAAGATGGAACAAGACGTCCAGGCGGCGGTGGCGGCGGTTTTAACCGTGGCGGCGGCGGTGGCGGTTTCAATCGTGGCGCAGGCGGCGGTGGCGGTGGCTACAATCGTGGTGGCGGCGCAGGCGGAGGTGATCGTGGTGGTGACCGTGGTGGTGACCGTGGCGGTTTCAATCGTGGCGGAAGTGCCGGCGGTGGTGACAGAGGCGGAAGCCGTAGGGCAAGTTATTAAGCCGGTCGAACGCAGATTAACTGCCTGATGTTCTTGCAGTTGTCGTTTGAAGTATTTTCGTGTCGTTTTCACTTAGATAATCCAAACTTTAAGATACGTTCTGAAACTTAATTTACTTCATAGGCATTGCAGATTTTCTGCAATGCTTTTTTTTACCATAATGTCGGTGCTACACACCTTTATCGATTAACTGAGACATGGGTTGCACTTCTTAAAACGAATGAAATTAACCTCTGGCAATCCTCATAACCCGGCTGACATTGTCATCCACCTGTTCTTTACAGTCCACTCCAAGGGTCATGCAATGAACATTACCGCTTTTGAGAGCAAAATTCAGCGATTGCTCACGTTCATTTTCCTTCACCAGGTCCCCGCAACCAAAGATCTTCATGCCAATAATCCCTTTACCATTTTTCCTGGCTGTTTCAAGTACCTCCATAATCTTTTCGGGAGTACCATCCATTCGGACACTGTAGGGATTAATCCTGGCTAACATCACATCCACCCATGGGTTCGATGCTGCTTCAACCATGGCTTCATAGTTATGACATGAAACTCCAACCGCTTTAATTAAACCTTTCTGTTTTGCCTTCGACATTGCATCCATGTACGACTTGTTTGCAGCCGGCCATTGCCCGTTCTCCATACAATGCATGAGTAAAATATCGACATAATCGGTTTTTAGCTCCTTGCGAAACCGGTCAAAACATTTGTCAAAGGGCTCCGCTTCGTACCACCTCTCGCGGGTATAGGTCATTATTTTTGATAACACTGTAACCTTCTCACGTGGAAGCACTTTAAGTGCCTCACAGACATAACTGTGCGAGCCATACATATCTGCGGCGTCAAAAAACCGGATCCCCTTATCGTAACAATATTGCGACAGTTCGACAAATTTATTAACCCCCAGACGGGTCTGATCCGACTCACGCTTCCAACCTCGTGTACCGGTTCCAAAGGCGATTCTTGAAACCTTAAGCCCCGTATTTCCCAACGCGACTGCATCCACGGTCTCAACTTTGGAGGCGGCAAACACTGGTTGTGAAAATACATATGGAAGGGCTGAGGTAACGGCCATGCCTGTTGCACTTTTTAATATAAACGTGCGCCGATCAAATTTGGAAATAGTCATATATGCTTAATTATCAAATATTTATAACATACTCTTTTGTAGAGACGCATTTAAACACGTCTCTGCAAAAGAGTCTCTAACGCGACTCTACAAAATATAAATGCATCCATAACCCTACCCTTTTGCGATCCGCATTACCCGGTCAACGGCATCATCAACCTGAGCAATGCTTTCAAGTCCCAAAGTCATACAGTGAATGCTCGTTTTCCTGAGGGCGAAAGTGATCGACTCCTCACGCTCATTCTCCCTGATCTTATCACCGTTGCCAAAGATTTTCATCCCGACGATTCCTTTGCCGTTACTCCTGGCCCGGTCCAGAAGCGCATTAATCTGCAACGGAGTGCCATCCATGTGGGATTGAAATGGGTTTATCCGGGCAAGTATTACATCCACCCACGGATCATCAGCGGCAACCTTCAGGGCCTCATAATTATGACATGACAGGCCTACAGCCTTAATAATTCCGCTCTGCTTTGCGAGTGAAAAATAATCAATATACCGTTTCTTCTCTTCCTGCCATTTCCCGGTAGTCATGCAGTGTAACAGCATGATATCAAAATAATCACTTCCGGTTTCAGAACGGAAGCGATCAAGTGCTTTATCCACCGGTTCACTGGTTGAAGGATCATTGGAGGTCCACATTTTCCCCAGAAGTGTCACTTTCTCGCGCGGAAGATCTTTAAGAACCTCTTTTATAAATGGATATGAACCATAACTATCAGCCGTGTCGAAGAAATGGATTCCGCGATCATAGGCATGATGAGCCATTTTTACAAAATTGGCAAGCCCTAACCTGGTCTGATTTGACTGGTGATTTCCACCGATCGTGCCGGTCCCTAGTGCAACCCTCGAAACTGTAAGCCCGGTTTGTCCAAGTTTAACTTTATCAACCTCGGCATTAACCGGGGAAAATCCCTGGCTCACGATGCCGGCAGCCGAAAGGGCCGCTAAACCGGTCATACTAACCGTGCCGGTATAAAGAAAACTTCTTCGGTTAATTCTTTTCATGATCTTTGAATAAGTTAATTTGGAATTTAAAACTACGTTTAATATTCGAATTTTGAGGGATAAAGGGGAAAAAAAATCATCATTGCAGATCTTTTACACTAGAAATTCAATATAGCCTTCAGATACCAATTAAAACAATAAGCATGTTGCGTGAAGGTACCCTGCTGATTGATCACGAATAGATTATCTTTGCGGCATGAAGAGAAAAGAAGAGATTACCGCCAAAAGTGTAGCAAATCTGAAATTTGAATCTTTGAACGAGATTCAGGAGGCAATGATCAGCATTGATCTGAAATCGGACAATATTGTGCTCCTTGCTCCGACAGGTTCAGGAAAAACCGTGGCATTTCTGCTCCCACTGCTTCATCATCTGAATGACAAACCAACGGGCATTCAAGCGCTTATTTTAGCCCCATCGCGCGAATTGGCGCTTCAGATTGAACAGGTATTCCGTTTAATGGGAAGCGGGTTCAAGGTAAACTGTTGTTACGGAGGACATCCGTTCAAAACAGAACGCAATAATTTCTCGGAACCACCCGTTGTCCTGATAGGCACACCAGGCAGGATTGCGGCACATATCCGGCGCGAAAGTTTCAATCCGGATACCATCCATTTACTGATTCTGGATGAATTTGACAAATCACTCGAAATGGGATTCAGCGATGATATGAGTTTTATTATTGGGCGACTTCCTCAAATAAAGAAGCGGATACTCACTTCAGCCACCCAGGCCATCGAAATACCCGATTATTCAGGCATAAAGAACCCGGTAACGCTCAATTTTCTCTCAGAAGCGAATCGTCCAAATATTTTACTGAAAGCCGTGCGTGCAGAAGAGAAGGATAAATTCGATATACTGATCCGCCTCATTTGTAACCTTGGAAACGAACCCACACTGGTTTTCTGTAACCATCGGGAAGCTGTAGACCGGATTGATGAATTACTTGCGGCTGAAGGGGTCGCACACGATACCTTCCATGGTGGACTGGAACAGGATGAACGCGAACGGGCTTTACTGAAGTTCAGAAATGGCAGTCATCAAATATTGATTACTACCGACCTGGCATCCAGGGGATTGGATATTCCTGAAATAAAAAATATCATTCATTACCAGGGGGCAAATTCAGAAGAGGTGTTTATTCACCGGAATGGAAGGACGGCCCGGATGAATGCCCAGGGGACGGCTTGGCTGGTTCTGGCCGACAAAGAAAAGGTACCCCAATTCCTTACCCAGTCTCCCGAATTCGTGGAGCTTCCGGAACTGATTAAACTTCCGGATCCGCCAAAATGGATCACCTTGTATATTGGAGCTGGCAAAAAGGATAAAATCAGCAAAACCGATATCGTCGGTTTTCTGATTCAGAAAGGCAACCTGGGGAAGGATGACATCGGCCTGATATCGATTCTGGACAACGCCTCATTTGTGGCAATTAACAGGGTAAAGGCACGACAAACTCTGGCCTTGATCAAAGATGAGAAGATTAAGAACAAAAAGGTCCGAATAGCCATTTCAAATTAATATTCCGATTGCTGATTCAATTTCTTTCATCCTAATCCCGCAGGTTCCTTTCTGCAAACCAAACAGCATTCCGGTTCAGCAAACTCCGGTTCCCGCTCAGCAACTTCATGATGCGGCTCAGCACCATTAATTAGTTATCCCCTCCCCTCCCGGCTATTTTTGAACTGAAATTTAAATTCTTTAAAAACAATTCAAAAAAACCATCATGAAAACAAAGAGCCTTAAAACATTTGCCCTGCTTGCAATCATTTTACTGACCATTGGCGGCACTAAGGGGCAGTCATTCACAGGTAAGGACCTGGCATTCAAAATGATCCCGGCAAACCTTCCGCTTCCCGCGAAACCACAGCGTTATTCAGTTACCACTGACTATTTCAACCACACCTTACAGGGAACCTTTGTCGATAAAATCCGGGTATCCGGCACATTCACAACAAACCTTCCCGACAATAAAGAGATGTGGAATAATGTCAGCGTTGCCAAATCGAACCAGTTAAACAATCCTTTTGACGCTGGGGAAGCGCAAAAATATATGGAAAACTTCACCTACGAACCTTCCGATAAAATCCTTCAAGCCGATTTCTTTAAGGATTTTCCCTACGAAGCTGTCCAGGTGAAGAATCTGGTTTGGGATATGGCAGGAATCGAAGCCTTTGCCTGGGGCCACCTGGATTCCTTAAAACTAAATAAGCTGTACGAAGTTAAAAAAATGAATGGAGAGGTCCCTCTGTCGGGGTTGGGTACGTTCACAAACAATAACATCCAGTTAATCTGGAAAGGGGTGTCGCTGATGAATAATGAACTATGTGCCCTGGTAGATTTCCGGGCCATGGATAATCCACTGTCTGTTAATCTGAAAATGGGGGAAAAAGATTTCAGCCTCAAAGGGACCAGCCATTATTGGGGAACTGTTTACTTGTCCCTCAATGAAAAGCGATTTGAATATGTTGAATTGCTCGAAAATGTGATGATGGAGATCAGGTGGTCAGATCAGCCTGCGTCACAATATGTCTACACGACAAGATTGATGAAAGTTAAAAAATTAGAGTAATTTCACTTAATTAAAATGTAACCACAAAATTAAACATCCCTTTCGGCAGATTCAAAAGTGTGGGTCACCTGTAGAGGGATGTTTAAACTAACAAATATTCAAAATGAGACAATCCAATGAACCTGAGATAAAACGAGTTCTGACGACCCGGTTTCATCTCTTTGCAATTTTAGGCTGCCTGATCTACACGGCAGGCTTTGGACTAATGACCCGGGGCAAGATCTTTTATAATGAGTTCTTATTGACTTTCGGTTTAATGATTATTCAGGTTGAGTTATTTGCATGGATCGGAACCAGGATCTTTAAGCGACTGGCTTATAATTCAGTACAGGAGTTCATCCGGAGGGTGGTAGTGAGCTTGCTCATATTTTACCTGTTCGTGGTCATTATTGCTGCAATTATGTTCGTAGCAACATCCGCCCTATGGAGCATGAGCCATGGCATCAAACTCAGCGTTTTTTTCAGTCAGCTGCCTGATAAAGAGTTACGTGGATTTATTCTGGGCTCTTCAATCGGAATACTCATAGGAACGGTGATTTACTTCTTCCTGGAATTGGTAGCAGTGATTAAACGTATTGAAAAAACGAACGAGGAGAAGATGCGTTATCACTACGAAACCCTAAAGAGTCAGTTAAATCCCCATTTTTTGTTTAATAGTCTAAATACCTTATCTTCAATTATTTACCAGGATGTGACACTCGCGGACCGGTATATTGTGAAGCTTTCGTCGATTTACCGGTACATTCTGGATCAGTCTGAAACCAAACTGATCAATCTTCGGGATGAATTGGCATTTGTAAAAGATTACTTCTTCCTCCAACAGCTTCGGGATGAAGATCGTATTCAGCTTGATATTAATATATTGCATCCTGAAAAGTATCAAATCCTGCCAGTTTCGCTACAGCTGCTTGTTGAAAATGCACTTAAACACAATGCGGCATCAACTGAAAAGCCTTTGATTATTAAGATATCCAGAGTTGATGACGGATATATTTCAGTTGAAAATAACCGGCAGCCTAAACAGCAGTTGAGTGGATCTTTTCAGATCGGATTAAAGAATCTTGCCGAACGGGTAAGGATCATTACAGGTAAAGAGCTTAAAGTAGAGCAAAGCACTCTTCATTTTTGCGTTAAAACCCCAATTATTACCTTATGATGAGAATTGTAATCATCGAAGATGAGAAACCTGCGATTGAAAAGCTCAAACACCTTCTTTCTGCAACGGGTGAGGAAATCGCCATCCTAAAAATCCTGGGAAGCGTCGAGGAATCGGTTAACTGGCTGTCCAATAATGCATCTCCTGATTTGATTTTCATGGATATCCAGCTCAGTGATGGAATTGTATTTGAAATTTTCGAATCTGTCAATATTACCTCACCGGTTATTTTTACAACAGCATTCGACACCTATGCAATAAAGGCTTTTAAAGTTAACAGCATCGACTATCTCTTAAAGCCCATCGAAGCAGAACTTCTTTCAAAGGCGCTTAAGAAATACCGGGATCACTATCCTGCTCCGCTGGCAGAAAAGGTCAATCAGATGATCAGTCAGATCCCGATCACCTATAAAAGCCGCTTCCTGATTAAAACCGGGGAGCACTTCCGGTCGGTTTCTGTAACCGATATCGAGTCGTTTTTTATCCAGGAGCGCTCCACATTCTTCATTACGAAAGATTCAAAAACGCTCGACATTGATTACTCACTCGATCAGCTTGAAAAAATGATAAATCCCGGTGATTTTTTCCGGGCAAACCGCAATTACCTGGTCAACATTCATTATATCAAGGACATGATCGGTTATTCGGGCAACCGGATAAAATTGAAGATGCAATCCGGAAATTATCCCGAACCGGTTATAATCAGCCGTGACCGGGTGAATGCGTTTAAACAAAGGATGGACAGCTAAACTTTGTCTACCTTTTATTGTTATATTTCAAACAAAAACAAAGCGAATATGAAGTACAATCAGTTGGGAAAAACAGGGGTATTGGTATCGGAACTTTGCCTTGGAACGATGACCTTTGGTGGAAAGGGTTTCTGGGTGCCTATCGGAGAAGTTCCTCAAAATGAAGCGACACAAATTGTAAAACTTTCTGTCGATGCCGGTATTAATTTTATTGATACCGCCAATGTCTATTCTGAAGGGTTATCGGAGATCATTCTTGGGAAGGCAATTAGGGATCTGGGATTACCGCGGCAGCAGCTGGTCATTGCGACCAAGGTGCGCGGACGGGTTGGGCCACATGCCAACCAGGTCGGATTATCGAGGCTTCATATCATCGATTCGGTCAATGACAGTCTTGAACGGTTAGGCCTTTCACATATTGACCTATTATATATCCACGGAGTTGATCCAATAACTCCGGTCGAGGAGACCATGCGAGGCCTTGAAGAGGTCGTCCGTTCCGGGAAAGTGAGATATATCGGAGTAAGTAACCATCCTGCCTGGATGATGATGAAAGCAAACAGCTATGCCGATAAAATGGGCTATGAGAAATTTGTCGCAACCCAGAATTATTATTCCATTGCGGGCCGGGATATGGAGCGCGAAATCACCCCGATGGCAATGAGTGAAGGTATCTCAATTATGCCCTGGAGCCCGCTTGCTGGTGGCTTCTTATCCGGAAAATATACCCGGACAAACGACGTAGCCGGGGGTAGCCGCCGGGATTCGTTTGACTTCCCTCCAGTAAATAAGGATAAGGCTTATGATATTATAGATATCCTGATCTCTATCGGAGAGAAACATAAAGTCACAGCAGCCCAGGTTGCCCTCGCATGGGTTTTAAAACAACCCGGAATTACCAGTGTGATCATTGGGGCAAAAAATCAGGTGCAGCTGAATGACAATATCCAGGCAACAAATCTGCATCTTAGTGATGAGGAATTGTTCCAGTTAAATAAGATTAGTGAATTGCCTTCCGAATATCCCGCATGGATGCTCATGCGACAAATTCAGGGAAGGTTCCCGGAATGATCTGAAAAATTAGACTAGCCTGTATTTATTCCTGTAATCCTGTTAAAATTTAGATAGACTTCCTTAAATTTTAACAGGATTTACTAGTTTTTCAGGTTATTTTTGATTATCTTGCAGTTGAAATCAAAACTAATCAGCCATGGATAATCTTCTGCTAAAGTACATGAATGAGCGTATCGCTCATACCACAAGAAAAGTTGTTGAGCCAGGTCCGGTAATCACCATTTCAAGAGAATGTGGCTGTTCTGCCAGTCAGATTGCGGATAAACTTACCAGCCGGATCAATGAAAAGATCAATAATCCAGAACTAAACTGGAGGTGGGTCAATAAAGAGATTCTTAAACTCGCAGGTGATGAACTCAAGATTCATCAGGATGAGGTCCAAAAAATTGCCGATGGCGCAGAAAAGAACTTTCTGGCTGAAATAGCCCATTCATTCACAGATAAATATTATGTCACCAGTGCAAATGCAAAAAAGATGATCGAAGAGGTTGTTAGAAACCTCGCGGTTCGTGGAAAAGCAGTAATTGTAGGCAGGGGTAGTGAAATCTTGTCCACAGGCATTGCCAAATCTTTGCATATCAGACTATTTGCACCTTTTGACTGGAAAGTGAAAGCAATGCGCGAACGAAGCAATATCTCAACGCTGGATGCACAAAAGATCGTTAACCAGATTGATAAGCAACGTGAAGCTTTCAGAGACTCTTTTTTAGAGAAAAACCAACCTCCTTTTAGCTATGACATCGAATTTAACTGTGCCCGGTTAAGCCAGGAAGAAATAATCGATATCACAATTCAGTTAGCGGAGCATCGTTCACTATTTTCCTGAAAAGTAATGGCAGAATGCAACTGGCTACTTGCTGTCGGCGTATCGCTGGCGGTATAAATTTAATTATCCAGAACAGTATAATTGATTATCAACAAAGCATTCCAAACGATACTAAGCAGAATCCAGCAGGCAACAGGCAGAAGTTAGCAGGCAGAAGTTAGCAGCAAGCAGTCTGTAGCCTGTCAAATATCTGCATTTATTTTGAGTCAAACAATTTTCTTACTTTTGCACTTCATTGCCCAAACCTATCGCAGTTTCTTTTCTAGTCTGAACTTCTCTAAATAACTCTTTGCGTTTTTTCAATGAGGAATAACTAAACTTTTCCACAGATGAATGAAGATGATTCGGGAAATATGAATTTTATGAAAGATTATGCGAAGTATTCAAGCCTTATAATTCAAATGATCGCTATTTCTGCTGTGGGAATTTTTGGAGGAATCGAATTAGACAAATTGCTCAAAATGAAAAGTCCGGTTTTCACCATTAGTCTGACCATAATTATGACATTCATTGCGATCTATCACCTTTTCAGAACTTTGCTTAAAAAATAAAACCAGATAAATCAGCCTAAATTACTGATTTACAATTATAAATTTAATTCACTATTCTCCATGTCTGACGCTTCCCGGAAATTTGTCCTTAAGATTACTCTTTTTACACTAACAATTTTCATCCTATCCGCTGCTCTGTTTACCACCGTTTTAAAAACGTTTTATTTATCCGTCTTTCCGGTTCAGCTCCTGCTGATAGCGACGGTAACGACAATGGGTCATTTGTGGGTGATCAGGGCCGCAGATCAGAATCCCATGAAATTTACAACAGCATTTATGGCCTCGGTTACCTTGAAATTGCTTGTTTACCTTTTTTTCATGCTAATCTACTTACTGATTGACCACTCAGAGGTAATCTCCTTCATTCTGACATTCATTGCTTTATATATCGCCTTTACAATTTTCGAAGTTATCCAGGTACTTAAATTTATCAAAAAATAATCGAAAAATTCGTTTGGAGAACCAGACAATTTAATCTATTTTTGTGCCACAAATTAACGCAATGATTAGAGTTTTAACATCATTTTTTCTGATTTTATTCACTTTTGCAGTCACACCTAACCTTCTCAAAGCCAATGAGGAGCATGCTGCAACGGATACGATTTCACCCAAGAAATTTAATACGGGAGATCTTATTTTTGATCATATCAGAGACAGTTACGAGTGGCATATTGCCACAATTGGACACACCCATTTATCAATCCCCCTTCCGGTAATGGTTTATAGTCAACATTCCGGATTCCATTTTTTCATGTCTGGAAAACTTCATGAAGGAAATGGAACATACAATGGATTTAAAGTTGCATCTGAAGGTAAATATGAACGAAAACTGGTGGAAGTTATGCCAGATGGAACAGTCCTCAGACCCTGGGATTTCTCCATTACAAAAAATGTCACCTCTCTTTTTGTGAGTCTAGTACTTATCTTATCCATATTCCTTTCCATAGCAAAGAGATACCGTGAGAATTTTGCCCGGGCACCTAAGGGAATTCAAAGCTGGATTGAGCCAATTGTTGTTTTCATATGCGATGATATTGCCAAACCATCGATCGGTAAGGAGAAATATCAACGATATCTCCCATTTTTACTAACCGTATTCTTTTTTATCTTCATTAATAACCTGATGGGGCTTGTCCCTTTTTTCCCGGGAGGTGCAAACCTGACGGGAAATATTTCAATTACCCTTGTTCTTGCCTTATTCACTTTTGTAATCACCAGTTTTAGCGGATCGCGAAGCTACTGGGTTCACATGGTCAATGACCCCGGAATCCCATTATGGTTAAAGTTACCCATTCCGCTTATGCCAATTGTTGAGATCATGGGGGTTTTTCTGAAGCCATTCGTTCTCACCATTCGTCTCTTTGCAAATATTACTGCCGGTCATATAGTGGCATTAGGTTTTTATAGTTTGATTTTTATATTTGCCGAGAAAAGTATATTTGCAGGTTACGGGATATCAGTCCTTTCAATTGCTTTCACCGTGTTCATGGGACTCCTGGAATTGTTGGTTGCCTTTATTCAGGCCTATGTATTCACCTTATTATCAGCACTTTATATCGGGCTTGCACTTGAACAACATTCAGGTCATGAGTAAGACTGAAACAAACATAAGGATTAACCCTTTAAGGATCAATAAAATATAATATATTATAAAACTGTGCAATTTAATTATTTAAACATTATTTAGTATGATGACATTAGCTGTAATTTTACAAGTAGCTGCAAATGCAGCGATTGCAAAAATGGGTGCAGGAATCGGAGCTGGTTTAGCTGCAATTGGAGCAGGTATCGGTATTGGTCGTATTGGTGGTTCAGCAGTAGAGGCAATTGCCCGCCAGCCTGAAGCTGTTGGCGATATCCGTTCAAACATGATTGTTGCAGCTGCGCTTATTGAAGGAGTTGCTTTCTTTGCCATTATTATCTGCTTCCTGATCTTTTTCTTGTAGTCTGATCCTTAACGAGATACTAGAAAATTCTTCAAACAGGATATCGATTTATTGACCAACAAAAATTTTCATTATGGGATTAGTAATGCCGGATTTCGGGCTGTTCTTTTGGATGGTGATTTCCTTTTCCATTTTATTGTATATCCTCGAACGATTTGCCTGGGGGCCGATTCTTAGTGCACTTTCTGACCGGGAAAGGTCAATTGAGGAGGCATTAAAAGCAGCCGAAAATGCAAAGGAAGAGATGCTGAATTTGCAATCCGGGAACGAGAAGATTTTGAAAAAGGCGATACTGGAACGTGAAAAGATTGTCAAGGAAGCTCGTGAACTGAAGGACTCGATCATTAATGAAGCAAGGCATGAGGCTTCCCTTGAAGCAAATAAGGTGATGGAACATGCCAAAGCAGCTATTGAACGTGAGCGTGCCGCAGCTGTCAGCGAAATTAAAAACCTGATTGCTAATTTTTCCGTTGATATTGCTGAAAAAATATTAAAAGAGAAGCTGGCAGATGATAACCGGCAGAAAGAGCTGATTCAAAATTACATTGATCAGATCAATCTCAATTAAAAGACTTTAAATGGACGAAGGGAAAATTGCCGGAAGATATGCGAAAGCTTTAATAGGGCTTGCCAGGGACAAAAAGATCATTGATGCAGTGAGAGTCGACATCGAAACGATTCAACACTTTTTTGATATCGATCCCAGGTTTAATCAGATGCTTATAAGTCCGGTAATAAAAACAAAGGAGAAGCTGGTATTTATGGAGGCGGTATTCTCAAAAAATACCAATCCTGTCACCTATTCTTTCCTGATGCTTTTGCTTACTAACCACCGCGAATCATATCTGAAAAGCATTACCAAAATCTTTTTGGATTCGTATCGTCAGGAGGCAGGATTCAAAAAAGCAAAATTAGTCAGTGCAGTGGCCATTGAGCCTTCAACAGTCGACCAGTTCAAAACGCTGATCCGCAAACATTTCAATTCAGAAGTCGACCTCTCCTGTACTGTAGATGAGGAACTAATAGGCGGATTCGTATTACAGGTTGAAGATCAGCAGATTGATGCGAGTGTCGCTTCCAAATTAAAAAGGCTGAAAAAAGAACTTCTCGAAAGTCAGAAATAAAATATGAAGAACAAAATAATTAAATGTAGATATTATGGCTGGAATAAAACCTGCTGAAGTTTCCGAAATACTGAAAAAGCAGTTGGATGGTTTCAAAAGTGAAGCCGAATATGCCGAAATTGGAACTGTACTTGAAGTAGGTGATGGAATTGCCCGCGTGTACGGTTTATCAAATATTCAGTCCAACGAAATGGTTGAATTCAGCTCCGGAGTAATGGGGATCGTTTTAAATCTCGAGGAAGATAACGTAGGTTGCGTATTGTTGGGTTCTTCCGAGAAGATAAAAGAGGGGGATGCTGTTAAAAGGACGAATAAAATTGCCGCAATTCAGGTAGGCGAAGGTTTACTCGGACGTGTCATCAACACGCTTGGACAACCTCTCGATGGCCGTGGTCCTATTACAGGTGAGCTATTTGAGCTTCCTTTCGAGCGCAAAGCTCCCGGTGTTATCTACAGACAACCGGTGAAGGAACCACTTCAAACGGGTATCAAAGCAATTGATGCGATGATTCCAATCGGACGGGGACAGCGCGAATTAATCATCGGCGACCGTCAAACCGGTAAAACCGCCATCGCGATTGACACCATAATCAATCAAAAGGAATTTTACGAAAAAGGGGAACCTGTCTTTTGCATCTATGTTGCAATCGGACAAAAAGGTTCAACCGTCGCCAATATAGCCAAAACACTCGAAGAGCACGGAGCGATGCCTTATACGGTTATTGTGATGTCCACTTCATCTGACCCGGCAGCACTTCAGTTTTATGCTCCGTTTGCCGGAGCGGCAATCGGTGAGTTCTTCAGGGATACCGGTCGCTCAGCGTTAATTGTGTATGATGACTTATCCAAACAGGCAGTGGCCTACCGTGAAGTTTCCCTGCTGCTACGCCGCCCGCCGGGTCGGGAAGCTTATCCTGGAGACGTTTTCTACCTCCACTCCCGCTTACTAGAGCGCGCCGCTAAAATTAATACCAGCGAAGCAGTTGCTGCTCAAATGAATGACGTACCGGAATCAATCAGACATCTCCTGAAAGGTGGCGGATCTTTGACGGCATTGCCAATCATTGAAACACAGGATGGTGACGTCTCAGCGTATATTCCTACCAATGTAATCTCGATTACCGACGGTCAGATTTTCCTCGAATCAAATTTATTCAATGCAGGGATCAGGCCAGCGATCAATGTGGGTATTTCCGTTTCACGTGTGGGTGGAAATGCACAGATCAAAACCATGAAAAAAGTGGCCGGAACCCTAAAAATTGCCCAGGCTGAATTCCGTGAACTTGAAGCATTCTCCAAATTCAGCTCCGACCTGGATCCGGCTACCAAGGCAGTACTTGAGAAAGGAACCCGCAATCTGGAGATTCTTAAACAAAAGCAATTTTCACCGGTAAAAGTTGAAAATCAGATTGCTATCCTCTATTGCGGAACCAAGGGTCTATTATCAGGCGTTCCGAAAAACTTAATTCAGGACTTTGAACTTGAGTTTCTCGAAGTGATGGAAGCGCAACATAAAGATACCCTTCAATCATTAGCTAAAGGTTCCATGTGTCATATTGAAACCGATGTTCTTGAAAAAGTGGCTCAGGAAGTTGCTGCGAAGTACTCAGTTTAAGGTGTCGATTCCATTTAATTCAGAGACAGATAAATCCAGATAATGGCTAATTTAAAAGACATACGGATCAGAATAGCTTCGGTGAAATCAACGCAACAGGTAACCAGTGCCATGAAAATGGTCTCTGCAGCCAAACTGCGCAAGGCTCAGGATGCCATAATTCAGATGCGCCCTTATGCCGAAAAACTGAACGAAATTCTTACCAGTGTCAGCAGTAATTTGAGTTCAGATGTGGATAACAAATATGCCGGACGAAAAACAGAAGGAAAAATTCTGATAATCGCTATAACTTCAAACAGGGGCTTGTGCGGAGGATTTAACTCGAATGTGGTTAAAAGAACCTCTGAACTGCTTACGGTAGATTTTAAGGAACAGGCAAAAAAGAACAATGTCGATATATTCGCCATCGGGAAAAAGGCGGTGGACGGACTTAAATCCAAAGGAATCAAAGTAACCATAAGTTATCCCGATTTCTACGACAAGATGAATTTCGCCACGGTCAGTGAAATTGCCCAGACAATTATGGACAGTTATGCCCACGGCGATTATGATCATGTTGAACTGGTCTATAACCAATTTAAAAATGCTGCCGTTCAAAACCTGGTCAATGAACAATTTTTACCGGTTAAGCCGATTAAACCCGAAGTTTCAAAGAGCAAATCCGCATCAAATTTATCCTACCTGTTTGAACCATCCATGCAGGAAATTGTGGTTACAATAATCCCACAATCGCTTAAGATACAATTTTTTAAGGCAATACTGGATTCCGTGGCAGCCGAACATGGTGCAAGAATGACCGCCATGCATAAAGCTACTGATAACGCCTTCGAACTGATCAGGGAACTGAAACTGAATTACAATAAGGCTCGACAGGCATCTATTACGAATGAAATTCTTGAAATTGTAAGTGGTGCCAATGCGATGAAAGGTTAAAAAAGGCAGAAGCATTACGAATGACGAATTAAAATATTAGCATCTTAAAATTCAATAAAACAGAGAACTATGTCGCAATCCAAAGGCAAAATCGTTCAGGTTATCGGACCTGTTGTGGATGTTAGCTTCGAACAGGGAGGAAATGATTTACCCAAAATATTTGATGCGCTTGAAATCACGCGTGAGAACGGTCAGGTATTAATCCTGGAATGCCAACAACATATCGGAGAACAAACTGTCCGTACCGTTGCGATGGACTCAACCGACGGGCTTTCCCGCGGAATGGAAGTTGTCTCAACCGGGAAAGCGATTTCAATGCCTGTTGGCAGCGAGATTAAAGGACGGTTGCTCAACGTTATCGGAGAAGCGATTGACGGAATTGGAACGCTGTCAAAAGAGAGAAGTTATGAAATTCATAATGACCCCCCACGTTTTGAAGATCTTTCAACTGAAAAAGAGGTTCTTTTTACCGGAATTAAGGTGATCGACTTGCTCGAACCTTATTCAAAAGGGGGAAAGATCGGACTATTTGGCGGAGCTGGTGTTGGGAAAACGGTAATTATCATGGAGTTAATCAACAATATTGCTAAAAAATACGATGGACAATCGGTTTTTGCAGGTGTTGGTGAAAGAACCCGTGAGGGAAATGACCTGCTTCGTGAGATGATCGAATCGGATGTAATTAAATACGGTGATGCCTTTAAACAGGATATGTTAAAAGGGGGTTGGGATCTTACGCTGGTCGATAAGGAAGAACTGGCCAAATCAAAAGCTACACTTGTTTTTGGTCAGATGAACGAACCACCGGGTGCCCGTGCAAGAGTTGCCCTTTCAGGACTGGCCGTTGCAGAATATTTCCGCGATGGCGATAAAAAAGGGAAAGGAAACGATATCCTTTTCTTCGTGGATAACATCTTCCGGTTTACACAGGCAGGTTCAGAAGTTTCAGCGCTGCTGGGACGTATGCCTTCTGCGGTTGGTTATCAGCCAACACTGGCTACAGAAATGGGATTGTTACAGGAACGGATCACCTCTACAAAATATGGTTCAATCACATCTGTCCAGGCTGTTTACGTCCCTGCGGATGACTTAACTGACCCGGCTCCGGCAACCACTTTTGCCCACCTTGATGCAACAACCGTATTGAACCGGAAAATCTCGGAAATGGGTATTTATCCCGCTGTGGATCCACTCGACTCCACCTCCCGGATTCTGACTGTCGACATTGTCGGACGTGAACATTACGATACTGCTCAGCGGGTTAAAGAGCTTTTACAACGTTACCGTGAACTTCAAGACATCATTGCGATCCTGGGAATGGACGAACTTTCTGAAGCAGATAAATTAATTGTGCACAGGGCCCGCCGGGTTCAGCGCTTTTTATCCCAGCCATTCCATGTTGCAGAACAATTCACTGGGATGAAAGGGGTCTGGGTTGCAATCGAGGATACCATCAAAGGATTCAATGCGATTATCGACGGTCAGGTTGATCAGTATCCTGAAACCGCCTTCAGCATGGTTGGAACGATCGATGAAGCGATTGAAAAAGGTGAAAAGTTACTTGCCGAATCACGGTAAATCACAAAACAGATCAGATAATTTGTCTTATTATGTTGTACCTTGAAATTATTACACCGGAAAAATTGCTTTTTGCAGGCGAAATTAAACTCATCAAACTGCCAGGCATCTCCGGATCATTCGAAATCATGACCAATCACGCTCCAATTATTTCGATCCTTATTGAGGGCAAAATCAAGGTAAGGGAGTCTAATGACCTAATATCCTATTTTGAGATCAATGGTGGATTGGTCGAAGCTTCCAATAATAAAGTAAAGGTTCTGGTAGACTGAAATAGATTGGTAACGGGAGAAATTGGAAATAGTTAAACTGGAAATAGGAGAAACAAAAGAAACGATAGAAATTTCTGGAAATAAATTGAAATAAAGGGATAGTGTTTAGCTATCCCTTTATTATGAGCCATTTACCCGTTATACTGAAGTTCACTCAGGTTCCTGTAAATGCCTTCTGAAACCTGAATCAGCTCTTCATGAGTTCCCACCTCCGCGAGACTCCCTTTATCCATCACAAAGATCTGATCGGCATTCCGGATGGTCGATAAACGGTGGGCAATAACAATAGATGTTCTTCCGGTCATAAGTTTCTCGAGTGCATCCTGGACCAGGCGCTCAGATTCTGAATCAAGTGAGGAGGTTGCTTCGTCAAGGATCAGAATCTTCGGATTTTTAAGTACCGCCCTTGCAATCGCAATCCGCTGACGCTGCCCGCCGGAAAGCTGAGTTCCCCGTTCTCCGACAATGGTGTCGAGTTTTTCCGGGAAACGGTCAATAAACTCCATTGCATTGGCTTTTAAGGCGGCATCATAAATCTCCTCCTCCGTGGCATTGGTTCTGCCGTAAGCGATATTTTCACGGATGGATCCGCCGAACAGAAAAATATCCTGAGGGACCAGGGCGATCTGTTTCCGAATGGCAGATAAGGGGAAATAAGCCTGCTCCCTGCCGTCAAAAAGAATCTTTCCTTTAGTTGGTTTATGAAGTCCCAGAAGCAGAGACGCAATAGTCGACTTCCCCGCCCCGCTCGGCCCTACCAAGGCAATCAGCTGATTGGAAGCAATATCAATGTCAATATCGCGTAATACCAGCTCATCCTTTCTCATTGGGTATGCAAATGACAGCCCTTTGAATGAAATCTGACCATGCAATTCATGCGTGGGCTCAATATGACCGACCTCCGTAAGTTCTTCCTCGTTCTCATTGAAAAGGGCAAAAAGCTCTTCAGTCGCACCCAGAAATTTCTGAATACTTGTAAAAACACTCGCCAAACCACCAATTGTCCCGCCAACAAAAGCAGAATAAATCACAAATGAGAAGAGGTCACCAGGCACCAGTTCACCCTTGGCCAACATGGCCGATCCCTTCCAGATCACGGCCGCAAGTGCGCCAAATAAGCCCAGAATTATAAATGAAGCGAATGCGCCGCGGTATTTTCCACTTCTCATCCCCATTTCCGCAATAATCTCTGTCTTTTTGCGGTATCTGGATATCTCAAAAAATTCATTCGTATAAGCCTTAACGCTCTGAATCCCCTGTAACGTCTCTTCAACAACCGTATTCGATTTTGCGACTTCATGCTGAACCTCTTTTGAGATTTTCCGGATGTATTTGCCGAACATCCGGGCGAAGACCATCGTCGGAGGGAGAATGACCAGCATAAACAGGGTAAGCTTTATCGATGTAATCGCCAATAGGGTAATCCCTCCGATGATAATGATCAGTTGCCTGATTAACTCGGCCAGGGTCGTTGTCATGGTCTCCTGAAGCAAGGTAATGTCAGCGGAAATGCGGCTGTTCAGCTCCCCAACCCTGTGTTGTTCAAAAAATTTCAGTGGTAACCGGATTAAATGATTGTAGGTATCCCTCCGTAAAAAAGCGAGAGCCTTTTCGGTAACATTATTAAAGAGGACCACCCGGAAATAGGAAAATACCGCATTGAGCAGCAGGACTAAACCAAGTAACACCGCGACGTGGTTCATTTTATCCGGGACAGTAGACGTGGCTGAATTGACCATTTCGCCCAATAATTTGGGAAATGCCAGGTTTCCAAGACTGGATAAGAACAAAAAAATCACTCCAATGAAGTACTCTTTTTGAAAAGGCTTAATATAATGATATAATTTAAAGGCATTTACAAGACCAGCCTTTGTGATTTTCTTTTTTTCTACTTCAATCATTTTAAATCTTTCAGGAATTATATATGGTATTAGAACACTTTAAATCCTGTTAAGTTCAACGGTCTTCCTGATCAGATTCGAATAATTTCAGAAGACAATTTATAATAACAGTGAGATTTAGCGGCTGGCAGCTGGTTAAATTCTACCTGTTTAAAATTTTACTCTCCGCTACCAGCTTTATGATCATGCAATCATATAAATAAAAATAAGCCAGTTGCCAACAGCCAACAGCCAGCAGGTAATTAAATTCCAAATGAGCGTTTACTTTCATTCTGTAAGAAAGAAGCCCATACTTAAATCTCTTTGATTAAAAATAAACGAAATAAATTACATATTTTTCATAAAGGGGATGTTGAATTGCGGATCATTTTTTTAATTTTGAAGTCCATGACCGAAGGATCCGACCGATTACAATTCCTTTAAGGACCAAAAGAAAACGTCGAAATCGTAATATATTAATTACTAATTAAATACAAAAATGACAACAAACTATTTTAAGAATTACCCCAATCCGGAAGGTTTTTTTGAAGATTATGGCGGCAGTTTTATACCACCCCAGCTTCAGACAGAGATGGAAAAGATCACTGATGCTTATTATTCGATCAGTAAATCGCATCATTTCATCTCTGAATTACGCAGCATTCGCAAACATTACCAGGGAAGACCGACCCCGGTCTATTTCTGTAACCGGTTATCCACCAAATACGGTGGACGGATCTATTTAAAGCGCGAAGATCTGAACCATACCGGAGCCCATAAACTCAACCATTGTATGGGTGAGGCACTGCTTGCAAAATATCTCGGTAAAAAGAAACTGATAGCTGAGACCGGGGCCGGTCAACACGGTGTTGCTCTGGCAACAGCGGCTGCCTATTTTGGACTCGAATGTGAAATTCATATGGGAGAAGTGGATATTATCAAGGAACATCCAAATGTTGTAAGAATGCAAATTCTTGGGGCAAAGGTAGTTCCGGTATCCTTCGGATTAAAAACATTGAAGGAGGCTGTTGACTCGGCTTTTGGAGCATACATGCAGGATTTCGAAAACAGCATTTACTGCATCGGTTCGGTTGTTGGTCCTCACCCGTTTCCAATGATGGTGCGTGATTTTCAGCGGGTAGTCGGGATCGAAGCCAAGGAACAATTCCATGAAATGACCGGTGAACTACCTGACAATGTGGTCGCCTGCGTGGGCGGTGGAAGTAATGCCATGGGAATATTCTCAGCATTTCTTGAAGAATCAGATGTAAAACTATATGGTGTCGAACCCGCAGGCCGTTCATTTGACTTAGGGGAACATGCCGCAACAATGTCACTTGGAACCCCTGGTATGATCCACGGATTTAAATGTTACCTGCTCCAGGATGAAAAAGGGGAACCATCCCCGGTATATTCCGTTGCAAGCGGATTGGACTATCCTGGCGTCGGACCTGAACACAGTATGTTAAAGGATTGGAAGAGAGTATCTTATGAAACAGCAACCGATGAAGAAACGATCGATGCATTTTATGAACTAAGCCGGCTTGAAGGGATTATTCCGGCACTCGAAAGTGCACATGCTGTCGCTTATGCCCTTAAACTGGCAAAACTGAATCCAAGACAATCGATACTGGTAAATCTAAGCGGACGTGGCGACAAGGACATCGATTTTGTAGTTGAAAAATACGGATTACCTGAATAGGCTGTAGGCTTTTAGGCTGGAGGCTTTTAGGATATAGACTATTAGGCTGTAGGCTTTTAGGCTGCGGGCTTTGGTATTGATAATAAGATATTTATGTAATTTCATCCAATTAGCCTGAAGAACTTAATCCTATATCCCTAAAACCTTAAATATTGGATTAAACCCCGGAACCATTTAACCTGGTTTCGGGGTTTTTATTTTGTCAGGATTCTAAAGGTTAATTGTTTGTAACTATCTGAACTTTTTGAAAAAGGTTGTAACTAGTATTGATTATTATAAAAATATTGTGTATATTTAAGGTGACCATAATTGAATAGCAGATGGATGCTATACTCCCAAATATAAATGGTTCCATGGATACCGGGAGAGTGATTTCTGTTCGCGGTAGTGTTGTTGATATCCGTTTTGAACATCAGCTACCGCCCATATACACCCTTTTAAAAGCAGGTAACGCCGAGCAAATCCCCATTGAAGTACTTTCCCAACTCGATGCACAGCGCATACGAGGAATTGCCCTAACCCCCACTCAGGGTCTTGCCAGGGGAATGGCGGTCATAAACACCCAAGGGCCATTGAAAGCTCCTGTAGGCAAAGGCATAATTTCGCGAATGTTTGATGTTTTTGGCAATACCATCGACCGGCAGGGTGAATTGACTGATGTGCAGTGGCGTTCTATTCACCAGGATCCCCCACCACTTGGAAAACGGTCTACACAATCCGAGGTTTTTGAAACAGGCATCAAACTGATTGATGTGCTGATCCCTTTGGAGCGGGGTGGCAAAGCCGGACTTTTCGGGGGCGCGGGAGTTGGCAAGACTGTCCTGCTCACCGAGATGATTCACAATATGATCGGACATCACGAAGGGATGAGCATCTTTTGCGGCATTGGTGAAAGGTGCCGTGAAGGGGAAGAGCTCTACCGGGATATGAAGGACGCCGGCGTTTTACAGAATATGGTTATGCTGTTCGGTCAGATGAACGAGCCACCGGGTGCGCGTTTCAGGATTGGACAGGCCGCCTTGACTATGGCCGAATATTTCCGGGACGATGAGCACCGGGATGTATTGTTGCTCATGGACAATATATTCCGGTTTATTCAGGCGGGAATGGAAATATCGGGATTGATGGGTCAGATGCCGTCACGCCTTGGGTATCAGCCTACTATGGCGACTGAATTATCCCGGTTGGAAGAGCGAATTGCGAACACAGATACAGGTGCAATTACCTCCATTCAGGCCGTATATGTTCCGGCTGATGATTTGACCGATCCGGCATCGGTACACACGTTTTCTCACTTGTCAGCTTCAATTGTACTTTCACGGAAACGGGCAAGCGAAGGGTTATATCCGGCCATAGATCCGCTCCAGTCGAGCTCTAAAATGGCTACCCCGGGAATTGTCAGTGACCGGCACTATGCGTTGGCTCAGGATATCCGGCAGACACTTGCCCAATATGAGGATCTTAAAGATATTATTGCCATGCTTGGGCTCGAACAGCTCTCGTCAGACGATCGGAAGGTTGTTTTCCGGGCCCGGAAACTTGAGCGTTTTCTCACTCAACCTTTTTTTACCACTGAGCAATTCAGCGGGATTCCCGGGAAACTGGTAACTCTTAACGATGCCCTGGATGGGTGTGAACTAATCCTTCAGGATAAACTGAATGACTTTCCCGAGAGTGCATTCTACATGATCGGGGGGATCGACGACCTAAAGAAGTAGAAAAACCGTGTTATTCGTTTAAGATGGAACAAAATCTTATGAATCTTAAAATTCTCCTTCCACACCAGATGTTTGCAGATCTGAAAGGGATCAAACGTATTGTTGCTGAAACGTTTCAAGGTTCTTTCGGCATCTTGCCGCATCGTCTGGATTGTGCCGCGGCCCTGGCACCTGGAATCCTTTTATATGAAACTGAAACCGGAAACGTGGTACATCTCGCTGTTGATGAAGGAATATTAGTGAAAGCGGGTGCCGATGTACTCGTGTCTGTCCGTAACGCTATCGGAGGGGCAGAACTGGGCAATCTGCATCAGACTGTCGCCCAGGAATATCTGAAATTGGATGATCAGGAGAAAAAAGTACGTTCGATAATGGCAAAACTTGAACTGGGTTTTATACGCCGTTTTGAGGAATTCAGGCATAAATAATTGAGGAAGGAGATGCATAACGACGAAAATCAAAATAAATTCAGCCAGATGGTAAGATCTAAAGAAACACGGAAACTTAAGGAAAAAAGTAAATCCAAACACGGTGTGCTATTTGGATTAGGCATGTTTGGACTCGTGGGATGGTCTGTGGTCGTCCCAACTCTGCTTGGGGCTTTCCTAGGTGTTTGGCTGGACAAACATTTTCCCGGGAAACAATCCTGGACCCTAACGATGTTACTGATTGGTCTGATTGCAGGATGTGCCACAGCCTGGCATTGGCTGTCGCGTGAAGACAAGGACATTCATAAAGACAGGGGGGAGAAAAATGAATGATACAGGCATGATCATATTGACTTTTATATCAGGATTCATCCTTGGTCTCTTCTTTTTCGGAGGACTATGGTGGACAACAAAGCGGGCTCTGCTTTCAAAAATGCCGGCACTGTGGTTTTTGACAAGCCTGTTTGTGCGCATGGGAACTGTGATTGTCGCCTTCTATTATCTTTCACGGGGTCACTGGGAAAGGGCACTGATTTGTTTGCTGGGGTTCATTATTGCCCGGACCATTATTATGCGGATTACACAGGTAAAGGATCAATCAAACCCGGTAGAAAAGGAGGGATAACCATGAGAATCAGTCCTGACGATGTCGTCTTTTTCGAATATGGCTTTGTGAAGCTCAACCTCACCATTGTCACTACCTGGTTTTTAATGGCATTCATGGTGATTGGCTCGGTGCTGGTAACCCGAAAACTGAAATCCGGAGTCAAAGTTACACGATGGCAAGGGGTTCTTGAGATGATTGTAAATGGAATCAAAGAACAAATCGAGGAGGTGGGATTACAAAGGGCCGAACGTTATCTGCCATTCCTTGGAACGCTGTTTTTATTTCTGTTTCTCTCTAACCTTCTGACAATTTTGCCAATATATGAACCACCCACAAGTTCGCTTTCCACGACTGCGGCGCTCGCTGTTTCCGTGTTTTTTGCCGTTCCTGTCTTTAATATTGCTGAACATGGAATACTGAATTACCTTAAATCATACATAAAGCCATTGCCCATTATGCTTCCGTTTCACATCATCAGTGAGTTTTCGCGAACCCTGGCCTTGGCGGTTCGTCTGTTCGGGAACATGATGAGCGGAGTAATGATCATTGGTATTTTATTGACGATCACACCCCTTGTCTTCCCGATCGTAATGACTGCTTTTGGTCTCCTCACCGGTTCTGTCCAGGCCTATATATTTACCATTCTGGCATCGGTTTTTATTGCTGCTGCCGCACAGGAATCGGGAAAAGAGACGGAAAACTAAAATAATTTGTAACTTAAATAACGAAGGAGGAAAACTTTATGGACAACATCACAATTATTGGAGCAGCATCCATCCTGACTGCCGGAATAACCATGGCAATTGGAAGTATAGGTCCAGCACTGGGAGAAGCCAAAGCCGTAGTTTCTGCCCTGACCTCAATTGCCCAGCAGCCCGATGCCGCGTCTACCATTACACGTACTTTATTCGTTGGACTTGCAATGATTGAGTCAATGGCAATTTACTGCTTCGTGGTTTCAATGATTCTTCTCTTTGCAAATCCGTTCTGGAACTTTGTAATTACCAAAGTCGCGGGAGGCTGATCATGCTATTCGACTGGTTCACATTGATTGCACAACTGGTTAATTTTCTGGTTCTGGTTTGGCTTTTGAAAAGATACCTGTACAAGCCAATACTCGATGCTATTGATGCAAGGGAAAACCTGATTGCGAATCAGCTGCATGCAGCAGAAGAAACCAAGGACAATGCCCTAAAGGAATTGGAAAATTATCAGCAAAAAAACACCGATTTTGATCAGCAACGACACAATCTGTTAATCGGTGCAATCAGTGAGGTCAACCTTGAACGGCAAAAGCTTCTGGAACAAACACGGAAAGATGTTGAAACATTGCGCTTTCACCTGAAGGAATCACTCAGAACTGAGCAACAGAACCTGGGTTCCGAGATTATCCGCCGAACCAAAACCGAAGTTTTTGCCATCGTAAGGAAAACGTTGGCAGATCTGGCGGGGGTAAATCTGGAGGATCAGATGGCCGGTGTATTCATCAATCGTATCAAGGGATTGAAACCGGATGAAAAGGAGTTTTTTTACCAGGCAATAAACCATACCGGGCGGGAAATTTCAGTACGAAGCATGTTTGAATTGCCAATAAATCAGAAAAATGCCATTCAAACCGTTCTAAAAAACAATTTTAATATCAGTTCCGGAATAAACTTTGAAACATTACCGGACACGGTAAGTGGAATAGAACTTATAGCGAATGGATTCAAGGTATCCTGGACCATCGATGACTATCTTGCTTCTCTGGACACCCACCTTTCTGAGCTATTAAACCAAAATACAGAACCGGCGTCTGAAAAGATCTCTTAACAGGCACATATGGAACCAATTAAATTACATAACCTTCTTGACCATACGTTTGATGGAATAAATCAATCGCTGAATGACTTTGAACCACAACTAACCCCCAGGGAAGTTGGTATCGTTACCACTTTATCTACAGGAATAGTCAAGGTTTCCGGTCTTCCGGGGGTTGGATTTGAAGAATTACTCAAATTCCCCGGAGACTTATATGGCATTGCGTTTAATGTGGATGAAAATGAAGTGGGGGTTGTCCTGCTCGGGGAATACGCTCATCTTCATGCGGGGGATGAGGCGGAGCGTACCGGAAGGGTTATGGATGTGCCTGTCGGGGATTCCTTAATAGGGCGGGTTATTAATCCGCTTGGAGAGCCACTTGACGAAAAAGGACCCCTGATTTTTGAAAAACGGCTGTCCATTGAGCGTCCTTCACCGGCGATTGTCGACCGTGAACCGGTGATAGTTCCGCTGCAAACAGGCCTTAAAGTTATTGATGCATTGATCCCGGTTGGACGCGGACAGCGTGAACTAATCATGGGAGACCGGCAGACCGGAAAGACAGCCATTGCGATTGACACCATCATCAACCAACACGATCAGAATGTGTTATGCATTTATTGTTCGATCGGTCAGCGGGCAGCCAGCGTCGCTAAGGTGGTGGCCGATCTGCGCGATAAAGGGGCTATGGATTACACCATTGTAATTGTCACGGAAGGAAATGAAGCCCCGGGCTTAAATTTCATTGCCCCTTATGCTGCAACCAGCATTGGCGAATATTTTATGGGGAAAGGGAAAGATGTTCTTATCGTATATGATGACCTTACTCACCACGCCCGCGCTTACCGGGAGATATCGCTTTTACTGCGCCGTCCTCCCGGACGTGAAGCGTTTCCCGGAGATATTTTCTACATTCATTCCAGACTGCTTGAACGCTCAACTCACCTGCGCAAGGAACTTGGCGGAGGTTCCCTGACAGCGCTTCCAATTGTTGAAACCGAGGCTCAGAATATCTCGGCCTACATCCCGACCAATTTGATATCCATTACGGATGGCCAAATCTATCTTTCACCGACATTGTTCGAATTAGGGGTTCTTCCGGCAGTAGACGTTGGGAAATCGGTCTCACGGGTTGGAGGAAAGGCGCAGCGACCCGCCTACCGGTCTGTAACGAGCGCTTTAAAACTTGCCTACTCCCAGTTTGAAGAGCTGGAGACCTTCGCAAAGTTCGGCACCCGGCTCGATGAACATACCCGTAAAATAATTGAACACGGACGGCGGATTCGCGCGTGCTTAAAACAGCCCGCTTCCTCCCCGATTCCTTTATCTGAGCAAATAACTGTATTGCTGGCACTTACAAATGGCTTTTTCGATGCGGTGCCTCTTCTCCGCATGAAAGAGGCCGAACAGATCTTGCGTGAAGCTACCGCTCAACTCCCTGAAGATATCCGCCAGCGGTTCATTTCCACCGCACAATTCAGCGAGGAGGACCGACAGGTAGTTCTGCAACTTGCAAGTAAAGCCCTTGAACAATATACACAACGGTTATGAGTGATACCCTGGAAAGCTTAAGGCGCAAAATCACCGGAGCAACAGATCTTGAGTCCGTTGTCAGAACCATGAAGGTTTTGGCAGCCTCCAATATTGTACAATATGAAAAGGCGGTAAGTTCATTGGCCGATTATTATACAACCGTCGAATTAGGGCTGAAAGTCTGTTTTCAGAATGGAGAGGTACTCATTCCCGATGAAAAAACAGGTTCTATGCGGAACGAAAGTATCGGTGCGCTCGTTTTTGGATCCGATCAGGGGCTTGTCGGACAATTCAATGATATTCTGGCTGACTTTACCCAAACGACGCTGAATAATTTCCCGGGTGAAAAGCGGATCTGGGCAGTTGGAGAAAGGATGCAATCTCGTCTGGAGGACTCGGGATTTCCCCTTGCAGGCATTTTTCCCGTTCCAAATTCTGTGAATACCATTACTCCGGTTATTGGTCAAATTCTTCTCGAAAGTGAATCTTCCAGCGAAAAGGGAAATATTTCACAATTCTATATTTTTCATAACAAACCGAAACCAGGGGCTGTTTATGCGCCGTTTGTACAACGTCTTTTGCCCCTCGATGATCAATGGTATAAAAGCGTTGCAAAACTGAAATGGCCAACTTACAATATTCCTGAGGCTATCAACGGTTTAACCCCCACCTTACACGGACTAATCCGTCAGTATTTGTTTATATCGCTTTTCAGAGCATGTGCAGAGTCATTGGCAAGCGAAAATGCCAGCAGACTGGCCGCAATGCAACGGGCAGAGAAAAACATTGATGAACTGTTGGAAGATCTGAACCGCACTTTTCACCGCCTGCGCCAAAGCACCATTGATGAAGAATTGTTTGATGTGATCTCCGGATCTGAAGCGCTATCAAGGGGAAAATCATAATTTCTGAAAGGATTCAATTTGAATATCTCCCTATGAAAATTGCGGGTGAAAAAATCCAAAGACAATAAGAGCCCCGGAAAGGGTTGAATATTTTTAACTTTATGTGATATTCAGCCACCATTGGGGCTGCTGAAATGGATGGTTCGGTTACCTCCGGCTACGCAAGCTGCACCGGAGTTCATTCATATTTGACCACTCCGTGGTTTAAAATAATTTTTCTGTCAATCCCATTCCTCTAAAATCTTTTCCTTCCATTTATTATTCGCACTTTTACAACAAAGCAATCCAAATATGAACAGAAGATCTTTCATTCAAAAAGCAGGAATAACCACTGCATCTGTAGCTGTTGCAGGCAGTACAATATCACAGAATCATCAGGAAAATCCCCTGAATCTTGCCGTAATCGGCCTGGTGCACACCCATGTTCACGGAATTTTGGGACGAGCCAAAACAGGTGACCTGAAAATTGTCGCCATAGTTGAGCCGAACAGGAGATTGGCCGAAAAATATGCCAAACAATACGGGTTTAACATGGATATTGTCTTTGGTACGATGGAAGAGATGATCTCGAAAATCAGGCCCGAAGCGGTGAGCACCTTCACAACAACCTTTGATCATTTAAAGGTTGCTGAGTTCTTCGCACCCAAAGGGATCCACATTATGGTGGAAAAACCGCTTGCAGTAAATATGGTCCATGCCCGAAAAATGATGGATCTTGCCCAAAAACATAACATACAGTTGCTTACAAATTATGAAACCACCTGGTATGGGACTCACCAAAAAGCGTGGCAGGAGATTATTGAGCAGCAAAAAGCCGGTGATCTGCGAAAAATCGTATTTCATACCGGGCATCAGGGTCCTTTGGAAATTGGGTGCAACGTTGAATTCCTGGAATGGCTCACTGACCCTGTCTTAAACGGCGGAGGAGCCCTCACCGATTTCGGATGTTACGGAGCCAACCTCACGACATGGCTCATGAAAGGGCAAAAACCACTGATTGTCAGTTGTATTACACAGCAAATTAAACCTGAGATCTATCCGAAGGTAGAGGATGAAGCGACTATTTTGCTGACCTATCCCAAAGCACAGGTAATTATCCAGGCTTCCTGGAACTGGCCGTTCAGCAGAAAAAACACTGAAATTTATGGTCAGCATGGCTACCTTGTTTGCGAGGACAGAAACTTGTTATACTATCGCTGGAAAAATGATAAAGAGCCAATCGAAGAAACTGTTCCGGAGATTTCAGCCCCATTTAATGACCCTATCACCTATCTGAAGGGCGTTGTCCGCAAAGAAATTACCCTTAAACCATTCGATCTCTCCTCTCTGGAGAATAATATGATAGTTATGGAAATCCTGGATGCGGCCAGGGAAAGTGCGAAAACCGGAGCTGCAGTCAGGCTTTAATCTGCTGAAAACTAAAATATAATTAAGAATTGAACTTTATTTTCAATACTGCTGGTTTACAAGGTCAAAATAAAAAATTTCGTCCCGGATGGAACGAAATTCTCAAATAATATGTTGGATTCTACTCATGTCTTGTTCCCAAAGGAACATAAATTAAAAAATTTTCCTACCTCGGATTCCTGACCAACCGATGCCTCTCACCCGTACTTTCGGGTTTTGGCCTGGCAACATTGGTTCGCTGCGGTCTTTGGTGCTGTTGTTTTGGCACCTTCACCGGGTTATGGTCGATCAATGGAAACGGATGGTTGTCGATCACCGGAATCTTCTTCCGGATCAGCTTCTCAATATCCTTTAAAAATGCCTTTTCTTCGGCATCGCAGAATGAGAATGCAGTTCCCTTGGCTCCTGCCCTACCCGTCCGGCCAATCCGGTGAACGTAAGTCTCCGAAATATTGGGGAGTTCATAATTGATCACAAACTCCATTTCATCCACATCGATTCCGCGGGCAGCAATATCTGTGGCAACCAATACCCTGGTTGTCTGGTCTTTGAAGTTAGCCAGGGCCCTTTGGCGCGCATTCTGAGCCTTATTCCCATGAATAGCCTCAGCTTTAATGTTATGGCGGAGCAAATCCTTGACAACCTTATCGGCACCATGCTTGGTACGGGTAAATACCAGGGCTGATTTGATATTCTGGTCGCTTAGCACATCCATTAACAGCGCACTCTTATTCCCCTTGTCCACAAAGTAAATAAACTGCTCAATGATGTCTACGGTAGGCTGTCCGGGAGTAATCTCAACCTTGCGGGGATTCTTCAGGATGGTATCGGCCAGTTTAACGATTTCGGGTGGCATAGTGGCCGAGAAAAAGAGCGATTGACGTTTTTTAGGCAATGCGGCGAGAACCTTCTTCACATCATGGATAAAACCCATATCCAGCATGCAATCGGCCTCATCGAGAACAAAAATCTCAATGTCTCTGAGCGATATAAATCCCTGATTCATAAGATCAAGCAGACGACCTGGTGTTGCTACCAGAATATCAACCCCCCGTTGCAATACCTGAGTTTGCGCAAATTGATTAACACCGCCGAAAATTACGGTATAAGTGAGCTTGGTGTGTCTTCCGTAATTTTTAAAGCTCTCGCCAATCTGAATGGCAAGTTCGCGGGTTGGAGTAAGGATCAGGCTTCTGATCTTTTTCCGCCGGTCAAACGACTGGCTGGTACTTAACAATTGAAGAATCGGAATAGCAAAAGCAGCTGTTTTTCCGGTTCCTGTCTGGGCACATCCCAATAAATCGGTCCCTTCTAAAACAATTGGAATTGCCTGGGCTTGAATTGGAGTTGGGGTGGAATAACCTTCTTCGAGGAGTGATTGAAGAATAGGTTCAATAATTTCTAATGACTTAAATGGCAAAATGAATGTTTTTTAGTTGCTGATCCATTTTGAGTCCAAAAAGATCAGTCGTAATTAAATATTGTGCAAATATACAATAAATTAGCGGATTAAACGGTTAAAAAAGGAAAGGCTCCCCCGGAGCCTAAACTCTGAGGAAGCCTTTCGTTATACAATACAGAGAGTTACATGTCAGGACGCTCTGCCTTATTGTCCCATTTATGTTGCATTCCCCGTTGTCCCTGGCCATGTTTCATTTTGTCTTTAAAAAGATCAAATTTCTGCCGTTGCTCGTCAGTAAGCTGAGCCCGCATATCGAGGCGGTTTTTAATCTGAATCTTGGCGATCTCAATGCGTAAGGCACCTATTTTATCAATGTTACTGTTTATGGCAGCCAAATCCGGATTCTCAGCACCCATGAGGGTTTTCTGATGAGCCATGGCTTCACCGAGTTCATTACGGATCGGTTTTATCTGTTTATGCATCGCCATCATACCTTGTTTAAAAGCCTCCTTTTGTGCATCGGTAAGGTTCAGCCCATGACCGAATCCAACTGACTCATCACCCTGAAAATTCTCTCGTTGATGTCCACGGAATTCTTTTTTTGGATTAACTTCTGTTGATTGTGCCATAAGGGCAGCTGATAAGCTCAACAACAATACCAGACTTAAAATTTTTGCTTTCATACTGTTCATTTTTTATATCCAATTCAGAACTATTACTGAAATTTCCCTTTGGATAATCCTCAAATTAAAAGGTTTAATCCATTTTGAAAAATCTAGATTTATTAAAGTTTGTCGACAATTATTAAGGGTTGGAAAATTTTCTGCCGGCAACTGGCTGCTCGCATCGGGTAGAACCTTTTCGCGATAAAGTACCCTTCTCCAAAGAAATTTTGGACTATTAAATGAATGAATGAATGATAATTAAGCCAGTTTCAAGCAGCCGGCAGCATTTGCCATAAAATTAAAATTTCAAAATAAACATCTTATAACAAATGAGTTACATTAATCACGAATAAATATTGGGCATAAATTTCTCCTGAATGGATGTGGCAAAGATCTGGGCAATCTCCTTCCGTTCGAAACCAAGCTTGACCCCGAAATCGAAGACAAAATTCAGCTCGCTATCAAGTATGGTACTATCGGCAATAATGATGTTGATCATGTATTCAAGCATCATATTTTTCTCCCCGGGGTTAATCTCCAATAAAGCATTCACCGAATTCTCAAAAAACAGGTCGATCTTATTCTCATCAATCATCTCCTTGAGTGTCTGTTTAGGGAAAACAGTAAATGCCGAAAGCTCATCAACAATAGCATTATATTCATCGGGTTCAATCGCTTTATCAATGCCGGCAACAATTAAACCGGCCGAAGCAATGAAGCAGGTACGGTGATAATTCAACGGAGAATTGCTGATGACCATCAGACTTTGAATTAACTCAGAGATAGCGTTTTCCAGCATTATATCCTGAATAATTTCCGCCCCGGAGAGGAGGTTTCGGTACAATTCGGATTGCTCAAACAATTCTACTGCCTTAATCCTGATCGGATTTATTGGATGGGAGAGCAAATTACCCGAACCAGTCTCCTTGAAGTATTTCAAAATCTCCTCGTTTTCGAGGCTGAATGCTTTCGGATCAAAGTTTAGCCGTTCAACGCTTAAACCGGAGGCCATCTTAAAGAAGCAGGAGAGCACCTTATCGAGTCTTCCGCAAGCCATAAATCCGAACCGGTCCGCCGTAAGTTCGGACAATTTATCCCAGACCGCAATTTTATGCTGCATCATCAAGGGAGTTTCCTCCTGGTCAACAAATACAAAATCAAGCAATTGGGCGATATTGGCATTGTTACTGATCAGGTGTCCGATTTCGTGACCAACAATGAACTTCAGCTCATCATCATCCACTTTATCGATAAGCCCCGAATTAATATTGATAATATGGCTTTCATCCGGTTCAAGCCGGGATATGGCAAACGCATTTAATTCAGGATTATTGGTAATGAAGAATTCAGTTGATTCCTGAAAATCAAGCTTTTTCATCACATCGACAAAGCTGTCAAAAAGACGCGGAGCAAGTTTTTCATTGACTTTAAAACTATGTCCCTGAAGAATGTTTTTAAAATAGTTCTCTGTTTTCTCTACTTTCGCTTCCCGCAAGATAGTTTCGAGTACTTTTCCCTGAATTTGCTGGTACAGCTCTTGTCCGATTTGAATTTCCAATGGAATCCGGATGGCTTCATGGTTCATGGCAGATAATTTTTTAAGTGTTTATCCTCAATTATCATTTAAAGATAACAAAAACTGAAGCAGATCTGCTATTCAGATTGTTTTACTGTTCATACTTGAATAATTTTGCCCCCTTAATGTTGCAATCAAAAGGGTCAAAACAATGTGAAACCGGTTACGGCCAGTAACCACCTGTAGATTTTTACGCCGGAAAAATTTTAAATATCAGAAAATGAAGAGCTTATATACAATCGGATTATTGGTCCTTTCCAATACATTCATGACATTTGCCTGGTATGGCCACCTGAAATTCAGAGAGTTGAAATGGTTTGAGTCATTTGGTCTTTTTGCCATTATATTAATCAGCTGGGCAATTGCATTTTTCGAGTATTGCTTCCAGGTTCCGGCCAACCGGATTGGTTTCCAGGGCAACGACGGTCCGTTTTCATTGATGGAACTAAAGGTGATCCAGGAGGTTATCACACTGACTGTATTTGTTGTTTTTTCTCTCGTGGTATTTAAAACCGAATCGTTCCGGTTGAACCACCTGATCGGATTTGTATTTCTGGTGTTGGCCGTTTATTTTATGTTTAAGAAATAGGCATAACTCAACTTCAGATAATCTCTTGATTTTAACACAATTCATCAAACCGGGAAGAGGTGTACCAAAGACCGGTTTTCAAATTGATATTAAATCAATAAAAACCGGAAAAAAGTTATTCAACGACCTTGAAATTTCGGCTGCTGCTGTTACCGAACTCATCCAGAATCAATAGCTTATGATAGCCTGGTGAAGGTGATGCGGCCATTTGATGTATTTCACTGGTGGTGCCCAGAAAATTTTCATCAAGGTGCCAGAAAAGGGTAGCTCCCGGTCTGCGGTGGGCAGCCTGAAAAATGACCTCACCCTTTTGGCCATCAAGACCTTTTGGAAGGTAAACCATCAACCGGTCATCGGGATAAATCAGTTCCAGCATTTGAATCTCATTTTGCTGAATGCTTCCAGGCAACCAGTTTGGAAGTGTGCGGTAGCCGGGATGTGATTTCCGGTAGTAGTATTCCATGCCCGGGGGCAAAATAAACCAGCTATCGTTAATTATCTTATCCTGGGGATAACATTTTGCGTTCACAAGATATTGCCGGTTTGCATCCAGATGAATCTGCATGTGATAAGGACAGGGAGGAGTGTTCAGACAGGTGGAGGGGACCATGATTGTATCAGTCTCGTTACAGTTAACTGAGGCCCGGTAACCGCTTTCCCGGCACACAGCAACCGGCAACATTCCGGAAAGGGGCTTTTCGAACCAATGGTCTGAATTAAGCAATGAACTGATTTCAAAAAGGATCGGGGCAGCCGAAGTCCCACCTGTCAACCCGGGACGACCCTCTCCGTTTGCATTTCCTACCCAAACGCCGATTACATAGTCTGGATTTACTCCAATTGCCCAGGCATCACGAAAGCCAAAACTCGTGCCTGTTTTCCAGGCCAGCCGCCCTGAAGATGAGAGTTGCTGCCAACCCGCCTCTTCCTCCGGCCGGTTCAATTCTGTCAACGTATTAAAAGTCTGCCAGATTGATGCCGCGTGGAAAACAAACTTTCCATCAGGAATAACGGGTTTTTCCTTTTCGGGTATAAAACTTACCGGATGGTAATCACCCGAATGATAAACTCCCTTGCTGTTATACCTGTTCAGGACCCTGGCCATGGATCCATAGGCAGATACAAGTTCCTTTAGTGACGTTTCGCCCCCTCCAAGAATCAATGACAATCCGTAATACCCTGCATCCTGGTTAAAGGTGGTCAGCCCAATCCGTTTAAGGATTTCAAGAAACCGCAATGGCGTATAATTTTTAAGCATAAAAACAGCCGGAACGTTCAGGGAACGAATCAGTGCAACCGAAGCGGGAACAGCACCTCTAAACTGCAAATCATAGTTCTGAGGAGAATATCCTGAGAAGTACAGGGGGATATCGGGCATTAAGGCATCAGGCATCATTTTTCCGCCATCGAGCATTGAGGTGTTCAGAAAGGGTTTTAAAATACTCCCGGAACTCCGTCGTGCTTCGACCATATCCACCGCACCGCCATGGGAATCACTGATACTGGCATTCCCTATATAGGCTAAGATTTTCCCTGTTTTAACTTCAGCCACCACACAGGCGGCATTATAGATCTGATTGCCCCTCAACTGAACCATTTGCTGGTCAATAATCCGTTGTGCAGCTTCCTGCAACCTTCGATTAATCGTGGTCTTCACAATGGCTTTTTTGGCTTGTGCATTGCATCTATTCAAAAGATAAGGGGCTAAATCAGGCAATGGTTCAGGTTTTCCGGGTAATGGTTCAGTGATAGCCAATTCGTAGGTCATACGATCTATAGCATGATCATTCAAGAGATTGTGTAACAATCTATTCCTCTTTTGTCTGAGCTGATCGCCGTTCTTTCCGGGAAAAACCTGGGAAGGGGAGTTTGGCAACACAGCAAGACCTGCCGATTCTCCCCAGGAAAGCTGATCGGCAGAACAATTAAAATAACGCCAGGCTGCAGCCTCAATCCCAACTACATTTCCGCCGAAAGGGGCATGTGCAGCGTACATCGAGAGAATTTTATTTTTCGAGGCGGAAAATTCCAATCGCAGAGTCAGTGCAATTTCAAGAATTTTTTCCCGGATTGTTCGTTTTCCTCCCTTCCGCGAAAGCCTTACCACCTGCATGGATAAGGTGCTTGCGCCACTGACAATTTTCCCTGCCCGGACATTTTGTCCAATAGCTCTTACGATGGAAAATGGATCTATCCCCGGATGAAAATAAAACTTCCGGTCTTCGAAACAAATAATGCATTTCCTGAATTTCTCCGGAACAGAATCACCCGGTGGAAATCTCCATTGTCCATCGGCCGCAATTTTTGCCCCCAAAAGCATTCCGTCATTAGACTCAATAGCAACACTATATGGCACTTTAAAACGGACAACCGGCAACAATAAAAACAGGAAAAGGGTAACAATTCCGGCAATTAGAAGTTTATTCTTACTGACTATTTTTAAAAATTTCTCTCGTGTTATTAAGTTCATCGATTTATTTTCCTACAACCACCTTCATTCCGGAATTATTCGCTGAAACCGTATTGTTGTACATCGCCTCAACCTGGACAGGCGGCAGAAAATAGGTACCTGAATAGGTTGCATTCAGCTTTACCCTGAACTCTTTCTGCTCATTCATTTTCAGACCAAAATAGGTAAACACCCGGTCATCCCGAATATCCCGGTAATTAAACCGCGCAACTGTTTCGCTGCCAAACAGCCGTTCATTCAAAATTTCCCATCCGGACGGAAAGATCTGCGTAAGTACCAGATTATCAACCTCCCCAAAACCAGTGTTTTTGACTCTGACCACAGCGGTAAAATCAGAACCTTTGGGAATATTGGTTACGTCCACCGGGTTTCCATCGGATTTAAGGTATACGACATCAAGTTTAATACCGTTTTGCCTGGCCGGAACATTTGCATTTTGAGGAATACCTCTTTGAATAATGGTAACATACAGATCAGCGGCTGATTGATTTTCGATATTGAGTGACAATTTGCCCTCAAAATCCGGGAATTCTTTGCTATATGTCCCTTTATCGATTGAGATATCTTGCGGTTTTCCATTCACGGCGAGTCTGAACTTATTCTGTCCGTTGGATTTGATCTCCTTCCCGGCAAATCGTGCCATAGCCACTAAACAATTTGCGGTGGTTTGGGTACTCATCCACTGGTCGCTGCAAAGTGCGGTGGAAATAGATTGTGCAACACTAAATGCCTCTGTTTTTTTCTTCATCAGCGTTAATGTTTCAAGAAGTATGGCCTGGTCACGCAGCGATGAACCGAAAGTAGCTCCTTCGTTCTGATATACTGAAGGTTCCAGTTTGGTCATATCCACGAGTTGATCTGCAACTTCGGGTCTGGAAATCATAACATAAGCAGCGGCAAGCTCCCAACGGGCTTCCACCGGCAAGTCAGGGGTTTCCCTTAGCCGGTTCATCGCACCGATAGCCGGTGCATTAGCCAATGCCAGGGTATAGAGCCGGTATGCCTGATCGAGAATCAATCCACGGTCACTAATCTCCCTGTGCCAGTAATTTGCGGCATTTCGCTGAAAATTCAGCCACCGTTTTTTGACATCAGGAGGGATTACAAATCCGAAATTTTCAGCTTCGACCATAAAATTTCCAGCCCATGAAGTTCCCCAGAGTGACGGGTAATTATTCCCCGGCCAATAAGTAAAACCCCCGTCAGCCAGCTGAAATTTGCGAAGGTTATCGATTCCTGCTTTTATATTTGATTCAACCTCAACTTTTTGCTTCGGATCAAGAGCCGAAAACTGATTGATTAGCAATTGTGCAAATGCGGCTGATACGGTTTGCTCCACACACCCGTGAGGATAATTAATCAGGTAGTCAAGTCGTTTTCCAAGATTCATCGGAGGCAAAGATGAAACCTCCACCGAGGTGGAACCTGTTCCGCCTGATCCGGGAGGAAGCAGCACAAATTCCCTGTTCTGCTTTCCACTAACAAGATGTGTCTCACTGGTCACAATAGTAGGATTTGGATTACGAACGTCGACTTCTACACTGTAAACAGCTTTTTCTTTGGATGAATGAGCACTGATTTCAATGACCCCTTTCCCTGTTTTATTCCCCGTTTTGAGGCTAAACCTCACATCCTTCTCATCCGGTCCGGTAAATTTGATATCCTGTTTATTGCTTTCAATAACTGAAAGCAGAGAATTGGCATTGACAGAAATTCCGACATCCTTTATGGTAATCCCCTGCACAAATACCGAAACAGGTAATTCAAAGATTTCATTTATTCCAATCACGCGGGGTACCGTTGCCACGATCATCAACGGATCACGAACCGGAACCGTCTTTTCTGCAGAACCATATGCATTGTCGGAAGCTCCAACAACCATCAGCCGAACGGACCCCGTATATTGCGGCAAGAGGATCGTATGACGTTGTCTGCCATTTTTTTCGAGCGAAAAGGGCCCTATGAACCGGACAACTGGTTTAAATCGCTGAGCTTTCTGTTTGGAAGGATCGGGTAACTGATCACTGCCACCTACTGCAAACAGTTTTTCTAATTTACCTCCAAATGCTCCTAGGACAAAATCAAATAAATCCCAGGTTTTTACCCCTAGTGCTTCTCTGGCAAAAAAAGTATTCCATGGATCAGGCGTTTTATATCCAGTAATATCGAGCAGCCCTTCGTCAACGATAGCCAGCGTATAGTTCATAACCTGACCGTGTTTCTCACTCACTTCAACGGTAAAAGGCTGCTGTGACCGAAGTTCATCAGGCAGTTTCACAACTGGCAAAAGGTGTGTTTCCGGATTTTCCACGCTTATGGGAATCACTCCGTAAAGACGAATCGGACGATCATTGACAGTTTGTCCATGGGGCGAGAGATAAAGAATGGATAAATAGATATTGGGAGCCATTTCGGGTTTCGCCTTGAAACTAACCCGGGTTTGACCCGATTTGGTATCTGTCCAGAATTTGTCCAGAATAGTCGATCCATTCTCAATGGTAACAAAAGCTTTACCATCCTGTGTACTTGGAAAACTGACAGAGATCTCCTCTCCCACTTTATATTTCTCCTTATCCGCGGAAAAACTCAGCATCGTTGCTCCGCCCTGCTGACCGGCAGAACTTCCGTAAGGCCAGTCGAGATATACAATTTTCGAAACACTGTGACCATCGGGAAGCTTTGCAATAAAAAGATACCTCCCCCAATTTTCATTCGCGATTGTAAACTTAAATACGGCTTTCCCGGATATGGTGGTTAAATTTCGGTTCAGAACCGATTTATAATGCTCCTTGGTCACAAAATTGGCCAGATAATCTTCAGAGGCATCCCACCACCAGCGCCAGTTTATCTTATAAACAGAGATATCGACCGGTGATTCGGTTGGGTTCCCCGAAGGATCAAGCACCACCAGGTCCATTTCGTTCTCATTTCCGGAGGTGAGCATTGACCGGTGGGGATCTTCATCCGGGAATCTGATTCCAACATATTTAGGAAAAGGGGAAACCTGTTTATTGAATTGAGAAACACTAAAATCTCCACCCGGTTCAAATACACGGGTTGTAAAAACAGCTTCGAGCTTCCCGGGGGCATTACTCATTGCACCAAAATTAAGCGGGAAGCTGACATCCCCGCTTTCATTCAGTTTGCCTTCATAAATCGTCTGTTCCGCAGATTCAAATTTAACAATCTGACTGTCAAATGTATAATTCGAATATTTAGGGAAAATTGTGGTGACTTTTTTGAGCAAGACATCAACCTTGGCCTTCATTGAATTTGCCGGAGCCCCATGAAGCCATTTGGCGTTTAGTGTTGCGACCTGATTCCTGTTGCCGGCCAGCAAAGGTTCTGCAGGAGTATTCAGCTGTAATTTAAGCCGGTTGGGCTTTACCGTTTCAATCCGGATTCGCTTTGTAAATTCAGCGCCCCCAACTCTGGCAACCAAACGCCAGTTTCCGGTTGGCGCTTCGGCCTTTGTAACGGTTTTTAAGGTGGTAATATTCCCGTTAAGCGTCAAAACAATTTTTTGTTCGAGTTGCTCTGTAGGCGTATATAATTCGAAAATAACCGGGTGGCTGGGACCCAGTTTATTGAGCTTATCCTCGATAATTAAAGAGACAAACAAGGAATCTCCCGGACGCCACACTCCCCTTTCACCATACAAAAAACCTTTCAAACCTTTCAGCACCTCGCTGCCACCAACGTCAAAACGGCTGAGTTGCAAAGAAACCTCATCGCTAATCTTCAGATATCCAATGTCATTTCCACTCTTTGCGACAATCAGGAATGGAGTTCTGTTCAAAGGCAACTGACAAATTCCCTCTTCATTCGTTCTGCTTGTTGCAATAACCTGTGACTGGTAATCAAAAACAGTAATTTCGGTTCCGGGCTGGGGCTGCGCGGTTAAAAGATTCGTTGAAACCACTAATAGCTGGTTATCTATACCTCGTTTGGCAATTAATCCAATGTTCGAAGCGATCACATTCTTTGAAACATTTCTGTTCATGATAAAATAAGAGAGGGTGCATGGATTATTCCGGCTTTGCCAATCATACCGTTCCCCTTCATATTCATTCAGGTTTTCATCTTCTTCCGAATAAGAACCGGAAAGCCATTGCTCATCATCCCTAACTTTCTCTTTACGTTTGATCGTCTTAATCTTGGCATCTTCACCGCATGGGTACAGTGAATACTCCGGCCGCATGGAAAGCTCGACCTGGTAGATTGCTCCGGCCTCAACCCGGATCAGATCATTTATTTTAAAACTGTAGGAACTCCATTTGTTCAGGACTCCGGCATGGATACCGGTTAGAGGAAGCACTCCCCTGTAAACCGGACGTCCCACATTCCGCAGTGAATTATTCTCATCCAGATTGTTTGACTGAAAAAACTGGTGATAGTTATTTGAGAAGATCTTAATGATTTTTATATCTACCGCATTAAGATTCACCGCTTCAAATGGGATAACCAATCCGTTGGTAGATGGAATGATATTCCCCTTGCCGATAAACCGGATTGCCGGATTCTCAGATTGCAGTGATAATGTAACCACTTTATTGGTCCCTAACCGGTTACCTGCAAAATTCTTTAACCCACCAAAGATTTCAAGATCACGTTTACCCGTAACCTCCTGTCGCGGTATGAGTCTGACTTTATTATCCTCTATAGAAACTTCAAATTCGATTCCCTGCATGCTGAATAATCCTTCACTCTCCTGGTCAGGATCCAATGGGTCAGAAAAGTTTAGTTCGATACTTGGAGCCGAACCTGCAAAAGATTTACATTCCAACAGGCTAAAATCACCGGAAGCTGGTATGGTTACTTCCTGTTTCCCTTCACGATCGGCTTTAACGGCTTTCCCATTCCAGCGAATCAATACCTTCGCGGGCCGGTCTGACCGTTTCACCTGTTCGATTATAAACTGGTGATCGACTCTATTTGTCTTATGTTTCCACCTGATCGGAAGCGTATTCCCGCTTTCTTCTCCGGAAATCAGATGTTCAACCTTAGCCTCTGCATACACATCACTGGTTGTGACTAATCCCGAAATTTCAGTTTTCATGGTTCCGTTTACCATGAAACTTCTGACACCTTCGATATTCACAGAAAAATCGGCTTCCAAAGTCTTTATCTGAAATTCAAATTGTTTGAGCGTTTCAGGAACTGTCTCAATCTTTCCAAGTTTAAAAATTACCTGATAGACTTGCCCCGATTGAAGTGGCTTATCCGGATGAAAAATAAGGATATGGCCTTCGGAAAGTATTATTTTACCCGAAACTTCGGGATAGAGCTGAATCAGATCCGACGGGATCTGTTCCCCGACAGACTGGCTTGGGGTTGAATTTATGGTTATCCGGATATCTTCATTAATTCCAATCAACCCGGAGGTATAGGAGGAGATGTATTCAGAAAATGGCAGAACTCGTGTCAAAGTTTTCCTGGCAGGAGTATGACACGAGATTATCACTGCGCAATAACAAAGTAACAGGCATAAGGTGAAGGATCGGTTCATAAGAGATACAGGTTAGATGAGCACAAAAGCGAAATAATGCACTCTAAATCAACTTCAAATATATCAATTCGAAGGTCAATGTCAAAGCATATATTGAAGATAATTAATAGATAATAATCCTGTATCAGAGGCATCAGAACCTCGAAGGTCCCGGAACATCAAACCATTTGGCAGTCAACTCAGTGTATTGGTAATTTTGAATATAGTCAATCGCCTCGGCCGGGTTTGCAGCGATAAAATAGGTCGATTTATACTCTTCCTTTGAAAACGATTCCCGATAGGCCCTTTCAAATTGTTCGATCAGCGCATTGAAAAATCCATTTGTATTGATGAATACAATCGGCTTATGGTGGTATTGCAGCTGTTTGAGGGTGATTACCTCAAGTATTTCTTCGAGTGTACCAAAACCTCCGGGAAGTGCTATAAAAGCATCGGAGCGTTTGCGCATCAAATACTTCCGATCGCGCATGTTTGGGGTAATGATCTGCTCATGATCCCTTGGTGAGGAGAGTCGCCTGTTGTGAATTGACTCAGGGATTATTCCAATTGAAATGGCTCCTACCTGCCTGGCAGACTCAGCCACAACATGCATCAAACCGACCGTGGCTCCTCCATAAACAATGGAATGCCGGTTCTCTCCGATAAGTTTCCCTAGTTCCTGTGCCTCCTGAAAATAAAGTTCAGGAATGGCATTGCTCGATGAACAGAAAACGCAGATATTCATAGGGAGCGGATTAGGCGGTTAGACTGGAGGCCGTTAGGCTCTGGTAAAGTGAGCGGGTGACTGTTCAAATCTTGAATAGTCACCTGCTCACTAATTATTGGTTAAATATCAATATTCGCGTAGGTTGCATTGTCTTCAATAAACTTACGGCGAGGCGGGACATCATCACCCATCAACATGGAGAAGACATGGTCGGTCTCTGCCGGGTTCTCAATCTGTACCTGACGAAGTGTGCGTGTTTCGGG
>Ga0364860_10150_pt1 | contig 55493 bp, 44 predicted proteins | sample ExccelAu500001D4_FD_206916 | JGI IMG/M metagenome (GOLD analysis project Ga0364860, IMG submission 206916) | Enriched cells from Trout Bog Lake Hypolimnion, Wisconsin, USA - BchlTB.Aug20.5000.01 .D4 | ecosystem: Environmental > Aquatic > Freshwater > Lake > Hypolimnion/Profundal zone | place: USA...
CACCCGGCCACGAAAAAGTACTGATACCCGGCGACCCCGAACGCGAAATGGAATTCCTGACTGACCGGGATGGCATACCGCTCCACGATTCGGTAGTTGCCGGCCTGCAGGAATTGGGCAGGAAATTCGGTATTGCGCTATGACCGGCTATCAGCGTGCATCGATCACGTCGAACAACAGGTAGCTCTTGCCGTTGAATTCGATCCAGAGCGGCCTCTCTTTGTACCAGGGTAATCCGGTGCCGGTTCGGGCGTGCACCTGGATATGCAGGTGCGGCTCCAGGCTGAAACCCGAATTGCCGGCCAGGCCCAGGGGCTGACCCGCCCCGACCAAGTCTCCGGTTCTGACAAACACCTCGTGGTATTTAAGGTGACCCATAAATACATAAAATGAGTCTGTCTCTATCAGTACATGGTTCGTATTGGTAGGCCCGCGTTTCCGGGCCGGTGGTATATTGTCCGGGTTAATATCTGTGGTGTGGAGAATGATTCCGCTGCACGGGGCGTATACCGTATCATTGAAAATAGCATAATCTTCCAGCCTGGTTGAAAATATGCTGTTGGCTCGGTTTCCCCAGCTGTTCAGCCTGACCAGGTCGACTGCATAAACCGCCCCCCGCAATCCATAGTGGAAGATATTGGTAGGCAATCCTTTCCCTCCCTGAAAAATGATAAAACGCCCATTCTTGAGCGGCAGTCGCAGATGTGCTATGCCATAAGGCGCACCGGTGGTACCGGTAAAGTACAGAACAGACAGCGAGGAGAAGATGCCCGCAAAAACAAGATTGGGCCACATGCGACTCCGGCAAGTGTTTGAGTTACCGGTGGTTTTTCCGGTTACAAAGACTACTAACCCAATAGACAGGTAAACTGCAGCAAAAATGTATTTAAGGTAAATACTCAGAAAAACCCATGCGCCGAACAGGTAAACGAAAACGGCCATCGAAGCAGAGAGCAGCAACCTGTGCCAGCGCGAAGGAATTGAACCGAGGATAGCCCTGTAAAGAAATACCATGCTGACCAAAGCCACCATCAGGGTTACAGCCAGCAATGTGTAAGGTATCATAACACCGATAGTGCAAGTTTACTATTATTTCGGAACGGATAACTGATTTAATTGAAAAGTAATCCCACCCGCGACTCAAACAAACACGCTCCCAATAACGTGACTCTTCGGTAGAAAATTCGGTTGTTGAAAACAGATAAGGCTGCCGGGAAGCAACCTTACCTGTAAACGCCTTCCAATATTTGATCCCGGCAATTGTGCTACTACAAATGAATAGCTTCACCCAGGGCAGCTTCTACAGCGTCTTTCACACCTTCACTCATGGTAGGGTGCGGATGAATGCTGTCCAGCACTTCCTGCCAGGTAGTTTCCAGCTTGCGCGCCACTACTGTTTCGGCAATTGTTTCGGTAACGTTGTACCCGATAGAGTGCGTTCCCAGCCATTCGCCATACTTCGCATCGAAGATTACCTTTACAAAACCCTCTGTAGCTCCGGATCCTACCGCTTTGCCAGAGGCCGTGAAAGGAAACTTACCTACCTTGATCTCATATCCTGCGTCGCGTGCCTGCTTTTCGGTGAGGCCGACACTGGCAATTTCCGGTGAGCAGTAGGTGCATCCGGGTACATTGCCATAATCGAGTGGTTCTGGTTTGTGCTTGTGCTTTCCTTCAGCGTAGGCAATAGCTTCCACGCAAATAATAGCACCTTTAGAGGCCACATGAGCGAGCGCCTGGCCGGGTGTAATATCGCCGATCGCGTAAATGCCCTCTACATTGGTCTTAAAGTATTTATCGACAGTTACTTTTCCTTTTTCTGTTTTGATATTAAGTGCTTCCAGCCCAATATTTTCGATGTTGGCAGCTATACCCACAGCACTCAGTACGATATCGGCTTCCAGTACCTGCTCGCCGGCTGCTGTTTTGACGGTGGCCTTTACACCATCACCTGATTTTTCCACCTTTTCGACCGATGCATTGGTCATAATGGTCAATCCCTTTTTCCGGAAACACCTTTCGAGCTCTTTGGATACATCTTCGTCTTCCACCGGTACCAGCCTTGGCATAAATTCCACGATCGTAACTTTCGTACCCAGGCTATTGTAAAAGTAAGCAAACTCTACACCGATGGCGCCTGAGCCAACTACAATCATCGATTTGGGCTGCTGGGGCAATACCATGGCTTCGCGGTACCCAATAATCATTTTTCCATCGATGGGCAGGTTGGGCAACTGGCGGCTGCGTGCTCCGGTAGCCAATATCACGTGCCGGGCCTGGTAGGCCGTCGTTTTGCCTTCTGTATCGGTTACCTCAACTTCTTTTTTAGCGTTGAGCCGCCCCATGCCCATAATCACATCTATCTTGTTCTTCTTCATCAGAAACTGAACACCCTTGCTCATCTTATCGGCCGCACCACGGCTGCGCTTGATTACGGCGCCAAAGTCGGCCTTAAAGTCAGTTGCGACAATACCATAATCAGCCGCATGCGTAAATTGCTCATACACACTTGCAGATTTCAGCAATGCCTTTGTAGGAATACAGCCCCAGTTAAGACAGATGCCTCCCAGGCTTTCTTTTTCTACAACTGCCGTCTTGTATCCTAACTGAGAAGCCCGGATAGCCGCAACATATCCGCCCGGGCCGCTGCCGACTACGATTACATCATATGCCATAAAATGGATTTGGTTTTTATATAAATGATTGTGCCTATTGCCTGACAAATGTAATAAAAAAGACAGCAGGTACGTGTATAATGGGATGAAAGATGCTGCGGACGCTATAAATAATACTGACTTAAAACAGGGAACAGGAATAACATGTCCGGCGGCGGGGTGCAGAGAATTACGTATTATTGTCGTTCTATGTTGGCCGTATTGAAAACCAGGTGGGCCCTGCTGCTGATCCTGGCAGTCTTTATTATCTGTAAAGTACCCCATTTATTTTATCCTTATTACTGGGATGAAAGCTGGCCTTATGCAGTGGCAATCAAGGACATGTTTCATCATGGCGTTAGCCTGATGCCCACTGCAGTAGACCCGGAGCTATCGCGGGGACATCCGCTGTTCTTTCACGCGGCAGCCGCGTTATGGATGCGAATTTTCGGCGACTCTCACGTGGCCATGCACAGCTTCTCGCTGCTGATATCCGTCGTTTTCCTGGTGTCGGTTTATGAGGCAGGCATCCGTTTGTTTAACGCCAGAGTTGCCCTGCTCGGCACGCTTCTTGTGGCCATCCAGGTGGTCTTTTTTGTACAGGCATCCTTTGTACTGTTCGAAATGCTGGTGGCTTTCCTGTGCTTCACGAGCCTGTACTACTACAGCATTGACAAGTATGTCATGACTGTCCTGTGTCTTACCGCCCTATTTTACACCAAGGAAAGCGGCCTGATAGCGGGATTCACCACCGGAGTGGCGGCCATTGCTGGAATGGCGGACCGGAACACCGGGCTAAAGACGCGTTTGTACCGGCTTGCATCCGTGTTCGTGCCTTGTGTCTTAATCGGGATATTCTTTATTATCCAGAAACACACCAGGGGCTGGTATATTTTTCCGTTTTACAACGGCCTCATAGAGCACAGTTGGACCATGTTCTGGTACAACTTCCGTATCAACAGCATGAACAGCACCATTATCCGCGACAACAGGTACTATTATTTTATCGTTTTGTTGCTGTTATCGATTGTTGCAGCTATAAAAAACAAGAGTTTCAAATACCTGGTTATTTTCTTCCCGGCCGTCATCGTATACTATTTTGCTGACGACAAGCGGGCTGGCAGACCACTGCCCAGCATGCCTTTTTTCGTCCTGTTTATCATCTCCATCACGTGGATGCTCTATGTGCTGCAACGGCTGAAAGTCTTTTCAAAAGGCCCGCAACAGCGGTTTATCGTTTTGTCATGTGCCTTTATTTTTCTGTTTTTCTGTTTCTCAGCCATGAACTTTTTTACGCCGCGCTATATGCTTGCGGCGATTGTACCACTGCTCTTTTTTGGCGCGGTCGTTTTTGACTTTATGATTACCAGGACCTATCCCGTACTTGTTTATCCCGTTCTAGCTATCATACTGGCGATAGGGTGGTATACATTTTATACAGACACCGACTATGGCGACGCTGATCCGGGTGCATTTACGGGCATGCAGGCTCAGCAAAGTGTAGTTGATTACCTGGAAGCAAACAACTGCTATGATAAAACCATCGGCAGTGGCTCCTTTCTCGAAAACCAACACCTGCTGCTGCCTGCATCCGGCTTCCTGCATACACAAAAAGCATTCACCAAAGTGAGGTGGGAAATAGATGCTTCTACCGATTATGCGCTGTTTGATGACATAGAACCCGACTCCAGGTACAAAGACATAAAAGCCAGTCCGGACTTCCGACTTGTTTACCGTTTTGAGAAAGGACGGGTATGGGCAGAGATTTACAAACGAAATCACTAAAAATTCCAGCTTGCTGGTTTACGTGGCCAGCCAGTCCTAACTTTGATCAATGGCCATAGCATGACAGACAAACAAAACAGGAAACCAAACCGCTGTATCATTTACGGATTTGGATTTATGGCATTTGCGTTAACATCGGCTATGGCCTGTCGCGGCTATGCCCAGGATGTAAAAGAAGACCGGATAGACGAAGAATACCGTAAATGCCTACTGAGTGACACCTCCTATGCCAATGTTGCTGATTGTTCGTTTGCTGCTTTTGGCAAATGGGACAAAGAGATGAACAAAGCCTATAATAAACTGCTGGATAGGCTAAAAAAGGAAAAGGAGAAAGACGCGCTGAAGCAAGCGCAGGCTGCCTGGAAGTCATACAAAGATGCTGAATTCACTGCCTATGATTTCATGTTCAACCAGCCTGGCAATAAAATGAGCCTGATGCGCGCCGAGGGGAGAATAGAGGTAGTAAGAGAACGCACCTTGCAATTGAGAGCTTACCTGGAGGCGTTGAAATAGGATATGCTCGTTGAAGAGCACCTGCCTGAATCATGCGCATTGAGCTCAATCAGAACAATTTGCCCTGCCCGGACTTCCCCGAATGCTTCCTTTCGAGGTCGAGCAGCCACTTCTTGCGCTGCAGCCCGCCACCATAGCCGGTAAGGCTACCATCCTCCCCTATTACCCGATGGCAGGGCACGATGATGGCAATGCCATTTTCCCCATTGGCCCCCGCAACGGCCCTGATTGCTTTTTCATTTCCCAGGAATATGGATTGCTGTTTATAGGACCGGGTTTCGCCATAAGGAATATTCAATAATCCCTGCCAAACACATTTCTGGAAAGGCGTGCCTAAAAAATGCAACGGCAGGTCGAACTCCTTGCGGGAACCGTCGAAATATTCCTGTATCTGCTCCTCAAGTATCCTGAAATGCGAATGATCCCCCTCCCCGAATTTTTCACCAGCAAGTGTCTCTATCCGTTTCATGATACTATCGATACTTTTGCGATACTGGAAATCGAAGAGGCAGATACCTTCATCAGTTGCTCCAATCCGCATTTTCCCGACCGGCGTATCGATATGTTTCAGCGAGATCATGTCTTCGTAAAAAGAGTGAAATTACTTATTTGGAGAGGCATTCTGAAATGATTCTGGCCACTTCGTCTGCACGGTTATAAATCATTGTGTGGCCGCCACCCTCGATCCAGTAGTCGGGATGAACCCCGGAAGATGGTATCGTTTTGTCGTTTGTTCCATGAATATGTACCCCCCCTGCAGGTAAGACATCATTGTGCCAGGTGGCTATTGCTTTTAGTGCCCACTTCATGAATCGACCATTCGAATCGCGCATGATCTGCCTCAGCAACTGTTTTTCCCCCTCGTCTTGTGCGCCAAGGTAGTAGATCGCAGTTGCACTGGGGATGATAAAAAAGCGGGCAGGCAGTACCATTGACCTTATAAGCCACCTGGACAATGCACCGCCATGAATTTTTACCTCAGAAGATTTTTTAGCGCTGGATACTATAAACACAGTGCATTCAGGATGCGCCTTTGCAATCTCGATAGCCAACATACCACCAAACGATAACCCAATGATGACGGGAGATTTTTCGGGGATACATGCAAACATTTTCATCGCATAACTGGCCATATTATCATTGGATTCGAATGGTACCCAAGGCAGGGCTACCAGTGTATATCCGGGAACAGACAATTTCTTAAACAACCGATGATCTGCGCCGATACCGCTGATGCAATAAATATTCTTCATTTTTGTATTTTGAATAAAACCAACGAACCGGTCATTCCCAACCCATGCGGTCCATAAGTTGTTCTGCCCGATCAATATCTCCAGGCGTATCAATCTCTACACCCATATATGCTGTAATGACCATCCGGATAGGTATGCCGTATTCGAGGAAGCGGAGACACTCTATCCGTTCAGCCAATTCGAGTGGCGTTGGCTGCCAGGTGGCAAAATCCATCAATGCTTGTTTTCGGAATGCGTATACCCCAATATGTTCGTAATAAGGTATAGCTACCTGCTTATTGCGTGGATAGGGAATGACGCTCCGAGAAAAAAACAATGCGTTACTGCTGCTATCCATTGCTACTTTGACGAAGTCCGGATCACCTATGAGTTGACTGTCTGTTAGTAGCTGTACCGGGGAGGCCACCTGGATCGACCCGCCATCCGGGCCAGAAAACAATTCAACCAGTTTTCGTAGTGGATCTCCCTGCACAAAGGGTTCATCTCCCTGCACGTTGACTATGATATCGGCATCCAGATCGGCCGCCACCTCGGCAATGCAGTCTGTACCGCTGTCGAATACTCCCCGGCTCAGGATCGCATCGCCTCCGGTACGTTCAATTTCCGACACGAGCCGGGGATCGTCGGCGACCACAATGACACTGTCGAATAACCCAGTGGCAACCACCGATTCATAGGTGCGCCTAATGACTGTCTTACCCCTTATGTCGGCCAGCAATTTGGCGTGGAACCTGGTTGCAGACAGCCTGGCAGGAATCAAAGCCGCTATCTTCATAAACTATCGTCATCAATTCTCCTGGGCGATAAAATAAAATGCAGAATCCGTTCCAGTGCGAAGCTGTATAACAGGCAATTGACGATAAGTCCTACCGCAAAATTCAGCGGATTACGCGACCAGCTTTTAAACAACACCTGCACAGGGAATCGCATTATATTAAACAAATTAGCCACCGAGTGGCGTAACAGGCTGTTCCCAATCCTTCCTTCGTCGATTGCAACAGCCTGAATGTAGGACTCATAGGCCACGACAGCCAATATAATACTGCAAATAATGAAAAACGTGGAATTAAACTGCTTCATACATTTACTTTTTTCGCTGCAACGCCGGTTAAAAATAATATCCATCCGGCAATAAAAGACAATCCTCCAAAAGGAGTCAGGATGCCAATCGCTTTATAATTACCACCTGATGCACTTAGAAGGGTCATGGCGTAGAGTGAACCGCTGAACAAAAGAATACCTGTTACAAAGAAGAAGGCTGCCCTTTTTAGATTTTTGTGGGGAAAACTGCCGTAGACGACGCCGGAAAAGAGTAAAGCAAAACTGTGATAAAACTGGTACCTGACACCGGTTTCATAAACCAACAACTGACTTTCCTGTACTACAGACTTCAATGCATGTGCCCCGAATGCACCCAAACCTACTGCCAGGGCAGCAAACAACGAACCTGCAATTAATCCCTGTCTATACATCTATCGATAATTTTATCAAAGGTAGCAATGGAAACCAAATTTGCAGGTACAATGTAGTGAGATTGTTCGTAAAACTGCTTTCTGAATTCCAGTGTTTTTTCGAGGTAAACAGGCAGGTCGGGCACACCTGCCAGTAATGGCCTTTTTTCGTATCCGCTCCATATGCGCCTGGCCAGTTCCTGAATATCGGATTGCAGGTAGATGACGACGCCATGTTCTTTCATCACATCTAAATTATTAAAAAAGCAGGGCGTTCCGCCGCCGCATGCAATCACCGTGGTGTATCGGGTATTTCCAATCAGCTGCAAGAGGCAGCGACGTTCGATATCCCTGAACCCGCTCTCACCGCATGTTGCAAATAAATCAGGTATTGATTTTCTTTCCTGCTCAGCAATAAAGCTATCCAGGTCAATAAAATGCAGGTTGAGCGCAGCGGCAATCTGCGCTCCCCACCAGGTTTTGCCAGCTCCGGGCATCCCTGTAAGAAAAATAAATAGTGCTTTGGCAGCAGTTGAGTCAGCCATCAATCCCTAAAAAAGAGCAGCTTTACTAAAAAAACTTTGGCTCAGGAATGGATGAATTTCCAGATCATGAGCATTCCCATGGCCGTAGCCATTTCCTTATTTCTTTCGCGGTCGTAGTGAAACCGGAATTCCCTGGTTTTGAGCCTGCTTTTATCGGCAACAGCCATCCAGACACAACCAACAGGTACCGTAGCGTTGTCCAACGGGCTCAGCAGACCGGTAACGGCAAATGTGATGTCTGATGCCAACACATTGCGGGCGCCCAATACCATTTCCGTCACTGTTTCTTCGCTGATAGCTCCATATTTTTCGAGCGTTTCTTTCTTTACGCCCAGCACCTTCTCTTTTATTTCGTTCTGGTAACAAACCAGGGATCCTTTGAAATAATTGGTCGCCCCCATGACCTGGGTAATATGGTGCGCGATGTTTCCACCTGTGCAGCTCTCAGCCAGACCGAGGGATAGATGCTCTTGGGTAAACCACTTTCCCAGCATCTGCTCGATAGTCATATCCTCAAGGGCAATGACGTTTTTTTCCAATCTCTTCGCTATTTCTTCCTGGTGCTGCAACAACTCAGAGTCGATTTGCCGGGCATTCTGGCCACGGCCTGTGAGCCGGAGTTTAACCATTCCAGCGCCCGGCAAGTATGCCAGCTTGATATGCCCGGGCAACGCATCCTCCAGGTCCTTGATATTTTCGGCAATAAAACTTTCGCCTTCGCCCGCAGTAATGATTGACCGATGCATCAATACATCGCTCAGAAACCGTTTCCCGAGCCTTGGCAACACCTCGTCTTCCATGATGGCGACCATCTCGAAAGGAACTCCCGGCAACGAAACAACTACTTTATCATTTTTTTCAAACCACATGCCGGGCGCGGTACCCATCCGGTTGAAAAGTACAGTGCACGTATCGGGCACCTCCGCCTGTTTCAGGTTGCGCTCGAGGATGGGCCGGTTGCGCTTACTGAAAATGTCAAACAGGTGCTCCTCAACCCGCCGATTTACGACCATTTTGCCACTGAAGTATTCGTTGAGCAATGGCTTCGTAATGTCATCGGCCGTAGGCCCCAAACCTCCTGTAATAATAACCAGCGAGGTGCGGGCGAGTTCTTCGTCGAGCGAGGCCAGGATATCCTGCCTGTTATCGCCGACGGCAACCCGCCGTATGACGTCGATTCCGAGCATGTTCAGCCGTTGGGCTATCCATGCAGAATTGGTGTCGATCGTCTGCCCGATCAGTAATTCATCACCAATAGTGATTATTGCAGCAGCTACATTACTCATGGCCTTGATTAAAAAATGGCGCCAGCCTGTCGTACAATTCTGCCGGCATATTCGTTCTTCTTTTTTCTTTCGGATCGTAAAATACCAGGGTCGTGATTCCCTTGTTCAGCAACACACCCTCTTCGTTATACAATTCAGAATGAAACTGGATTTTGGCGCCTTCCGGCAATTCTTTGAGGATGGTCTTTACTGTAATCAGGTCGTCATACAGAGCCGGCCTGAAATAATGGGTATGTAACTCGGCCACCGGCATCATCGTTCCCATTTCTTCCAGCTGACGGTAACTAAAGCCCAATTGCCTGATGGCCTCCGCCCTGCCAACCTCATAGTACAGCGCATAATTACCATAATAGAGGTAACCCATCTGGTCGGTTTCACCGTATCTTACCCTGATCTGCGTGGTGGCTGCAAACATATTTAAAATTAGTAACTAGTTGGTCGAAAATTCCGGAAATCGTACAGGCATAAACAACATGCTCTAAAACAAACGTCCAAAACATTAGTTTTTCACCCGCTCAGACTCCTTGATAGCGTAAAAACTGGAAGCCTGGGTAAGACAAGTCACCGTGAGATCGTTGATACAAACGTGAGGCGGAAGAGACGCACAGTACCATGCGATATCGGCTATATCGTCGGGCCGCAGAGGATTAATATCGGCATACACACTTTTTGCGCGGTCTGCATCGCCCTTGAAGCGAACCAGCGAAAATTCGGTCTCAGCCATGCCGGGGTTGATAGCTGTCACTTTGATACCGTAAGGCAGCAGGTCGATCCGCATAGCCTGGTTGAGCGCATCTACGGCGAACTTAGTTGCGCAATATACATTTCCGTTTCTGTAAACCTGCTTGCCTGCCGTAGAGCCAATATTTATGATATGGCCACTTGCCTGCGCACGCATCATGGGTGCTACCTGGCGGGTCATGTACAGCAGCCCCTTGAGGTTGGTATCTATCATTACTTCCCAGTCATCCAGATCACCTTCATCAATTGTAGAAAGTCCGGACGCCAGGCCTGCATTGTTTACCAAAATGTCTATGGCCTCCACCTGGGTTTTGAGCGCCGAGATGGCAGCTTCCACCTGCTTCCTTTCCCTTATGTCGAAAGCAAGCGGTATCACCCTCACGCCATAGGCGCTTTCGAGCTGTTGCTGCAGATCGGCGAGGCGATTTTCGCGCCGGGCGGCGATGCATACGGTGTAACCTTCTTTTGCAAATCTTGTGGCTATGGCTTTGCCGAAACCCGAGGTGGCACCTGTTACTAAGATAGTCTTATTCATCCTGTTATTGATTCCAGGCAAAGATAAGCCGCTTTAGAGAACCAAAACAGTAAATGCTCAGGCTACCGTTATTTCGGTTATTTTGTTTTCTTCCAGGTATTGCTCCCAATCTTTCAAAGTGGCGCCTTTCAACACCCTTGGGAACTTACTCATAGCCCCTTCCTTACCTTTTGCCCGCAGATAATCAATAAAGATATGTGCTGGCAATACCTGGACAAATATCTCGCGGAGCGCTGAGGTACGCTCTACTTCGTAGTCGTCATTCAGCTTGCAGAGTGTTTCATCCAGCAGCTCTTTCAGCTGATCGGGGTTGATATGGGTATCATCGCAACCTATGTACCATTGATGCGCAAACAGGTTGTTATGTTTGAGCCCGGCAACGGCAAATTCCCGGATGGTTATTTTGAGCTTCTTAGACACGGTCTCAATGGCCTTGTTCATATTGTCTATGGACATATGCTCGCCGCACAAACTCAGGAATTGCTTGGTGCGCCCTACTATGGCTATTTCGTGTTCCTGGGCATTGGTAAACCTAAGCACGTCACCAATGATGTACCGCCAGGCGCCTGCACAGGTGCTAAGCACCACGGCATATTCTACACCTTCCTGAACCTCGTTGATGAGATAAGTCTGCGGATCGGGCTTAGGATTTCCATCTTCGTCAAAATTGTCTTCTGTGAAGGGGATGAACTCATAAAATATCTCAGCATTCAAAACAAGCCGGATACCTGCGCCGGGCCGTGCCTGAAAACCAAAAGACCCTTCGGAAGCCATGTAAGTCTCAATATAGGTGACTGGCTTCCCCCATACATGTTTAAAACTCTCTTTGTATGGTTCTATGGATACCCCACCATGAATGTATACGCTCAGGTTTGGCCAGATTTCATGAATATTACTGACTCCATAGTGCTTGATAACGCGCTCCAGCACTATCTGCACCCAGGCAGGCACACCGCATACTATTCCTACATCCCACTGATCGGCCTTCTCAACGATCAGCTTAATCCTATCTTCCCATTTATGGCGCTTGCTGATACGCTGCCCGGGCTTGTATAAAAGTGAAGACATCCACCTCGGCATATTTTTGGCACTTATGCCACTCATATCACCTTCATAATACTCTCCTTTTTCGAACAACGAGGTTGTGCCCCCCAGCATGAGTATACCTTTCTCAAATGCTACCGGCTGGATGTTGAAATTGGCCATACTGTAGAGCTGCTTAAATCCCACTTTCTTAATTGAACGGATCATGTCGTGGGTAACGGGAATATGCTTGCTGGCTGCTTCGGACGTACCTGAGCTGAGAGCGAAATATTTCACTTTGCCGGGCCACGTTACATTCTCCTCACCCAACTGGCAACGATACCACCAGTTATTGTGCATTTCCTTATAGGTGCACACAGGTACCCGCTCACGGAATACCTTTAGAAAATCCACTTCCTTACTGAGAATATCTGCAAAACCATATTGTTTTCCGAACGACGTATATTGACCCCGTTCGAGCAACTGGCGAAGAGCATGACGCTGATACGTAATAGGCGAAGCAACAGGCAGCTTAAATTGTTTCCGGAGTTTTAATGAGCGAGCTATCAGATTACCTAATATTGCCATTGGTACCGATTGGTTGGTTTTGGTTAGCAGCAAATTTACATATTCCTTTGTTAAAAGTAAGTTAGGCCATTTAATTAAATGTTGTTGTAAAATTAACATGCCGGATATCCGATTCAGATCGAATATCCGGCATATGCCTTTTTTAAACAATAAACAAGATTACACGACCTATGAAAAATACAGATCGGCCTCTTTTTGTCTCCTGGCTTTCAGCCCTTCCATTTCTTTGCCTGCGGCACGGTCCCACTTCAGGAATTCATCGGTGATCGAGGTGTCGGATGGATCAGCGTTAATTTTTTTGAGCAATGTACTGCTGGTGAAATTACCACACCCCAGGTTGTAAATAAAATCGCCAAGGGCATCCAGCTGATTCTGGTTGATGCCGGAAGTCACATGCTGAAGACAGCAAGGGAGGCAATGTGCGTTGAGATAACAGAGCAAAGTGGCCCGGCCAACCTCTTCGGTGATGGCAGGGTCAGCCATTGTTACCTTGGTACCGTCGCAATAATGGGTGCTGCCGTAGCCTATGGTGATTGGCTCGCCGCCAGATGCCGGATCGACATAAGGATGCGGCACGAACCCTTCTGAAGCAGCCACCAGGCTGATGCAATTCTGTGAAAATGTGAGTGTCTGGTCCATGTTTGTAAACATTAAGAAGTTTAGGATGATTTGAGTCTCCAATGTAAAGTTATTATCCTTGCGAAACAACTCACCATTGGGACCTCCGGGAGCGAATTTGGCTCTCGTTACCGGCGGGTTCAGCTGCGTTGTGATTTTACAGCTAAGCTTTTTAGGAGGTTCAGCGTAGATAGAACTAGCGATAAACAGACTGATTCTTAGCGGATGCGAAAAACGAGAGCTCAATATTAATTCAATTCCCTAACTTTAAACTCAGTTTTTGGGCTATGTATATCCTCTTAATCCTGGTTTTGCTGGTCATTCTGATACTAGCGTTTTTCAGTTTTATTGTCAACCTGGTGGCAACTGTCATACGGGGAGTATTTGATGTACTCATAGCGATCATCCGGGGAATTACCGGGGGGTTCCGGAGATAGACCCGCTTTGCTGCCGTCAACCGGACAACAAATTTTCACTTTCTTAGTTTATTCAATAAACCATATTTGAATCCAGATAAAACCGCCCGAATCCTCCTTCTTTCAGGGTATGGCATCTGCCTCCTGCAGGTATGGCTTCCGGACTATTACCTCACCGGGGACGGTCCCTGCCATGTATACAACGCCCAAATCCTGCACGACCTTTGGAGCGGGCGAAACGCCATCTTCTACGGTCACTTCTTCCAGGTGGTTGGCAGCCCCAATCCCAACTGGATGAGTCATTTGCTGCTTGCCGGCCTGCTCCTTTTATTTAAGGGGGTCATGGCCGAAAAAATTCTGCTGAGTGGGTATATTATTTTATTCATCTCGGGGTTTACGCGCTTACTCCGACGGATGGACGCCCACAGTGCCTATTGGCAGCTTGCGGCATTTGCCTTTGTGTTCCATTACGTTCTTGCGAAGGGATTTTTTAATTTCTCATTTGGTATCGCAATTATGTTCTGGATGACCGATGCGTGGCTCGCCTTACTGACCAAACGAAACGCGGGACATATACTTGGGTTCTTTTTGCTGGTGTGCCTTACGTTTTTTGCGCACCCCGTGGCGTTTGCCTTTGGAGCCGCTTGCTGTGGCACACTGGCGTGGAGTACGGTACGGCCCCGAAATAGCAGCACTGGAAGGCATGCATATAGCCGGAGGGTGCTGGGCAATTTGCTGGTATGCTCGGTCTGCCTGCTACCGTGCCTGATATTGCTGCTGAAGTTCGCGGCTGGACAGGCACACGATGGCGGCGTCGCGCTGCACCTCGCCAGATATAAAGTACTGGAGTTTCCGGATTTCAACTGCCTGGTGAGCCTGACAACCCATGAAGTGTGGCCGGTACGGGGCCTATGGGCACTCCTGACCTGCCTGCTGGTTTATGCACTTGTTGTTCGCTTGAGGAAAGGAATAAAATGGCACCGCTTTGATGGCTTGCTGGCAACCATGCTTTTTGCACTCTTCGTATATTTCTTTTTCCCGGACAAACTGTTCGGCGGAAGCTTATTTGTTGTGAGGGCACAATACATCTGGGCTTTATTCTCGGTCTGCAGCATTGGTTACCTTTTGCCCCGAGGAAAGACTAAAAATATAGCCGGCCTTTTGTTTTTTGCAACTTTTATTGGCTTGAGCGTAATGCGCATGAAGTGCATGGCAGTGGCGTCCAGTAGTTTGAATGAAATCATGAAGGCGGAGCCATCCATCCTGCCAGGATCGGTGGTGCTGCCGCTCGACTTTAGTCCCGGCGGGCGAGACGACAAATGGCAGGTAATCGCCGACAGGAACTGGTTGTTCTGCCATGCATGGCAATATATGGGAACGGATAAACCCCTGATCCTGCTCGATAACTATGAAGCCAATACCGGCTATTTCCCGCTCGTGTGGAAGGATTCCACCAATCCATATCACTTATTTTGCCATAACGGCGAGCTGGAGTCACAGCCGCCGCATGGCTCCGTTAAAAGCTATAAAAATGCTTCCGGGAGTAGTATAGATTATGTGCTGCTTTGGTGTTACGAAGATAAATGGCTCGAAGATGAGCCCTTCAACAGACTATACAGGGAAATCAAAACGGGTTATGAGCTGATTTATCAATCAGAAACAGGCAGAGTTGAACTATACAAAAAAAAGTAAATATCCGGCCTGAATGCACGTTCGCACGCAAGAGACCCTAAAGGATAAAAATATCCGGTATCTATAGCTTAACACGCATTCCTGTCATTTCCTACCGATTTATCTGCGTATATTTGTACCTATAAAATATCAATTTAATGAGTGTTCAATCATTCCAGGAGCATTTCGACAGCCTGATCGACCGGGAAGTGACCATTGAGCCCAAGGACTGGATGCCCGATGATTACCGCAAAACACTGATCCGCCAGATTTCACAGCATGCGCATAGCGAAATAGTAGGCATGCTGCCGGAGGGAAACTGGATTACCCGCGCCCCAAGCCTGAGGCGTAAGGCAGTACTCCTCGCCAAGGTGCAGGACGAAGCCGGGCATGGGCTGTACCTGTACAGCGCGGCCGAAACACTGGGTGTAACGCGTGACACCCTGTATGATCAGCTGCACAGCGGCAAGGCCAAGTACTCCTCTATTTTCAATTACCCAACGCTCACATGGGCCGATATGGGTGCTATAGGCTGGCTGGTAGATGGCGCTGCTATCATGAACCAGGTGCCACTTTGCCGAACGTCGTACGGGCCTTATGCCCGGGCCATGGTAAGAGTATGTAAGGAAGAAAGCTTCCATCAGCGGCAGGGGTTTGAGATCATGCTGACTCTGGCAAAGGGCTCGGAGGTGCAGCACAAAATGGCACAGGATGCATTTAACCGCTGGTGGTGGCCCAGCCTGATGATGTTTGGCCCGCCCGATGCCGAAAGCCCACACACAGAGCAGAGCGTAAGATGGCGCATCAAAAGGCTCACCAATGATGAACTGCGTCAGAAATTCATTGACGTAACCGTGGAGCAAGCCAAGGTACTCGGGCTGGATGTACCCGATAAGGACCTGAAGTGGAATGACGAGCGTGGTCACTTTGATTTCGGGGCCATAGACTGGGACGAATTCTGGAACGTGGTAAAGGGAAATGGACCATGCAACAAGCAGCGCCTGGAAACCAGGAAAAAAGCCTGGGAAGACGGCCAATGGGTGCGGGATGCAGCTGTAGCACATGCTGAAAAAAGGAAAGCAAAGAAGGAGGCATTGGCGGCATGAGCAATAAACGAAATTAAGTGAGGCTGTTTTTATTTTTTATCGCGGTATTTTATCTTACGTCATGCGTCATCAGAATTAATGACAACGGATACCGGGATATGCATAAGGACCAGGTGCATTCGCTGAAACCGTTTTCGCTGGATGAGACGGATGCATTACGGAATCAGGCAACTACTTTGTCGCTTGTAGAGATAACCGGGGCTGACATCAAAAAATGTTTGCAGAAATATCCCTATACCGTTGTTTATCTGTGGAAGCCATATTGCCAGTCGACATCCTGCAAGCCGCTCTTTTATTACGAGCGAATTGAGCGAAAGTTCAGGGATCAGGGAGTCAGGTTATTGATGGTTTCGGCAACCTACGACTATGAACGGATCAAGCGTAATGCTGAAAGATCGACCTACGACCGCGACCTTTATGTGATGAAAGACGCGGCATATGGGCATAAATTCAAAGCAGGGCTTGAAAAAATGATACGGGATATTACTCCGTCATATAGCAAGGACGGACCAGTAGATATTGGAGAAAAGTATTTTATTTTTAGGAGAGATGACCTGATCTATCATGGCGATGAAATTTCAGACCGTATATTGGATAGTGTATTAAAAAAAATGAAGATGGCAGATAATAACAGTCAAAATAAAAACGAGTGGCCCTTGTGGGAGGTATTTATCCGCAGCAAGGCGGGGCTGGATCATAAACATGCTGGCAGCCTTCATGCCGCCGATGCGCAAATGGCTATTGAAAATGCCAGAGATGTGTATACCCGCCGTATGGAAGGAGTAAGTATCTGGGTAGTGGAAAGTAAAAATATAGTGGCATCAGACCCGGGTGAGGCGGATTCGCTTTATGAACCGGCTAACGACAAAATATACCGGCACCCCACTTTTTACAACTTACCCGATGAGGTGAAATATATGTAATATAGAATCAACTACCCGAAGACAACCCCCGGAATCGATTGACCAGAGCGCAATCCATACCCATAAAAGGTTGGTGTGGCTATCTGATTGTGACCTTGAGATATCGTTCTCTGAACAGTGTGCGGACGGTTGAATTTAGATTAACAAATATAAAATGGAGCAGTATTTTTTTGACTTTTGACTTTGAAAAGCATGAAACTGGATTACATATTACGCCTGGCAGATGATGCGTTGATACTTGGACACCGGCTGGGTGAATGGTGTGGACATGGCCCTGTGCTGGAGCAGGACATTGCACTTACAAACATATCGCTCGACCACCTGGGCAGGGCGCGCGCCCTGTACCAGTATGCAGCTGAATTGTATAATAGTTTGCCTTCTGACGAAAAAGCACAGAAATTCACTTCAGTTGCGCTGCAGCAGGATGTGGCAGTCGGTAAAGAACTGGATGAAGACGACCTTGCGTACCTGCGTGATGGATGGGATTTCAGAAACCACCTCCTTGTGGAGCAGCCAAACAACGACTGGGCCTATACAATAGCACGGTCTTTTTACTACGACACATTTAATTTTTATTTCTTTTCAAGCTTAGTGAAAAGTCAGGATGAAACATTGGCTTCTATCGCAGAAAAGTCATTGAAAGAGGTAACCTACCACCTCAGGTGGAGCAGCGAATGGGTGGTGCGACTGGGCGATGGAACAGTCGAGAGCCACGAAAGAATGCAACATGCCGTTGATGAGTTGTGGATGTACACAGGAGAAATGTTTAAGATAAATGAAACAGACCGGGCGATGATGCAGGGGGGAACTGGGGCCGATCTGAACGGGATAAAAACCCTCTGGACCAACCGGGTGAATGATGTATTGCAGGAAGCTACACTTGCTAAACCATCCGGTACATGGATGCAGGATGGCGGAAAAGACGGACGACACACCGAGCAGCTGGGTTACATATTGGCTGAGCTCCAGTTTATGCAGCGGGCATATCCCGGAATGAAATGGTAATGAACACGCTTGGCGCTAACTTCCTTGTGCATGCGTCATCCGAATTAATCCCATAAACGATTTTGTAGACTAACTGAAAGCCGGACACATGCAACAACAAGCGGGAGCAACCTGAAGAGGCGCGCCTGCCGAGCCGGCAGTCCGTCAACAACCGGAAAAAGGCGTTCGTCCCAGTACAAAGCCGACCATGTCCCTGTTCTCTTTTGTAAGAGGCCGGGCTGTAAACGCTAGCTCGGCAAGCAAGGTAGATTATTTTTTTATAAAAATAAATGAGGCAAAGTCAAGAAAGTTGACCCACTATTCAGACTGCACCAAGGACGACTGAACGAAAAATGACACATTTCTTGCGACGAGCTGCAGGCTATTAACGGCTACTTGCTGATAAAAAACCAGGTAGTGACTTCGCAGACTGCAACCGGGAAGAACAGTGATGCCGAGAGGACGCATACATGCAATAGATGCCAAGAATTACAAAAGACATCCAACCACAGCGTATAAACAGAATAAAAAAGAGCAGATGGCCCGGTATAGCTCCGCGTCTATCACACCCGGCAGCAGACTGGCACCATGGTGGAACAACTGGCAGACAGCACTTGCGTAAGGCCATGACTCATCCCGGCATAACAGGAGCGTCAGTGTGACACGTTAAACGCGACGAAGACACTGAGCCCTGCAATCAATACACATCTGATTTTGATCAGACCATACATCTGAAACTTACAGTGGAGTAGTTGATGCAACCGGCTTTAACCTACCGTGCAGGGTTTTATCTTTGTTGAACGTAATAAATTAGCCGGCTAACCGTTTGATGCGGGGGCAAAAATGTCTTCCCATTATAGCGCCTTTTATAATTAAAGCTACCTTTGCCAAGATGCTCGTAACCATAGTTCTGCCCTGTTATAATCCCCCTCCTGGCTGGGAGCAAATCATATACGCGCGGTACAATGAATTTTGCCAATTAACAAAAGAAAACGCAGAACTGATTTTGGTAATGGATGGCCGGGGTAGCGACACCTATTCCGGGCCGCTTGCTTTTCTTGAGAAGAGCATCCCGAACCTGAAAATAATTGCCTATGATGAGAACAGGGGGAAAGGTTATGCCATCAGGCAGGGAGTGGCCGATTCCTCAGGCGAGCTTATACTCTATACAGATGTCGACTTCCCATATACCATTGACAGCCTGCTGGCTGTATACAGCGGCTTGAAAAATGACCTGTACGATGTAGGACTGGGCGTAAAAAACGCAAGTTACTATTCGCATGTACCTTTTCTGCGCAGAACCATTTCCCGTTTTCTCCGTTTTATGATCCGGGTTTTCCTTTCGATGCCCGTTACGGATACGCAATGCGGGTTAAAAGGTTTCAGAAATGCAATAAAGCCACTGTTCCTGCAAACCACCATCGACCGGTACCTGTTTGACCTTGAATTCGTCCGCAATTGCTTTAAAGCGAAAAACGTAAGAGTCAAGGCAATTCCTGTAGCCCTGAATGAAAATGTTCATTTCCGGAAAATGGATTATCGTATATTATTGCCCGAACTGATGAATTTTGTGAAGCTGCTGTTCAAATAATCCATGATGGAGCAAAAACGGAAATATGCCTGGTTTCTCGCCGCCACGGCTTTTGCAGTATGCCTGGTTATCTACACACTCTCCTACATAGTGCTGTGGCCTGACCATATGATACCAGAGCTCGGTGGCGATGGGGCCAAGAATATTTTCACATACCTGTATCAGAGTACACAGGGCACGGGCTACTGGTTTGCCGGCATGAATTACCCGTATGGCGAGCATATAGTCTATACCGACGGCCAACCGGTACTTTCCGTAATACTTTCGTCTGTCAAGGGGACAACAGTCGGTCAGGCGCTCACTATATTGTGGTGGCTCATAGGTTTGAGTTATTTGCTGTCGATCCTTTTTATCTTCCTGATACTGCTCCGGTTCAAGGTACCACACCTGGCTGCCCTGCTATTTGCAGGCATCATTGGCATCTTTACGCCACAGATCCTGCGGCTTCAGGGCCACTATGCACTTTCTTACACCTGCATCATACCGATGCTGTTCTACTGGACAATTTTGTATCACGAAACGGGGAAATGGCGATTCTGCCTGTATATTTTTGTGACCGGGTGTATTTCGGCTTTCCTCCATCCCTATTTTGCAGCTATGATGCTGGTCTGGGCGTTTGCGTATGCAGCAGGCTGCATGCTGCTGCTTAAAGATCGCTTCCTGCCTAAACTGAAGAAAGTATTGCCGCCTGTGTCTGCAGCAGTTGGCACACTGGCCGTGGTTGCCATCGTGATGAAGCTGACTGACCCTATAACTGACCGCCCCAGCACGCCCTTTAATACACTTTATGAGACGTGTACACGCCTCAAGCAGTTGGTCACTTCGTTTAATTCCCCTGTGTGGAAGCCATTGCTGAAAACCCGTTACCGCCATTTCATCAGCGATGGTGGCGAAGGCTATGCCTATCTGGGTATTGTTACCCTACTTACACTTGGATTTTCGCTGTTTGCAGTCGTGCTGCAAAGTGTGCGAACGAAGAAATGGACGAGTGAGATTGGCACCGGGTTCTCGCCGGTGTGGTTGTTTATGGCCGTCAGTATCCTCGTTTTCGGGATGGGCATTCCTTTCATATGGCACCTGGATGGCCTCATCAACTACATGGCCATTTTTAAACAGTTCCGGTCGCTGGGCAGGTTCAGCTGGATATCTTATTACATCATATCCATTTACACTGTTGTAGCAATCTGCCGTTTATCTAGCTGGCTCAAAGCCAATAACAGGGCATTTGCCGGTTATGCAGTGCTGATTGCTGCGCTTGCGTTATGGGCTTATGAGGCATCAGGCTATGTAAGTTACGCCCGCAACCTATCGCGTTGCGGATTGTATAATTACGACATGATGTTTTCAACCCACGATCAGAACTGGGAGTCGTTCCTGGGCGATCATCATTTCCAGAAAACCGATTTTCAGGCGATATTGCTGCTCCCCTATTTCCATGTGGGTACGGAGAAACTGTGGGTAGGCTATGGCAACTGGCTCATAACGCTGGGCAGCAAGGCGGCCCTGCAGCTGCATATTCCGATGGTCGACGTGATGATGTCGCGCTCATCATGGGGGCAGGCGGAGAAGCAGGTAAAGATAGCTGCCGGCCCGTATGCAGAAAAGCCGTTGCTGGCGGACATAGAAGGCCATCGGCCTTTCCTGCTGATGCAGTTTGATGAAGACTCCCTGAATGAAGACCAGAAATACCTGCTGGAAGCGTCTGATTATATAGGCCACTATGCACAATGCCGTGTATATGCCTGCTACCCCGACCGCATTGCGGCTAATGACCGGAAACATATGGATACTGTGAACACCATACTGCCGTATATGCATGCGGCTGACACTATTATAGGCAATGCAGGGAACTATTTTACAGATCATTGTGACAAGAACAGGTCTGTACCTCATTTGTTCGGGACGGGTGGCATGGCGGCGATCCGGGGAGACAGCGAAATCATTGCCGCGATACCGATAACCAACCCACCGAAGGACAGCGAGCTGCATGAATTCTCCTGTTGGTTCCTGCTAAGCAAGGATGACCCGCGGGCTCCCAACTTCAGCCTGGAACAGGTCGATGCCACCGGCAAAATAGTAGCCACCGCCGACGTACTCACAAGGCAGAGCACCGACAACCGGGGTATGTGGTTCAGGGCAGGGAAGTATTTTTACATTTACAACCAAACAAAGGTAATCAGGTGCAAGCTGATGAATACGCCCAACCCATCCTATATTGCGCTTGATGAGGTGCTGCTACGGCCTGCGGCGGCACTGGCAATCTCGCGATCAGACAGTGGGCTGATGGTTAACAATCATTGGGTGCGAAGGTAGCGTGCTGATTTGCTTTGCCTGACCTTTCTATTCTGAAGTTTCCGCAATCGAGCGGCGTACCTCACTTTTTATCACGATATTAACTTTCCCGCTACGCATACCTAAAGAATAAGACCGAGTATTGCAGGCATTAAAAACAAGGTATATGCCATTCACATGGAACAAAGTTCTGATTGCCTGCCTGCTGTTGGGGGCTTGTGCTGGTCGCATGTCCAACTGTGCTGCGCAAAGCGGGCCACATCGCACGTTGCTGGCGCTATCGAAGGCTGACCATGTGCTGGCCATTATCGATCCGCTTACCTTAAAGATTGTGGCTAAGGTACCAGTCGGGCCTGACCCTCATGAAGTGATCGCCTCAGCCGACGGAAAGACCGCCTATGTCACCAATATGGGTAATGGGCAATCGTACGAGATCAATGTGATTGACCTAGTGGGGCAGAAGGCATTGCCAAATATAGACACCCGGCCATTGAGCGGCCCGCATGGTATAGACTTTGCCGGCGGCAAGGTGTGGTTCACCGCTCAGGATTCAAAGGCCATAGGACGTTACGACCCTGCGGAAGGGAAGTTAGACTGGTGTATGGGCACAGGGCAAAACTGGACGCATATGCTCTATGTGACCCCCGATGAAAAGAAAGTGTATGCTACAAGCGCCCGTTCAGGTACCGTGAGCATTCTGGAGCACGTACTTATTCAGCCAGGCACACCGCCCATGGGCCGCCCGGGACAGGGTCCCGGACCGAGACCGCACTGGGATTGGATGCAAACCGTGATACCTGTTTCGAAAGGATCTGAGGGATTCGATGTTTCGCCCAACGGGCGGGAAATCTGGACCGCAGCATCCGACGACGGGAAAATATCGATTATAGACACCGGCAGCAGACGCGTTATTGCCACGCTGGATGCAAAAATATTGGGTGCCAACAGGTTGAAATTTACACCCGACGGCCGGTTTGTTTTCATATCCGGTTTGCGCACAGGCGACCTGTTTATCTATGATGCTGAAACACATAAAGAATTGAAGCGGCTGAACATTGGACATGGTGCGGCAGGCATTCTCATGGCCCCTGATGGAAAAAGGGCCTATGTGGCCTGTACCGGCGACAATTATATTGTCGTGGTGAACCTCCAGACCCTGGACGCTACCGGTCAGCTGATAGATCTGGGAGGCCCGGATGGCATGGCATGGGCTGTAGAGCCGCGCTGAACACTGATTTTCAAGATATTATTGGATAGGAATTTCCCGGTTGCCCCAACGAGCAATATCAATGACGTTATCGTCGACGAGCCAAATTTGGTCTGAATGCCTTCGCACTTTGAGTGGAGCATTGCGAAGAATCAATGGGCGACCTCGAATATGGTTTTATTCAGCGAATTATTGCCTTCATTGACCACAACCATGTAGTAACCAGCCGGGTACCCTGAAGTATTTATAGAGAAATTGGTCTCCGGAAGCAATCCTTTAAAGTGGTATATATTAGCCCCCTTTGTATCGTAGATATTGACTTCTACCGGTGAAACAACCGGGATATTGAAGCGTACAAACAAGTTTTTATCGGCCGGGACGGGATATACTTTTACACTCAATGTCTCCAGGCTATCCTGGCCCATGATGTCTGCTTGTACCGGTGTGTCGCAGGTCGTTATTGTTCTGAAATAATTCCGGCCCGTCCATTCCTGGTACACACTACCCCATTCGGGCCAGGCATTATAATCGAGCAGGGCAAGGCAATACACGCCGGTAAGGGCCGCCTCGTTCTGCGCATCGGGTGTCGTGAGATTCACCGGCAGATTCTGGCTGTTATAATCCATAAAGAGTGAATGAGCATAGCAGGTATCCGTTTCTACGCCCATGAGCCTTGCAGCTTCACTGGCAGCTCTGCCCGCAATATAGTGGTCGTGGTGATCATTGGGATTGATGTTTTCGTTGAGGTCCTGGCAGTTAAAATGAACATTCTTACCGACCAGACTACTGTCCATTTCTGATTTATAGATGCTGTAAATTGTATTTACAAAATCAGTATAGTCAGCATACAAGGTGGAGCTATCCATGGTTCCAACCGTAGCAGCCCGGTCGTAATACCATTGACCATAACCACCATCTTTGATCCTTAAAAAATAGCTGGTTGTGTTCTTAAACTCATACTTTGTCACAGAATGCCCATTTACGACTACTGTTTTGTTGGCAGGATAAGGAATGCCCGGCCCCCAGCCGCCTATCCGGCAGGCTGCGAGGTGAACCGAATGTTTGGCGCCCTCTTCGCGCACCTTCCAGTATGGGAAGGCTCTCCCGGATTGATCGAAAGGGTCCCGGCAATTGCAGGTGCGGGTATCATCAGAATCGTGCAGGTTGCCGGCAGTAGTATAAATGATTATGACCTTGTTACCGTTCACAGACGGGTTGGTTTCGTCGAATGCGAGGATATCGTTGTACACGTTCGTCCCCATAAACAACTGCCAATCGTCCTGGTGGGCACATACATAAAATGAAAGCTTGCTATAAAGTCGCTGCTGGCCATACACGCCTGGCGCGGCAAACAAGAATAGCAGCGCAATGACAAGGGTTGGTGTTTTGATAGTATTTTAGTTTAATTTTATACAAAAATCCGGCCTGCGAAATAACAAACACATTTCCAATTGGCGATTTACCAAATAGTTAATTCAATCAATCATTATCCGTTAGAAACGAAGATAGGGTAAAAATATTTTATGACAAAGGAAGAAATCCTAAACTGGCTGGCAGATGTCACTGATCCGGAAGTACCGGTTCTCAATATCCTGGACCTGGGTATAGTTAGAGAAATAAGCGTTGGCATGGAATCCGGAGTACAAAAAGTAGTGATCTGGATCACTCCAACATACAGTGGTTGCCCAGCAATGGATACAATAGCCACCGGGATACGAATGGTAATGGCCAGCCATGGTGTGCCGGGCGTAACTATCGAGTACCGCCTGAGCCCGGCCTGGACAACGGACTGGATGACGGAAGCCGGTAAAACCAAACTAAAAAATTATGGCATTGCCCCGCCCAACCGGAAGGCATTTCAGCCGTTGGGCCTTTTTGAGGAGGAACAAATCAGCTGCCCCCACTGCGGTTCGGCAGAAACGGAGGTTATCAGCCAGTTTGGTCCTACGTCCTGCAAGGCTCTTTACAGGTGCCTCATCTGCCGGGAACCTTTCGAACATTTCAAGTGCCACTAGCAGGAGCCAGCTAGCAGGGTTTGCGACAATCTACTACCTTTATTCCCGGATCATCTGGCGGAAACTGATCCGTTTGGTAAATTGCGAAGTAGCTGCGAACTATCTTTTTGCCAGCGGGACATTCGCGGAACTTACGACAAATGAACAATCGCGACCAACTGAATCACCCGCTTTTTTTTGACTTTTGACTTTTGACCATGTACGAAAATAAAAAACAGGCGCTTGCATCCAAAAGGCTTTTTTACAGGCGTCTTTTCCGCAACCTCTTTATTGCTTCAGCGATACTTGCCGTTTGCCTCCTGATTGGTGTACTCGGGTACCACTACATTGCGCATATAGAATGGATCGATGCGGTGCACAACGCGTCTATGATACTGAGTGGTATGGGTCCGGTGGCGGATGTAAAGAACTTCTGGGGCAAGATATTTTCTTCAGCCTATGCATTGTTTAGCGGGGTAGCCTTCATTACAAATATCGGGTTCATTATAGCACCGGCCGCCCACCGGTTTTTCCATCGGCTACATGTGGATGAACGCATCGATTTTGATGAGGAATAATAGGATTTTGGCAATCTGTTAATAGTGTGTGATTTCTGTTTGTGCTACCTTTGTGCTAAAGGATCTTCTTATCTTTTAAATCACCAGCTATATGAACAAACACACAAAATTCTCATTCGCGCATCGACGGGCCACCTGTATTGCCGCCATTTTCTCAATCTTGCTCCTTGCGGGCACACCGCTGCTGGCCCAGGACATAGCTGCCAACCATAAAATGCAGGCCGGTGAAAACTATGGCAATACCCTGAACCTGGGAATTGGCATAGGCTATTATGGATACCTTGGGCAGTCGGTACCCTTCTTATTTGCAGATTATGAATTTAAGGTTTCCCGGAATTTCACCATTGCCCCGTTCCTCGGTTATACTTCGTACAAAAGCTACAACGACTACCTGTATGGCGGCAGCTACTACTATTACCATGAGACTGTAATACCTGTTGGCGCCAAGGGCACTTACTATTTCGACGAACTATTGAACCTTAACCCGAAATGGGATCTGTATGGAGCCTTGTCGCTGGGTTGGGTATATGACAACGTAGTTTGGGACAATGGCTACAACGGCAACACAGGTAATGCGCATAAAGCCAGCCCGCTCTCAGCCGACCTGCACGCCGGCGCGGAATATCACTTTAACCGGAGGCTGGGTCTGTATCTGGACCTTTCTACCGGTGTATCAACAGTCGGGATTGCTATACACCATCGATAACAGGTACCGGTAAATATGCCTGCCAGAAGTCACAATACGGTGAATAGGGTGCTAACCTATTCACCGCAGTCCTTCAGATATTTTGCTTCAACCGGGAAACCCATTCCCTTGGACTTCAGAAGGTCTATACAGTAGTTGCCGAAGCCGAGCAATTTTTCCAGCCGCCCGCGTACGTAGCAGGCATAGGCATCAGCGGGGTTGAGCTGGAGCGCCCGATTGCAATCTTCCAGGGCAGAAGCCAGGTTTTCCGAGTTGTGCCTGCCTGATTTTCGGTCTGGCAGCTCCCAGTTCACATTCAGGGCCAGCGACTCATCTGTTTTCACGGCCATCGCTTTGGGATTTTCTCCATTTCCGGCAGTCACTTTTGCTACAGACCGGTTCACCCATGCGGTTTCGAAGGCAGGGTTCAGGGCCAGGCTGGTATCGAAATCACGGCTTGCCTCCTCCTGCCGGCCCATGGTGATCAGGATGATGCCACGCATATTATAATAATTCTCTTTACCGAATTCTTTCAATACGGGAGCCAGCCCAATACCCTGGTTGATATCGACCAGAGCGGCGCTGTAGTTACCCAATGCGAACTCTGATTGTGAAAGGCTTAACCAGGTAGTTGCAAACAGGCCATTGATATAGGTATCCTCCGACGACACCTGGATACCGGATTCCCGCAGGTCATTACCAATATTCTCCTTGTTGCCGATCGCTTTAGTATAGTCGGGTATGGCGTGGCTGTAATCTTTCAAAACCAGGTAAGCATTTGCCCTCAATATCCTGATGAGCGAACTTGCAGGGAATTTTTGGATAGCTGTTGTGTACATTTCGATGGCTTCCTTGTACCTGTGCTGATTGAACAAGGCAATGCCCCTGTGGTAGTAATAATTTTCTCTTGCCGAGTCGCAGAATCTCGCCAGGGTTTGATCCAGTTGTATTTTCAGGCTATCGCCGGGTGCATATGCCGACAGTATGCGGTAGCATTCGTGTATGTCCTCGCAGTAGGCATTCATATCCTGGAGGGCATAATAACACAATGCCCTGTTGTATAAAAGATGGTAATCTTTGGCATCGAGTTTCACAGCATAATTGTAATCCGCAATTGCTTTGCCGAAATCATTCACGTCGGAATAAAAGTTACCCCTGGCTGAGAACAGGAATGCATGCGTGCTGTCGAGCGAGATAGCCCTGTTTATGTCCGCAAAAGCCTCTTTAAACATTTTTTTCCCGAAGTACAGCGTTGCCCGGGAAAACAAGACAAGGTAATTGGCGGTATCGAGTTCTGCCGCTTTGTCAAAGTCTGCTAGCGCCAGGTAGAAAAACCCAGCCTTCCCGTTCAGTGTCCCACGTTGCAAGTAGTTCGAGGCATTCCGAGGATCTATATAAATAGCCATATTGTAATCGAAGAGCGCCTCCTGGCTGTTTCCAAGGAGCTCATTCAGGCTGGCCCGAACAGAATAAATACCCGCATCCCCGGGATCACAACCGATTGCCCGGTTCAGATTTTCCATGGCCCTGCCATTCTCATTTCTCATGGCAGCAGCAATTCCCATGCTCATGTAACAGCGCGCGCACAGTGGATCTATTTTTATTGCTTCCTTGAAATATCGCTCCCCTTCCTCCGGCCTGTGCTGCTCAAAATACAATCCCCCCAATGTCCTCAAAGCGTACTCATTTCCAGGGTGCACCTTAATCTCCCGTAGCAACACGGGAATCAGCTTGTCGACCTGCCCCGTTTTCTTAAACGAATCCGTAAGGTGAATATAATGCTCCATCGACTGCCCGGCGGCTACTGCAGTACTACCCAATAACAAAAGAAATATCGCCCAGGACTTCATATGGATACAAATCGAGTGAAAGGTAGGCATAAATGCAATCCTGCAGAAGACAATTGTCTGCCAATATATATGCCGTGTGGATAAAAAAGGCAGGCAAACCCGCGTGGGATTCATGATGTCTCTACATTGAGCTAAAAATCAGGTTCTTACGCTATGCCTGAAAATTCGCAGGTCTTTTCCATCAGATCTCCAATTTTTCTCCGTTTCCCCGATTGTGCCTGCATATCTTTACCTTTAGGCAAAGAAAATGGATAGCAATGGATATTAAGGAACGGCAGAAAATCATTATGGAGAAAGGCGCCTCCAATATTACAAAGTGGGTTGGATCAACTGCATCGGTGCTGCTGCACACAGTGCTGTTTCTGGTGTCGTTTGCTTTACCCTTGCTGGGCGTAGTGAGCTTCGAGCGGATGCTTCTGGTCCTTACCACCATCGTTTCACTCGAAGCAATCTATCTTTCCATCTTCATACAGATGTCGATTAACATGAATAATCAGAATATAGAAATTATCCAGGAAGACATTGAAGAACTGGGTGAAGACATTGAGGAACTGGGTGAAGACATTGAAGAAATTGGCGAAGACATCGAAGAAATTGGTGAGGACCTGGAAGAACTTGGTGGAGATATTGAAGAGATACAAAAGGATGTAGATGAACTCCAGGAAAACGTGGATGAAATTCAGGAGGATGTAGATGAAATGCAGGACGAAACCAAGGAGGAACAGGAAATCGAACAAAAAGAATCAGAAATCCTGCTCTCTATTCAGGCTACATTGTTACACCTGCAAAAAGAAATTGAGCAACTTAAAATCTCCAATAAATGATACCCGTCTTTTTTTATGACAGCAAGCTATTCCTCGTGAAGCGGAAGCATCCTCTCGAGGGACGTCCAATCATTTTTATATCGGCAGATGTGGTGTACTACGAGACATTGCTCGAGATATGATATATCTTCTATACGGAGAACAAATAATATGTAATAATTTAATATAAATAAATAGAACACATAATGACTATCTACATTCATATTAACAAAGAGAACCTCTTATAAGGCTGTTTGAATTTACGGTCCGGCAACAGCATCAAGATGCCTCCCCTGACACGACGTTGAAAATCATATACTCTTTATTTTACCTCGCTTTACGATTCCATCCTGCGGGGATGGATTCCGGAAATTTCATTCCAAGCTATCAGAAACCCACTTTCTTTCCAATTCGCCTAAGTCAATCGCCATATTGCAATGAATAAATTTTATTCCTATTTTTATGTTGTTACTATCCAGGCAATTTCTTTTCCGGCAGCTGATAGTCAAAACTTCCGCCGAATGAGCTGGTCTCTTGCGACTATGGCCGACCAACCGGTAGCTTACTATTTTCCACTACAAACAGCTTAAAACAAATGCGCACTACCACCTGCAAAAACATGCAATCATTAATGCGGGGGAAGAATCCGAGACGAGCCGGAGATCGCATTTACCATCTGAAGATAAATAGGAGCCACAAAGATGCATGCATTTTTTCTAGCTTTTTATATTTTCTATATATTGAATTTCGTTAAGAATCAATAAATTGCTCAGAATATTTTAATAGCAAATAGTTATTTTTGCCGTAAAGGCAGATTAAATTAGTGTTTTTCTTATCGAATATTCATCTACTGGAATGGAAAAAAGTAAAATTGAACATCTGGATGATATGTTGCTTCAGATCCGGGCGTTTGCCGAGAACGTAATCGGGGTCAAACTAGCTGGAGAGCATCAGGCAGCCGAGATAGCCACTCTGACCACTGCATTAAATAAACTCGAATCTGAAATAAAAAATATACGGACAACACAAAAGCAGTTGATTGACTCCAGGAATATTAAAGATGACATAATCATTGATTTGCTGAACAGCGCTCCAGATGGCATCATAGCGATTGACGAAAATGGTTTGATCGTTTTGGCAAATGAACAAGCTGAACTACTTTTTGGATTTACGTTTCATGAACTGGTCGGAAGAAGAATAGAGATGCTGATACCCGAACGATACAGATCAAGTCATAGCCATGACACCCAACACTTTTTCGGGAATCCGTCAAAAAGGAAGATGGGCGGATATAAGCAGGAATTATACGGCAGCAGAAAAAACGGGCAGGAGTTTCCGGTAGATATCAGCCTGAGCTATGGAGAACTGAATGGCCGAAAACTTGCGATTTGTGCAGTTCGCGATATTACCGAAATAAAAAAATTAAATGAGGAAATAGCGCAAAGCGAAAAACGCTTAAAAAAAATCACTTCTGTAATCCCGGCAATTGTTTACCAGGCAATTATTGATGGAGGAAGAATAATCAGGTACACTTTTTTCAGCGAGGGTGCAAAGAGCATCCTGGGCGTAGACCCTGCCGATGTTTACCGAGACAGCTCATTGGTATACTCAAAAATCCACCCTGAGGATTTCCAATATACCCTGGATGCCATTAGTCAATCGAATGAGGCAGGCAGCCCATTCTCCATTTCCTTCAGAATGATCATGGATGACGGAAGTCTGAAATGGTTCAATGTAATCGGGATAGCCGAGCGGAATGATGACGGGACTTTTACACGAACGGGCTGTTATATAGACATCACGGAATCCCGAAACACAAAGAAGCAACTCGAAGACAGCCTTTTGTTCAACCGCTGTGTACTGGATTCACTTACCTCCCAAATCGTCGTCATGGAGAATAACGGTGAAGTGCTCGACGTAAACAAAGCCTGGGAAGATTTCACTGTCAAAAATAAAGACAGTGTTCTTGCCCCGCTGAAAAAAGGGACCAATTTTTTCGAATTATTTCGCGCTGCAAATCTTGAGAGCGACCCTAACGCCCGGGAAATATGCCATGCCATAAAAGCGGTAATCTCCAGAGAAAAAGACGTTGTTGAACTACAGTATTCGACGAGTTTTCGCAATGAGCAGCGCTGGTATTTATTGCGTGTCATGGCGTTCTACAATGATACACCTAACATTGTCATCTCGCACCGTGATATTACAGATTTGAAGCAGGTAGAAGTCGATTTAAGAGAGAGCGAGTTGAGATACAAAGCTGTGCTCGACACAACAGATGAAATGATTAATACCGTTTCGCTGGATGGGGAAATCATATGGACTAATGAGGCCTGGAAAAAAAACCTTCGGTATCCTGACAAAGATCTCAAAAACAAAAAACTTACTGATTTATTGACTGCCGAGACGAGGAAAGGTATTGAAGAACGCCTTCAAATGCTGCGCAGCAATCACACAGTTCGTGATTTCGCAGGATCGATGGTAACCAAGTACGGTGATGTGATAGATGTTAAGGGGACGATTGTACCTTATTTTGAGAAAAACGTTCTGAAAGGGACACAGGGATTTTTCAGAAACATTACAGAGATGACAAAGGCGCAAGCCGAACGCATCAAAGTAGAAAGCCGGCTGACTAGAATTCTGGACAATATGGTAACCGGTTGCATGGTAATAAGCCGGGACTGGAGATTCCTCTACATTAACGGTACCGCTGCCGGCCAGGCGTTCCGGGATAAGTCTGAACTCATCGGGAAACCGCTTTTTAAATTATTTCCTGCGGCAGAAAACAGCCAGATAGTTGGGCTGCTTCGAAAAGGAATGGAAGAAGGCGGCCATATAGAAGGCATAGAATCGTTTACGTTCGACAACGGTATTTGCAAATGGTTTGAAATAGCCATCGAGCCCGTTGAGGAAGGCATTTTTGTTATGTCGGTGGACATAACCGATAAAAAAACAGCCGAGGACAGCATCAGCAAGCACCAGGCACTCCTCAGTGAATCGCAGCGAATCGCCCATTTGGGCAGTTGGGATCTTGACCTGACTACCAACGTCCTGATCTGGTCGGATGAAGTATACCGGATTTTCGAAATAAATACTCAGGCATTTGGTGCTTCTTACCAGGCCTTTCTCGACTTGATTCATCCGGAAGACCGGGAATTTGTCAATAAAGCCTATACTCAATCCCTGGCCAATCATACCTTGTATAATCTTGTACACCGACTCAAATTCCCGGATGGCAGAATAAAATACGTTCATGAGCAAGGTGAGAATTTCTATGATGAGCTTGGTGAACCCGTACGAACCGTAGGTACGGTGCACGATATCACCCAGCAAAAAGAAGCCGAAATACTGCTTCAGAAGAACGAGCAAAAATTTGCGCAGGTTGTAGAAAACATAAGCGATGGGATTATGATCCGGAACAGCTCTGGAAAAATAATTTATTCAAACAAACGCTTCCTGGAACTGTTTTGCCTGGAAGAATCAGATGTGACAGAGCTTAACTTCCTGGAGCTTGTAGCCGATGAGCATAAAGCCATGATGCTGGAGAATCACCTGCGGAGGTTCTCGGGTGCCAAAGTTCCCTGGAGTTATGAATTCATGGGAGTGCGCAAGGATGGTCAGAAAAGGTGGTTTGACGTAAGGGTCACGCAGACAATCGACAAGGGTAAGACGGAGACAGTGCAGGCAATTGTCCGCGACATCACGGAGCGAAAGCAAGCTGAAGACGTCCTTGAAAACCAGAACCGGGAATTGAAAAAAATCAATTCAGAACTGGACAGGTTCGTATACAGCACCTCACACGATCTGCGATCTCCGCTGCTGTCTATCCTGGGGCTCATCGATCTTTGTGAAGACAGCCAGGAAGCCAGTGAGATTAGTATTTACCTGGGCATGATGAGAACGAGCGTTGTCCGGATGGATAACACTATTAAGGAAATATTGGTATATTCCCGGAATTCACGAATGGAACTCGTGTACGAACTACTTGACATCCGGTCCATTACGCTCGCTCACATTGAGAGCATCCTGCATATGCATGGAGCTAAAAACATCAGTTTCGTGATCAACATCGATGACCAGGCGCCCTTTATTTCTGACAAACTGCGGGTTGGCGCCATCATCAACAACCTCATCAGCAATGCCGTAAAATATCAAAGAAATGAAGAAGAAAAACCATTCGTAAAATTCACATTCACTGCCGACGATGAGGAAGGTATCATTACGGTGGAAGACAATGGGGAGGGAATAGCAGATGATCATGTCAAAAAAGTGTTCCAAATGTTCTACCGTCATTCCGAAAAATCGGAAGGGTCCGGCCTGGGCCTGTACATATGTAAGGAGATCATAGACAAAATGGGTGGCTCAATCGAATTGATTTCGAAATCGGGAATTGGAAGTATCTTTATTGTTCGGTTGCCGAATAATGCCCCGATTGAGTAACAGATAAACATGTGAAAATATGAAACTAGCTCTATTAATAGACGATGACCCGATTGCCAATATGATCAATGAGCGGGTGGTAAAGAAATCAGGTGCTGCTGATCAGATTGCCGTGTGCAAGTCGGCCAGGTCTGGCCTCGAGTTCCTGACTGTCCAGATGCAAACGGGGCAGCCGGGGCCGGAAATTATTCTGCTGGATATCAACATGCCTGTGATGGACGGGTTCGGCTTCCTGGACGAACTAAACAATTTCCCATCGGACTTTGCTGGCCATATCAAAGTGGCTATGCTCACTTCTTCACTCGATGAGTCTGATAAAACGCGGTCATCCCTATATAAAAATGTAGTAGACTTTATCAACAAACCACTGAATGAGGCTAAAATCAGGGAGCTCACCGAAAAACTGGCCACGACCTGATCTGCTTTTCCTGACTTACACTTAACAAGCAACCTATTGCTCAACCACGAAACCTTCAATAAATTCTTAAATAACCCTAAGCCGTGTTCGGTAGCAAGATTCACAATCCATTTTTTTTGAGTCAATAAGTTCCTTGAATTGGCAAAAGACATATCGAATTACTGGATTCCGTTCTTTCATTGCCGTTACAAGCCGGTCTCAGGTATTTCCCCTTCTGTAGGCTGCGTCGTTTATTCTGAAGCGTCTAGATTATCAGCGCATGCCGGTCATGAATTGCCATTGCAGCTTCAGACGCCGCTGTACCCATCACTTCCTCTTTCCGGATAAGGTCTGGTAGCGTCTTCTGGTATCCTGGTATTCCTGGCAACGCCTGAATTTTGACCTGGCACGTCACTTAGTGAGCTTTGCTTCTTTGTATACCTCACTAAAGACACACCTGAATCCTACATAAAAAGTCGAGGACTCTGCATTTTGCAAGAAGCGCACGTTCGTCTGCTGATCCTTCGGTGCATGATCCCAGTTCCCGCCACGAACCACACGCTTAGGTCCCAGCTCCGACGCAGTCCATTCGGATACGTTTCCGTCCATGTTTTTAAGGCCATAGGCATTTGAGCCGTTCCTGCTATCCTGCGCCTTCATGATCCCATCTGCAAAGCCGATGGACAGCAGGGGCGGATTTGTAAACGGAGTTACGTCGGGATCGCCACCACGCGCCGCCCACTCCCATTCTGCTTCGGTTGGCAGGCGGAAGGATACTTCGGCTACATTTTGTTCATCCTGGTGTTCTGCCTTCCAGGTCCGGGTGCGCCAGTCACAGAAAGCCTTTGCCTGTTGCAGGCTGACGCCCACTACAGGGTAATTGTTGAAACCCCGGAACCAGAAGTATTGCAAAGCAACCGGCTCATTGACAGCGGCGGCCGATTTTGATGCGAATACCGTAGTGTTGGGATAAACCGGGACGTCAAGATTGGTAACATATTTTATCTGAACGGCATCGGGATGCAATACAGATGCCTTGTAATCAAATACCTGGTAATGGTATATCAGTTTGCCGACATCGATCCGCTTGCTGCCCCAATCATTACCCGGTAGGTACAGTGCAGAAAGGCGTTGCTGCGTGGCCGGATCATTCCAGTCGATTTTTTTCATATCCAGCTTTTGTGAACCATCGGCCATCGTTTTTATGTTGCCGAGGAGGATATTGCCAATGGAATCCCGCACCCAGTTAATGAACTGACGATATTCGAGGTTGGTGACTTCTGTGGCATCCATGTAAAAACCGACCATTTGCAGCGTTTGAACATCAGGCGTATTTGCGGCACCTTCAATACCGAGGCGCTGCATTTTGAACGACCCCGAGGGTACATACTTCATGCCCTCTGGTAATTTGATCTTGAAGAATTTTACTTTTTTTCTGTGCGGAGTCGCCGGGGTGTCTTGCGCCCAGCAATAAGAGGAAAGTAAAATGAGGGATAATGTAAGTAGTGACTTCATTTGATAAATATTAGAGGATAAAAATACAAATATAAAATTGTGTATGGGGTGCGAAATCACGGAAGCCCAACGTAAGTAGTAATAATATGCTGAATTGTTTGTTGAAGTTGCATCAACGATAGATTTCTATTCCAAATCCGGTATGGCCGGGATTAGTACTAAACAGATCGCCGACATCAGATTATCCAATATTACAGGAACTTTATCAGTGGTTAAGATAATGAAGCTGCTACAATGCAAATGACGATTCGATTATAATAATCGCGCCTTATTATCAAAAATATCAGACTCTGATATTATTTATCATTCGATGGATCGGGGGCCGGTTCTTTTTATTTTTCTACTTTTCACGTATAACCTTTCACTTTTCACTTTTTCCCCATTACCTTTGCGCAAAATTTCACGCACTTTATTATATATATAACGTATATTTATGTTGAATACAGGTAAGATCAAGCAAATCATCGGGCCGGTTGTGGACGTTTATTTTGGTAATGGAGGCAAGCTTCCCGAAATTTTTAACGCTCTGGAGCTGACACGTGAAAACGGAGATACGCTCGTACTGGAAGTACAGCAGCACTTGGGTGAAGACAGTGTGCGTGCCGTGGCCATGGATGGCACCGAAGGGCTTGTACGCGGCACCGATGTGCGCGACACGGGTAAGGCAATCGCGATGCCTGTAGGCGAGCAGATCAACGGACGCCTGTTTAATGTAACCGGTGACGCTATCGACGGTTTGCCAGCCTGCGACAAAACCGGAGGCCGCCCGATCCACAACAAGCCGCCGAAATTCGAAAACCTGAGTACTTCTTCTGAAATACTTTATACCGGCATTAAAGTAATCGACCTGATTGAACCTTACGCAAAAGGTGGTAAGATCGGTCTTTTCGGCGGTGCCGGAGTTGGTAAAACCGTTTTGATCCAGGAACTGATCAACAATATTGCCAAGGCTTATGCGGGCTTGTCGGTGTTTGCAGGCGTTGGGGAGCGTACCCGCGAGGGAAATGACCTGATGCGCGAAATGATCGAAGCAGGTATCGTTCGCTATGGTGATGCATTCAAGCACAGCATGGAGAATGGTGGCTGGGACCTGAGCGCGGTTGATATGGCTGAACTCAAGGAAAGCAAGGCGACCTTTGTTTTCGGGCAGATGAATGAACCGCCCGGTGCACGTGCGCGAGTCGCATTATCGGGTCTTACCGTAGCCGAGTATTTCCGTGACGGAGATGGCACTGGAAAAGGAAAAGACATCCTGTTTTTCGTAGATAATATATTCCGGTTTACTCAGGCGGGTTCTGAGGTATCGGCACTGCTGGGGCGTATGCCTTCAGCGGTAGGTTATCAGCCTACGCTGGCTACTGAAATGGGTCTGATGCAGGAGCGTATCACTTCCACCAAGAACGGTTCGATCACATCCGTACAGGCAGTTTATGTGCCTGCGGATGACTTGACAGATCCGGCACCTGCTACAACTTTTGCCCACCTCGATGCGACAACCGTGTTGGATCGTAAGATAGCTGACCTGGGTATCTATCCTGCGGTAAACCCACTGGAGTCAACATCTCGTATCCTTACACCGATTATTGTCGGAAATACCCATTATGATTGCGCCAACCGTGTAAAACTGATTTTACAGCGTTACAAGGAACTTCAGGATATCATTGCCATCCTGGGTATGGATGAGTTGAGTGAAGATGATAAGCTCACCGTAGCCCGCGCCCGTAAGGTGCAGCGTTTCCTGTCGCAGCCTTTCCACGTGGCTGAAGCATTTACCGGACTGAAAGGTGTGCTGGTGCCGATCGAAGAAACCATTCGTGGATTCAACATGATCATGGATGGCGAAGTAGATGAGTACCCGGATGCTGCATTCAACCTGGTGGGTACTATCGACGACGCTATTGCGAAGGGCAAGATGCTGATACAGCAGGCGAAGAATTAGAAACCGGTCCGCGCCCGTGACGGGGGGATTTCAAACATATCCTGATGGGCGCGAGTGGAATAAACGATATTATTAACAACCAGAGATTCGCAGTAGCTGCGAATTGATGGAAAAGCTCCGCCGCGGCGGATTGGGGGTTTATGCAACTAGATATATTATCACCCGAAAAGAGGGTTTTCAGCGGCAAGGTCTACGGTATCCTGTTGCCGGGCCGCGAAGGTTCATTCGAGATGCTGGAACACCACGCACCGCTGATCGCGGCGCTGGGCAAAGGCAAATTGAAAGTTATCAAAGAGAAAAACAACAATTCGGCCGCCAACTTCGAAACCTACGAGATCAGTGGTGGGTTTGTAGAAATGCTCAGCAATAAAGCGAGTGTATTGGTGGAAGATGCCAAACAAATTTAACATCCGCGGGTGGAAACCTGCCGGTTCCAATCGGGAAATAATAGATTTCTAAAAACATACTGCCGGGCTTTGCCCGGCAGTATGTTTTTAGGGAGCCCGCTTAGGCTGTCACTTTTCGATCGCTGACCAGGTGCAGCACATAGGCAAGTAGAATGAGCGCTTCCCCGACAGAGAAAATCAGCCAGCTGAAATGCTCTGGCACATATCCAGACAAGTTGGCGAGCAAAGATTCTCCCCGTCTTAGATTGCTATAAAGGAAATCGCCCTCCTGCCTGATATAGTCGCGGGTAAATGAGAAGATTACCACCAGGCTCCCACTGACCATCAGCCATACTTGTCCTGCCGGAAATCGTACTTTTCTGACATTTTCAGCACTTCGGCAAATCGAAAGAGCAAAAACGATCATAGTGAGCGACAATAAAACCGGAGCCAGCACCGGTCCCACCCAGGGCACAGGGATAAGAAAAAGAATGTCCCAGGTGAACAACGACCGGGGCCAACCCAGGAAGAGATAAAGGAAGACGTAGTAGAATATGTCCCATACTGCAAATGCGAAAAGGAACCAGGCGAAGCGTTCAGCCTTATTCCTGCCGCTTAGTAGCCCTATGGCTACGAGCATTACGATTGTGGCAGCCTCACGCCACAACTCCACTACCGCCAGGTGTTTATGCAGTGGCTTTAGCGGAAAATAAAACCCTCCGGGATAACATATTTCCCGCAGGTAGATGACCACGGCGGATTCCAGATAACCCATGGCTATCCCGAAAATAGCCACCCAGACCACTTTATTTGTTAGCTTCATTTTCACTTTGTATTTCAAAGTAAATAACTCGCAAGCTATCTTTTTTATTGTCCGGGACGGTTTAAAATAGTTCTGAAGATATTTCTCGAACGTGAGGAAACAGACCATGACAGGAAAACCACCAGCCGGAGGGCATAACTATACATCGAGCAGGGCTATTTATACATTTTTATGTGCATTACGGGACATTTCGCACGATATTTACCTAAAATGTAAAAAGGGTCAAGCAGAAACCATTTCGAACAATTGAACATTTTTCTGTAATTTCAGTCTGTACTTTTGAAATATCAAACGATTCGCCTAGTCGAATTGAACACAATCGAGTAAAACTTGATCGGGCAGAAACTATTATTGTATGTGCCAGAACTAACCATCAGGCCGCACCAGAAAGAGCAACCGGGTTAGTTCATTTGGGTTCAATTTAAATTTACACCAGTTGAAACAACTGACTGCTGTAATGAAACGAGAATATTTAGTTATACATGTAATTCTTAACTATAAAATCCATTTTTATGAATCAGATTTCCCGCTCAATTCGCATAACCTTCATTTTGGCTCTCATCCTCGGCTGGAACGCCCCTAAAATAGCTGCACAAACCATTACCACGCTGGCCGGCGGAATAGGTGACGGCCAGAATGCTGCAACTTATGGAAGAGTATTCGGTCCCTATGGTGTTGCAACCGACGGTAGTGGCAATGTTTATTTCATGGATTTTGGTGCTCTTACTGATTACCAGTACAGATTACGTAAGATCAGCCCATCGGGTATCATCACCACTTTCGCCGGCAACAGTAACCAGACCACTTTCGGCCCATCGGGCCTGGGAGGGCAGGCCATAGATGCATCGATTGAGGACAACAGTGGAGTGGCAAGCGATGCAGCAGGCAATATTTATATCTCTTATGGAAACAATGTAAACAAAATCAACACTTCCGGTATCATGACTCTTGTTGCCGGAGCAACTTTAGGTTCCGGGGGATTCTCTGGGGATGGTAGCGCCGCTGTGGGAGCCATGCTCAGTCATCCTGTTGGAATGGCAATTGATGGAGCTGGCAACATATTCATAGCCGACAATGGCAACAACCGAATCCGAAAGGTCAGCACATCAGGCATCATCACCACAGTAGCAGGCGGCGGCAGCGTTCTGGGAGATGGTGGGCCTGCTACGTCAGCTATGTTCAACGGACCGGTAGGTGTGGCAGTAGACGCTACAGGCAATCTCTACATCACCGATGCCGGCAACCAGCGCATCCGGAAGGTGAATGCTGCCGGCTATATATCTACCATTGCCGGCACGGGTGGATGCTGCGGTTTTTCCGGAGCCGGAGGCCCGGCGACAGCTGCTATGATCAACAGTCCGTACGACATCAAGTTAGACGGAGCCGGGAACGTGTATTTTTCGGATTATGGAGTGCCATACATCTGTAAAATTAATGCAGCCGGCATCCTGAGTGTATTGAGCGGTACCGGAACCGGTGGCTTCAGTGGAGATGGTGGCGCTGCAACCGCGGCAAAAATCAAGGGCCCAAGGGGTATAGCGCTCGATCCTTCTGGCAATCTTTATTTTGCCGATGGTCTTAACCTGCGGATAAGAGAAATTAATACTGCCGGTAACATTAATACAATTGCCGGGGGCAACCAATTGGGCGACCAGGGTTTTGCGGGCGATGGCGCCTCGGCCTACCTGGCCGAATTCAACACTTCTTCGGGAGTGTGGACTGATCCTGCGGGAAATGTGTATGTGGCCGACGGCGGGAACTCAAGGATACGAAAGATAAGCACGACCGGAGTCATCACAACCTGGGCGGGCGGGTCCATTTCGGGCTTCGCCGGAGACGGAGGCCCTGCTACAGCGGCCGAATTGGATAATCCCTATGGAGGAATCACGGACCGTTTCGGCAATACCTATATCGCGGATTATGGCAATAACCATGTCCGCAAAATAGACCCATCAGGCATTATTACAACTGTGGCAGGTGGAGGTTCTGCTGGCCTGGGTGACGGTGGACCAGCCACTGCGGCCGAAATATCGGCATATGGTGTAGGCGTAGACACATCGGGCAATATCTATATTGCTGATGGCAGCCACAACAGGATCCGGAAGGTAACGGCATCCTCTGGCATTATTACAACGGTGGCAGGCACCGGCGTGTATGGGTCCACCGGCTCCGGAGGCCCTGCTACTGCGGCCGAGATTTACAGCCCTACCGACGTAAAAGTAGACAACAGCGGGAATATCTATATTGCCGACAACACATTTCATATGGTCTCCCCTGCTGGTATCATTACTACTATTCCCGGAGCTTTTGGAGGAGCACTGTCTATAGATAAAGCCGGCAACGTATATCTTGTGGAGCAATACAACGGATACAAAGTAAACAGGTATGACATTTATGGATACCTCTCCGTAGTTGCGGGAAACGGACAAGTAGGCTATGCAGGGGAAGGGGTACCAGCTAGTGCCTGCGAATTTTCGGTGACGGCGGGAGTAGCTATTGATACCGCAGGGAACTTGTATGTCAATGACATGGGGGCTACCATACGTAAGGTATGCTGCCTGAGCTTTGTTGCAGACCATCCTCCCGTATACACGCATGGCAGCGCTTCGACGCTGACGCTCTGCGCTTCGTCTGACGCGGCAAGCCTGGACACATTTCTAAGTGTTGCTGACCTGGACACAGCAAGTACCGAAACATGGACCGTCACGACGGCTCCAGCTCATGGCACGCTTACCGGGTTTCCAGCCTCCGCAATATCTACTGGGGGCACCATCACTCCCTCAGGCCTCAGCTATACGCCTACAACCGGGTATACAGGCCTTGACTACTTCCGGATACGCATCAGCGACGGAGAAGATACTGCTATTATGATGATAACAGTGACCATAAGCCCGCTGCCTGCAACCGGCACGATATCTGGCCCGGGAAGTCTTTGCCCCGGCGATACCGCAACTTGCACGGAAACTGTGCCCGGAGGCATTTGGACCAGCAGCAACATGTCGGTGGCTACCATAGGAACTACCGGATTGATAACTGCATTGTCGGCCGGCACCGACAGCATTATTTACACAGAGTCTTTCAGTTGTGGCCTGGCAAACGTAGTTCACCCGCTGACGGTCAATGTGGTGCCGTCGGTTATTGCGGGAAGTGGCGTTGTATGCACAACCAGTACCGACACGCTGAACGATGCTACAGCAGGCGGAACCTGGCTAAGCAGTAATCCGGCCATAGCGTCAGTGGGTTCGGCCAGCGGAGTAGTTTCTGGTATTGCGGCCGGATCAACTGAAATAACCTATACACTGCCCGGCGGATGCTATGCCGCTACAAGCGTTATCATTGACGCAACTCCGTCTGCAGGCAGCATAACCGGCGCAGGCAGCTTGTGTGCAGGCGCTACAACAGCACTTACAGATACCACAAGTAGCGGTACCTGGACCAGCAGCAGCGCCCTGGCAACGGTAGCGGGTGGCCTCGTAACAGCCGTTAGCGCAGGAACCGACACGATTCTCTACTCCGTTTCCAATATCTGCGGCACCAACACGGCAGAAAAAATCATCACCATCAACCCGACTCCTGCCGTTGCCACGATAGGCGGAACTACTACTCTGACTGCGGGCAGCACCACCCTGCTCACAGACGCAGCTCCTGGCGGTAGCTGGACCAGCAGCAGCACCCTGGTTGCAACCATCGATACTACAGGGCTGGTAACGGGCCTGACCGCCGGAACTACCATCATTACCTATACCCTGACCAACACCTTCGGATGCAATGCCGATACAACATTGTTGATTACGGTGACCGGCCCGTCTGGAATCAGCAACCTAAATGGCGCAGCTGGGTTCAGCCTATTCCCAAATCCTGCCGTGAACGAACTGACTATTGCCTGGAAAGACAGCAAGAGCGACAACATACAGGTAATTATTACCGATGTTACCGGCAGGGAAATTTTGAAACGGATGCTGCAAACGCCACTTGCCAGCGGGCAGACCTCTTTCGGCCTCGACGGTATACCGGACGGTGTATACGCCGTAGCTATCCGGACCGACAGTGGTAAATATTGCACTAAATTGGTGGTGGCGAAATAGCTGGCCCAAGCATAAGGATCTCTATGGCACATCTCCCGGGATGTGCCATATTTGTTTGTGCTACTCTATGATCACCCAAATCCGCTCGGCGTCCTTTTTACGGATACTGAGGTAATAACCTGCAACCTGTATAGCCATGGGGTCGCCCATAGGTGCGATCATCTCTATCCAAATCGGCTCACCCGGAATACAACCCATTTCCATCAGTGTAAGCTGAAAATCGCTTTCCTCATGGCTGCTGATAACCGCCCGGCGGCCTGTGGGCAATTCAGATAATCGCACCGGCTGGCCTGCATCATACTTCATCGATGCAAAGTTAATGTATAGCTGGTATTTAACCTGCGGATGACTATAAATGCTATTTTTACCAATCATACATGAGTACGGCTACCATTTCAGGCAAGGTCATTGACCTTTTTAACCGGAGAATCTTCCCGGCAGAGTTATTGATTAAAGACGGTTTCATTGCCACCATTACTGAGACATCGTCAGCGCCAGACCGCTACATCCTGCCCGGATTTATCGACGCACATATCCACATCGAAAGCTCCATGCTCGTACCTACGGCTTTCGCGCCCATGGCGGTCGTACATGGCACAGTAGCTACTGTATCTGACCCGCACGAAATAGCGAATGTGTGCGGTATACGAGGAGTGCAATACATGATCGACAATAGTAAACGCTCCCCTTTTAAGTTTTTCTTCGGCGCTCCGTCCTGTGTGCCTGCAACCGGTTTTGAAACGGCGGGTGCTGCCCTTGATTCAACAGCCGTGGAAGCACTGCTGAATAACCCGGACATATGGTACCTGTCTGAGATGATGAACTATCCGGGCGTTCTCCGGCTCGATCCTGAGATAATGGCCAAAATAACTGCAGCAAGAAGGGCAGGAAAACCCGTGGATGGTCATGCACCCGGCCTGAGAGGTAAAGATGCCGCGGCCTATGCCGCAGCCGGAATTACCACAGATCATGAATGTTATACGCTGGAAGAAGCCCAGGAAAAAGTGACGCTGGGTATACACATCCTGATACGCGAAGGCAGCGCTGCCAAGAACTTTGATGCACTCCACCCGCTGCTTGCCATGCACCCGGATAGGGTCATGTTCTGCAGCGATGACAAGCATCCTGATGAACTGATGCTCCATCACATCAATGACATCGTAAAACGATCATTAAGGAAGGGCTACAACTTATTTGATGTACTGCGTGCAGCATCGGTCAACCCCGTCCTGCATTACCACATTCCGGTAGGGCTATTGCGCATCAATGACCCCGCAGATTTCATAGTCGTCGACAACCTCGAAAACCTGTCTGTACTTCAGACCTGGATCAACGGTGCTTTGGTTGCAGAACAAGGCACCTCTTTCCTTCCCGCTATCGAAGTAGAGCCCGTCAACAACTTTGAGGCCTTGCAACTAGAAGAAGGCGCCTTTGCGGTGAAGTGCCACACAGATGCACCTCACATCAGGGTCATCGAAGCTATTGAAGGTCAATTGGTAACAAACTGCCTGACCTTGCCGGCCAAAGTAGCCGACAGCTACCTGGTAAGTGATACTGACCGTGATATTCTAAAACTGGCCGTCATCAACCGGTATACCCCGGTACCAACAGTTGCCATCGGTTTCATCAGGAGTTTCGCATTGAAATACGGATCCCTGGCGTCGACGGTTTCCCACGATTGCCACAATATTGTCGCGGTAGGTGTAGATGACGCCTCTTTATGTGCTGCAGTTAATGCATTGATAGCGTGCAAGGGAGGTATTGCTGTCGCACAAAATATAACAGAGGTCCAGGTTTTGCCATTGCCAGTGGCCGGATTGATGTCAACTGAAAATGGCCACACTGTTGCTAATGCCTATACGCGAATTGACCAATTGGCAAAATGCATGGGTACGACGCTGCACGCACCGTTCATGACCCTTTCCTTCATGGCACTGCTTGTTATCCCGGCTTTGAAACTGAGCGACAAAGGTCTATTTGACGGCAGCAGATTTGCATTCACTAACCTGGAAGTATGACAGCTACACTTTAAAACACGTATCACGGGCAGAGATGATCCCTCGTCAGCAAGGTAAATCCGGTCGATGTATCGACCTGGTCGCCGAAGTAGTAAGTAACCCCTCCGGTATATATGCAGGCACCCTGAAACGTAAGTATAGTCACACAACCACAAGAATCAATCGTCTGCCCCGACTGCGTCCGGAGTTTCATGTATAGCGGGTAATGACCAGCAGCACAGAGATTTCCTTTCAGGTCATTCCCATTCCATACCTGGTTTATGGTGCCCTCAAATACCCCATTGCCATTTTTGTCCCAGATAGTAATTGTAGAGCTATCTACATTCACCTGGCTATTGTATATAAGTTGAAAATCATCATTGATACCATCCTTGTTGGGAGTAAAGGCCGTTGGTAAGTAAAACCACAGCCCGGAAGTATCGGGTAAATGCTGAATAGTAATCCCGTTGCACGTGCTGCAGGTAGCCAGGTTTTTATTGGGGGCAGAACTATTTTTGGCGCACCTCGTAATAAACAGCACTAAAGCGATCAGGACGACAGAGATGGTTACAGTCTGTTTCATGTATCAAATTTAGGACAACTTGGATGTTATTAATTCTTCTCTGCAATAAAGTTAAGTCCAAAGAAAAAATATTCTCTTCTGATACCCTTTTTCGCCTGGATACTCCGTTCCCGTTCAAGCAGCCGCTCGGGGCTGGCAAATTTATAATGGACCGGCAAGTAATACCTGATATAACGGATACTCCCGGGGAGAATGTGAAAGTCATTTTTCACAAACAATCGGTCCCAGCTGGCGAGACTACGTATGTTTTCATTTCCAATCAGTATCTCTTTCTGTAGCTTTTCATCCCAGAAAGTAATAATGCGTTTATTCCCCCTGTATTTAAACAGTTTAAGGCGCTGAATCAGATTGCTGCCATTTTCTTCCACTGAGAGTATTTTACCCTGCTCCTTCAGACTGTCGTGGAAAATCTGTAAAGCCTGATCTATTGGCTCCAGGTGGTGCAGGGTATCCTGGACTATTATCCAGTCGAAGCTCCCGGGTGCCGGGCGGTTATCAAACAGATTTTCATACGTGCAGGTAAACAGCGACGTGTCGCCATACTTGCTCCAATATTCGGTCCTTTTCCGGATGGTATCAAAATAGAACTCCAGGGTAGTACCAAAGGTTCTTATGCCGTTCATCGCCAGGAAGAGGCACGTTGTACCGTAGCCGCATCCACAATCCCAAATGGCCATGGCACGTTTGTCCTTATTGCCATCAACCAGGTACGTCTTGATGTATCTCAGTCTTTCGAGGAAATAATTTCTGCGGAAATGCCACGAAGATTTATTCCCCAGGAATTTATAATAGGGCTGCATTTCGGTATGCACTTCCAATTCTTCAAGCATCAGTTCAAAGAACTGTTCAGGTGACATCATTTAGGTCGAAATTCAAAAGTCAAAAGTCAAAATTGCGTCAAATGTAATAAGTATCACTAAGATAGCCTAACCAAAAATGATGCCACGTTCAACGTGGCATCATTTCTTAGTAATTATCTCCAACCCAACCATGTTACTACTTACATTCCGCCGTATCACATCACTGCACCAGGCATCAGGCCACAACCAACGCTTCCCTGATCCGGGCTTCCATTTCATCCATCATCTCGGGATTATCCTGCAAAAACTGCTTTACTGCATCCCTGCCCTGCCCGATCTTGCTGTCTCCATAACTGAACCAGGAACCGCTTTTCTGAAGAATACCCAGTTCCACACCCATATCTATGATCTCTCCCACTTTGCTTATCCCCTCGCCAAATATGATATCAAATTCTACCTGCCGGAATGGTGGCGCAACTTTGTTTTTTACCACTTTCACCTTCGTCCGGTTTCCGCTGGCAACTTCCCCATCCTTTATCTGGCTGATCCGACGTATATCCAACCGCACAGACGCATAAAATTTAAGCGCATTACCACCGGTTGTCGTTTCCGGGTTACCAAACATAACTCCAATTTTTTCCCTGAGCTGGTTGATGAAGATGCAGCAGCAGCCCGTACGCGAGATGGTCGCTGTCAGCTTACGCAGCGCCTGGCTCATCAACCTCGCCTGCAGGCCCATTTTACTCTCACCCATTTCACCTTCCAGTTCGCTCTTCGGCACGAGTGCAGCAACCGAATCGATCACGACCACGTCTACAGCTCCGCTGGAGATGAGCCTGTCGGCAATCTCCAGGGCCTGCTCACCATAGTCGGGCTGCGAGATAATCAAATTATCCACATCTACACCCAACTTGCGGGCATAGTTGGCATCAAATGCATGCTCGGCATCTATGATCGCGCAGATACCGCCTTTTTTCTGGGCCTGCGCTATCGTATGGATAGCTACCGTAGTTTTACCGGAAGACTCCGGGCCAAATATTTCCACTATCCTGCCACACGGCAGTCCGCCCACACCCAGCGCCACATCCAGCCCGATAGATCCGGTACTGATCACATCCATTTTTTCCTTCTGCTTGTCGCCCAGCATCATTACCGAACCCTTGCCATAATCTTTCTCGATCTTATCGAGGGCCAGTTTCAAAACTTTTAATTTATCGTCTGCCATATTAGTTGCTGTTTTTGCCATAAATCTTTTCTCAAAATTAACCCAATTTCAACTCTCCTCACCTGGTCTGCCCAATAAGATATCCACAATTTTAGAAACGTAGAAATTCCGAACCTCGCCTGTTGAGAACAGCTTTCTGGCAGCTTAGAAACTCTATACTCCCGATCAATCGATTAAGACTTCCGATTTTCTCCAGCCAAGTCAATCGACTACTGTTCTCCCCTGCGAAGGAGCCATATAGAGTGCTCCCTGGACATGGCTTGTTCACAACTCTCCACAAGCTGGTTCAAATCCTGTTTGTCTTTTACCTGCAATCCTTCGAACTTTTCCCTCAGGATGGCCAGCTGGCCTGCTGTAAACCTATACGTCTGAATAAGTTCCTTATATTTATTCATCTCCTGGAGGCTCATAATTGACGTAGCCGCAAATACCATCAGACTGTTTATATTAAACGCATCAAAATGCCTGGAGATAAAAACCAGGTATATGGCTGCAACCACCTGGCAGGAGGCAATGATAATGGTGTTGTTACGGCTCGACCCCGCGAATGTGGCGCTCTTCCGGTTGTACCAAGCTATCTGCTCACCAACCCTGTTCTCGAGATAATATTGGCAGCGGTCGTCCAGGGAAGCGTCCCTTACAGCTTTCATATGATTTGTCACATTAGCTGTATTAGAGCCTACCGAAATATCTGCACTGGCCAATTCCAGTTTGGCATCAGAATCTACCTTACTGCATCTGCCGATAAATACATTGTCTACATCAGGCATCGAAGCAGGAAAGGGATCGCTTTGCATCATGTAACACCAGCTTAATGATTTGATAGACTCGGCTGCAGCCCGAGCCATATACCACGTCTTTTCGGGTTTCAAACACTGTACGGTTAAGGTACCGATAAGGCTTGCCAGCAAAATGAAGCCACTGATCCTGTCGTATTCGCCCAAAGGTTCTGTAATTTTTTTAGATACCGCATCCATTACGGTCGCCATCAGCATCAATGACAAAATGGCCCATGTAAGCCGGACATACCTGTTCTTCGACGTTACAGCGAGTAAATCGTTTTTCAAAAACGAGACGGGATAGTCGTTGTTTTCAGGTTTTTTCAAGTTCATGGCAGTTGTCTTGCGTCATTGGTTTGTTAAAAACAAATATCTGTAAAATATTTGACAATTCATATACATTTCCCTTAGCGCCTACAGATAGATTAGCCTCATCAGTGACGTGGATCCATGTCATGGATCAGGCGATGACTCAGTTCCCAACATGACACCATGCTGACAAGCCGATTGGCACCGTCCAGAATTCGGCAAATCAACGATGACACATCTATGCAACTACAGCTCGCCATGACGATTACCAGAGAACTTTTATTGACCGTCGCGGCCGCTAAGATGGCTTGCCGGAGCAGCCACACCAGTGAGCGTACCGATTCAGGTATGCAAAGCAACTTGTTCCATATCGGCCCCTATCAAGTCTTTGGGGAAGTCACCTGCTAGTCTGGCGACCATCGATTTCTTTGGGGCAATAAGTACGAATGCTTTCCAGTTGCACCACATCATTCACATCTCATTAAGAAGACGACAGTTAACCATAACATCTGGCGATGACGAATAACTAAGTGCTATAATTAATTCATTATCAACGATTAATGTGGTCCATATGGAATGCAAAAATCTTTTTGTAACATTTTGATAACGATGAAATTTCAATTATTTTGTCTCACGGAAACTTTCACTTGATATTGAATGGAGAACAATAACAGAATCGAGAGCATAATCGAAAAACTAAACCGGGGCCTGCTGTTTGGTCTGTTTGAAGACGGCAACAAATGTTATTTCCAGGACGGGGTACGGGAAAGCTATACGGATCTATGGATCGCAGTCAGGCGGCTATATGGCCTACCGGCCCGGCACAACAGGACGCTCGCAGAAATTTGCAAGGAAACATTTGTAGGTAACTACAGCTATAAAGCTTCTAAACACAAATGGATAAAATAGAGTGCTTCCCAGCATTGGGAAGAAGCGACAACTCCCCTTCAGGTGCATAATGAGCTGCCTGAATCATTGTGGGCACGTCGCATTCAGCCGTCGTGCCGTGTCACAAGCGGTAAACCACGGTTGGGTCTACATACTTTCTGAGCAGACTTGCTGAAAAGTCTGAGGTTTTCACCTCATGCCTTTTATCTTCATATTGGCAATGATAGGTACCATTGTCGTTTACTTTCAATACCGTCACCAACTGAAGGATCGGATTGGTCGTTAAAACCACTTTTTCGCCTGTAGTAAATGTATTCATAAACTATACGCCTTGGTTATTAACAACAAAACTAGCAGATATTTTCCATCAATATATTATCGCACACTTATTTTTACAAAAAATATTTTTAATTTAACAAAGCTGGCTTTCAAAATTGATCTATCGCAAAGCGCAAAGGTTGGCATATAGCCAACCTTTGCGCTCGTCTTTAGGCACTTATATCTATTTTTCTATAACCATGTGAAACACCGAATCTGCTGACTGTGTGTGTACAGACACAAGGTATATGCCTGCGGCAATTGAATTATCAAGCCGGATTGTCTCATGGATACGCCCGTTGTCAACGCTAGCTACCCCGCTATAGATCTGTTGCCCCAGCATATTGCGAATCTCAATCAGTACTGAATGATCCTGGGTGCCAATCGTTCCAGTGATCGTAAACACTCCCTTATTCGGATTTGGCAAAACTCTGATGTCGCTGTTACCATTAGGCACGGGCGCGACGCCTACGCCGCTTACATGAACCGTAACCGAGCTGCCACCTATAGAGCCTGCACAACCGCCACTGCTGGTGACGTGACAGGCCACAATATCGTTATTGCTCAAAGTATTGCTACTATAGGTAGGCAAGGTAGCACCCGGCACTTCGACCCCGTTAACCGACCATTGATACAATGGTGCCGGCCCTGCCGCGGTAACACTAGCCGAGAAGCTGAGCGTTTGTCCAGCGCTGATGCTCAAACCGGGATAGGCCGCAATAGTCACCAGCGGGGTTCCGGGTGTATCAACGATCATCAAAGTGGGTGTACTTACCACCGAATTAGCAGTTCTGCACTGATAATTACTGATCATCTTGCACGTAATAATATCTCCGGCAGTGGGCGTATAAGTCAACGAAGGTCCGCTGCTGATTACAGCACCGCCTTTCATCCATACAAAAGACGGCAGCGAACCGCCATAGGAAGGCGCAGCCGTAAATTCTACAGATGTTCCAAGACATACTTCCACTCCGGGATTTGCTGAAATACTCACTACCGGCAGCTCTTTCTCGAGGATGGTTATGAGCGAAGAGGCTGACGCTGTCATTGGCGTGGCGCACGCAGCGCTGCTGGAAAAGGTCAGGGTGACGACATCCCCATTTGCCGGGACATAGCTATAAACCATAGCCGTACTTACAGGTATGCCATTTACACTCCAGGCGTAGCCCGGGGTGGACCCTCCATTCGTGCCGACTGCGGTAAACGGAGTGAGGTTGCCCGAGCACAAGGTATCCCCGGAACCTGTAGAAATACTTACTGACGGCACTACGACTGGCGTAACCCCAACTGTAGCACTGCCGGTCATGGTGTTATCACAGCTCGTAGCCGGATTAGTGGCCCTGATCGTATAGCTGCCTGCCCCGGTCTGCAGCCCAAAGCTTAGCGGTGCGCCAGTTCCGGTCGTTGAAGTAACAAGGGCTGAACCAAAATACAAACCGTAGCTGATTCCTGTAACCGAGGATGCCAGACCTACATTCACCCCGGCACCACCGGCACAGTAGTTGCCCCCACCTGTTACAGCAAAAATATCAGGTAATGGATTCACATTCACTGCAACACTACCCGCCATTGCATTGTGGCAGCTTGTAGTCCCGTCAGTGCCTATGACAGTATATATTCCGGCAGCTGTCTGAGCACCAAAATCGATAGCATACCCGGTGCCTGCAACCGGGGTTCCGGTGGCTGTCGACCCATTGAATAACTGGTAGACAACGCCCCCATTGGAACCGGTAATGGAAACATGAACACCCGTACCGCCCGAGCAATAATTCCCTCCACCTGATACCGGATGAGATACCGGAAGTGATACCGGGGATACATTGGCCGCACCGGCCATGCTCGCCTCGCATCCCGAAGCGATATCTGTGGCCACTACCGTATAAACTCCCGAAACCGTCTGCAGGCCGAAATCAACCGGAAGGCCGCTGCCACTCCATGAAGTTCCGGAAGCTGTACCGTTAATGAAGAGCTGGTACATCGCTCCACTTGCTGAACCGCTGATGCCCGTATGCACCCCGGAACCTCCGGAGCAATAACTACCACCACCGGTAACCGTATAAACGGCCGGCGCAGCGTTTACAAATACCATAGCTGTTCCTGCCATATTGCTCGTACAACCTGTGCTAATACCCGTTGCAACTACGCTATAGCTTCCCGGCAACGTCTGCGCACCAAGATCAAGCGGCCCACCGGTACCGGCTACCGACAACCCCACGGGTACACCGAGGTGATATACCTGGTACGTAACTCCGGTTGATGAACCCGTCAGCCCGATATGCGCACCCGCACCGCCACTGCAGAATCCGCCGCCACCTGTTACATTATAAATTGCAGGCAACGGATTTACAGATATGTCCACGCCTCCCGACATATTACTTATACAACCTGCCAGGACACTGTGCCCTGAAACTGTATACGTTCCGGCCAGCAGTTGGGGCCCAAAGGAGAGGGCGCCACCGGTTCCTGCAACCGGCACACCAGCAGCCGATGTTCCGCGGTAAAGCTGATAACTGACACCAGGTTCTGAGTTGCTGAGGAAGACAGTAACACCTGCGCCGCCCGCACAGTAGCCCGAACCGCTCCCGGATACAGTAAATACTGCAGGTGTCGCTCCCTCTGTCACATTCGCACTGCCGGTCATATTATTAGTACACCCGGTCGCTACATTGACCGCCGAAACTGCATAGGTACCTGCACTGGACTGCGCCCCGAAATCAAGCCCGATCCCGGTTCCTGCAATGGCAGCACCGGAAGGACTACCTGTAAAATTTAACTGGTAGCTCACTCCAGTTTCAGAACCGGCAAGTCCGATGTGAGCCCCCGGTTCCCCGGCACAGAAAGTCCCGCCACCTGTAACAGCAAAAGCTACCGGCAACGGATAAGTCCCAACGTCAGCTGTTCCTGTCATGGCGCTGCTGCACGTGCTGGTCAGGTCTGTGGCCCGCACTGTGTATGCTCCTGTTACTGTCTGCAATCCAAAATCCAAAGGAGAACCTGTTCCGAAAAGTGGGACACCGATAGCAACTCCTCCCTGGAAAAGCTGATAGGTAATCCCGGAATTGGAACCGGATAATCCCACATGCAGCCCTATACCTGTAACACAATAATTCCCGCCGCCGGTGACGGTATAGCCGACTGGCAACGCCAGAGTATTAACCACTGCAGAATCAGCCATATTATCCATACAGCCCGTCAATGCCTGAGCCGCAATCACTGTGTAAGTTCCACCCGCGGTCACCAGTCCAAAATCGAGAGCCGATCCGGTTCCGGCAAAAGGGGAACCAGCAGTGACCCCGTTAGTAAGCCGGTAACTGACGCCCATCTCCGACCCGCTCAGACTTATGTGTACACCTGGCCCGCCGCTGCAGTAGGCACCACCGCCGGAGACCATAAATGTATCAGGAAGGGCATTGGCCGTGACAATCGCACTCCCGTCCATATTGTTGCTGCAGCCGGTTGCAATACTGGCTGCATTGACCGTATAAACACCCGCTGTCTGCTGGCCGAAGTCAAGCGGACCACCCGTGCCCGCTATGGTTGCGGTCGTTGCCACACCGTTTCTGTACAGTTGATAATTGATGCCTGCATCAGACGAGCTGAGCAAAACCGGGACGCCCGTGCTATTGGCACAATAACTTCCGCTTCCGGTTACGCTATATACCAGCGGCAGCGTACCGACTCCAACGGTAGCCGTACCGGCCATACTTACAGAACATCCGGTTGCTGTATTCGTGGCCAGAACGGAATAAGTTCCGGCAGATGTGCGCAATCCAAAATCAACAGCAGAACCGGTGCCTCCAAGCACACTTCCCGATGTAGCAGTGCCTTCATAGAGTTGATAGACAATTCCGGTCTCGGAGCCGTTGAGGCCAATGTGAACACCACCACTCCCCGGGCAGTAATTTCCACCTCCGGTCATCACATGTATTGCAGGTTGCCCGTCTACAACCACAACAGCGGTTCCCGACATCGTGCTGTTGCAACCAGTTGAAATACTCGTCGCAACAACAGAATAGCTACCCGACAAAGTCTGTAAACCAAAATCAACAGCAAAACCCGTGCCTGCTATCGGCGTTCCCGCCATCAAGCCGCCACGATATAGCTGGTAAGTATTTCCGGATTCCGAACCATTGAGTCCGATGTGTACGCCCGTTCCACCTACGCAGTAATAACTTCCTCCCCCTGTAACCGTATGCGAAGCCGGTACCGGCGAACTATTGATCACTGCACTGCCGGTCATCAAACTGGCGCAGCTACCGGCCGTTATCGTGCCAACCACGGTATAAGTTCCAGTAGCCGTCTGGGCTCCAAAATCAATAGCGGCCCCTGTTCCCGTCATCGCGAGGCCAGCAGTCGAAGTCCCGTTATATAACTGGTAGCTGACTCCTGCCGCCGAGCTGCTTAAACCAATATGTGCTCCAGCCCCGGCAGGACAAATGCTGCCACCGCCGGTCACGGCAAAGGCCACGGGCAGCGGGCTGATACCAATAATTTCAGAACCCGACATAGAATTAGAGCAGCCGGTTACAGCATTGGTCGCCTGCACGGTATAGGTTCCTGTGCCAGTCTGCAGGCCAAAATCAAGCGATGCACCGGATCCCCCGGCAGCTGGTCCCGCAGCGAGCGCACCATTGTATAGCTGGTAATTGATACCAGCGTCAGAACCCGATAGCCCTATGTGCTTGCCAGTGCCACCGGCACAATAATTACCTCCTCCTGTCATCAGGTAGACATTGGGTAATGGCTTGACGGTAACCACCGAAGTGCCCGGCATTACCACGCTGCATAAGGTTGTGTTGCTTGTAGCCAAAACAGTATAAGTACCGCCTGAAATCTGCAAACCGAAGTCAATCGGACCAGCCGCTCCAAAAACCGGGCTTCCCGTATTCACACCTCCATTTCTCAACTGGTAGCTGACACCACTATCGGTATTAATCAATCCGACATGAACACCGGTACCACCCGAACAAAAACTTCCTCCGCCCGTAACCAGGTATCCAGACGGGGCGGGGTTAACCGAAACAGATACTCCGCCGGCCATTCCATTGGTACAGCCAGACGATACAGTTGTAGCAATAACAGAATAGTTTCCGGCAATGGCCTGTACCCCAAAATCAAGCGAGCTTCCGGTTCCGGTCAAAGCAGCACCCACCGGAGATCCTCCCCGGAATAACTGGTAAGATACCGTTCCGGATGAGCCACCCAGATACACATGCGGCGCTGCCGTACCGGCACAATAGCTTCCGCCCCCGGTAACTGCATATGCAAAGGGTAAAGTGTTGATCGTAATAACGGGACTGCCTGTCATAGGTCCCGTACAACCGGTCAATGCAAGTGCGGCCGTAACAGTGTAAGTACCAGCACTTGCCTGGATTCCAAAATCCAAAGAGGACCCAGTACCCGAAACCGTGGAAACCAACGATCCACCGTTGTATAAACTATAGCTTGTGCCGAGTAGCGAACCGCCTACACCAATGTGCAAGCCCGCACCACCGGCACAGTAAGCCCCGCCGCCTGTAACGGCAAACGGTGCCGGAGCGGGACTGACTGATACTACCGCGTCTCCTATCATCGTCGCAGTGCACCCGGTTGCAGTAATCGTTGCCAGCACTGTATAGGTGCCTGCTACCGGCACTGATCCGAGATCCAATGCTACACCTGTACCCGCAAATGATGAGCCATATGGAGTACCACCGGTATAAAGTCGGTAAGTTGTTCCCGTGGCGGAATTTCCCAAACCTATATGAACGCCTGTGCCTCCGCTGCAATAAGGCCCTCCGCCCGTAACTGCATACAATGCCGGAGCCGCGTTCAATCCTATCACCACACTGTCGGTCATCACCTGGGAACAACTGTTGGTGAGGCTGGTGGCTGTAATATTGTAAGTACCCGAACCTGTTTGCAACCCAAAATCAATGGC
>Ga0364860_10141_pt2 | contig 55351 bp, 53 predicted proteins | sample ExccelAu500001D4_FD_206916 | JGI IMG/M metagenome (GOLD analysis project Ga0364860, IMG submission 206916) | Enriched cells from Trout Bog Lake Hypolimnion, Wisconsin, USA - BchlTB.Aug20.5000.01 .D4 | ecosystem: Environmental > Aquatic > Freshwater > Lake > Hypolimnion/Profundal zone | place: USA...
GGTGGAGGACTCGGAGTTCCAGCTTGTATTCCTCCCTGAAAACCCTGAAACAGATTGGACAGGATGTCACCAAGATACTGGCCCCCGAATCAATGATAGTTTTTTTATTAAGGTCGACCAGTTCTTTTGCTTGTTTCGATTTTCCTGCTAGCATCAGAGGCCGTCCACAACAAATAGAACGATCTTCATCAAGAAAAAGATAATCAACTCCTGCCGTATCCAGGATCTTTTTCATTGCCCGTGGAATTGCCGGTGTTAAATGTGACATACAGCCTGCAAAATAGACTACCTCAGCCTTCCCGGTGATTATTTGTGGCAGGTAAGAATAATCCTGTATTTTTAACTGCTGGAAAGATTCCCGTTGATTGATCCTTTGAAAATCAGTATGAATTCCAACGGGACAGACTTCCTGACAGCGTCCACATACAAGGCAACGCATAGAAATATTGTCCATTACCTGCTGGTTTCTTATTGATTGCAGGAAATAAACCGCCTGTATGTCATTAATCCCCGCAGCAGAATTCATTTGGCAAACGTCAATACAAATCCCGCAACGCGGACAAGACAAAACTTCAATCTCAGATAAATATTCTGAACCTTTTTTTGGAATGATTCCGAAGTTCCTGTTGAAAATCACTATTAACTCTATCGGGATATGCATATATCTTGAATAGGGTAACGTGACGAAAAAGATACCAAGACTCAATGAATACATCCACCAGAAAGAATAAGCGACAGATTTATCCATAAGAGGCCAGACAAATGCAAGAACATTGCCAAGATGTTGGGTTATAAATCCTCCTCCATAACCATAAGCCCCGGCTGTCAGGCTTTCGGCTAAAAGCCGTAATGGAAAGATCAGCCATAAGCAGGTCATGGCTACCTTATCGGTGAATTGCAGCTGAGTGGTTTTCTTTAACCCGAACCATTTTGAGCGGCTTCGTTTAATGATTGCCAGGACCAGTCCGCTAAGGATGAATAACAGGATAATATCCATCGAGAACCTGAAGAATCCGGGAACAGTAAAAACTTCAAACGGGAGAACGCGTTTATCGTGAATAAAAAATTTCAGAAATATCGGGAAGTAGGGTGGATTGATCCAGAATCCGCTATAAATCCTTGATTCCATGTTCCCGAATAAAATAAGAAGAAACCATCCAAAAGCGAAACTCATATGCATAAAACCCAGTAGCGGATTTTTGCGAAACATTCTCCGGTGCAACAGGCTTTCAAAGAATATCTCTTTTAGTGCCCGGAAAAGTTTTCGGCTGTGAAGGCCTGCCTTAAGCTTTTGTTTGTCCATGTGATCCATCTTGCGGATCCAGTTCCTGTTCTTCTTAAATAAACTGAAGAACAGAAAGATCAGTCCAAGGACAAAAGGAAGGACAAACAGGTTAAAAGTCATATTCCGTAAGTTTCCAATATGTTATGAATAGTCAGGATCAGATTTCTCAGGTTGACGCCGCGAGGACAAACGAGTTGACATTTACCGCACAGCATGCATTTTCTGATCTCTTTCTTAAGCTGGTCAGTTTCCCCTCTTTGAACTAATGTAATTACCCGCCGGATGTTAAAGTCCGTAAAATGTCCAGCTGAACAGGTTCCTGTACAACTCCCGCAGCCTATGCAAAGACGGATGGAAGATTCTATTGCGTTTATATAACCGGTCACTTTCCGGTCATTCTGATCAAAATCAATTTGCCTGTCTTTAGTGATTGTGTATCCAAACGATTTCATACCTAATACTCTGAAGTTCATTCCCGTGATGTCAGATAAGCTGCAACCTGCAATGCAGCGGCACGAGCATCTGTGATAGTACCTGCTATACCTTCTGGGCCCTTAACGGTTCCTGCAAGAAAGACACCCGGGATTTTTGTGGAATTAGTAAGGGTATGCTCATCAGCCGGGCAAAGAAACCTGTCATCTCCTTCTTTTAATCCCAGCATTGATGCCAGGCGACGGGTTTCAGGTGATGGCACAAATCCAACCAGGAGGATCAATAAGCCAACATTCATTTTCAGTGGTAATCCTGTCAGGGTGTCTTCCAGTTTGATCAGTAATGTATGATCCTGATTTTCGGCAGCCTCGGAGAGCCTGCCGCGGATGAACTGAACTCCCCATTTTTCCTGTGCTTCAAAATACATTTCCTCGAAATAACGGTCAAACATGCGAAGGTCCATATAAAAACAAAAAACCTCGATATCCGGCATCCTCTCCCTGATCTCTATTGCCTGCTTGACCCCGGTCACACAACACAATTTTGAACAATAGAGATTACCTACCTTTTCATCCCTTGAGCCGACACAATGTATGATTCCGACACGTTTGGAGGTTTTTCCCTCGAAAAGTCTTTTTAATTCATTGTTCCTTAAGAATTCCTCAAGTTCAACAGAAGTGATCACATTATCGTATATTCCGTAGCCATACTCTTCTTTCTTCCTTGCATCAAAAACTTCATAGCCTGTTGCAATGACCAGGGCATCTGAATTCAGTCTCGTTCCATCTTTTAATTTAATGTTGAACTTTTTTTTGTCATTCCAAAGCGTATCGATCTCAGCATTCAGGTGCAATGAGATGCCCTCATTCATTCCAAGTTGTAAATACTCAGATACTTCTTTACTGTCACGCCTGTTAGGGAACAGGTGGTCCCAACTGTTCAAATGGCCGCCAAGGCGTGACTCCTTTTCAATCAGATAGACTTCAATTCCGAGTCGTAAAAGTTGGATTGCAGTTTCCATCCCGGCTACACCCCCTCCTATGATGATGGCCGTTTTGTTCATACTTTTTCTGGATAAAATTTCAGGAATGAAGGGGATTCAGGCCTGCCAATATCCTGACCGCTGATGTTCCTGAATTTCATCTCAGGATCATAAGGGATGCCAATCTTCTCCAGCAATGGCTCAATGGGAACCTGATGAACCTGCAATCCGAGATCCCAGGGATCGTATCCAAGGACAAGGCCAGCCAGCTCTTCATAGGTCAGCACCGGAATTCCGTAACCGTTGTCTCCATAGGTTTTTCCTTCCATCTCGCTGATCGCATATTGCCATCTGTCAAGAAACATTGGACAACCCGGACAGTTGGTGAGGATCATATCAGGTTTGTATGGTTCCATCGATTCAAATTTCTTTTTCGAGCATGAAATTGAGAAACCACGGTTAGCTTGTACAAAGTACTGTCTGAAGCCGAATCCGCAGCAATGCCGGCGTTCGGGGTAGTCTATCACCTCACCGCCCCATTCATCAATCATACCGGTCAGGACATAAGGATATTCTGCTCCGCCGACACCTTTACTGGGAAACATCTTGGAATAATGACATCCAATATGTTCCACGACGCGTAAAGGTTGGCCTGTTTGCCGGTTGATAAGCCTGTATTTTCCTTTTTCCGAGATCTTTTTCCGGAATTTAAAAATAATGTCAGAAGCATGGGATACATTACTGGGCTTTTTGAACGTTCTTCCTGTAGCCTTATAAAGGAAATCACGCGTCTTTTGCTCAGTTTCCGGAAAGTGATGCCAGGTTTCAAGTACTTCTGAATACAATCCGAAAGAAGTGATGCATGAAGTAGTGAAATTTTCATATCCAGCTTCGGTCATCAGCGCAAATTGCCGGGCAACCATGGTCATTGAAGTCTCGAATGGGACTATATCAGCATGATAGCCGATACCGGAACAGGTGGTGTGGGAAGGATTTTCATAAATATCCTTCTGAAGCTCAGATTGCAGGATTCGTAAAAAAGTCTTTTCTGAACCGGGGAAAAAATTCTGCCTGACACAGCTTCTCACATAAAAAAAATGATCATCTGCAATCTCTTTCTGGTAGTCCATCCAGATGCGCTGTTTCCCTTCAATCTTCATTTTTCTTAGTATGATTCCCCGAGTTTACAGTATATATGAACTTAACATAATCATCATTGGTTCCGCTTTCCATGTCCATTCCCATTTCCCTGGCTTTTTTCTTCGAGAATTCTTCAATCTTATCAAACCTGGATATACCACCGGTAACTTCAAAGATCTTGTATATCTCATCCAGCGCTTCATCCGGGATCTTCCTGAGAATCCCCGGACCGGTACCCTTGTAATTGGCCCCTAGTCTGGTCATAACGGCTTCAATATGTTGATATTCCCATTCCCAGATTGGACCCTGTTCAGGATGCAATCCAGGCAGGATCTCTGATGGGAAGAGACAATAGCCATATTCAAGGATCCATTTTCCAATCGTACGTTTTATTGCAAGCTGCTGGCGTCCTTTTTCTGATTCAGTAAAATAGCCCAGATCTTGTGAAAGGGATCGCAGGGCCTGTATCAGCTTGCCGGGTGCATTTCCTCTTGGACAACGGGTCACACAAGACATGCATTCACCGCAGTACCAGATAGTATCACTTTTCAGCAAAGCCTCGATCTGCGAATCATCCTTTGTTTGAAGAATATCCACAATCCTTCTTGGCTGGTAATCGTAGAACTCTGCAGCCGGACAGATAGCAGTACAGGTGCCGCAATTCAGGCAGGCTTTTAGACCTTCCCTGACTCTGACATCTTCAAATAACTTATTATAAAGGTCAGGCATTAATATCTTTATTCAATTGTTGTATCGCAAAGGTATTGAAAAACTAATTGAAACAAATAAAAACAAAAATTGAAAAGCATTACCGGTTTATGTTCTTCAGGGAAGGTCAACCGGCTTCAGTAACTACCGGTTCGTGAAAACATATTGAAGCATATTTGCCCCCATCTGCAAAGCTTTTAAGCGGGTAGCCTCAGAGTCATGATGAACATCCTGATCCTCCCATCCATCACCAAGATCACATTGATAAGTATAATACAGAATGAGCCTTCCTTCCCAGAATAATCCAAACCCCTGTGCAGGCAGGCCATCATGTTCATGGATTTTGGGAAGGCCATTTGGGAAATTAAAAGGTTTATGATAGAATGGGAAGCTTATTGGAAGCTCGACAAGATTGAGTTCGGGAAATAGTTTTTTTAACTGAGGGCGTATGAATTTATCCATACCATAATTATCATCGATATGCAGAAATCCGCCTCCGATAAGGTAATCCCTAAGATTTTTCTGGTCCTGGGGAGAGAAGATCACATTACCATGGCCTGTCATGTGAATAAATGGATAGTTGAAGATTTCAGGACTTCCAACATCCACTGTTGGCACATCTTCACTAATGTTAGTCCCCAGGTTTTTATTGGCAAATTTCACAAGATTTGGCAGGGACGTCGGATTGGCATACCAATCTCCTCCTCCGTTGTACTTTAGTAACGCGATCTGGTAAGATGGGACCGGTGAGGAGGAGGTAAACAGGAAAAAGATGCAGATAAGAAAAATCCATCTTTTCATATGATCAAAATAAAATACATATTATGCATTCCTTAGCAGAATTGTATGACAAGCCACAATCCCAGCTGTCTCAGTACGTAAACGACTTTTTCCCAATCTTATTGGAATAAATTCCTCTTTTTTTGCCAATAATACCTCTTCGGGAGAAAAATCACCTTCAGGGCCTATCAGGATCAAAGCATTTTCACCTTTCTTATAAACTTTTTGAAGCTCATCTTCTTTGTTGGATTCGCAATAACCAATAAATTTCTGACCAGGAAACTGCTTGTAAATTAGCTTCTTTACATCAGATGGCTCATTTAGTTTTGGCAGGTAAGCTTTTAGCGATTGTTTCATTGCAGCTATGAGGATCTTCTGCAACCGGTCCGTTTTCAGCTTTATACGTTCTGAATGAGCGCAAAATATGGGTGTGATCTCATCAATCCCGATCTCGGTTGCTTTTTCCAGGAACCATTCGAAACGATCCATGCTCTTTGTGGGGGCAATGCCAATATGCAGGTAGTTTTCTCGTTTCATATATTCCTTCTCAGATGACAGAACTTTGACGATGCAATTTTTTGGATCGGCTTTCATGATTACGCATTCATAAAGATTTCCAAAACCATCGGTAAGATGGATAATTCCACCTTCTCCCAACCGCAGGACACGGGTGCAGTGCCAGGCTTCCTGACCTTCAAGGATATTCACTCCCTGATTGACAACAGAAGAATAAAACAGATTCATTTTTTAATAATCAGATAACTAAGATCTTATCTTTTTAATGACTCTTTTTCCAAATTTACTCATTTTGTCGTTTGACCATCTCATTTCCGGCTTTCTAAAAGAAAATTCTTTCTGAAATTATCAGGCTGAGAACGATTAGCAGAAAAGCATTCATGATCACAAACATCATTTTGTAGCGGGGAGTCCCTGCAAAAACCAACTGGTGGAAAAAGAAACCAAGTATCAACAGGTTCAATCCTAAAATGATCATTTTTGAAAATGAAAACATCCAAAGTCCTGAAAGCACTAAGAATATGGATGTTCCTGTGGCTCCAATCATCCAGGCAAGGATTATATTCCGGAACTGGGTGATATTGAAGATGTCTGTCATCACAGGAAATCCTGCTAACCGGTATTCATCACCGTATTTAAGCATCAGTAACCAAAAATGTGGGATCTGCCAGATGAAAAGGAAAAATGCCAGAATCAGGACAAGTGGATTTGAAAAAGAACCACCGGCAGCCGACCAACCCATAAAAACGGGGATCACGCCGGATAAGGCTCCCGGAACAACGGCAAAAGCAGTCTTTCTTTTCAGCCACGTGTAGAATCCATTGTACCAGAGAATATCTAGGATTCCCAGGATTATACAAGTCCAGTAACGTTCTGATATCAGGATCCCGTATCCCAGAAACATCAGAATACAGGCGATGAGTAAGGCAGCTTTTGAAGAGAGGTTGCCAGAAGCTACAGGCCGCTTCCTGGTACGATCCATTTTTGCATCCTGTTCCTTTTCCTGTAACTGGTTCAGAACAGATGCACCACAAGCAAGAAAAAAAATACCGGCAAGTGGGGAAACAAGTTTTATGGAAATTTTATCTGAAGCCAGGACTTCTGCAGCAAATGCAGATAATGTCACAGAGAGTGCAATATTGATCCGGATCAATTCCGGGAAAGTCCTTGTAAGAAAGGAACGCAAAATTATTTCAGGGTTTTCAGGTATTCTATGATCTTCTTTATTTCGTCATCTTTGATGATTCCTTTATAAGGTCTCATTATGCCCTTTGAATAACCTACCACAATATCTTTATCCGGATCATAAATGGACGTTACGATATAGTCATCATTAACTTTTACTTTTCTTTCTGTCCCATTGGTCGTCACGGTTTCCGTTTTCCCATAAAGGCCTTTAAAGGTGACACTGACTAGTTTGGAACCATCCAAAGAGTGACAGCCGATGCAGGCATTCTTTTTCATGATCATTAGCCCTTCCGGCTCTGCAGATGCAGCTTTCAATGTCTTCAGCCAAATGAAAAATTCCATAGGTGTTACCACCCTGACTTTTGTTCCCATGTATGAATGACGTACACCACAATAAGCCGTGCAGAAAATCTCGTATTCACCGGTTCTTTGAGGTGTAAACCACATGTAATTGTTTTTTCCGGGAACCACATCTTCTTTTACCCTGAAAGCCGGAATGGAAAAACCATGAATAACATCTTCAGAATGAAGGTCAAGTTTTACCGGTTTGTTAAGCGGAAGTACCAACTCGTTTGCGACTTTTGAGCCGGGATATTCAAAGCTCCATTGCCACATTCTTCCGATAACTTTAACATGCATTGCATCTTTGGGAACCCATATCATGGGCTGAAAAGCTGTATATCCGAAATAGAAAAGGAAAAGAACAAGTATGACCGGGATGGTGATCCAGGTTACTTCAAGGACCTTGCTATCCTTGACCTGAACTGCTTTCGGATGCCTTTTCCGATTATACCTGACAACAAAATAAATCATCGTTGCGGTAATCAGCAATAAAAAGAAAAAACTGATCCCGAAAAGCAGTTTAAAAACCCAATCTACTCCTTCAACAAAATTTGATGAACCTGACATATATTATTTAAATTAATCGCTTAACACTTAAATCCGGAATTTAACAATTTTTACCATTATTGAATTACCTGAATATATAATCTGAGAATGTTAGCAGGATTACTGTGGCATAAATTAACAGAACAACGATGACGAGTATCTTAAGCAGACTATATTCAACCTTCAGGTGCATAAAATAGGTCATCACGATCCCGGCTTTGGTCGAAGCCAATAATAATGCTATCAAGGCGGTATATGCAGTCAGATTGACCCAGGGAACCAGGATTGTAAAAGTAGTGAGTACCAGCAATCCTATCAGGACCTTTCCGTAAATGGAATATTCTGTCAGATGTTTGACTTCAGGATCCATACTTTTTCAATTTGCAGTTTACAATTTAAGTTATTTAACTTCAGGTTCATTTACTCTTGATCCACAACCTCTATGGACATCAGGTCACCAGGTACAACAGCGGAAATAAGAATATCCAGATAAGATCGACCAGGTGCCAGTAAAGTCCTCCATTCTCAAGCAATACATAATGATCCTCGTTGATCAGTCCCATTCTGACTTTGACCAGTGCCACAAGTAGTACTATTGCTCCGATAATAAGATGAAGCATGTGCAGGCCGGTCATAAAAAAGTAGAGACTAAAAAAAAGGATATATCCATGTTTCAATGACTGCATCAGCTCTGTTCCGGGATATAGCAGAATTGAAATTTTGTGTCCCCATTCGAAATATTTATCCACAAGAAAAATTACAGCACAAAGGAGGGTGATACATAAGAGGATTGTAGCCATTCGTTTATCCTTTTTCTGCACTGCCGATATTGACATGGCCACCGTCATACTGCTGATCAGCAAAACCACCGTATTCAAAGCCCCGATAAATGAATTAAGTTGCAGGGATGCCTGGTGAAAATCTGCCGAATACCTGTGACGCATGACTGCATATACCAGGAATAGTCCACCGAACAGCAGGATCTCAGTAAAAATAAATATCCACATTCCAAGCTTTGCTCCAATATCATCCCGTTGCATTTCTATATGATCCATTGAAATCATTTCGAGTTCTGATTTTTTTATTCTTATTAATATTTTATTCATTTACAATTCACCTTTCATCTCTCACACTTCCCCTATCTATTCATAGTCATACGGATTATCCGGAGCGCTCGGTTGAGTTGAAAAATTTTCCATTGGTGGGGGAGAAGCCAGTCTCCATTCAAGAGTTCTTCCACCCCATGGATTGGCTGTCGCTTTTGCTCCATTCTTCCGGAAAAGGTTTATAATAAGAATAATAAACCCGATCCCAAGTATATATCCCCCAATAGTAGATATCTGTTGCGCCGTGGTAAACTGGGGAAGATAATCAAAATATCTCCTGGGCATACCCTCAACGCCGATAATAAATTGAGGAAAATATAGAAGATTGAACCCAATGAATAAAAAACACCAGGCGATATTCGCTACGCGGAAGTTATACATCCGGCCAAACATCTTTGGATACCAGTAATGAACAGCTCCAAGAAAAGCGAAACCAGTGCCTCCGAAAATGATATAATGGAAATGTGCAACAACAAAGGAAGTATCATGGACCTGGATATTTGTCGCCAGTGCGCCCTGGACCAGACCTGTTAATCCACCGATAGAGAATAAAAAAATGAAAGCAATGGCGTAAAGTAAGGGTGGTTTTAAATCGATAGCACCTTTGTACATGGTTGCTACCCAGTTGAATACCTTTATGGCACTGGGAACAGCTACTAAAAATGTAAGCAGAGAAAATATCCACATAGCTTCTTTGCTCATCCCCGAAGTGAACATATGATGTCCCCAGACTAAAGAACCGACACCGGCAATGGCAAGGCTGGAAATCGCGATGGCCTTGTAGCCGTATATCTGTTTCTGGCAGAAGGTTGGGATAATTTCCGTGATGACGCCCATTGCTGGCAGGATCATGATATATACAGCCGGATGTGAATAGATCCAGAACAGGTGCTGGTACAGAACCGGGTCACCCCCTAAAGCCGGATCAAAGAAACCAATGTGAAAGACTCTTTCTGCTATTATCATAAGCAGCGTTATGCCAATCACAGGAGTAGCCAGCACTTGTACCCATGCCGTGGCATAAACAGCCCAGGGTAGCAAGGGCATCTTGAAGAAACTCATCCCGGGTGCGCGTAAACGATGGATTGTTACTATAAAATTGATCCCCGTGAGAATGGAAGAAAACCCAAGGATGAAGGCACCGCTTACTGCCGCTATTACATTCGTATGTGTTTGTGTGCTGTAAGGTGCATAAAATGTCCACCCGGTATCCGGGGGGCCGTTGCCGGTAAATTGTGAAATAACTACCACTGCAGCACCAAGCAGGTAAAGGTACCAGGCAAAAAGGTTGAGTCGAGGGAAGGCGACATCATTGGCGCCAATCATGATCGGCATGACAAAGTTGCCGAAAACAACTGTCAACCCCGGGATTACGATAAGAAATATCATGATAAGACCATGCAGTGTAAAAATGGCATTATATGTTTGGGGGCCATAAAACTGCTGGCCGGGCTTAAAAAGTTCTGTACGCATTGTTTCCCCAAGGATCGCTCCCACGATGAAAAAGACCATGATCGACCACAGATAAAGCAAGCCAATTCTTTTGTGATCGGTGGTTGTAAGCCAGGCTGTGATCCCTTTTCGCTTCCCGGTATCGGTCAGATAACTGGGTTCTACATGAAGATTGTCGTTTTCTGTCATGGATTGAATTGCATTACTATTAGTTTGATGTTTTTTTTGATCTTGATCTTTTTCGTGATGACCTCACCAGCAAAGAGATAAAAAAGATCACTGCAAGAAAAATAATGATTGTAGCGCTCACTTTTGTCACGGCAAGGCTGTAACGTCTGCCTGCCGGGTCATAAGAAAAGCAATATTCCAGGATCCGGTTGATTGTTGGCCGTGAAATTCCCTTTTGGGCTTCTATAAGGGCCATCTTTACATCGAAAGGAAGGAAAGTCATTCCATAAAGATAACGGGTGATCTTGCCTTCCGGGCTCAGAATAGTGATGCAACTTGGATGAATGAAATCATTGCCGGCACGAATAAATTTGAATCCGACAGCATTTGTGAGGGCGTAGATATTTGCACTATCTCCTGTAAGATAGTTCCAATACTGTTCATAATGTCTGCTTTTCCTGTCAAGAAAGCTGTTCTTCTTGTTTAACGCTTTTTCAGGAGTATCCAATGGATTAAAACTGACCGTGATGATCTGGTAGTCTTTTCCCAGCTTCATATCCATTCTCCGGACGACATTGGAAACGCTAGCCAGTATCATTGGGCAAATCCCCGGACAATCGAAATAGATCAAAACCAAAACGGTAGGTCGTTTGATCAGATCCTTCAGGACCACAGGTCTTCCGTTCTCATCCATGAATTTCAGGCCATCCGGAATTACTTTATCAAGATGTTCATAAACACCGACTTCTGTAGTGTCTGAAATATCCTGTGCCGGTGCAGGGATACCTGCGAAAAACATCAGGATAATAAAATTCAATAAGGTACTTTTGAACTTCATTGGATAAGTTTATTTGGTCAATTCTGCTTGTCAGGTTGTTTAGCTAAATTTTCGTTCCTGTAAATCCCTGCTATCATCAATGCTCCTCCCATCAGGGAAGTATCTTTCAGGAGTTCGATCAGGGCAAGGGTCGAGACCTTTGTACTCATCTTTAGGATGGTTATGGGTGTGTGGTCAAATAATCCGGGAATATGAATGGTGAGGATGAAAAGGAACAACAAGAGAGCAAGGAGCAGGCATGACACCTGAATATACTTCTTTGCAATAATTGAAATACAGGCAGCAATGAGTGCTAACCCGGTAATAATAATGGTATATCCGCCTCCTGGAATAAATGTGCTCATCATTCCAACATAGTAACTCGTCATAAAAAAATGGTTCAATCCAATGATCCCGAAAGGCAGGGCGAACAGGATTCTTCCAATGGTTGTCAAATACTTCATGTCTTTTGGTTTTTTTACAATGGTTGCTTCAATTTTTTAAGTGATATCAAAATATAGAAAATAAATCCCCACACAGCGATCACTGAGAAGGAGAAGGTCAGCATCAGCCATAAAGGTGCCTTTGAACGCACCGACCACATTGCATGTGCATCAGTCAGACTTTTTAATAAAAATGGCTTACCAATGGCCAGCCGGGCATTGACCTGGTTTGAATTAAGTAATCCTGTTTCATCATTGACTTTGGCTGAAACATCAAGAATACCAAAACGACCACCAGGCAAGCTGGAAGGAAAATCAAAAAGGGCAAATCCCTGGGTATTGGTAGAAACCGGCTCTCCCAATGTAAGGGTTCCGAAGTATCTTTTTACATTTAACTGAATCTCAATTCCTTTTGCAGGAACCTCAGTTTTATCATTTTTGATCTCCATGCAAAGAACATAAAGCTTCCTTTGCTTGTAATTACAGTATATACTGAGCCTGAGATTCTTACTTCCGATGACCGCCTTAGCAGTATAAGCCGGCTGTACATATCCGGAATTAAAACTCCTGATAAAGGAAATCACATCCCACCGTTCTTCATCTGAAAGGACATTTCCAAACGTTGGCATTGGAGTTTTACCCGTGGTGATCCTGTAAAACATATCCCCGTCTGTCTGTTCCTGAAATCCTTTAGATGCAGGGTCCCCCGGTGGAGGAACGATTTTTGCCCAGTTCTGTTTACCGGGGTCTCCGTGGCAGGATTTGCAGTTTCTCTGAAATACATTCTCACCTTTTTTTATCGATTCTGGGGTGAATTGAAATGGACATACCTTTTGTTTTGCATTATCCGGAACCACCCAAGCAGGGTTTATCGTTTGTGCATTAATGCCGATCCTTATAACAATAAAAATGAAAATTAAGATGCCCGCGTATTTCTTTCCCATCATCTGCTTATTTTTTAAGTTCCGATTGTTTTGAGTTCATACTTCACTATTCATTGATCACTATTCATCTTTGATCTCATCTTCTAATAAACCCCGCTCAACCGCTGTTTCTCTTATCGGGATCACAGGAAAAAATTTCGACAGAACCGTTATGATTATCAATACCATAAAGAATGATGCCAATGTAATTGCGATTTCAGTAAGTGTCGGAGTGTATACTTTAAAATTATAAGGAACATATTGAATTGGCAGATAAGGATGTTCCTGTGTTGGGATTACAATAATATAACGCTTGAACCATGAACCGATAAAAACGGCAAGAGAAATAATAAGCAAAGGGAGAGGTGTCCTCATTTTTCTAACCAGGAGCAGGATTATTGGAATAATGAGTCCTCCTAATTGTACAGCCCAGAAAAGGAAAGCGAATCGTCCGATAAAAAGATCATTTAGGGTGATGGCTTCTGCAGTCTTTAGTTTAAATGCTGGAACAAGGAATTCATTGATGTTAAAGTAAAGGTATACAAACATCACCAGGACAAGGAGTCTTCCCATCTTTTCGAAATGATTGTCAGTGATGTATTCGTGAAGTTTGTAGTTTTTCCGGAAGAAAAACATTGCAATAAGCACTGCGGCTCCCCCTGAGACAAAGGCCCCTGAGACGAAATAGGGGCCAAAGATGGTACTGTCCCACCCCGGACGGGTAGTCATGGCAAAGAGCCATGAGGTGACAGTGTGTATGGCCAAAGCACACGGGATAATAAGGATCAGGAGGATCCTGACGCAACGCCTGATAATAGCATTCTTTTCAGGTGTATCGGTCCAATTCAGCGAAAGCACCTTGTATGATCTTTTTACCCATCCGGGCAGATGATCTGTTTTTGTATGAACCCAGGAAATGTCGGTTATCATCGTCAGGAACAACAGAAGCGCGCTGAGTACAAAATAGGTGGTGACAACCGTGACATCCCAGAGAATAGGTGACTGGAATCTGCCGTAAATAAAAACGTATGCAAGTCGGTCGGGACGGCCCATGTCCATGATGATGACTACACCGGCAATGGCAGCAAAGGCAACAGCAATGATTTCAGCGATCCTGGAAAACGGCGTGATCCATTTGATCCCGGTGAGTCCCAGCACTCCACTTATCAGCATACCGATAAGGCTTGTTGCTACAAAAAAAACGAAGTTGGCGATATATAATCCCCAGGAAACATAATCGCGGATCCCTGCAACACCCAAGCCAAAGCGTAATTGCCTGCTGTAGGCATAGAGACAGATGCAAAGCCCGATGATAAGGAATCCCATCCATATTTTAAACCCACGTGTGATGCGGATATGAAAAGTAAGATCCTCGGTTATTTTCTCAAGTGCAATTTTATTTTCATCCATGATCAGATCTTTTTCGGTTCTGCTTGTTTTGAAGGTTCAAACGGGAACAATCTGTTTTTGGGAGGCAGATAATAAACCCTGGGTTTTGTGCCAAGTTCAGAAAGCAACTGATAAGCTCCTTTTTCAGTAAGTAATTTACTGAGTCTTACCGTCTCTTTTGTTGTGCCATTGGTCACGGCATCTTCATTCTCATCCCCGAAATAGTACACACCGTTAGGACAGGCTGAAACGCAGTAGGGGAGCTTACCTTCACGAAGTCTGTCTGAACTCATCAGGCATTTTGTGATCGTGCCGATTCGCTGAGGTATATTCAACTCTATATTATAAGGTCGTCCTTTATCCTGATCATCGAATTTTGGTTTGCTCCAGTTCAGCATGCGTGCAGAGTAGGGACAAGCGGCTATGCAGAAACGGCAACCGATGCAACGCTCATTATCGATAAGCACAGGGCCGTCAGGTCTTTTAAAAGTAGCATCGACAGGGCAAACGGCTACACAGGGCGGGTTGTCGCAATGCTGGCAGGGCTTTGGCATATGAAATGCAGGAGTATGAGCGTTCTCCTTCATCTCCAACGTGTTGATGTGAAACTGGTCAGGTCTGAGATGATGGGCTGCCTGGCAGGCTGCAACACACTGGCGTGCATTCCGGCATTTTGAAAGATCGATTACCCATATCCAGCGCCGGCCGGGTAATCCTTCCCGCCCCCTTATCTGCATCTTTTCCTCCGGTGACTTTTCATAAGCCTTTAGTTCAAGCGAATCTACCTCAACAAGCTTATTGTCCTGGGTCAGTAAGATCTTTTTCTTACCGCCTTTTGTCTTTGATCTTTCAAATAGATCTCCAGAGAAAAGTGCAGCAGCACCGGCAGCGGCACCTGCTGCTACCAAACCAAAATTGCGCAAGAATTTTCGCCTTGAGAGCTGTTTTAAATCTTCCGGATTATGGTTTTTTTTATCCTGATTGTCTTGATTTTGTTCATGCTTGGGTTGTTCTTCCATAGGCTTGGCAAATTCAGGGTATCATATATGCAAAAATAAAAAAATATTTATATGTACAAATTTTCAAAAATGAAATAAAAAAGCCACCTCATATTGAGGCAGCTTCCAGAAATTTCACCTGAATTTCTGTTTATTCCCGCTGGTAGGGAATAAATTATTGAATGACAACTTTTTTTATGATTGTGTCATTGTCCATGATAGCTTTCAGACTATATATACCGGCGCTCAGTCCTGTGGTACTGATAGTGACCCTGGTAGTATTGACCATTTTGTTTATAACAAGCTGGCCTGTCGCATTATAAACATAGATTTCTTTAATGTTGCAGTTGGCCTGTACTGTCATGATATCCTTAACAGGATTCGGGAAAACAGTCACAGCATTTTGACTTAGTTCATTAATGCCAACGCCGCCGATATGAATATAACCGGTTTTGACCAATGTATCTGAACCCCAAATGTTGGTGAGGGCAAGGGCTACATAGAAAGTGCCTGATGTATTATAAGTAATTACTGGTGGGTTCTTCTGAGTCGAAGTTCCCGGGATCCCTCCCTGGAATGACCATTTATATGTTAAAGGATTACCGGTCGATTCATTGATGAAGGTAGCCTGCCCTCCAAGTGGAAGTAATGTATCCGGTGTCATAAAATTGGCTACCGGAGGAGCAAGAACACCATGGAATTTGAACAATCCGGATGTAGTACTGGTATCGAAAGCGCCGATCCATCCTGTTGAGTCATTTAACCATGCCTGGCAGGTTACCTGCTTTCCATTCATTGAGGGTTCTGTATACCAAGTTACGCCACCATTAAAAGAATAAGTGATTCCCAGGTGGGTTGGCTGGTGTTTGTAATCAACCCCGGTTGTAACATAAGTATTTGGTGTGTTTGGCAAATAAGCAATAGTACCGCCATAACAAGAACCATGGTAAGTCAAAGGTGAATAAGTGTTACCTCCATCTGTTGAATTAGCTAAAAGATTCAGTGTGTCACCAGATGAATAACATTTTAGTCCAAGGCCGCTAAGGGAATCCCTGTATGCCGGCTGTGCATTATTTGTGTCTGCAAAAGCGGCTGCAACAACCCAATTCTGGCCCCGGTTGGCAGAAGCATAAATTCTTCCGGCGCTGGTACCGAACCAGACATAGTTGCCATCCACCCAAAGATTCGCAGTATATCCTGTTTCGCTACTTAAAGCGGCAGGACACTGGCCAGTGGGAACAGCAGTCCATGTTGTTCCGCCGTCGGATGTAGTATAAATCTGAAAATGACTGCTGACAGGATCGCCCCCGACTATCCCGTTATTTGCATCCCAGAAATAAATCCAATCCGGGAATGAAGTTGAACTGTTAAATGCAGCAGATGACTGAAAAGTCCAGGTTGTTCCGCCATTTGTCGTATAATACACACCTTGTGAATGGCTTCCATTAACCTTATACATGCACATCCATGCCGTATCTGCACTGATTGCAGTTATCATGGAATTTGATAGTCCGGATGCATTGCTTACAGTTCCCGGCGTCCAGGTGGTTCCGCCGTTAACGGTTTTACTGAAATCCTGAACGGCAGCCCCGTTACCTGAGCCGTCATAGGCTGATACCCATGCAACCTGGCTGTTGACAATGTAGATATTCAACATGCCCCTGTCTTGTGCCGTAAATCCAGGACCTTCCTGAACCCATGTCTGTGAAAACGAACAGAATGACAGCAGGACTAGGCAAACAATTGATAGTAGTGTTCTTTTCATAACAGATAAATTTTAATGAGATATTAGAACTAATGTTTTTCACAAAGCTAAATAACTTTAGTAAAAAAACAATAGTAATTTAACTAAATTAAACTAAAAAATATTCAGGTTTTCCAATTCCCGGCTTCCGATTGTCAAAAAGTCCCGGACATAAAATAAATCCGGGACTTTCAGTCCTTCCATGTATATGAGAATGGGATTACTGGATGATAACTTTTGTAATGATCGTGTTCTCGTCTAAAATAGTTCTAAGGCTATAGATTCCACTGCTAAGACTTGAAGTGCCGACATCAACCTTTTTTGCACCGACTGTTTTGTTTATTACAAGCCGCCCGGTAATATCATAAAGATTGATTTCTTTGATATTGGAATTAGCCTGAATTGTCATGACATCTCTTACCGGATTCGGATAAACAGATACGGTACTCTTATTGAGTTCATTAATGCCAACGCCCCCGACATAGATATAATTGTTTTTAAGCAGGGTGTCAGAAGTCCAGCCGTTCTGAACGATCAATCTTACATAGTAACGTCCCGGAGTATTGTATGTAATGGCTGGAGGAGTAGTACCTGAGTAAGATGCGGGAATTCCGCCTTGAAACTTCCAAAAAGAGTAGGTCGGGAACCCAACTGAAAGGTCAGTAAAAGTTATAGTTCCACCCAGTGGAATGGCAGTATCACTGGCATGGAACCTTGCAGCCATTGGGACAAGCGAGTCACCCTTATAGATGAACATACCACCTGTGGATTTTTTTGCAGAAGCAGTAGACCCTGCCCAGCCTGTCACGGGATTGGTCCATGCATTACCTTGATAATTGCCACCTGCAGTGATGACAGTCCAGTGTTTTCCTCCATCATAGGTGTAACATACCCCTGAGTCAGTACCAGCAGATCCTGATGAACCTACAAAGGTTGAAGCGGTACCGGGGATATACGAAATATAACGTCCATACAAGTTGGTGACAGCAATACCTTGCCAGGTTGTACCTCCGTCTGATGAAATATTAAGTGAATCATCCTGACCAATATTGAGATAAGAAAAATAAGCCATACCATGTAATGAATCTGAAAATGCCGGTTGTACAGTCTGTGAAGTTCCATAAGTGGTCTCTGAGGCAGTCCAGTGCAACCCTTTATCAACGGAGTGGAATATCCTTCCTTTTGTAGTTCCGAACCAGACACTATTGTCACCATACGAGCAACAATCGCCGGTGATCCCGTATTCACTTGCAAGGGGAGTGGGAATGTTGGCTGTTGGAACACGTGCCCATGTGGTACCCCCATCAGAAGAAGTGTATATCTCAAAGTATCCACCATTCGGATCCCCGATGGCCACCCCATTGTTATTATCAAGAAAACACATTGCATCGGCAAAAGAAGAGCTTCCATATGCAGTACCTTGTTTAGCCCATGTAGTGCCGCCATCAGTGGTTTTATAAATACCCTGGGTAGCACCAGTATTGAACATCGCCCAACAGGTATTTTCATCAATAGCAAATAATTGTGATAACCCGGTCCCGGCATTGAAAGACCCTTTTGTCCAGGTCGCACCGCCATCGGTCGATTTGGTAAAAACATCAAGGATAAGACCCGTACTGCCAATGCCATATGCCCACAGGGCATTTTGATTATTCATGCCAATTGAAATCTGACCTACACCATCACCGGCAGGAAGATTAGAATTGACAGAGGTCCATGTTTGTGCTATCATGGCTGTCGAAAAAACCAGAATAGCCGCTAAAGAAAGGAAAATTTTTTTCATTTTGTTAAGGTTTTGGTGAAACATTTTTATTGCACAAACTTAATAATATTTTTATGAAATTCAACATGAAAACAAAAAGAAAGATTCACTACCCGCCAGATACCAACTCGCCAGTTCGATTAATCGCTCTTTTTAGCAGAATTTGCAATTTCGCTAAAACTATTCATGATTCATTATTCACCATTTGGCCTCAAACTAGTCTTCAACAAAGAATTCTTCAAGATAAGAATAATAGTTAAATATCAGATTATTAATTCACTACATCTCGTTTCATCTCTCTGCAATTTTGTCATTATGTAACCTTGACACCTTGAAACTCTGAAACCCTGAAACCCTGAAACTCTGAAACCCTGAAACTCTGAAACTCTGAAACTCTGAAACATTGAAACCTTGATACATTGAGATTCTTTCGTACTTTTGTCCATGATTTTAAACAAAGGATAAAATAAAGTAATAACTCTATGTTTGAAGGATTGACCGATAAACTTGACCGGGCATTTAAAGTCCTCAAGGGACAGGGTCATATTACGGAAATCAATGTAGCTGAAACCTTAAAGGACGTCAGAAAAGCTTTGCTTGATGCCGATGTCAGTTTCAGGATTGCCAAACAGTTTACCGACCAGGTGAAGGAAAAAGCGTTGGGACAGAATGTTCTCACCTCAGTTTCACCTGCTCAGCTTATGGTAAAGATCGTGCACGACGAGCTGACTGAATTGATGGGTGGCATTAAGACTGACCTGAACCTGAAAGGCGATCCGGCCATCATGCTGATCGTGGGTTTACAGGGATCGGGAAAAACTACATTTGCCGCTAAGCTGGCCAACTACCTTAAAATAAAAAAAGGAAAAAGTCCGATGTTGGTTGCCTGTGACATATACCGTCCTGCAGCCATTGAACAATTGAAAGTGCTTGGGCAGCAAATTGAAGTTGAAGTCTATTCTGAAGATGATAACAGGGATCCGGTAAAAATTGCAAAACATGCCATTACCTCTGCAAAAGACCGGGGATTCAATGTCGTCATCATCGATACTGCCGGACGTTTAGCCATTGATGAAGAGATGATGAATGAGATTACCGCTGTGAAAAAAGCGGTCAATCCCCATGAAACTCTGTTCATAGTTGATTCTATGACAGGGCAGGATGCAGTGAATACGGCAAAGGCATTTAATGAACGGATTTCATATGATGGGGTGATCCTTACCAAGCTTGATGGAGACACCCGTGGCGGAGCAGCACTGACAATTCGTGCAGTGGTTGAGAAACCCATCAAATTTGTGGGGATAGGTGAAAAGATGGAAGCCATTGATATTTTTTATCCCGAACGTATGGCTGACCGTATCCTGGGAATGGGCGATATCGTCTCACTTGTCGAAAGGGCACAGGAGCAGTTTGATGAAGTAGAAGCCCATAAGCTTCAGAAAAAGATTGCAAAGAACCAGTTTAACTTCAACGATTTCCTTTCCCAGATCAAGCAGATCAAAAAGATGGGAAATGTCAAAGACCTGATGGGAATGTTACCCGGGATGGGGAAAGCCCTTCAGAACATTGACATAGACGACAATGCATTTAAAGGTATTGAAGCCATAATCTATTCCATGACCCCGGAAGAAAGGGAAGATCCTGTTGTCATCAATGGAAGCCGGAGAAAAAGGATAGCAGCCGGAAGCGGAACAACCATCCAGGATGTCAACAGGCTCATCAAGCAATTTGATGACACGCGGCGTATGATGAAAATGATGACCACCAGCAAGGGGAGGGGAATGGCCAACATGATGCGGAACATGAGAAATATGAACTAATTTAAGATGAACCAATGAACTTACTGGACGGGAAACTGATATCCGATAAAATTAAGGCAGAAATAGCAGCAGAGGTAAAGACAAAAATGCTGGATATGGGCAAAGCAGCGCCTCATCTGGCGGCTGTCCTTGTCGGTGAAGATCCCCCAAGCCAGACTTATGTGGCGGCAAAAGAGAAGGACTGCAGGGAGGTTGGGTTCATTTCCTCTGTTTATAAATATTCTGCCAATATATCGCAGGAAAAACTTCTTGATATCATCAGGTTTCTCAATAACGATCAGGAAATTGACGGGTTCATTGTACAATTGCCCCTTCCAGGGCACATCAATGAACGAACGGTCATTGAAAGCATCGCCCCTTTCAAGGATGTGGATGGTTTTCATCCCGTAAATGTTGGCAGGATGGTCCTGAACATCCCCTCTTATCTTCCAGCGACACCTTATGGGATTATCACTTTGCTTGAACATTATCAGATTGAAACAGAAGGGAAGCATTGCGTCGTACTCGGGAGAAGCAATATTGTCGGTACGCCTGTCAGTATCCTGCTTTCACGCAAAAGTAAAACAGGCAATGCTACAGTGACGCTTTGCAATAGCCATACTTCGGATATTCAGGCCATTGCTGTCAAAGCAGACATTCTTATCGTTGCCATGGGTAAGAAGGAATTTGTGACCGCTGATATGGTCAAAAAGAATGCAGTGGTCATTGATGTGGGTATCCACAGAATCCCTTCTGAAGAAACGAAATCGGGATTCAGGCTTATAGGTGATGTGAATTTCAACGAGGTGGCAAAGAAATGCAGCTATATTACTCCCGTACCTGGTGGAATTGGACCTATGACAAGGGTATCACTCCTGCTCAACACCCTGAAGGCGGCTAAAAAAGAGATTAAATTCTGATTGTTGGTTCAAAAAGATGAAATATTGTTGAGGGAAGGGAGAATGCTTCCGCTGATGGAAGAGTTTTACTCCCTCCAGGGAGAAGGCTTTCATACCGGAAGACCTTCTTATTTTGTCAGGATCGGGGGCTGCGATGTAGGTTGCCGTTGGTGCGACAGCAAAGAATCATGGGATGCTGCAAAATATCCTCCAGTCCTGACGGATAAGATCATTGAGCATGCCGCCTCCTATCCAGCCAAAGCAATTGTCGTTACAGGAGGTGAACCGCTTTTATACAATCTCGATTATCTCAGCCGGGGTCTTCACGGGGAAGGGATCATGACATTTCTTGAGACTTCCGGATCTTCCAGAATTAGCGGCGAATGGGACTGGATCTGCCTTTCGCCAAAGAAAGATGCACCTCCTTTACCTGAAATTTTTGAGAAAACCAATGAAATGAAAGTCATAATTGAAGACTTGCAGGATCTGGAATGGGCAGAGGAAAATGCAAGGCAGGTATCATCCGGTTGCATCCTTTACCTTCAGCCAGAATGGAGCAGGCGTAGCACTGCCATCCCTGTGATTGTGGATTACATAAAGTCACATCCAAAATGGAAGATCTCCTTACAGGCACATAAATATATGAGGATCCCATGAAAAATTTTTCACACAACCTGCACCCATGAAACGCAAAGCATTTAGTGTCCTGATCCTCGGCTTTTTTCTCTGCCTGATGACTGATGCGTTTTCCCAGACTTCGCCACTGTCCACAAGATCAAAAAAAGCAGCCGCAATGTTTACGGAAGCCATTAATTATTATGACCAGAAAGACTATCAGAAAGCAATGCGGATACTGGATAAGGCCACTCAGGATGACACCTCATTCGTGGAAGCCTATATCCTGAAAGGGGATATCTTGTCAGAACAGCGATACCCTCGTGAGGCGATCAGGCAGTATAAAAAAGGTATTGCAGCTAATCCTGGTTTTTCTCCGGTTCTTTATTTTATTGTTGCCAATGTGGAACTGATGACAGGCCTATACAGCGACGCCCGTAATGATTATGAGAAATTCTTAAGCTATCCTGACCAGCCTAATGATAAACGGGAAAAAGCGAACAGGAATATCAAATCATGTGACTTTGGGATCAATTCTATGGCACATCCTGTTCCTTTTAAACCTGTAAACCTTGGAGACAGCGTCAATTCTCCTTATGATGATTATATGAATGCAGTTACTGCAGATGAACAGCAATTGTTTCTCACGCGTAAACTTCCAAGGACCCATCATGCTGTCAATGAAGCTTCAGAATTTAATGAGGACTTTTACAAGTCGGTGAAAATAGATAGTGTCTGGCGAAAAGCGGTCAACCTGGGTCCGCCTGTGAATACGGAAGGGAATGAAGGTGCCCTGTGTATTTCTCCTGATGGGAAATATATCTTTTTTGCAGCTTGCGACCGGCCGGATGGTTATGGAAGTTGTGATCTCTATTGGGCAAGGAAGACCGGTGATGTATGGTCAACACCTGAAAACATGGGGCCTGTCGTGAATTCAAGTGCATGGGATTCCCAGCCTTCCTTTTCTTCCGATGGAAAAACCCTCTATTTCGCAAGCAACCGCGAAGGGGGGAAAGGTCGTTCAGATATCTGGAAAACAGTACTTAAACCTGATGGTTCATGGAGTGTACCTGTAAACCTTGGAGATTCTATCAATACAAAGGATGATGATATGGCGCCATTCATCCACCCGGATAACCGCACCTTATATTTTGCCTCCAGGGGACATCAGGGAATGGGTGGATTTGACTTGTTTGTTTCAAGGATGGATGCCAACGGCAACTGGTCAAGTCCGGTGGATCTGGCTTATCCGATCAATACTTATGCCGATGAAATCAATTTGGTCGTAAATGCTAAAGGCGATGTGGCATATATTTCAAGTGATAAATTGGGTGGTAAAGGTGGAATGGATATCTATTCTTTTAAACTGTATAAGGAAGCACAACCGGTAATGGTCACTTATTTCAAGGGTATTGTTTTTGACAAGGAAACCAGGGATCGTCTGGAAGCCAGATTTGAACTTATCGACCTGGCTACTGGAAATGTGGTCTCCAATTCTTTTTCTGACCCGGTGACCGGTGAGTTTTTACTCTCCCTTCCTACAGAAAAAAATTATGGCCTGAATGTCTCCAAACCCGGCTACCTGTTTTATTCTGACCATTTTGAATTAAATGGTGAAAGTTCAAAGGCCAAGCCATTCATTTATAATGTCCCGCTTCAGCCCATTCAGGTTGGAGAGACAGTGATTTTAAAAAACATCTTCTTTGATACTGATAAATATGATCTGAAAGAGGAATCAAGAAGTGAACTTGGCAAACTGATCCAATTTTTAAAAAGTAACCCGCAGATACACATCATGATCAGTGGCCACACCGATAACCATGGGACAGCCGATCATAATATTGTGCTTTCGCGGAACCGTGCCCGTGCGGTTTATGATTACCTCGTCGCAAACGGGATTGCAAAAGAGAGACTGAGCTATGCCGGCTTCGGCATGACCCGTCCTATTGATACCAACGATACCGATCAGGGACGGGCAAATAACAGGAGGACTGAGTTCAGTGTTGTGGCGAAGTGATTGATAATCTTTTATATTATTATTTGGGTCGTACATTTTTTTGTTTCTCTGGTACTTAATCAATACCTTTGCACCCCTGAATTTTCAGAAAAGGAATAGAATGATTAACATAACACTACCCGATAACTCTGTCAGGCAGTATCCTGAAGGCATCACCGGCATGGAAATCGCTAAAAGTATCAGCGAAGGACTTGCACGAAATGTACTTTCAGTATTGGTGAACAATGAAATATGGGATGCTACCCGCCAAATCACTGGCGATGCGAAAATAAAGTTATTGACCTGGGATAATGAAGAAGGGAAAAACACTTTCTGGCATTCATCGGCTCATCTGATGGCTGAGGCAATAGAATTACTTTATCCAGGATCAAAATTTGGAATAGGACCTAATATTGAGAGCGGATTCTATTATGATATAGATTTTGGAGATAAGTCCATTTCTTCAGAAGATTTTCCGAAGATTGAAGCAAAGATGATGGAGTTGGCAAAAGAAAATCAAATTTTCTTGAGAAGAGAAGTATCAAAAGCCGACGCGATTGACTATTTTACCCGGAAAAATGATGAATATAAGCTTGAATTACTTCAGGATCTGGAAGACGGGCAGATCACTTTCTATGAATCAGGTCATTTTACAGACCTCTGCCGTGGGCCTCATCTGCCTGATACTTCATTCATCAAGGCTGTTAAGTTGCTAAATACGGCAGGAGCTTACTGGAGAGGTGATGAAAAGCGCAAGCAACTGACACGCATCTATGGCATTTCGTTTCCAAAGCAAAAAGAATTGACTGATTACCTTGCCCTTCTTGAGGAAGCAAAGAAACGCGATCATCGTAAGATTGGCAAGGAAATGGAACTCTTCACTTTCTCCCAGAAAGTCGGATTAGGGCTTCCTTTATGGCTTCCAAAAGGAGCGTTGCTGAGGGAACGCCTTGAAATGTTCCTGAAGAAAGTTCAGAAAAAAGCCGGTTACGTTCAGGTCATTTGTCCACATATAGGGAATGTGGAATTGTATAAAATATCAGGTCATTTCCAGAAATACAGTGAAACCTCTTTTCGGCCGATAAGTACCCCCGTTCCGGGAGAGGAGTTCTTCCTGAAACCAATGAATTGTCCGCATCATTGCGAGATCTACAGTTTCAAACCAAGATCTTACAAAGACCTTCCGGTCAGGATCGCGGAGTTCGGAACGGTATATCGTTATGAGCAGAGCGGCGAGCTTCACGGCCTGACCCGCGTTCGCGGATTCACACAGGATGATGCTCATATCTTCTGCATGCCGGAACAGGTTAAGGATGAGTTTAAAGGGGTAATCGACATTGTCATGCTGATCTTCAAGGCACTTAATTTTAAAGATTTTATAACCCAGATATCCTTCCGCGACAAGAATAATAAGGAGAAGTATATTGGCAATGATGAAAATTGGGAAAAAGCCGAAAAGGCCATTCTGGAAGTGGCTCAGGAACGGAACCTGAATTATGTTATCGCACCGGGGGAAGCTGCTTTCTATGGCCCAAAGATGGATTTCATGGTGAAAGATGCATTGGGGAGGAAATGGCAACTGGGCACTATCCAGGTAGATTATAATCTTCCCGACAGGTTTGAACTTGAATATATCGGGAGCGACAATCAAAAGCATCGCCCTGTGATGATCCACCGTGCACCCTTCGGATCGATGGAACGCTTTGTAGCTGTATTGATTGAACATACTGCGGGAAAGTTTCCGCTCTGGCTGACCCCGGACCAGGCTATCATTCTGCCAATCAGTGAAAAATATCAGGATTATGCAGAAAAAGTTTTGCAATTCCTGAATAATTCCGATATTCGCGCCCAAATTGATAGCAGGAATGAGAAAGCCGGCAAAAAGATCCGGGATGCCGAATTGGAAAAGATCCCGTTCATGTTGGTAATAGGGGAGAGGGAAGAACGTGAAGGCACGGTTTCTGTCAGGAAACATGGCAAGGGTGACCTAGGCCCTCAAAAACTGGAAGACTTCGTTCAGCTTATCAAAGATGAAGTAGCAAGAGAATTAGGAGAAATAAATTAATCGTAAAATAAATTCATAATTTATAATTAAACATTAGGAGGATAAACCATAGCAATTCCGTTTGACAACAACTTTAACAGGGGAGTACGCCGGCCTTTTGTGAAAAAGGAAGACCCTCACAAAATAAATGAAAATATAAAAGCTTCCGTCGTTCGGGTAGTTGGTGATAATGTTAAACAGGGAATCTATGATCTGCGTGAAGCATTGTTCATAGCAGAAAACCAGGGACTCGACCTTGTGGAGATCTCTCCAACAGCAAATCCGCCGGTATGCAAGGTGATCGACTACAAAAAGTTCCTTTATGAACTGAAGCGGAAACAAAAAGAAATGAAGGCGAAAACCGCCAGGATCATAGTAAAGGAAATCCGCCTCGGCCCCAATACTGATGATCATGATTTTAACTTTAAATTAAATCATTGCATAAAATTTCTCAAGGATGGGGCCAAGGTAAAAGTGGATGTCTTTTTTAAAGGAAGGTCTATCATCTATAAGGAACAAGGAGAATTGATCCTGCTAAAATTTGCCCAATCCATAGTAGATTACGGGAAAATTGAGCAAATGCCGAGACTGGAAGGTAAAAGAATGATCATGATCATTGCACCAAAGAAATAAGACTTTTTCTCTTGCATCTTATCGATTGGGAAAGAAAGTCAAACTAAAACAATTCTAAATTCAGACAAATGCCAAAAATGAAATCGAAATCCGGAGCCAAAAAAAGATTTGATGTTACAGGCACCGGTAAGATCAAACGGAAGCATGCTTATAAAAGCCACATCCTGACTAAAAAATCAACCAAAAGGAAACGTAATCTTACCTATTCAGGGTTGGTATCTAAAGCAGATGAGGCCAATGTAAAGGAAATGCTTCAACGTTAATTCAATTATTGTTTAACTACCCGTAGCTTTAAGGACCCGCTAAGGGACGCTCAGGTAAAAAAATGAAAAAATGCCAAGATCAGTAAATGCAGTAGCTTCAAGAGCAAAGAGGAAAAAGCTGCTCAAACAGACAAAGGGACAATTTGGGCGCAGGAAAAACGTCCTGACTGTTGCTAAAAACTCCCTCGAAAAAGGATTGACTTATGCTTATCGCGACCGCAGGACCAAGAAAAGAAACTTTCGTGGCTTGTGGATCACCCGCATCAATGCAGGGGTCCGCGAATACGGTATGACCTATTCAGTGTTTATGGGCAAAATACTCGAAAAGAATATTGCTCTCAACCGGAAAAGCCTTGCCGACCTTGCAATGAATCATCCGGAAGCCTTTAAAGCGGTCATCGATTCTTTGCAAGAATAGCCTTTCATCAACAAATTTCTTAGGTTCGACTGGGTTATGCCTGATGTGTGACAAGGCATGACTGTGATTATATTTTATTAGTGCTTATTTTTTTTTTATTTAAATGAAAAATCTATTTTTGCAAAAAATAAACTCTATGAAAAAACTCTATTCTGCTTTATTAGCGCTGTTATTACTTACAACTGTTCCGGCCCTGGCCCAAAAAGGATTATATTTTGGAATAGCCGGAAGTGTTCAATCCACCTGGATTACGAACCAGAATAATTATGGTCTTCCTCCTTTGGATTACGCCCGGACTTTTGGCGGATCCGGTAACCTTAACATTGGTTATGATTTCATGAAACAACTGGGTATTAAGATAGAGCTGGGATATGGTCAGTTCGGACAGAAATATACCAAGACAAAAAACGATTCTGCTTACACACGCCAGGTTAAGCTGAATTACTTTATGATCCCGGTTATGTTAAAGTACAGGACAGGAGGATCAATCGCTAAATTTTATGTAGCCATTGGTCCTCAGTTCAATATGCTCCTCTCAGCAAATCAGAGTTACCTTGTTGATGGAAGTACATTTACGGATACTCTGAAAACACTTTCAGGAAAACCGTTCGAAATAGGTAAGAGTAGTATTAAAGATAGATTTGCTACGATGGATATTTTTGCAAGGATGGATCTTGGGGTTGATATTACCCTGATAAAACATTTAATGATCGAGGTCGGAATAAAATTAGGATACGGTCTGGATGATCTCAATGCAACTGATTACAGGTTGAAGGACAATACGGGAAATTATCATGCATCGCATGATGTAGCCGGAGGTCTTACTGTTGGAATAAATTACCGCCTATAGCAAACAGGGAATTTTAGATAAAAGAGGCAATCTATATTGCCTCTTTTTTTTTATGTGATTAATAATTAATGGAATTATTTTAACCTTGAACTGGAATGGCATTGATCTGTAAGAATTGATCATTAATGCAAGCCAAGTCTTTGATAATTTTTAAAGAATTGCTGAAACTGGTCAGAAACCAGTCGTTTTGCAATAATTTCTTTACGGTTATTCAGAATATAGATCACGGGAGTGGTGCTCACATCATACTGCTCATGATAATCTCCCGTCAACGTCCGCGGGCCATCCACATTTATCCAGTCCATCTTTCTTTTTCGGATTGCTGATTTCCATTTTACTATTGAAGTGTCTGAACAAACCGCTAAGATTTTCAGGCCCAATGTATCCTTTTCCTTATCATAAAAATCCTTTAGCTTAGGTATCTCCTCTTCACAATGTCCACAATCAGGATCCCAGAAGAAAATGATCAGAAAAGTGGATTTGATTGAATGCATCGATACCGGCTGGTTGTTTGTATCAATCATTATCATGTTTGGAGCTATCTCACCGATCAGCAAAGGTCTTAACCTGTTGGCTTTTTTTATCAGATTCTCAACTACAGAAGGCCGCTCCCAGGTGGCCTGATGAGTGATATAATAAGTATCGACAATATGAACAAAGACACGGTCAAAACCCATGATCTCGGAACTTTCTGAATAATAAGTGGCAAACCAGACCATGTATTTGAACATCTCCGGGTTGGGACGGGCTTTTTCAATGAGAATATCGAATTCTTTGATGATGGAGTCAGGATTCTGGTAAAGGATATTATCGAAATACTTTTTAAGCTTATTATCAAACACAGGAGTCCGCAAAAGCCTGTCATCAGTGAAATCGGTCCCATCCCAGTAATGTGATTTAATATACCGGTAGGCAAAGGTCGAATCTTTCCTTCCGTTAGGGAGCACGGGTATTTCGGGGACCTCAGGTTCACGCATGGCATTGATAAAAAAGGCGACAAAAGAGGTAGGATATTTTTCAGCAAGGTCCAGCTTATACTTGATGATATCCTTGTTTATTTCCTCCGATTTTTTATTGATAAGCCTTATAGAATCCTTACTGGTCTTCCCGCGGACAATAAGCTTTTGAAGTGCCTGTATCTCTGCATACCGGGATTTGTTGTTCTTCAGATACTCATAGAAGATCTGGTTTTCGGGAGACCCCGTGATCACCATCTTACCTGAAAGATCCTGCCGGTCCGTCTCCATGCTGAATTTGCGGTCGTTGTTGATAATGAATTCAAAATAGCTTTTATCATTGATGACTGCAAGATAGATGCCTCTTGGATAATCTGCTTTGGCCTTGAACGTAAATCTTCCGTTATCATCAACTTTCAATGTGTCCTTTACATAAGTTCCGTTACCATAATAGGTAGCAATCAGGCAGATGGTATCTTTTATTCCTTTTACCTGAAATTTGATAACGTATCCTTCATTCGCGGCCTTCACCTGGGTTGAAATCAAAAATAGGGTCAGCAAAAGGGGAAGAAGTCTTTTTAAAAGAATTATTTTACTGGTGTTCATCGCGTAACAGATCATTGATCGTTTTTACAGGGTTAAACGTAATTAATGGGACTTCCACGAAAAGTGTGATCCATCCGGCCATTGAGCCATTCCATAAACCAGGTAGTTCCTGTGCTTTTAAAGTCCGGCCCCCACTTGATTTCAACGAGATAAACCCGGTCGACTCGTCTACAAAGTTATGCAGATTAAACGGGTTTCCTTTATAATCTATTGTACAGCAAACCAGATCAACCGGGTTAAAATGAGTGGAAGTCTGGAAAATGGCATTCTGTACTGTATCCTTTAGGTCGACCTGTGAAGATTCCACGATTTGAAGTGAAGATTCGCCATCTTTCCCGGTTACCCAAAAAGGACCGCCACCCGGTTCGCCTGCATTCCTGACCATCCCACAGACCCTGATCGGGCGGTTGAGCTCACGGGTCAAAACGATTAATTGTTTATCCTCTGATTTATTCTTAAAATCTGTAGATGGGTTTATCAGATTATGTGAAGTGGCAAATGCAGCCATTTTCCTGATCTCGTCAGCCGTAATGCTTCCTGATTCAACCTTTTTTAAAAAATCGGATATTCTCTGCCTTATTTGTAACAGGTAACCGCCAATCAGTTTTTTATATTCAAATGTGGGAATCTTAAGTCTGTCGGGAACGACATTATCGATGTTTTTGATAAATATGACATCTGTATCGAGTTCATTCAGGTTTGCAAGGAGCGCACCGTGTCCTGCAGGTCTGAAAAGCAATGTCCCATCAGGATTCCTGAAAGGCTGGTTATTTTCGTCAACAGCGATAGTATCAGTGGATGATTTTTGTATCGAATGCCGGATATCCATGTGAATGCCAAAATGGTCTTCATACTTTTTCTTTACTGCTGCTATTTTTTCATCAAACTTCAAAATGTGCTCGGGGGAAACGGTAAAATGTACTTTTGTTACATTAGATTGGTTCCTGGCATAATTTGCAGCTTCCACAAGATGCTCTTCCATTGCGACCCTTGGACCATCTTCATAGTTGTGAAATGCCAGCAAGGCCTTTGGAAGAGCAGCATAATTTAGGCCTGTTTCACTGAGCAGGTGATTGAGAACAGGGAGAAAGTCTTTTGCAGCCAATGCCTGCCGGATGGTTTTTCCTTCTTTCTGCAGAGATGCATCCAGGTCAGGGAAATAAGCAAAACGGTCAATGTTCTGGAAAAAGTAATGAACGGAGTCAAAGCCGGTATCAGAAAAATAACTTTTCGGGATTCCCTTACTTGACATTAAAGAATCCCTGAATTCAAACAGGTGTTTGAACATTCTGCTGGCAGCACCGGAAGCGGGAACAAATTTGATAACTCTGAGAAAAGGGGCCTCTTTCTCAAAGAAACGGATATATTCATTTTTTTCCTGTTCAGTGAAAGTGATGATCCCATCGCCTTGGATGGCAGGCCGTAAAAGTTGTATATAAGGGAACCCATTTCTGAAATTATGTAGCTGATTCTCCAGTGTTTCTGACTTGATACCTTTTTTTTTGATCTGGATGAGATCATCCTCTTGCAACATAGAGACAATTTTTAATACCTTTGGCAAAATTATTAAAATATGAAAAAATTATTCACTATTGTATTATTTTTACTTGTGATAACCTCTTTTTCACAGGTTCCCCAAAAATATTTCGTAGCCTTTACTGATAAAAATGGGACTCCATATAACATTAATGATCCCCAGGCATTTCTCACACAGAGATCGATCGACCGCAGGGAGGCACAGGGAATTCCCATTATTGAACGGGATTTACCGGTAACCCCGGCGTATGTTAGCACTATCGCAGCTTTGGGGGCTCAGGTCTATACACGTTGTAAATGGTTCAATGGCATAACCGTCAGGATTGTTGATTCTGCAACAGTATTGCCTCAGATCAGGGCACTTTCTTTTGTAAAGAGTGTCATACGGGTCACCTCCTACAATTCAAAGAAATCAGGAGGTGACGGGAAATTCCGGTTTGAAGAAGAACTAATGAGAACCGGGAGTAACCTGTCCCCGATAACACCAAAATCGGCTCAAAGTTATGATTATGGGCCTTCTCATGGCCAGATCCATCTCCTCAATGGGGAAGTTCTGCACAATATGGGTTACAGGGGACAGGGCAAAGTCATTGCAATCATTGATGCGGGATTTCTGAATGCAGATGTATTACCGGTATTTGACAGTCTAAGGGCAAATAACCAGATACTCGGTACCCGTGATTTTGTGAATCCCGGTGGAAATGTATACCAGGAACATTGGCATGGGACTTCTGTGCTTTCTACCATGGGAGGTGATGTCCCGGGGCAGTTGATCGGTACGGCCCCGAAAGCATCTTTCTGGCTGATAAGGACTGAAGATGCAGCTACCGAGAATATTGTTGAAGAATATAACTGGGTAGTAGGTGCTGAAATGGCCGATAGTGTTGGTGCTGATGTGATCAACTCATCCCTGGGTTATACCACGTTTGATAATGATTGGATGGATCATACCTGTGCAGATATGAATGGTTATACAAATCCATCAACCAGGGGAGCAAATATTGCAGAAAGTGTAGGGATGGCACTAAGTATCAGCGCCGGGAATGAAGGTGGAACTGGTTGGAATTGTGTAAGTTCACCATCTGATGCTGTGGATGCACTGAGCATAGCAGCAGTTGATTCTCTTGGTAACTACGCCTATTTTAGTTCCACAGGAACTATTGATACCACTTATGTAAAACCAAACATTGCTTCTGATGGCTATAACGCCTGGGTTGCATATTATGACAGCACATTTAATTATGGCAGCGGCACTTCGTTTGCTTCTCCGATCAATGCAGGAATGATGGCATGCTTATGGCAGGCCAAATCAGACCTCAACCCGTCACAACTTTACCTTGCTATTGAGAGAAGCGCAAGCCAGTATAACCATCCTGATACATTATTGGGTTACGGAATTCCAAATTATTCCACGGCCTTAGAGCTTGCCCAGGTGGGAATAAAGAGCAAAGCCAGCTTCCAGGCCTATCCGAATCCATTCAAAGATGGCTTTACCATATCCTTCAGTTCCAATATGACCGGTAATATAGAAATTAGCCTGATCTCAGTCACAGGTGACATCATCCTGAAAACCAACAGCCTTAAATCTGCAGGGGAGGGGAACACGATCAGGATAAACAACCTTGCTGCCATTGCGCCAGGAATGTACATCCTGAAGATCGTTTCAGGGACCAGTACACAATACCTGCACATGGTAAAGATCTCTGATTAAGTTGCTTTACATCAACAGTTTGTACATTTAACTGTTTTTTTCTTCTACCCACAGAATTAGGGAATCATTTTTCTCTCTTGCTGGCTTCATAAATTTGGTTCTTCGCAATAATGCGTACTTTTAGATATATTTGAAAGAAAAATCTGAAAACGAATGAGTACAAGTTTATTATCCCATGCTTTTGGGCTCACAGATCAGGAGTATCTGAAGACAGAGTATAAAGGAGGAACTGTCATCTTCCATATAAGAACAAAGGAAAGCAAAATCCGCTGCAGTAATTGTGGTAGCAGAGATGTGATTAAAAGGGGAACGGTGGATCGTATGTTCAGAACATTACCAATCGGAAACAGGCCTGTTTACCTGCATGCAAAAGTTCAACGACTTTACTGCAATGACTGTGGTTTAACAAGGCAGGAGCGTTTATCCTATGCTGACGAAAAAAAAGCTATACCGTTAGATTAGCGAACTGTATCATTGACTTGCTGGCATATATGACAGTTCAGGATGTAAGTGATCATTTCAACATCAGCTGGGGAACTGTAAAGCAAATGGATAAGGAATATTTACAGAGATATTATTCCAAGCCTGTTTTGAAAGGTGTAGAATATATAGCCATAGATGAATTTGCCATTCAAAAAGGGCATCATTATCAAACTGTGGTTTATGATCTTAAAGCTGGACGAGTAATCTACATCGGGGCAGGCAGAGCGGAAGAAAGTCTGGATAGTTTTTGGAAAAGGTTAATTCATTCTGGTGCAAGAATAAAAGGTGTGGCGATGGATATGTGGGTTCCATATTATAATGCAGTAATGGAGCATCTCCCTGATGCACAGATTGTTTTTGATCGGTTTCATATTATGAAGAAGATGAATGAAACCTTAGATGAAATTCGTAGAAGTTTATACCGTGACGAGGTTGATCTTAACAAGAGAAATCTGATTAAAGGACTACGATGGTTGTTGCTAAAAAATGCCAATAATCTCAATGATGAATATCAGGAAAGACATCGACTGGAAGAAGCTTTAGAGATCAACATGCCATTAGCACAATCGTACTATCTGAAAGAAGATCTGGGACAACTCTGGTTACAGAACAACAGACAAGAAGCCGATCAATATTTAACATCATGGGCTACCCGTGCATGGGCTACAACAATAGTGGCAATGAGGGATTTCGTTAAAATGTTATTAGGACACAGGACTGGAATCCTGAATTGGTTTGAACATCGAATATCAACGGGCCCACTCGAGGGTTTTAACAATAAAATCAAAGTATTGAAAAGACGAGCTTATGGCTATAGAGATATGGAATATTTCAACTTAAAAATTTATTCCTTACATGAGAGCAGGTACGGATTATTGCGATGAACCATAAATTTCAAATAGGGGAGGTCGGTTTTCGGCTTAGCCAGTTGATTCTCTAAGACTTACGGTCAATGCCTTTATCGACCCTGATGAGATCTTCTTTCATCAGACTAAGCACAAACATCTTTAAATAAGCACATTACATTCATCGATTTAGTCAGTTCTTATCTGCGCTATTTTTTCAATGTTGTTGGACTTAAAACAAAACACTTAACACTTTTTCTTCTCACCACTCACTTCTCACTTGACTCCGCGTCACGGTTTTTGTCGCAATTTTTTATAAAAACGACTCTATAAACAGGTCTAAAACTGAATAATTATTCGTATTCCATTCGTTTTCTTTTTATTTGGAACTCTAATGCAAATTAAATGGGAGTAATGATCAAATAATTCTCAATTTCCCCATCCCAAATCCCCAAAAACCATAAAAATCAGGCTGATTTTTAACAAAAAACTCCCAACATGGCATACCTCACCCCGCCAGGAATCTTAGTTTTAAAAATTTAACTTGGATTTTTTACTTTTTCGTCATCAGTCCCCGGTCCCCCGTCGACGACTTCAGGTCGTCTTTCGCTTCACGATTTTTATGCGTCACGAGTCACGAGTTACGCGTCACGACTGTTCTAAGTACTATCAATTACCATAGTCTCCTGCACCACATTCCCCACCAAATCAACCACCCGTACAATAACCCGGCTATCCTTATAAGAAGGATTCATTACTGTTGCCTTATAATCCCACTCCATGTTTCCTGATGATGGCCTTGCAATAGCAGCACCACTCTCAATAACCTGCCCTATAAAATTTAATATAGTCACAATGACTGCTGCAACCTTATACTTATCCCACGCAGAAATACTTATCACATTCCCCTGGAGCCCTTTATACCCGTCCAGATCGATCTCCTCAATCTTTGGCTTTGACAGGAAATTGGAAATAGCCGCATTCCAGGTACTCTGGTTCTCTTTCCTGATCTTCTCGTATTTTTCCCGCAGTTCCGGATCCTTCAACACCCCCTTGGCATAAATAACCGCAGCGGCAAAGCGTTTCATGTTAGCCTTCTGTGCCTCGGTCTTTACTACTTTCGAGCAGTCCGGGCGTTTCGACATGATCGACTTATCTCCCCTGCACCTGAAAACAATACCCCCCATCATTCCATGGTAGTTTTTCGTAATCACATTATCATATGAAATAGCCATAATCTTAGTTTTTATAAAGAGTGGATAAAAGTAATAAATTCAAACGCTCTATGCAATACCCAACCATCTTCAGGGTATCTTTTTCCACTATATTCCATTATATTCCACTGGTGATATCCAATACATACATAAAATGGAGATCTCTGAATAAATCAAATTTAGCATTTACTTTAAAAAGGAGAGGAGGCAAAAGCTATTCTTTCATTTGAACAGAGACTTTTGATGAAATTATAAATATACCTGAACAATTATCGGAAAGTTCTTTTCTTACAAAATTATCTGACATTTCAACAGTAAAATTCTATTCTACTATTTTTAAAAGTCAAAAAATTTAATACTAATATTGTGACTTTCCAGATCGATTTGTTTACAAATGTGTATGCATCAGTAAACAAAGTTGCATTATCAATTAATGTAAACAAATAATCTTCCCGATACAATTTTCAAAAGAACCATTTAGAATCTTGTCATTTCATTGGAAATATATTTGCCTGAACAAACCAATTATTTAGATGTGAATCAATCAGTAATCAAAAGAAGCCTGGTAATTAGCAAGAAAACAATCAATATATTTATGTAAACAAACAATAAAACGCGTTTTAGTCAATTTACAAATGTAATTACACTTGTAAACAATATCGGTTTCTTCAATTTTGATCAAAATAAATCAGTTATAGACAAGATACTCTATCTTTCAATATTTTATGTTGAACATTTGGTTTATTCATGAACAAAAGCTTACCTGGGCAATAATCGTTGTGTGATAGTAACAGGTTATCTGATCTATGAAAATAATTGGCAACGATATACCAATTTACACCAAATATTTTAAAAAACACTTGACTTTGTGTAAATAAAGTATTATATTTGCACTGTCATTTAATCATTTAAGTTATGGACACCAATTTTAAGAGCATTTTAGACCTTGTAAAAGCGTTCCCAGATGAACAAACCTGTATAGATCATCTAACTGCTTTAAGATGGGATGGTAATGTAGTCTCTCCGTTTGACGAAATCTCTATTGTTTACAAATGTGCAGGGAACAAATACAAGTGTAAGAACACCGGAAAATACTTTAACGTAAAGACGGGAACCATTTTTGAAGATACAAAGATACCTTTACGGAAATGGTTTATGGCTTTGTACATTTTCTCGTCTCACAAAAAAGGTATTTCTTCTCATCAACTTGCAAAAGATATTGACGTAACTCAAAAATCTGCATGGTTCATCCTCCATAGGTTAAGATATGCCTTTGATCACCCTGCATTTCAAAAATCATTATCCGGACATGTTGAAGCAGACGAAACATACATAGGGGGAGAGGAAAAGAACAAACATGCAAGTAAGAAAATTAAAGGATCGCAGGGCAGAAGCCTAAAAACCAAAGCCCCCGTTTTCGGCGTAATGGAACGGGGAGGAAACATAATTGCTCATGAAGTCGTTAACGTGAAAAAGAAAACATTAAGAAGAATTATCGACTTCTACGTTGATAAAGATTCGACCATTTCAACGGATGAACTTAATTCATATAACGGATTAAGTAAAGACTACACTCATTTGCGTGTTAATCACAGCGCAAAGCAATATGTTAACGGCATGGCTCACACAAACGACATAGAATGCTTTTGGTCGCACATGAAACGTGGGGTTAATGGAATATACCATTGGATAAGCACAAAGCACCTGCAAAGCTATGTGGATGAATATACGTTAAGATTTAACACCCGTTCCATTTGCACATGTAACAGATTTGATTTAATTTTGGAGAATATGACTAAAAGATTACGTTATCAAGATTTAATAGCATGAGTGAAGAAAAGAAACTACCTGTCGCTAAATATAGTGGGGAGGTAGATTTGAACGGCTTTAAAATATCTTGCGCCGTCTTAGAAGATGGCAGGCGGATATTTTCAGAAAGAAGCCTTGCTAATTCCTTTGGGATTAAGGGGGGAGGGACATATTGGCAACAGAAAAAAAACAATAGCGCCATTTTGCCTGAATATCTGTCTGCAAAATACTTAAATAGGTTTATACCTAATGAGTTGCGCGAAAAATTTGATAGCGCTGTTTCATACCTTGCCGTTTCAGGTGTTGAATCAAATGGAATTGATGTTACTGTTCTACCCGATATTTGCGACGTTTACATTACCGCTAAAAATAAAGGAGTTAACAATGAAAGTTTTTTAAGAGTAGCTGAAAACGCCTATTTAATGTTAAAAGCATTCGCTAAAGTTGGTATTATTGCACTTGTTGACGAGGCTACCGGATACCAATATGAAAGAGAACACGACGAATTACAAAAAATATTAAAATTATATATCGCTAAAGAGCTCTTACCTTGGCAGAAACAATTTCCAGACGTTTTTTACCGAGAAATTTTCAGACTCAATGGATGGTATTATACATATAAAACGATTAGGGAGCGCCCTGGCATAGTCGGTAAATGGACAAATAGAATTATTTATGACCAATTGCCAAAAGGCGTATTAGACGAACTTAAAAGGATAACACCAAAAAGTGAAACGGGGGAGTACGCTGCACGATTTCATCAAAGTTTAACCACTAACATAGGACAACCTCATTTACAGGCTCAATTAAATTCTGTTATAGCGGTAATGCAAATATCAGACAATTGGAAGCAGTTTATTTCTTTATTTAATAAACTTGTTGATAGAAGGGTTGGGCAAACAGAATTAATGTTTTCGGATTTAGAGCCACAACCAGAAATGAATAAAACAAAAAATCTATCAGAGTTTGATAGGCTACTCAAAGGAGTGTCGAGCGTACCGCCAGAAAAACAAAAATAACAAAATGAATTGGTTGTATTTTAATTAACCCCCATAGTTTGACTTGATAAGAATAAAGCACTATATTTGCTTCTCAGAATACTAAAACAAGCGTTGATATGATAATGACATTCAAAAACGTCGGTATTGTCGGATTTGCCGAAATTGAATTGGCTGGGCTAACAGTATTTACTGGTTTAAATGATACAGGAAAATCTTTTCTAAGTAAATCCATTTACTCAATCATAAAAACTATTAAGGATTCGAGTGTTCAAGAAATAAATGAAAAAGCAAGTCAACTGGACGGTCACTGGATACGTATTCGAGATTTATTAAATGTACTAAAACAACAGCAACCTGAACTTTCCACTTTTTTTGATAAAGTAATTATGCCACTTAGGTCTGAGGTTCAGGCAGACATTTCTAATAAGGTTCCACCACAAAATACAATTAATAAAATAAGACATAGACAACTTGAACTCTTGAAAAACGAAGGTGTTCAAGGCGGAGCATTGTTAGGCATCAACGACCAATTTAAAACTATAATGAGTCTTGTTGGCGCGGAGAAAAGGGAGTCTGATATCCGCATGGGATATTTTAATCAAACTATTATCCAACAATTATTCAGAAGTCAAATTAATAATCTACTTAGCCCCGAAAGTCCATTGGTTTTTAGCTGGAGGGAGGGGGGCAATGAAGTACTCAAAATAGTTGTTGAAAACAATAAAACTGAGGAGTTTACTGTTGATAGTTCGTTTTTTAGTTTGTTACACTTCATAGACGCTACGATCATTGATAGCCCAATTATTCTTCAGCTCAACTCTCTTATACTAAAATACAGATTAGACGTTACCCGTCCGCAATTTTTTATAATGCCTATTTATTATGCCGACTTAATAAGTAAGATTATCCCCGTATCCAATCCCGTAAATCCTGAAATTAATAACATAATCAAAGAAATCATTGGTGGGACTGTAATATATGAGATAAAATCCAATAAAATTTTATTCTTAAAAGACAATGGGCAGGTAATTGAAGGTTATAATATTGCAAATGGTATTAAATCTTTCGGGGCTATACAACTACTTTTAAACGCCGGATCAATTCATAAAAATTCTATTTTAATAATTGATGAACCAGAAGTTCATTTGCACCCTAAATGGATAATTGAGTATGCAAAAATTATAATTGAATTGGCAAGAGTTGGCATACCTCTTGTTGTAAGTTCACATTCTCCTTATCTATTAGAGGCATTAGTTCAATACTGCGAGCCTATTCAGGATAAAACAAAATTTTATTGGGGCGAGCACCTCCCCGACGGAGCGTCACAGTTTAAAGATGTTACAACTAATCCCAAACCAATATTTAAGGCACTTGCAGACCCAATGAAATCCCTCATGTAGTATGTTTAGAGATTTACTGGATTTTTTTCGCGAAAATCAATACTATATCGAAGCTGATATTAGCACTTTCAAGAGTAGTTGTTGTAGATGCCATATCCCGGTTTTAGATTTAAATGAAATAAAGAAGAAGATTTGTAAAATAACTTGCGCTAATCAACCAAAATCAGTAACAGGATTAAAATTCTCTTTATCAAATGAGTTATTTTTTATTCATACCGAAAATCATTATCTGATTAGTGCCAGAATAGAATTACGCGATCTTAGCAATGAGTTAGCAAATGGTGACATACAATTAAAAATACTTGGTACTATTGAAATATTGTCCATAATGTTGAATCACCATAATATTAGTCCGGATTTTCAAACGTTTTTTGAACGCTCGAATCGGGGAAAAATAAAAACAATGATTTTGATAGAAATGGACGATAGGGATTACAACTTATTAAGATTAAGTAATTTGGAAAATCTGAATATTAGAACCGACGATAGAGTGATTGGAAAAGTTTTATTGTACCCTTGTGATATGTTTGCAAATAGGTTTAATGAGGTATAAGGTCAAACTAAATAAAGAAGTTAAGCATCCTTTGGGTGCTTTTTTTATGTCATTTCTTACATATCTTATATTTAATACGTATTATTGTATGATAAATACAGTATTAACAATTAAAACAAACCAAAATGGCGATGAATAAAGTAATTACAATTAGCACTCATACAAACATTATCCCAGAAAAGAAAACGTTTGTAGAAACAGAATACCCATTATTAAACAAGTATCTCGAAGAAGGATATACTATCTATAAGATGGAGACAATAGTAAAACCAGCAGACGCAAGTTATATGTTTGCAATTGTCTTTATCTTACAGAAGTAGATATTTAATCCTTACTTATAAACCTGTATTTTGCGATATACAGGCAGAAAGAAAATGTAATAGGTTGTACTTTTTTTAAGTATTACCCCTGTAACACTTCTTGTTATCACTTCTTTTTTTTTCATAATACATTGATTTATACTGTTTAACATTTAAAATTTACGGTTATGGCAACTTTTATTAAAGTTTTTGCAATGAGAACAACTGGGGGTCAGAAAGATTTAATTTCAATCAACACCGACCAAATATCCTATGTTACTGGTAATGGCCCAGAATATAAGATAATACTAAAAAGAGAAGCTGTATTACCTGGGTATTCCTCGTCAGGTATCACAATCACGATTCCGAAGGATGACAAAGGGAAGATGGTTCAACTGGGACTTCTCTAATAATCCTATCTTTTATTCCGTTAAATATCATTTCTATTTGACTAAGCGTTAACCCGTCCAAAAGGAAACAGATTTTATCTGAAACGCTGTCTATCATTTTTGCATATTCCGGCGTACCGGATTCAAATTTTGATTCCATACTTATAACTGTTTATTTGTGAATAAGAATAATTAGGAGGTAAAATATACTGATTCCGGTTTGTTTAACCGGATAAGGATTTTCTAAGAATTTGGATTGGGATTTAAAAACGGGAAAGTTCTTTTGAATAATAAATCTCATGGTGGAGACCTGCACTTGCAGTTCCATTTGTTAACTTTAATCATAAGATTTTTGGATTTACACTAACTTATTTGTTTACATTTGTACGTTCATTTGTAAACAGAGAAAAGGATAATTAACTTAAAATTAGCAAGTTAACTGGTTAGTGTAAATTAGTATGTCATTGCCAAATAATTTATAAATGTTTGTATTATAGCACAATGTATGTCAATAATTTATCGTAATACATATGTAAACAATAAAATAATAATTAATTTAATTTTAATCTAACCAAACTGTTATGTTATTTATTTAAATAAAAACTTTAAGTAAAGATCACTGTATACAAAATTAAATGTAAACTTGACTTATCACTGAAGATTTGTTACTTTTGTTATCAAATTATGCAGCAATATGACAGAACGTATCCTTTCCATTATTAAATATTTTAATTTATCCCCTTCCGATTTTGCCGAAGAAATCGGTGTTCAGCGGTCCAGCATTTCACACCTTATCTCAGGAAGAAATAAACCAAGTCTGGAATTTATTCAAAAGATACTGACACGGTACCCTGAAATAAATACAGAATGGATATTGAACGGGAATGGTGAAATGTTAAAAATCGGGATTAATCCGATTAATGTGGAAATTCCTTTAACCGAAACGATCATTAAGGATAGAAAAGAGTCAACGGAACCTGAAAAACGGGAGATTCCCAGGACTTTATCACGCAAAAAGCCTGTGGAGAATGAGGAAAGGCAGGTAGAAAAGATTATATATCTTTACAAGGATAAAACCTTCCGTGAATACTTACCAGAATAAGTTTTAGTATAATTCAAGTCCTGAGAAGAAGAAATTCCCTTCAATCACTGCATTTTCATCACTGTCTGATCCATGAATTGCATTTTCCTGGACATTTTTTGCATAAAGTTTGCGGATTGTGCCGGGAGCTGCCTGTGCCGGATCAGTAGAACCGATTAAAACACGAAAATCCTCAACTGCATTGTTTTTCTCAAGAATGGCGGCAATAACAGGTCCTGATGACATAAAAGTGACAAGGTCGTGATAAAAAGGCCGTTCTTTATGAACCTCATAAAACTTACCGGCCTGCTGTGATGTCATCTGGACCATCTTCATCGAGACAATGCGAAATCCCGCTTCATGGATCTTTGCAAGAATTGCGGCAGTATAATCTTCAGCGACAGTGCTGGGTTTGATCATTGTGAATGTTCTGTTTCCAGGCATAGGATGGTTGTTAATAATTTAATGTTTTGAGTCGCAAAATTAAGAAATACAGATGAATTCTGTAACTTTGTTGTCTTAAAATGAAACATAGGACCGTTGCAAAAATCTGAACTTAAAGACATAATCGGACTTCTCGAAACACCACGAAAGATTTTGATTACTACGCATACCAATCCTGATGGGGATGCAATCGGTTCAAGTCTTGCCATGTATGGTTATCTGAAGAAGAAAGGACATGATGTATCGGTCATGATGCCGGATCCTGACCCTGCATTCCTGTCATGGATGCCTTTTCATTTTTCCCTGCTTGTTTATCGTGATCAGAAGGAGATTTGCCTGAAAATTATTGAGCAGTCAGAAATTATATTTTGTCTCGATTACAACGGCTTAGGACGTCTGAGTGACGCCGAAGGACATGTAAGGAAGGCCAAGGCAATCAAGATATTAATCGATCATCACCGGGATCCTGCTTCTGATTTTAATTATGTCTTCTCGGTTATTGAAACATCATCCACGGCAGAACTTGTTTATGATTTCATTACTTCTTGCGGGGATGAGGTCCTGATCGATCATGACATAGCAGCTTGCATTTATGCAGGAATTATCACTGATACAGGTTCATTCAGCTATTCCTGCAATTATGAAAAAACATACCTGGTAACGGCTGATCTTTTCCGGAAAGGAATCAACGGGGAGCATATCCATCGTCTTGTTTATGACACATACTCTGAAGAGCGGCTCAGGCTGTTGGGATATTCTATCAGTGAGAAACTCGTCGTGCTTAGCGAATTCAATACAGCATATATCTATCTTTCAAAAGATGACCTCGATCGATTTAATTATCAGATAGGCGACACTGAAGACGTCGTAAATTATGCCCTGTCTATAGACGGAATCAATCTTGCTGCCCTTTTTAGTGAAAGAAATGGCATCGTCAGGGTTTCATTGCGTTCAAAAGGCAATTTCCCGGTGAATGATATCGCCCGTAAATATTTCAATGGTGGCGGCCATATTAATGCAGCCGGCGCTGACAGTTACTCATCCCTGGAAGAAACGGTTCGTACTTTTGTGGAAATGCTTCCTGAGTATAAAGAAAAGTTAGCCTCAGTATATTGATGCCTTTGGTTTTTTGCATTGAACGGTATTTTGTGCAAGGATATGCATTTGTCCTCCTTTTAGTGCTTTGCTTTGGTTGCAGTGAACAACCTAAACCATCCACTTCTACCAGACATCTTGGCATGATGAGTGACAGTCTTCTTAAGTACAACCGGGGTGTCATCAAAACAGAAGATCAACAAATAGATGATTTCGTAGCCCGTTACGGCTGGAACATGACAAAAACCGGTACAGGTTTGAGGTACCTTATCTTTAAAAAAGGACATGGCGTAAAAGCAATGAAAGGGAAAATTGCCGTGATCAGTTACACGCTGCGTTTTCTGAATGGAGATCTTTGTTACAGCTCAGATAAAGATGGACTGAAAGAATTTAAGATTGGTTACGGGAACGTCGAAAGTGGGGTTGAAGAAGGAATTTTATTGATGCACGTTGGGGATCGAGCGAAATTTATAGTACCTTCGCACCTCGCTTTTGGATTACTTGGCGATCAGAATAAGATTCCCCGACAGGCAACGCTTGTGTACGATATCGAACTGGTAAAAATAAAATAATTTTAACAAAAACAATAGATCAATTATGAAAAACACATTCTTCAGGCTGGTTGCTTTGGTGATGATGGTTGCAATTGCTGCCTCATGTACTTCAAAGTATCCCGGGTTTAAAAAATCAGATTCCGGTTTGTACTATAAATTGTACAAGGTGGGCAAAGACACCCTAAAACCAAAAGTCAGGTATTGGATTTCAATGAATTACAGGTTAATTGTAAAAACAAAAGGTAAAGACAGTACTTTTATTGATAGCAGAAAAAATAAACAGGGCCCATTGCGCATGCAGATACCCCCTTCCGACTATAAAGGCGATATTTATGAAGGGATGCGGATGCTGGCTGCCGGAGACAGTGGTGATTTCATTGTAAATGTCGACTCGCTCTTTAAGAAGACCTTCCGTCAGCCTTCCCGCCCAAAGTACATTGACTCCAACTCGAATGCCAGGTTCTCGATCCAGATGGTTACCGTTGATTCTCCTGAAGCATTGCAGAATAAGGAAAAGGAAACACTGAATAAGTTCATTGCCGACAATAAGATCACTGTAGCACCTACGCCTTCCGGATTATATTATATTGAAGAGGTAGCGGGGAAAGGCATCAAGATCGATAGCGGTTGCCAGGTCACTTATAATGTCAAGATCTCTATGATCGATGGCAGACAGGTTTATGGTCAGGACAGCCTCAAATTTGTATATGGCAAGCGACAGGATATGTCTGGGTTCCTGGAAGGGATAAAAATGATGAAGAAAGGTGGAAAAGCACGTCTCTTACTTCCTTCTCAGCTTGCTTTTGGAGAACGTGGTTATCGTGAGATCCCACCATACACTTCTATTATTTATGATGTGAAGGTTTTGGACGTGAAATCAAAAGCTGAATACGATAAAATTCTGGCAGCAGAGAAAAAGAAACAGGACGCAGAGAAAAAGAAAAAAGATGCGATGAAAGTAGTCGCAAAAAAAGCAGAACCAGGCCTTTTACAGAAATATCTGAGGGACAATAAAATAACAACGAAGCCGACAGAAAGCGGCCTGTATTATATTGAGAAAGTAAAAGGAACAGGACCTCAGATTCAATCGGGTAACAAAGTCAGTGTTCAATACACAGGTACTTTGCTCAATGGGAAGAAGTTCGATTCCTCACGCGACCGAGGGAAGCCATTTGATGTAGAAGTAGGAAAAGGTAATGTGATCAAGGGCTGGGATGAAGGTTTGCTGCATATGAGAAAAGGCGGGAGAGCAACCCTGATCTGTCCTTCATCAATTGCTTATGGTGAACAGGAAATGGGAACCATACCTCCTTACTCGACTTTGGTGTTTGATATCGAAGTGTTGGATGTGAAATAATCCACTGATACCTTATTTTGACTCCAGAAGCTTTTCCAGCGCAAAGAGCTCGTCTCTGTACCTGGCAGCCTCAAGGAAATCCAATTCTTTTACAGCCAATTCCATGGATTTCCGGGTTTTAGCAACAAGCTTCTGGAGTTTTTCTTTTGTCATATATTGGATTACAGGATCAGCAGCAACATCTACGCTTTCCTTTTCATAATATGCTGTAGGAGAAGGCCCCTTTATCCTTGCTACAGCAGTCTGCCCTAATATATCACTCATGGATTTGACAATCTGGGCAGGTACGATATTATTGGCCAGATTATAATTCATCTGTTTCTCCCGTCTGCGGTTGGTTTCATTGATCATTCTTTGCATGGACTCAGTCACTTTGTCTGCATACATGATCACCTTGCTGTTGATATTTCTTGCTGCTCTTCCTGCTGTCTGGGTCAGCGATCGCTCCGATCGCAGAAAACCTTCCTTGTCGGCATCAAGGATTGCAACAAGGGATACTTCAGGCAGATCCAGACCTTCTCTGAGAAGGTTCACCCCGACGAGTACATCAAAATTGCCTAAACGCAGGTCGCGAAGGATCTCAACACGTTCCAGGGTATCCACATCCGAATGGATATACCTGCAGTTTACATCAACACGGGTCAGGTATTTTGCCAGCTCTTCAGCCATCCTTTTTGTCAACGTAGTCACAAGCGTGCGTTCATTGTTTTTTTTACGTTGATCAATCTCATCCAGAAGATCATCAATCTGGTTCAGACTTGGCCTGACCTCTATGACAGGATCGAGCAACCCTGTTGGCCTTAAAACCTGTTCTACAATCACTCCCTGGCATTTCTGTAGCTCATAGTCTGCAGGTGTCGCACTCACAAAAAGAGCCTGATTCACCATCACTTCAAACTCATCAAATTTTAGTGGACGGTTATCCATGGCAGAAGGGAGCCTGAAACCATATTCCACAAGGTTCTGCTTACGCGAGCGGTCACCTCCGAACATTGCCCTGATCTGGGGTATCGTGACATGGCTTTCATCAATTATCATCAGGTAATCATCCGGGAAATAATCCAGAAGGCAAAAAGGTCGGGAACCTGAAGCACGGCCATCAAAGTATCTTGAATAATTCTCTATTCCCGAACAGTATCCCAGCTCCCGCATCATCTCGATGTCATAATTGACTCTCTCTTCCAGGCGTTTGGCCTCATACTCTTTTCCAATCTCCCGGAAATAATCGACTTGTTTTACCAGGTCATCCTGTATCTCATAAATCGCCTGTTTCATTTTATCTTTGGAGGTCACGAATATATTGGCAGGATAAATTGCCAGGCTTTCCATTGAATCCATCCTTGTACCATTTATGGGGTCAATAGATTCAATAGATTCAATCTCGTCTCCAAAAAAAATGATCCTGAAGGCATAATCCAGATATGCAGGAAAGATATCAACCGTATCGCCTTTCACCCTGAACTTTCCCCGTGAGAAATCGCTTTCTGTTCTTGAATAAAGACTATTTACAAGGCCATGAAGAAAGTTATTCCTGCTTATCTTTTCTTTAACCCTGAACCGTATGATATTTTGTGCAAAGTCATCAGGGTTGCCGATCCCATAAATGCAGGATACGGAAGATACGACGATCACATCACGCCGTCCTGAAAGCAATGCAGAAGATGCACTGAGCCTTAATTTTTCTATCTCTTCATTGATAGAGAGGTCCTTTTCAATATAGGTGTTAGTTACAGGGATATAAGCCTCAGGCTGGTAATAATCATAGTATGAAACAAAGAATTCTACTGCATTAACTGGAAAGAACTGCTTGAATTCACCATAAAGCTGGGCAGCCAGTGTTTTATTGTGACTGAGTACCAGGGCAGGTCGTTTGACTTGCTGGAGAACATTGGCGATTGTAAAGGTCTTACCTGATCCTGTGACACCTAATAGTACCTGGGCAGGATCACCTCTCTCAATACCTTCCACCAGTTGTTGAATTGCCTGAGGCTGGTCACCTGTTGGCTTAAACTCAGATGTCAGGTTGAATTCCATAACTTTCCTTTAATCCTTATTTTGTTTTTTTTAGTTGTACCTGGACAGGATAATGGTCTGAAAAACCAATGTTGATTTTATTGTAATCGTATGCTGTGAAAGCATCATCATAAAGGATGTGATCAATTCTGTATGAAGGGAAATCACCTGCATATGTGCTGCCGAGCAATCCAGTTCCGGCCTGACAAAAAGAATCGTGAAACCCGGAAATCATTTCGTGATATGTGTAAGAAGCAGGAGTATCGTTGAAGTCTCCGCATATTATTACAGGGTAGGGTGAGTGTTTTATATTTTCTTTGAGTAAAGCCACCTGGTTTGCCCTGATTATAAAGGCTTTCTTTAACTTTGAGAAGATCATGAATATTCCTTGTCTTAGCGCGAAATTTTCATTTCGATTGTCTGTCTGATCAGTCAATTGAGCATAAAATGAATAATCGTCTTTTCCAAACCGGATTGATTCGAGATGGATATTATAAACACGAACAGTATCTCTGCCAATAACCAGGTCGGTATAGATTGCAAAAATATTATGGTTGCTTGTTTTCACTTCCCCGTCTTTTGCTATAGGATAACGGGAGAAAGTCGCAATGGCAAATATCTTCCTCTTATCCTTCATTTCCACATAGTCTTTGATGGAATAATAGTTGGTGTGGAGACCCCCTGTAAATTTTTGCAATACTTTCAGGCTATCCTCACATCTCAGGAAAAATTCCTGGATACAAAGGATATCAGGGGCCTGCTTAACAAGGAAATCAGTCACTTTTGATAAGGTACTGCCTTTGACTTTTCTTTTTTCATTTGGTTTATGAATCTCGTAAAGGCTATGGACATTGTAGGAGAGGAGTTTTATGCTTCCAGCCGGTGCTTCTTGTATGGAAGATCTCCTGAACTGTATGATAGTCAGGAGATGGTTATATCCTATTAAAATGACGATTATTGAGATCCAGATGAACCGTTTCCAGAATAGTAACCAAAATAATACAAACAATAAGTTTAGCAGTAAAAGATAAGGATAGGCAAGACCGAAAAAAGCGAAAAGCCAATAACGGGCAGGACTTATATATGAAGCCGCATAGGCAAAAAGAATAGCCATCACTGCGAGGAGGTTCATTATTTTCATCAGCCTGCGCAGGAATTTGTGGCCTTTTCTGTTTTTCTTTGCTACCATTGTCAACTGTTTTTTCCTGAAGACCGGAAAAGAAAATCTTTTTCTTCTTTTGTCAGGCTGTCATAGCCGCCTCTTGAAATTTTTTCCAGGATGGTATCGATCTTTTTCTGATATAATTTTTTTTCAGCATTATAATCCTCATCGGTTTTGGGCCTGCCGGAATAAGGGTGGGTGGCAGACATCTTAAATCTGGGCTTAAAAACCCGGCCAATATTTTTCAGAAGTGATGTAAAAGCTCCTGTTGAATAAGAATATTTAGTTTTCCTCAAGTATAGGGAGAAGGAATATCCGAAAAACGCTCCTCCGATATGTGCAATATGGCCACCTGCATTTCCTGCAGGAATTGCAATAAAATCAAAGACGAATAGTAAAATGGCTAGGTAAAGAATTCTTATCCTGCCAATGAAGAGCATCTGAATTGAATAGTTCGGAACAAAGAATGAAATTGCTGTCACGATGGCCATCACCGACGCGGATGCCCCCAGCGCTACGCTGGCTTCAAGTGAAGTATGAAAGACCGGGAAGATATTATAAGCAAGAACATAGAGTAATCCTCCTGCCAGCCCACCTGCCAGATAAGTAAATAGCAACTGCCGTGAACTTAGGTACTCCATGAATATTCTTCCGAACCAGAACAACCAAAGCATATTGAAAACAATGTGCCAGAAATTAATGTGCAAAAACATGTAAGAAAACATTGTCCATGGCCGGGATGCAAGATCTCCCGGATTGGCAGGCAAAGCGAAATAATGAAGTATCCAGGATTCTGCTTGAGCTACATCCGGGTGATTATAAAGGTAAAAGAGAACATATACGACTTTCGTCAATATCCAGACAGCAAAATTGATGAGGATCAGAATAGAAAGCATAGAGCCACTTCTGAAGAAACGTTTAAACTCGTCTGAGAGATTGCGTGAATAGTTCATTGTAGAATTTTTCCTTTTATCCTCTATAGGGCCTTCTTCTCCAATAAAGTATTAATAAAAGTCCAAAAAGCATCCCCCCAAGATGGGCAAAATGAGCTACATTATCGGTCGGATTATTTCTGAGACCAGAAAAAAGTTCAATGGCACCGAAACCAATAACAACCCACTTTGCTTTGATCGGGACTAAAAAATAAAGGTAAACCAACATATTGGGAAAAGTCATACCAAAAGCAAGCAGTATCCCATAGACTGCCCCGGAGGCACCAATCGTCGGAACAGAAAGATACATATCTTTCAATTGCTGGATATAAACAAAGGAATCGTTTATCAATTTTTTATCATTTGCATGAAGTTCCCAAACATTCATGAAATTCAATAATGATTCGGTATATTGAGGGAAATGGGTCCTTACGAAACCTGTAAAGGCAGCAGGGGAAGGGTCATGCATGTATGCGTCAGCAGCGGCCTGGATGGAAGAATAATCCAACCAATGGACAAAAGTTTGAGTGGCTGCCGCACCAAGCCCGCAAAAAACATAAAATATCAGGAAACGCTTTGATCCCCAATAATTTTCCAACAGGTATCCGAACATCCATAAAGCGAATAAATTGAAAAAGATGTGGGCGACATTGGCATGGATGAACATATAAGTCACGAACTGGTATGGTTGAAATTGTGGGGATTTAATGTAATAAAGTCCAAACATTTTTTCAAGATCGATTCCGTATCTGCTCAGTGAGAATGTTCCCAGGAAGAACAGTCCGTTGATAATCAGCAGATTTTTAACGACTGGAGGAAGAAGGGTAAAACCGGTAGGACTATATTGATCACTCATGTGCGCTTTCTTTATTTAAATTTTTTATCCAGGTCCTCAAAACTTGTAAAGATCAGGGTCGGAGTGCCGTCAGGGGTCAGATCGGGAACCTTACATGCGAAAAGTTGCTCGATGATACTTTCCATCTCTTCGGCCTGTAGTTTTGTTTTTCGGATTTTGGCCATATTTTTAGCCAGGGTCCTCGCAATCCTGATGTGAAGTTTGGTCTTTCCATCATCTGTGCCGAATTTCAACCCTTCAAGAATGCTCTCAAACACATCGGTAATATTTTCCTCAGTACAATCAGCCGGAATTGCCTCCACAAGTATGGTATTTTTCCCGAATTCCCGTATGGAGAAACCTGCTTTTCCGAAAACATCGATCATCTCCATCGTCATCTCAAAATCTTCCGGCGACAGAAGAATTGTCTGAGGGTGAAGTTGATGTTGCATAGAAGTTTGATTGTTTTCAAATGAATCTAGCAGCCGTTCATAAATTATACGTTCACGTGCCTTCTGGGGATCGAGAATGACGATGCCGCCTGGCGTGACGCTGATGATGAAACGGTTTTGCACCTGGAAAGGATGGATCTCCTTTTTTTCTGAGTTTTCTTTCTCCCAATCAGCTAAGACACGCTGTGTAGCCTGTCCTTCCTGTGGCATTTCTTCCGGTTTAAAATGAATCTCCTTCAAAGGATCATACAGGGGTTTCCATTGTTCTTCATTCCTCTTTCCTCTGGGAGGTATCGGGATCTCGAGCTGGGGTCTTATCTTTTTTTCAAACGGATTATAATCTGGATTAATATTAATTGCAGGCTGCCTGATCTCTGCATCTTTAGGAAGTGGTGGAATATCCAGGCTGGGTTCCGTTTCGAAATCAAGGGTAGGGGCAAGGTTGAATTTCCCGATGGACTGACGGATCGATGAATGTAGGATGGCGTAAATGCTTTTTATATCCTGGAAGTTCACTTCAGTCTTGGTAGGATGAATGTTGACATCAATGTTCTTAGGATCAACAGTCAGGTAAATAAAATAGGTCGGAAATGAATCTTTCGGAATTAATTGCTGAAATGCATTCTCAATTGCATGATGAAGATAAGGATTCCTTATGTATCGTCCATTCGTGAAGAAATACTGTTCTCCTCTGGTTTTTTTTGAAAATTCAGGTTTCCCGATAAAACCTTGAATATTGACGATCCCGGTTTCCTGGTTTACTGGGATCAACCGCTGTTCATAAGCATTGCCAAGCAATCCAACCAGTCTCTGTTTAAGGTTTGATGCAGTTACCTGGTGCAAAATCCGGTCCTGGTTATAAAAAGTAAAAGCGATTTTTGTGTTTACAAGGGCAACACGAAGGAACTCTTCTATAATATATTTCAGCTCAAGGGAGTTAGATTTAAGAAAATTCCTGCGGGCAGGTACATTGAAAAATATATTTTTTACCGAAATACTTGTTCCTTCAGGTGTACTTACAGGGGATTGACTTTTAAATTCCGATCCTTCAATGATAATGCTGGTGCCGATTTCATCATTGATCCGCTTTGTTTTTAATTCAACCTGGGCAATGGATGCAATGGATGCCAGGGCTTCTCCCCTGAATCCCAGCGTATGTATATCCATGAGATCGTTGGCAGTCTGGATCTTTGATGTAGCATGTCGTTCAAAGCACATGCGGGCATCCCGTTCTGATAGTCCGCATCCATTATCAATCACCTGGATCAGGGTTTTTCCTGCATCCTTGATGATCAGTTTGATCTGTGTGGCACCAGCATCGACAGCATTTTCAAGTATTTCTTTAACTGCAGACGCAGGTCTTTGAACCACTTCTCCTGCAGCAATCTGGTTTGCTACAGCATCCGGCAACAAATGTATCAGGTCAGGCACAATATGAATCATGAATTATAAAACGACATTCTGATATCCTGTTGTATTCAGGAATGTAAAAAACAAAAATACCACATTTTTTAAAGGAGGATTGCAAAGGATCAGAATAATCATCCCCCTCTGCATGTATAAAATAAAACGCCTGGAATTTTTGCCAAATACCGCAAAAGAAAAGCGTATTAATAAAAGAGGTTCTCAATCATCGTCCGGACTCCCATAAGCTAAGTTGAAGAGATTTGATTCTCCAGACTAAAACCTCGTCTTATCCAAGACTGGGAATCTCATTTCAGTAAGATAGAATGCCCCATAGAACACTGCACTGTAAAACAAAGTTCCGATTACATCATTCAGGAAAAACGAAATTCCCTGTGTGAAATCACGGAAAAATGCCAACCCCATACCGTAACACTCGAGTAAACCAGTGAAAGTCTGCGGGTACATCGGGTGCGGATACAAACGATCAACCAGCCATGATGAGAAGTTGGTAATCAGGAAAAAGACCACAGCTGACATCAGCGAGGCCAGTATCACACTTCCTACATTGACTCGTCTTCGGATTGCCATTCCGATTAACACGGTAATTGAAAACCCGATATATACGGCAAGTATATTTGCATGCAGACCAATGATGAGATCGCTCACAAACATTGCGGCGAGTGGAATAGCAAAAGCATACTGCTTTTTATCAATATAAGTCCCTGCAAACAATGCCATTGCCGCAATAGGGGTTAAGTTCGGCCAATGGGGTAACAGACGCAGCAACGCTGCAACAATAATTACTGAAAGAACAACAAAAAACCTCGGTGTAAAGGTTTTATATTTCATTATATATTTTAGATTAAGTTTTACAAAAATAATAAATGATTTTAATTTTACCATAAATTTTTAAAAAATGTTTTTATTTTATGGTAATAAACTTAAAAAATTTAACAGATGTTAAAGAAAATCATCTTCATAATATTTCTACTTGTTTTATATTTAGGATCAAATGCACATGTAAAGATGAAAGCTGATCTTATTCTGATCAATGGTAAAGTCTGTACGGGAGATGAAAAATTCAGTTACGCTGAAGCTTTCGCTGTGAAAAAGGGATTATTCATCGACATCGGCACAACCAGCCAGATACTGAAACATTATGATTCGGATTCAATCATTGACGCCAAAGGTAATTCTGTCTATCCCGGATTTATAGATGCCCATAGCCATTTTTTTGGTTATGCACTTAGCCTCAGAGAATTGGATCTCACCGGAATCCGGTCATTTCGGGAGATTATCGATCTTCTCATTAGACGAAAAGATTCTTGCAGGAGTGAATGGATTGTAGGTAGGGGATGGGATCAGAATCTTTGGGAGAAAAAAGAATTTCCCGACCGTTCAGAGCTGGATATTTTATTTCCGGACCGGCCTGTAGTCCTTATCCGGATTGATGGTCATGTCGTTCTTGCCAATGGGGAAGCGTTAAAACGTACCGGGATTTTAGAACTAAATGATTATAAATATGGTGAAGTTGAAAAAAAGAATGGAAGGATAACTGGTATTCTTAGTGAGAATGCAGCTGACCTGATGAGAAACAGTATCCCTCTCCCTTCCCGGAGTGAGGAGGTGATGCTGCTTCAGTTGGCACAGAAGAATTGCTTTGCCGCTGGTCTTACAGGAGTGACTGATGCCGGCCTTGACTTTCCTGTAGTCAATCTTTTTGATTCTTTGCAGCAACACGATTTGCTTAAGATCAGATTATACGTTATGCTGAACCCCACTGAAGAAAATATTCAAAATTTTATTGATGTGGGGCAATACATTACGCCCAGGCTTACCATCCGGTCAATTAAGATCTATGCAGATGGCAGCCTGGGATCCAGGACAGCCCTGCTAAAAGCGCCCTATTCAGATGATCCCTCGAAATCCGGTATTCAGGTCACTTCTCCGGACAGGATCATGGAATTATGCTCACTGGCTGCGCAAAGTGGGTACCAGGTGAATACCCATGCCATTGGTGATTCTGCAGTTTCGGTTGCTTTAAAGATATATGGTGAATTTCTTAAGGGAAAAAATGACTTACGCTGGCGCATTGAACATGCCCAGGTTGTAGATCCTCAGGATATTTCGCTATTCGGAAAATACTCAATAATACCATCTATACAATCTACTCATGCGACTTCCGATATGAAATGGGCCCCCGACAGACTCGGGAAACGTAGAATCAGATGGGCCTATGCCTATAAGAACCTCCTTGATGAAAATGGATGGCTGCCAAATGGCACCGATTTCCCCGTTGAAAAGATCAGCCCGCTGCTCACCTTTTATGCAGCTGTAGCCAGACAGGACATCAATGGATACCCCGATAAAGGATTTCAACCGGAAAATGCCTTAAGTCGGGAAGAAGCGCTAAAATCCATCACAATCTGGGCAGCCAAAGCGGGATTCGCAGAAAATACCAGGGGAAGTATCGATATCGGCAAAATGGCCGACTTCGTGATCCTCGATCATGACATTATGACATGCCCTTTAAAGGAGATTCCTTCTGTAAAAGTATTGATGACTGTCATTGGAGGAGAGAAGATCATAGACAACTTAAAATAACGTGAGTTCAAAGTCAAAATTTATAGAATAAAGCCACCTGATTGGATTTTACAACTTTCATCTGACTAAACGCAAACATCACTCAATAAGCATATTACAGTTAACCGATCTAGTTACCTCTTGTTTCCACCATTTTGTTCAATGATGTTGCCCTTAACACTTAACACTTTTTCTTCTCTTCCCTCACTTTTTCACGCGTCACGATTTCTTTTCACTCTTCACTTTTAAAATTACCCAATTTCTTTATGAAAACCTCTTTACAAACAGGTTTAAACCTTAAGGGTACCTCTAATAACTAATATTTGAAAAAAACAATTTCGTTGACAATAAATTGATCATACACAACAACAGATTGGATCTAAATTTTTGAAGTTT